>BNJT01002881.1_pt1 | contig 348496 bp, 448 predicted proteins | sample 8540491 | NCBI WGS metagenome assembly BNJT01 (sample SAMD00202455, study PRJDB9452) | human saliva metagenome | host: Homo sapiens | reverse complement strand
AATGATTGAAATTTTCTAAAAGATTTTCAAATTAGAAATAGAGGAAGAAAATATTTTCAAATCAATTTGAAAAATTCAAGGGTGTATTGACACTTAGCTAAAAGGGATTATAATGTATAAAAATCATAAAGGAGTTTGTAAATTTTCAAAAGTAATAGCCCTAGCAGGGGTGACTCTGTTAGCGTCAGGTGGCTTTTGGCGGCTTGTTCAGTTCGAGCGCAAAGGTAGAAAACTTTTTCTTACACACGTAAGGCAGCCCGGGCAACCTCAACTATTTGACAACTGGTAAAAGCAGCAACTTCCTAATATCTGTAAGTACGGCGGGTTTGATGAAAGCGAAGCACTTCTGAAACTTTGTACCATCAATTACAAGGGTGGTCTGTATCTCAAGATGGTTTGACGCCTTTATACAATCCGTAGATGCTAAATGGTATACTTCTGAAGGTGAAGAGTACGCAGCTGTGAAAGCTCAAGACTTTGTAACGGGTCTTAAATATGCAGCTGACAACAAGTCAGAAGCACTTTATCTCGTTCAAGATTCTATTAAGGGTCTGGATGCATATGTGAAAGGTAAAGTTAAAGACTTTTCTGAAGTTGGAGATAAAGCAATTGATGATCAGACTGTTCAATATACTTTGAACAAACTGAAAGACTGGAACTCTAAAACCGCTAACAAATTGTTCTTGCACAGTCAATGAATTCTTACTTCAAAAGGAAGTAGCTTTGCAAACAACGATCCAAGTAGTATCTATAACAGTCCTTACTTGTTGAAATCATTGTTGGCAAATCTTCAGTAAATTTGAAAGAATCAAATTATTGGGGATAAGGACAATGTTCATATTGATAAAGTAAAACTATCATTCTGGGATGGTCAAGATACAAACAAACCTGCAGAAACCTTTAAGGCTGGTGGTTTCTCAACGGCTCGTCTATTCCCAACAAATTGCAAGTTATCCTGAAACTGAAAAAGGTTTAAAGACAATATCGTTTATACACACAAGATTCACTAACTTACTTAATTGGTACCAATATTGATCATTGATCTTATAAATATGCTTCTAAGACTACAGATGAGCAAAACTTCTTCAAGCTCTCATATGAAGACTTCAAATCAAGCGATTGCCTTCGGTGATGATAGAACAACAACTTCTCAAATCAATGGAAAATGAACAACAAACTTCTTCATGCTTGAACCGTACCACCAACATTTGTTCAAGCAGATGGTAAAACTTCTGGTGGAATTAGTTAAAGGAAGAGTGGTGACCTATGGTGACGGGTGGAGATGTCACCTATAGACGACGCCTCAAGACGCCTTTCGTAGTCCAGAAAAAGCAGAGCAAGAATTTTGCTAAAGCTTAAGACAGCACTCCAAGCAGAGGGTGTTCAATTCCCCATCACTTGGATATGCCGCAGACCAAACCAGTACTACAAAAGTACAACGTGTTCAGTCATTGAAACAATCACTTGAAGCTAACATTAGGAACTGACACGTAGTCGTTGACATTCAACAACTTCAAAAAGATGAGTCTCAGAATGTCACCTGCTTTGTGGAGTCCTGGCTGCTGCAGGAAGATTGGGACCTCTCATGATACCTGGATGGACTCCAGACTTTCGCATTGATCCATCTACTTTACCTTTGATATCATCAAACCATCAGTCGGTGGCGTTTTACCAAGACTTACCTAGGATTTCGGACGTTGGTACAAACAACGCTGCTGCCAAACGAGTTGGTTTGGAAGACTACACGAAAAGATGGTTGTTGAAGCTGGCAATGAAGACACTGACGTTTCAAGGAAACAAAGTTATGACATACGCTGCTGCAACTCAAGCTTGGTTGACAGATAGCGCTGATTATCACATATCAACTTCTCAAACTGGACGTCCAATGTTGGCTAAGATGGTACCATCTACCCTTCCATTTGCTTACTCGGGTAACAAGGGTATGACGACTGCCCTCTTGTACAAAGTACCTTGAACTTCAAGATAAAGCCAGTAACCGCGATGAGTATCAGCTCAAGATAAATGGGTGAAGGAGAGGAGAGTCTAATAAAAAGCGCACAAAGAAGATCTTGCAAACCATATCAAATAAGAGAGGCTGACAAAAGTCTGGCCTTTGATACCCTTCCTGAGACTTTAGTTTAGCATGTTGATCACTGTCAATCCCTGCATTGAAGTAGTAGATTAGACCTAAGCACGCTGTTCATAGATAAACCAAGATATAAGGCATTCTTTATTCATACATAAAACAGTTTGTCCTGACTAGTTTAGCAGTGATTTGGGATAAGGTTATGATTGAGGTATTTGAATCTGTTCAGTTGTTTCTCTCACACAGTTTTTGAGTTTGATAGACATATAGACTGAGGTGTTATTCTCAGTTTCTAGACTATTGCTGTCTTCGTGTGGATTTTGCTGAGGTTGGTCTTTGTTGCTGAGCATTTGGTAGATGAGTCGTTGCGTTGCATTTGGATTAGTAGCACTATCTGCATTTTCAAGGTTTGAAGAGCTTTTCACTTTCAGTTGAAGTAGGTTGAAACGTTTCAGAGCTCTCTGTTGTCGACACTTGCTTGATGCTGATTGTGGAACTAGGCATGCGCCATTCTATGAAGACGTAATCACCACTTCGATGAAGACCAGGCATTGTCCAATCACCAGGGTGATCATCCTCAGCGAGATATGCCATCATTGAGCGATAGATGCTTTTACCAGCAACTCTAAATCCGTCACCAACAACGATTGGAGTCAGATCGGTTTGGAGTAACCGGTCCCATACTGCCGATTGAGTATTTACGTATAGCCAACAAACATCCAGCTTCAGGAGCGCATACTCGTATCGGTCTTTGATGTGACTTTTCGATTTCAGCATCAGTGTAGTTTAGATGTACAGTTTTTACCCGCTTGAGGTAGCCTTCATGAAATGTAGGCACCAGTACCGTGTCCAGGTAGTACAGTTTTCATCATCTCGGTCATCATGTAGGCAGTTGTTTCCTTTCATAGACGCATGATACCCGGTCGGAGAATTCTTTCGAACTTCCGTCACACAAAACACCTTTGATTGGATATACATTGGTTTGTGAGTAAGGCCTACCACTAGCAGCAGCATAAGGCAGCAGTCAATCTTTTTCGCTGCTTGCACCATATTTCTCTACTAAGACTCCAGTTGTATCACTGAGAAGTGCATAGCATGTATACCACAGTTGGGTAGCCAATTCCAAGACCGCTTTGAGCACCTGATTTGCTTTATCGAGTCCAACTCTGTCAGGAGTTTCAACGGCTGGGACGTTCCGCGATTGTTGGATAGCAGCTTTGAAGGGTGATATTGCCCATAATACCCCCTATCCCGAGTTTGTAGATGAGGTGCCTGAAAGTGCTGCAAGATAAATAGGTGTCACATCCTTGAGACATGTACGCAGTAGAGCTCATAGATGTCATACTCTAGTGCCCAGGAGCGTAGTCCGTGATTGGTTTCATGGTAGAACCCCAGCGTCACGGTTTAGTTTCACCGGCAGTGTAATACCGAGCGATGCAGTGCTAGCTTGGTGGCGAGATCCGAGCTGTGCAGTGGCTTTGCGTTTGTACACGTCGACGATGGTAGAAGCCGCTATGGTTCATCATCAGGATAGTTTACAGATACTCGGCTTCAGTGATATAGTACGTCATCCAAAGGTCGTTTTTGAACACTCGTGGGTACCACGTTGGTATAGACATCCCATACAGTGGTTAATAGGTTGTAGCCTGTCTCTGTGGCTGAACATGGTCAATCACCTCTTTAGGGTAGTGTCCAGTACTGGAGGATAGCGTTGACAGGATCCTTTAGACTCTTTGGAAGACCATCAGTGATAGAGTGTTTACGAGCGTGTCATATTAGCTCGGCTGTAAGCAACCTTGCTTTTGCATCTCTGACAGGACGAGGTACGCCTTCTGTTGTAGCCGCTTCCAGGGTGGAGGAAGCCAGGATCGTATTCGGTTTTGCAGTGCTGAGGCATGCCAGCGAGCAGTGCAAGGACTGTGGAATGGACACAAAGTCTTTCGAGATCTCTTTACCATAGTAGTCTCCTTTCGCAGCAGTCTGCATACCATAGCGACCATTTGACATGTAGACCTTTAATGGACGTAATAGGTCAATATTTTCTGTTTAGTTGCAGGTTCGCTCTAGCTGGATAGCCAGCCAAGCTTCTTGGGCTTTACGGGATAGGCTTGTATCGCTGTTGAAGAAGTTGAGAAGTGAGTCAATTTTATCAACTGCTGCGTCAAAAGTCGATCCAATGTGGAGGCCACCTCTACTAGCTTCGAAGGTTTCACGAAGGAAAGCTCCAGCGCTATACGAGTGCTAATCCGATTCCTCTATGGTTAAAGAAACGGTCCTCCGATAGAGACACAATCGCGTGAGCCAGATTCAGTAGGAATGTCACTGCTGAGCATCGTATGACGCTCAGCACTAAAGTCAGCGATGCGTTCGTGACTTATCGTAAGAATTTTGCTAGTCGTTGCGACAAGTTTGCTCTCGGAAAGTTCCACCAGCCTTGCTTTAGATACATAGTGTTAGACACACACCACCGCCAAATCGATAGCTGCGATAGCATCAAGGCTACTACAGTCCAATGCTAGCTATTTAGCGATGCGCCAGACAGTTTGTTTAGTTTCATATTGTTTTACCAATCAGTAAAGCGTGTAGTTTGACCGATATCGAGGTAAGGAATTTGAGGAAAAGGCTAGACTGCTCAACTGGCATAACCGCACTCTCTTTGAATACCGTCAAGCTGGCAGTGACTCACGCATATCCTGATGATAAAACGGATGAGGTCAAGTCAGCCGGTAATAAATACGTTTCTTTGATAAGAAGATGGATGAGAATGAAGGTCAAATCCTCGTGATCAAGGACCTGTTCCATATGCTGCGAATCTGATGAGGATGGGAAGTTTCTTCATCAAGGAAGGCGTGTTTTTGTCTGAGTCTCCTTTGGCTTCGAAATCGATGCAGACCCTTCATAAACCCCAGAATGATCGGTGGTTGAAGGCTGGCCAAATAAGCTTCAACTAATCTAGCCCGACTACGCTTCGAGGATAGTCGACCCGAACGACAATCTGAACAGGGTTGGCTATGGATAACCGCCAAACATGTGATCAGGATAGTGACTCGTTTCGTAGCATTTGATCATCTTCAAAGCTCATTACCTCGATGATTTGCGAAATTTTTAGTTTGTGAGGTAGAGACTTGTTGTACTTTTGGTTTTGAATGAAAGTTTATGAGGATAGTTGACTACATAGTCACTCCTTATTGGTACAATAACATCACTCTATTATACCACAAGGTGCACAGAGGGTGATACACACACAGCCCTTGGTTTGAGGCTACTCTAGCTTTTGATTTGGGAGTGTTTACTGAAAAGGATATCATGGGTATTCGATAAAAGCCATTCGTAGAGATTTGGAAAAGATGGCAGACGGAAGGAGTCACTGCAATCGCACGTGTTTAAGCTGGAACTCCTGGGATTTGAGACATCTGGGTTTTGAGAGCTCGCGAGGAAATGAAAGATGACTATATGGATTTCCAACTTGTACGACTGTCTTTTGATTTTGAGACCACAGGGGCGCACTGGAATGACGAAATCAGGTCAAAACTGGAGTGATTTAAACAGGTCGATTTTGTCAAGTACGCCTATCCGAAAGCTATGAGCACAAGAGTCACTGACGAGACTACCAGACTTTTCTTACTTGAGAAATACAGATGGAGCCTATCTTTTTATGATGCAAAGAAAACAGGAAACAAAACTGAAGTATTTTTACGAACTGATGAAAAAGAAAGACAACTATATTACAAAAGAGATTAACATTTGAGGAAATTTAAACGAAGTAGCTGAAAATTTTTCCGAAAATTGAGCCTTTGACCTGCTTTTTGTTTTGCCTATATAATAATACTAGCAACTGAGAATGGAGAGACATGATAGATATTATTTTTACACTAAAAGATATTTTTGAGCAGGATTTTTGGAAGAGAAGTACGTGGATATAGTAAAGCAGCAGGTTGATGAATTCTTGATGATGTCATCAAAGGATTATGAAAACCTATGCAGCATGGTAAAGTCACTCCGTTTAGAAAGATTGAGAGTTGAGAGAGGAATTGGCGACAAAACCTCAAGTGACTCCAGTAGCTACTGGAACCAGCAGAGCTTGGAGAGTACAACTTCTATGACAAACTTTGATATTTTGAAACGTTTTGAATCGTCTTGAAAAAGAAGTATTTGGCAAACAAATCATGGATAATTCTGATTTCTAAGAATACTTCTGTTGTGCAATTTTTGGATAATCGCGTGAAGAGAGTTTCTTTTCATGAGGAAAGTCCATGCTAGCACAGGCTGTGATGCCTGTAGTGATTTGTGCTAGGCGAAACCATTAAGCCTAGGGACGAGAAATCGTTACGGCGAGTTGAAATGGCTAAGTCTTAGGATATGTCAGAGTAGACTTGAAAGTGCCACAGTGACGAGTCTCTGGAAACAGAGAGATGGGAACGCAGTAAACTCAGCTAGCAACCCAAATTTTGGTGGGGCATGGAGTGCGGAAACGAACGTAGTACTCTGACTGCTAGCAGCTAGAGCTGCTAGTGGTAGACAGATGATTATCGAAGGAAGTGTTCCTAGTCACTTCTGGAACAAAACATGGCTTATAGAAAATTGCACATAGGTTGAGGCTGAGACATGTTTCTCAACCTCATTTTTAAAGGTGAACAAGAGAAAGGTCTATAAAGACTGACATAGAAACAAACATTTAATTTAATAGCGACTCATGCAGCGGGTTTTGGAAGGCTGTAGTAGGACGTGAAGTGCAGATGCAGAGCTGTGATTGTCAAGTTGAAAATGGGCGTCGTTCGCTTTTGAAGGATGATGTTAAAGACGATTGTCCAGAGCCAACCTGTGGCTACGAGCTGCGGATGAGAATCAAAAGATTGTTGTGAGACTTTTCCGACAAAACATTTGAAGAACTCTTTCAAGGTGTTTTTGCTTAGATTAGGGAGAAACCATCTCCCACTTGGAGCTCGTTTTCCCAATTTGCCAAAGGCTAAGTGTGTCAAAGTCAAAAACTACACAATGAGCCAAGTGTGCAGAGCGATTTCTAAAGAAGGCAGTCGTTAAGAAACTGCAAAACATTATGCTCGACCAGAAGGTGTTCCCCTGATGGAGGAATGGCCCAGAGTTTCAAGATCGAGGTTTCCATTCTGAAAGATATAGCGACTGTTATGATTGATACAACTGGTTCAAGTCTCTTTAAACGTGGTTACCGTGACTGAAAAAGGTGGAGCTCCGATTAAAGAAAATATGGCGGCAGCGATTTTGCAACTTTCTAACTGGCATCTCTGATAAGCCTTTGATTGATCCAACCTGTGGTTCGGGAACATTCTGTATTGAGACGGCTATGATTGGGCGCATATGACATCAGGTTTGCGTCGTTCCTTTGCCTTTTGAAGAATGGAACTGGGTCAGTGACCGATTGATTCAAGAAGTCGACGGAGCTGGGCAAGCAAGCAGATAAATCGAGAGATTGAACTGATATTATGAGTTGTGATATCGATGGTCGTATGGTGGGAAATTACTAAAGCAAATGCCCAGGCAGCGGGGAGTATCTGGAGGATATCTCTTTAAACAGATGCGCGTACAGGATTTGCGTACGGATAAGATTAATGGAGTCGATTATCTCTAACCCACCATATGGTAGAACGTCTGTCCGATGATGCAGGAGTAACTAAACTCTGTATGCTGAAATGGTGAGGTGTTTTTGAACCACTCAAAACTTGGAGTAAGTTTATTCTGACAAGTGATGAAGCCTTTGAAAGTAAATATGGTAGTCAGGCGGATACGAAAACTCTATAATGGTACTTTGAAGAGTTGATTTGTATCAATATTTTTGGTCAACGTGTGAAAAGACAAGATGTCAGAATAGAAAGGAGATGCAGATGAGTAGAAAAAGACGAATTGTTACATCACAAGAGGTGACAAGAACCTCAGTTTGACTTTTGAGGAAGCTAAAGATCTAACGGTTGGACAGGCTATTCATGGAACATGAAGAAAGTTGAAGCAGGTGTGACTCCAGATGATACGATCTGGACAAATACATTAAACAACACCGTGAAGAAATCGAAGCAGACAAATTTGACAGAAACATTCAGGCGAAGAAAGAGGAGTCTACTCAAAGTTCAGATGATTTGATCCAAGATGCTGAGGAGAAACGACTGAAGAAGAGGTAATAGTAGAAGAAGTCCGGAAACGAAAAGTTTGCTCTTGCAGTAGCCAGGGAGTAGCAACTGAAGACGTTCTCAAGCCACTGAGAAGAGAACTTTGAGTTATGGATGCAACCTTTCTAGAGGAAGTATTGGAAGCCGTAGAAATGGCGAGGTTGAAAATCGAAGTGCAGTAGTCTATGACATGAAGATCAACCTCAACCCTTAGCTCGTTCTGCTCAAGCAGATGATGAACCACAAAATAAAAAAGTGGGGTCAATCTTGTCAGCCATCATTTTAGCTATTGTTCCTCTTGATTTATTGGAGGTAGCTACTACGTTTTATCGTCAGATTACGCGTTCTTCTCAAGAAACTTCAGTCGCAGTCATCTGATGTCAGGTTTGGTAAGCAATCAGTCAGTACTCTGAACAATTTAACACGTCTCTACGACGCTTTTTATACTGATGAAAACAAAACTGCTCTTAAAAATAGTCAGTTTAGTCAATTGAGTCAGCTCAAAGAGCTATTAGATAAACTTGAGGGTGCTAAAGAACATACTCTTTAGCAAAATCAAAATATGATAGTCTCGAAACCCAAAATCAAGGCAGTACAAGATGTTACTGCTCAGTTTGAAACTCCCAGCCATCACTGATGGCGTCTTAGATACGAAATGCTAAGATTAAGGCAGATGCTAAATTTACCGATAGTTAAGACTGGGAATACTGAAATTGATAAACTGCTAGATAAAGGCTATTAGCTCTCGGTAAGAGTCAACTTTGCAAGCTACAAGCTCAGCAGCCGTCAATCAAGTTCAGTCAAGCCAAACAGAGTCAAACTCAAGCCTGAAAAGCAACGCAGCAGTCGCATGCATCAACTTCAGACAGAGTGAAACAGCCTCAGCAAATACTACTAATAGTGGACTAGCAAGCAATGGTGTGAATCTGCAAAGAAGTGTCAGTCGAGTACCGTATAATCAAGCTGCTGTTAGTGATAGTAGTAATCCATGCTTGGGACTTTTGCAGATGGTGTCCTTGAACGAATCCTTGAGACTTCAGCGGGCTCGTGGCTACATTACAGGCAAACCAATATATTTTGGAACCTGTAGAATATTGTTAATGGTAATGGCTACTATAATCTTTATAAACCAGATGAGACCTATCTCTTTACCCTTAATTGTAAGACAGGTTACTTTGTAGGGAAATGGTTCTGGACATGCGGATGATTTAGACTACTAGTCAAATTGTTACAAAATTCTTTCTTTCACAGATAAACATGATAAAATAAAAACATATTAAATAAGAGGAGTGTCACATGACAAAGCTAAACTTTGGTGTTGTTGGTATGGCCGTAATGGGTCGTAACCTTGCCCTTAATATTGAATCCCGTGGTTATACAGTTGCTATCTATAACCGTAGTAAAGAAAAAAACTGAAGATGTGATTGCTTGCCATCCCTGATAAAAGAACTTTGTGCCAAGCTATGATATCGAAAGCTTCGTAAAACTCAATTGAAAAACCACGTCGTATCATGCTCATGGTTCAAGCAGGACCTGGTACAGATGCGACGATTCAAGCCCTTCTTCCACACTTGGATAAAGGGTGATATCTTTTGATTGACGGAGGAAACACTTTTCTACAAAGATACCATCCGTCGTAATGAAGAATTGGCGAAACTCAGGTATCAACTTTCATCGGTACTGGGGTTTCTGGTGGTGAAAAAGGTGCCTTGAAGGTCCTTCTATCATGCCTGGTGGACAAAAGAAGCTTACGACTTGGTGGCTGATGTTCTTGAAGAAATCTCAGCTAAAGCACCAGAAGATGGAAAACCATGTGTGACATACATCGGTCCTGATGGAGCTGGTCACTATGTGAAAATGGTCCACAATGGTATCGAGTACGGTGATATGCAATTGATCGCAGAAAGCTACGATCTTATGCAACACTTGCTTGGTCTTTCTGCAGAAGATATGGCTGAAATCTTTACTGAGTGGAACAAGGGTGAATTGGACAGCTACTTGATTGAAATTACAGCTGATATCCTTGGACGCAAAGACGATGAAGGTCAAGATGGACCAATCGTAGACTACATTCTTGATGCTGCAGGTAACAAAGGAACTGGTAAATGGACTAGCCAATCAGCGCTTGACCTTGGTGTGCCATTGTCACTCATTACTGAGTCAGTATTTGCAGCGCTACATCTCTACTCACAAAGAAGAAGTGTACATGCTAGCAAGTGCTTCCAAAAACCAGCTGCTTTCAAATTTGAAGGTGACAAGGCTGAGTTGATTGAAAAAGATCCGTCAAGCCCTTTACTTCTCAAAAATCATCTCATACGCACAAGGTTTTTGCTCAATTGCGTGTAGCTTCTAAAGAAAACAACTGGAACTTGCCATTTGCGGACATCGCATCTATCTGGCGTGATGGATGTATCATCCGTTCACGTTTCTTGCAAAAAGATTACAGATGCTTACAACCGTGATGCAGATCTTGCTAACCTTCTTTTGGATGAGTACTTCTTGGACGTAACTGCTAAGTACCAACAATCAGTTCGTGATATCGTAGCTCTTGCTGTTCAAGCAGGTGTACCAGTACCAACATTCTCAGCAGCTATTACTTACTTTGATAGCTACCGTTCAGCTGATCTTCCAGCTAATTTGATCCAAGCACAACGTGACTACTTTGGTGCCCACACTTACCAACGTAAAGACAAAGAAGGAACCTTCCACTACTCTTGGTATGACGAAAAATAAGTAGGTCAGCCATGGGGAAACGGATTTTATTACTTGAGAAAGAAAGAAATCTAGCTCATTTTTTAAGTCTGGAACTCCAAAAAGAGCAATACCGAGTTGATCAGGTAGAAGAGGGACAAAAGGCCCTCTCCATGGCTCTTCAGACAGACTATGACTTGATTTTACTGAATGCTCATCTAGGGGATATGACAGCCCGGGATTTTGCAGATAAGTTGAGTCGAACCAAGCCAGCTGCGGTGATCATGGTCTTGGACCATCGAGAAGAATTGCAAGACCAACTTGAAACAATCCAGCGTTTCGCTGTTTCATATATCTATAAACCTATCATTATTGATGATTTGGTCAGTCGTATTTCAGCTATCTTCCGAGGTCGAGATTTCATCGACCAACACTGTAGTCAGATGAAAGTTCCGACAGCTTATCGTAATCTGCGTATGGATGTTGAACACCATACAGTCTATCGTGGCGATGAAATGATTGCTCTCACTCGTCGTGAATATGACCTCTTAGCTACACTCATGGGGAGTAAGAAAGTCTTAACTCGTGAACAATTGCTAGAGAGTGTCTGGAAGTATGAAAGTGCTACAGAGACCAATATCGTAGATGTCTATATCCGATATCTACGGAGCAAGATTGATGTCAAAGGTCAAAAGAGCTATATCAAAACAGTGCGTGGTGTTGGTTATACCATGCAGGAATAGAAAGCAGTTGCAGTTGTGTAACTGCTTTTTTTGATCTTTAAATATCCGATCATCTTTATCGAAAATTTCATGAGGCTAGATCTGTACTATCTAGGTCTAGATTTGTAAACCAATTCGTCTGTCTTATCTATCAGTTCAAAGAAAATTTTGAGTAGATTCTTGTTGGTTTGAATTTAATATATTGATGAAAATAAAAATATTTGCTATAATCATTTTGGAGGATAAAAGAATGAAATTTTTGAAAAAAATGATTCAAGTCGGTCTAGCAGTCTTTTTCTTCGGTTTGCTAGCGACCAGTGCAGTATTTGCGGATGATGCTGATTCTGAAGGTTGGAAGTTTGTCCAAGAAAATGGAAGAACTTACTACAAAAAGGGCGATCTTAAAGAGACCCACTGGCGAGTGATTGATGGCAAGACCTATTATTTTGATCATGTATCAGGAGAAATGGTTGTCGGCTGGCAATATATCCCGTTTCCATCTAAAGGTAGTACAATTGGTCCTTACCCTAATGGTGTGAGATTAGAAGGTTTTCCAAAGTCAGAGTGGTATTACTTCGATCAAAATGGAGTGCTACAAGAGTTTGTTGGTTGGAAAGCATTAGAGATTAAAACTAAAGACAGCGTTGGAAGAAAGTACGGGGAAAAACGTGAAGATTCAGAAGATAAAGAAGAGAAGCGTCATTACACGAACTATTACTTTAATCAGAATCATTCTTTAGAGACAGGTTGGCTTTATGATCAATCTAATTGGTATTATCTAGCTAAAACTGAAATTAATGGAGAAAACTATATTGGTGGTGAAAGACGTGCAGGTTGGATCTATGATGATTCAACTTGGTACTATCTAGATCCAGCAACCGCTGTAATGCAAACGGGTTGGCAATATCTTGGTAACAAGTGGTACTATCTCCGTTCATCAGGTGCTATGGCAACTGGTTGGTATCTAGATGGTTCAACTTGGTATTACCTCGATGCTCAAAACGGTGATATGAAAACAGGTTGGATTTATGTTGGAAATACTTGGTATTACCTCCGTTCGTCAGGATCTATGGTAACTGGTTGGTTCCAAGTCAACGGCAAATGGTACTATGCCTATAGTTCAGGTGCCCTAGCTGTAAATACAACAGTAGGTGGCTACTCCGTCAACTATAATGGCGAGTGGGTACAATAATGAAAACAAGCGATTGTGAAAGGAAACAATCGCTTTTTTTGTGAAAATATAATAAAATAGAATGGAATAAAGTTCTAAAATTTTATCTAGAAACAGACGATTTTCGTCTGATAGTAGGATTAAATGACAAGAGAAGTTGGTGTCGGTCAGGCACATAGTAAAATTATTTTAATAGGAGAGCATGCAGTAGTTTATGGCTATCCAGCCATCTCTTTGCCTCTTTTAGAGGTTGAAGTGACCTGTCGGGTTGTACCGGCAACGACACCCTGGCGCCTTTTTGAAGAGGATACCTTGTCCATGGCAGTTTATGCTTCTCTCGAGTATCTGAATATCAAAGATGCTTACATCCGTTGCCAAATTGACTCTGCTATTCCAGAAAAACGTGGAATGGGTTCTTCGGCAGCTATTAGCATTGCGGCTATTCGTGCGGTATTTGATTATTACCAAGCAGAACTTCCACATGATGTGTTAGAAATTCTGGTCAATCGCGCTGAGATGATTGCCCATATGAATCCTAGTGGATTGGATGCCAAGACCTGTCTTAGTGACCAGCCTATTCGTTTTATCAAGAATGTTGGTTTTGAAGAACTAGCCATGGACTTGTCGGCTTATCTGGTCATTGCAGATACAGGAGTCTATGGACACACTCGTGAAGCTATCCAAGTTGTAGAGAGCAAGGGTAAGGAAGCTTTACCTTTCTTGCATGCGCTAGGAGAGTTGACCCAAGAAGCAGAAGAAGCAATAAAAACAAAAGATGCCGTGAAGCTGGGAGAAATTCTAACCAAAGCACATGGAAATCTAAAGGAAATTGGAGTTAGTAGCTCTGAGGCAGATGCCTTGGTTGAAACTGCCCTTGATCATGGTGCTTTAGGTGCCAAGATGAGTGGTGGTGGTCTAGGAGGTTGCATCATCGCCTTGGTTGCTAATGTCAGTCAAGCACAAGAACTCGCAGAAAGATTAGAAGAGAAAGGAGCTGTTCAGACATGGATCGAAAGCCTGTAACAGTACGTTCCTATGCCAATATTGCTATTATCAAATATTGGGGTAAGAAAAAAGAAAAAGAGATGGTTCCCGCGACTAGCAGTATCTCTCTGACTTTAGAAAATATGTATACGGAGACGACACTTTCACCTTTGCCAGCAGATGCAACCGCTGATGTTTTTTACATCAATGGTCAGTTGCAAAATGAAGCTGAACATAAAAAGATGAGTAAAATTATTGATCGCTACCGTCCTGAAGGAGCAGGTTTTGTTCGTATCGATACCAAGAACAATATGCCAACAGCGGCAGGTCTTTCTTCAAGTTCCAGTGGTTTGTCTGCCCTGGTAAAAGCTTGCAATGCCTATTTCCAATTAGGACTAAATCGTAAAGATTTGGCTTTGGAAGCTAAGTTTGCATCGGGCTCTTCATCTCGTAGTTTTTATGGTCCCTTAGCAGCTTGGGATAAGGATAGTGGAGAAATCTATCCTGTCGAGACTGAATTGAAACTCGCTATGATTATGTTGGTCTTGGAAGATCAAAAAAAACCAATCTCTAGTCGAGATGGCATGAAACTCTGTGTGGAAACTTCGACGACTTTTGAAGAGTGGATTCGTCAATCTGAACAAGACTACGAGGACATGTTGGTCTATCTCAAGGAAAACGACTTTAAAAAAGTTGGGGAATTAACAGAGAAGAATGCTCTAGCTATGCATGCGACGACAAAGACCGCAACTCCATCCTTCTCATATCTGACAGATGCTAGTTATGAGGCTATGGATTTCGTTCGTCAGCTACGTAAACAAGGTGAATCTTGCTACTTTACCATGGATGCGGGCCCTAATGTCAAGGTTCTTTGCTTGGAAGAGGACTTGGAACATCTATCAGAACTCTTAGGTCAGCGCTATCGCTTAATCGTTTCAAAGACAAAGGACTTGGGCCAAGATGACGATTGTTAAAACTTGTGGGAAGCTCTATTGGGCTGGGGAGTATGCCATTTTAGAACCAGGACAGTTGGCGCTAATAAAGGCTATTCCCATCTATATGACGGCTGAGATTAAAACGTCTGATGATTATCGACTCTACTCAGATATGTTTACATATAGTGTAGACATGCGACCGGATTCTTCTTATGCTTTGATTCAAGAAACAGTTGCCTTAGTGGAGGAGTATCTAACTACCCAAGGAGGTGACTTGCGTCCTTTTTCCATAGACATTCGTGGGAAAATGGAGCGTGAAGGCAAGAAGTTTGGACTGGGTTCTAGTGGTAGCGTCGTTGTCTTGGTCATCAAGGCTATGCTTGCTTTCTATGAAAGACCAGCTGAAAGAGACCTCTTATTTAAACTGGCTAGTGCTGTACTTCTTAAACGTGGAGATAATGGTTCCATGGGGGATATTGCCTGTATCGTTTCAGAAGACCTGGTCCTCTATCAGTCTTTTGACCGTGAGAAAGTGGCAGAATGGCTAGAAAAAGAAGACTTGCCAACTGTATTAGCACGTGACTGGGGCCTTTCTATTAGGAGTATTGAACCGGCCTTGAAATTTGATTTTCTGGTGGGTTGGACCAAGGAAGTGGCTGTCTCTAGTCACATGGTCAAGCAAATCAAGAATAATATGAACGCTAGCTTCTTACAGGCTTCAAAAGAAACAGTAACAAACTTGGCCAAGGCTTTGGAGGCAGGTCAAGAAGAAAACATTATTGACTTGCTAGAACAAGCCAGCCAACTTTTAGAAGGCTTGAGTTCAGATATTTATACACCCTCGCTCAGACAATTAAAGATGCTAGCATAGACTTAAAAGCTGTCGCAAAAAGTAGTGGTGCTGGTGGTGGAGACTGTGGGATAGCCCTCAGTTTTGACCAAGATTCGACCACATTACTGAAAAAAAGATGGGCTGATTTAGGGATTGAACTCTTGTATCAAGAAAGGATAGGACATGACAACAAATCGGAAGGATGAACACATCCGCTATGCCCTTGAACAGAAAAGTTCTTATAATAGTTTTGATGAAGTTGAATTGATTCATTCTTCTCTACCCTTATATGACTTAGATGAGATTGATCTTTCGACAGAATTTGCAGGGCGCAAATGGGACTTTCCTTTTTATATAAACGCCATGACAGGCGGTAGTGACAAGGGAAGAGAAATCAATCAAAAATTGGCCCAGGTGGCAGAGGCCTGTGGGATTTTATTTGTGACGGGTTCTTACAGTGCGGCACTTAAGGATTCATCAGATGATTCTTTTGCTGTTAAGTCAAATCATCCTGACCTTCTTTTCGGAACCAATATTGGCTTGGACAAACTTGTAGAACTAGGATTACAAACAGTCAAAGAGATGAATCCCCTTCTTTTACAAGTTCATGTTAATGTTATGCAGGAACTACTCATGCCTGAAGGTGAGCGTCAATTTAGGTTGTGGCAAAATAATCTAAAAGATTATGCCGATCAAATCCCTGTTCCCCTTGTTTTAAAAGAAGTTGGTTTTGGGATGGATGTGAAGACTATTGCTAAGGCTTATGAGATGGGAATACGAACCGTTGATTTGTCTGGTCGTGGGGGAACCAGCTTTGCCTATATTGAAAACCGTCGCAGTGGTCAACGTGACTACCTTAATGATTGGGGTCAATCGACTATGCAAGCTCTTCTGAATGCCCAAGACTGGAAGGACAAGATGGAACTTTTGGTGAGTGGAGGAGTTCGCAATCCACTAGATATCATCAAATGCTTGGTGTTTGGAGCAAAGGCAGTTGGTCTATCACGCACCATGTTAGATCTGGTAGAGAATTACTCTGTTGATGTCGTTATTTCCATTGTTGAAAGCTGGAAGGAAGATCTACGCTTGATTATGTGTGCCCTTAATTGTAAAAGAATTGAGGATTTACAAGAGGTCGACTATCTCTTATATGGAAAATTAAAAGAAGCAAAAGATCAAATGAAAAAGGCGTAATCAACGCCTTTTTTCCATCTTCAGACTGATGTGACTTTTGGGATTTGTGATAAAATAAAATGGAGAGGATGGATACATGAGAAAATTTCAAATTTTTCTATTTATTGAAGCTTGTTTGCTGACAGGAGCTCTGATTATGATGCTATCAGAGCATTTTTCCCGTTTCCTACTTATTTTACTCTTGTTCTTACTTCTGATTCGATACTATACTGGCAGACAAGGCAATAATTTCGTTTTGGTAGCCGTAACCATCCTATTTTTCTTTATAATTATGCTTAATCCCTTTGTCATTATGGCTATCTTTGTAGCCTTGCTATACAGCCTGTTCCTGCTTTACCCTATGATGAATCAGGAAAGAGAAGATACCAATCTGATTTTTGAAGAAGTTGTTACGGTGAAGAGGGAGAAAAATCGCTGGTTTGGAAATCTCCATCATTTTTCAAGTTACCAGACTTGTCGCTTTGATGATATCAATCTTTTTCGTCTTATGGGGAAGGATACCATTCATCTAGAGCACGTGATATTGAGCAATCATGATAATGTCATCATCTTGAGAAAACTGGTCGGTACGACTAGAATTATCGTACCAGTGGATGTAGAAGTCAGCCTCAGTGTCAATTCTCTGTACGGAGATTTAACCTTCTTTGACCAGCCTAAACGTGCTTTACGTAATGAGCAATTTCATCAAGAAACCAGAGATTATCTCAAGAGTCCCAAGAGTGTGAAGATTCTTTTGACAACCATGGTTGGAGATGTTGAGGTGGTGAGAGGATGAAAAAGCAACCCTATATTTTAATTGGACTCACCTCATTTCTCTTTGTTTCCTTTCTATTTCGAAGCATTTTTAAGGTCTTAGATTTGGAGTGGACTTCTCTCTTCCAAGATTTAGAAAGGACAGAAAAAGTCTTATTTCTAGCTTTGATGTTTAGTCTTGCCCTTGCTTTCTTATTGGTCCTATTTTGGACAATGGTTGATGAAATTTCAAGAAGAAGAATCCAAACAAATCTTAAACGTCTGCTAACTGGTAAAGATATTAAAAGCCTTGGAGATGCTGATTTAGACGCAAGTTTTAGAAACTTATCAGGTAAGCTCGGTTTATTGACAGAAGCCATCCAAAAAGCAGACAATCAGGTTTAGTCAAAGAAGAAGAGATCGTTGAAAAGGAGCGCAAGCGAATCGCGCGTGATTTGCATGATACGGTCAGTCAAGAAATTTTTGCTGCCCATATGATTTTATCAGGACTCAGTCAACAAGCTGCAAGATTAGATAGAGAGAAGATGCAAACTCAGCTTCAGAGTGTGACTGCTATTTTAGAAACAGCTCAAAGAGATTTGCGTATTCTACTCTTACATTTGCGTCCGATAGAACTGGAACAAAAGAGTCTGGTTGAGGGGATTCAGTTGCTTCTTAAAGAATTGGAAGAAAAAAGTGAACTCAAAGTCAGCTTTAAATATGAGGTAGATGAATTACCTAAAAAGATTGAGGAACATATCTTCCGTATCGTCCAAGAATTGATTAGTAATACTCTCCGTCATGCTCAAGCTTCTTGTCTGGATGTTTATCTTTATCAGACTGAAACAGAATTACAGTTGAAAGTAGTGGACAATGGTAGAGGTTTCGAGCCGGTTGACGTAGATGATTTGAGCTATGGACTACGGAATATCAAAGAACGAGTGGAAGATATGGCAGGGAGTATACAACTATTAACAGCGCCGAAGCAGGGTTTGGCAGTGGATATTCGCATACCCTTGCTTGATTGACTAACTAACAAAAGGAAATAAAATGAAACTATTATTAGTAGATGACCACCAAATGGTGCGTCTTGGATTAAAAAGTTATTTTGAACTACAAGATGATGTAGAGGTTGTTGGAGAAGCAACTAATGGAGTCGAAGGGATTTCCATGGCTTTGGCTCTTCGCCCAGATGTGATTGTTATGGATATTGTCATGCCTGAAATGAATGGAATTGACGCAACTCTAGCTATTCTCAAAGAATGGCCGGAGGCTAAAATCCTGATTGTGTCTTCTTATCTAGACAATGAAAAAATCATGCCAGTATTGAATGCTGGGGCCAGAGGTTATATGCTCAAGACGTCAAGTGCTGATGAATTGTTTCATGCTGTTCAAAGGTGGTAGCTGGAGAGCTAGCTATCGAACAAGAGGTGAGTAAGAAAGTAGAATACCACCGCAATCATATGGAACTTCACGAAGAATTAACTGCGCGAGAACGCGATGTCCTTCAACTGATTGCTAAGGGCTATGAAAATCAGCGCATTGCAGATGAGCTCTTTATCTCCCTTAAGACAGTCAAGACCCATGTCTCCAATATCCTAGCCAAACTTGAGGTCAGTGATCGTACCCAGGCAGCAGTTTATGCTTTTCAACATCATTTAGTGGGTTCTGATGAATTTTAGGGGACATAGGATGTAACTGAAGCATGGACGAAAAGCGCATCCATTACTTGAAAAAGTTCGCTACTATATGGTATAATGGACTGTATTAAAAATTTTAAGGAGAAATGACAGAATGTCTGTATCATTTGAAAACAAAGAAACAAACCGTGGTGTCTTGACTTTCACAATCTCTCAAGACCAAATCAAACCAGAATTGGACCGTGTCTTTAATTCAGTAAAGAAATCTCTTAATGTTCCAGGTTTCCGTAAAGGTCACCTTCCACGTCCTATCTTCGACCAAAAATTTGGTGAAGAAGCTCTTTATCAAGATGCATTGAACGCTCTCTTGCCAAATGCTTATGAAGCAGCTGTAAAAGAAGCTGGTCTTGAAGTAGTTGCACAACCTAAAATTGATGTAACATCAATGGAAAAAGGTCAAGACTGGGTTATCACTGCTGAAGTAGTAACTAAGCCTGAAGTTAAATTGGGTGACTACAAAAATCTTGAAGTATCAGTTGATGTAGAAAAAGAAGTATCAGATGTCGACGTTGAAGAGCGTATCGAACGCGAACGCAACAACTTGGCTGAATTAGTTATCAAAGAAGGTGCTGCTGAAGACGGCGACACTGTTGTCATCGACTTCGTTGGTTCTATCGATGGATTAGAATTCCCTGGTGGTAAAGGTGAAACTTCTCTCTTGGACTAGGTTCAGGTCAATTCATTCCTGGATTTGAAGACCAATTGGTAGGTCATTCAGCTGGTGAAACTGTTGATGTAGTTGTAACATTCCCAGAAGACTACCAAGCTGAAGAACTTGCAGGTAAAGAAGCTAAATTCGTAACAACTATCCACGAAGTTAAAGCGAAAGAAGTTCCAGCTCTTGACGATGAACTTGCAAAAGATATCGATGAAGAAGTTGAAACTCTTGCTGAATTGAAAGAAAAATATCGTAAAGAATTGGCAGCTGCTAAAGAAGAAGCATATAAAGATGCTGTAGAAGGTGCTGCAATCGATAAAGCTGTTGAAAATGCTGAAATCGTAGAACTTCCAGAAGAAATGATCCACGAAGAAGTTCACCGCTCAGTAAATGAGTTCCTTGGAAACTTGCAACGTCAAGGTATCAACCCTGACATGTACTTCCAAATCACTGGAACTACTCAAGAAGACCTTCACAAACAATATGAAGCAGAAGCTGAGTCACGTACTAAGACTAATCTTGTTATCGAAGCAGTTGCGAAAGCTGAAGGATTTGACGCTACTGAAGAAGAAATCCAAAAAGAAATCGAGCAATTGGCTGCAGATTACAACATGGAAGTTGAACAAGTACAAAGCTTGCTTTCTACTGAAATGTTGAAACATGATATTACAGTTAAGAAAGCTGTTGAATTGATCACAAGCACAGCAACTGTAAAATAATCTGAAAAGATAAAAAGCCCACCATATTCGGTGGGTTTTCTTGTATGTTATTTTCCAAAAATTTCTTTAAGATCTGCATCTGTAATACCGATCATGGCTGGAATGCTTGTCCAGTTATCTTCGGTTAGGATGTAAGATTGATGGGGGTTAATCTGATTTCTTGTTTCAAAAATAGGCTCATTTACTTCTTCAGAGGTTTCAGTTAGTTCAATGAAACGTTCTATTAGATAGGTTTTGCGAGAAGTTCCCATGTGTTGGGTAGCATAGTCAAAGGCCTGTAATTCTCCTAATAAAATTAGCTTACTTTTGGCACGGGTGATGGCGGTGTAGATAAGATTACGCTCTAACATACGCTTGCTGGCACTGGTAATGGGAAGGATAACGACGGGAAACTCACTTCCCTGCGACTTATGGATACTCATGGCGTAGGCTAGGCGAATCTTGTACCATTCATTTCGAGGATAAGAAACCTCATTGCCATCAAAATCAATGACAATCTCATCTTGTTTGGACTCGGTGTATTTGGCAGGAATGAGATCCGCAATGTAGCCTAAATCTCCATTAAAAACATTGACTTCTGCATCATTGACTAAATGAATAACCTTATCTCCCGTACGATAATTCCATTGAGTAGCTTCAAAGCTTATCTGATCTTTCTGTGGAGGATTGAGAAGGTCTTGCATGAGTTGATTAATCGCATCGATTCCTGCTGTTCCTCGGTACATAGGTGCTAGAACTTGGATATCACGAGCGGGTATACCACTTCTGAGAGCTGCGTCTAGGATTTTTTCAATGGTCGCTGGGATATGATTACTAGCGATTTCAAAGTAGGAACGGTCTGCTTTTTTCTGAGTGAAATCTGTAGGTAAGATTCCTTGACGAATCTGGCTAGCAAGAGTGACAATGGTTGATTCTTCGCTCTGGCGGTAAATTTTTTCTAATCGTGTTTGCGGTAAACTTGGAATTTGGAGTAAGTCAGCTAGGACTTGCCCAGGACTGACAGAAGGCAACTGATCACTATCTCCAACGATGAGAATTTTACTGTTAGAGGAGATATTTGAGAAGAGTTGATTGGCTAGCCAAGTATCTACCATAGAGAACTCGTCTACGATAATAAAGTCAGCATCTAGATAATCTTCCAGGTGACTTGTATCATCATCACCGGTCATACCCAGGTGTCGGTGAATCGTAGCACTAGGCAAACCAGTTAACTCGTTCATTCGACGAGCTGCTCTACCAGTTGGTGCAGCTAGAAGAATTGGAAGACTACTCTTTTTTTTCAGGTCCAGTCCTTCTAAAAGTGCATAAACTGCGATGATACCATTGATAACAGTAGTTTTTCCTGTTCCAGGACCACCTGTTAGGATAAAGACCTTGTTTTGGATTGCATCACAGATAGCCTCCTTTTGAATGGTATCGTATTGAATTCCCAACTCTTTTTCAACAGTTGAAATATGTTTGTGAATACTGTCGATGTTCTGGTCTTTATCCCCCTTTCTTTCAAGGATTCTCATCAGGTGCTTGTGGATGCCTTCTTCTGCAAAGAAGAGACTATTGTCAAAAATTTTAGTGTCTACATGCTGAACTTTGTCCTCTTCGATTAGATGTGACAATTCGAGGGCAACTTTATTAGGATCTAGTTCCACTGGTCGAGAGGATTCTAGAAGGTTTATGGTTTGTTCTAGTAAGTCCCTTGCTTCAACATAGGTATCGCCACTTTCCATACATGAATTCAAAAGACTATGAATGATTCCAGCACGAAAACGTTCCGGAGATTTGCTTTCAATACCAAGTTCTTCCGCTAGTTGGTCGGCAATGTTAAGCCCAATCCTTTGATATCCTCTACTAGCTGATAGGGATAATTTTCAACGACATCTAAGGTCTCTTCCTTGTATTCATCTAGAATTTGAATAGCTAATTTATTAGGGATACCATAATTAGCTAATTTAGCCAGGACCATTTCTGTCCCGTAGTTGAGACGGAGTGTAGAAATAAAGGCTTCTCGACTTTTAGCAGATAATCCAGAAATTGATTGGAGTTTTTCAGGATGCTCTAAAATTTTGTCGATAGTATTTTCACCATACATATCTACAATTTTTTGCGCTGTTTTAAGACCAATACCTTTAAAGTGGCTGCTTGAAAAATACTTAACCAAACCTTTGCTAGTCGGCTTTGCCCTCTCGTAGCGAGTGATTTGTAACTGTTGACCATATTTTGAGTGTTGGACAATTTGTCCCCAAAAAGTGTATTCCTCACCCTCAATAACGTCAGCCATGGTACCAGTTACGATGATTTCAAAATCATCAAAGTCTTTAGCATTGGTATCTTCAATCTCTAAGAGTAGGATGCGATAAAAATTACTACTATTTTCAAAGATAATGCGCTCAATGGTGCCTGTAAAATATACTTCCATAGAAATCCTCAATAGAATAAGAAGAGGCTGAGATTGGTATGTCTCGGCCTCTTAGTGTTTTTAGAATGTTCCGATACGGTCTATTGGCCAGAAACGGAATTTAGCTTCTCCAACAATGTCTTTGCTTTAAAGGTTCCAACATGGCGACTGTCATTGGATACGAGGCGGTTGTCGCCCAGCAGGAGATATTCTCCTTCTGGAATAGTGAAGGTAAAACTAGTGTTAAAATTAGCATCTAGAGTAAAGGCATGAGATTTTTCAGCAATACTTCTAAAATACTCTCCTTTTTTACCATCCCAATTGCTACCTGTATAGGTAGATTGAAGCTTATCCTCTTTAAAGCGTTTGAGGTACTCTGCTAGATAAGGCTCTTCTGTTTCTTGATCGTTGATGTAGAGCTTATCATTTTCATAGCGAATTTTGTCTCCTGGTAAACCGATAACACGTTTGACAATATCCTTATTTTCGGCATCTTCGTGGGCAACCACAATATCATAGCGATCTACTGGAAGATGTTTAACAACAAAGAGGATCTCGTTGTCAGCTAAAGTTGGGTCCATTGAGTGTCCTTCAACTCGAACATTACTCCAAAGAAAGACTCGACTAAGACCAATAAGTGCGAGAATGAGGAAAAAACCTCCCCACTCTTTTAAAAATGATTTAAAGAATTTCATGATTTACCTTTCTAGCAGTTTTCTAGCTTTTTCAGTATTTTTAAAATGAAGTTTGGCACAAAAGTTTAGACCCTCTATACCATAGGCTTGTAAAATTTGACTAGCTACCTTATCAGAAGCTGCTCCAGCACCACTTGGAAGTTGATAGCCAAGCTCCTGACTAAGATTTTCTAAGTTTTCAAGAAAAAGGTCACGCGCAATGATAGAACTGACAGCTACAGCCAAGTATTTGCCCTCAGCTTTTTCCTCTAATGTCACTGGATTTGGGAAGTGATTAGCCTCATTTTTCAGATATTTATCATAGTTCTGTGAGCTTGTAAAGGCGTCGATAACAATTTTTTCAGGCTCAACACCTTTTTGAAGAAGGAGAAATCGCTTGATTGTGTAAGGCTACCTTAACAGAAACTGCATTGTAGCGTTCGCCAATGATTTCATTATACTTACTTGGCGAAAGAAGGAGTGCTTGATGTTGAATCTTCTCCTTAAGAAGGGGAGCAATCTGACGAATCTTTTGGTCAGTTAGTGTTTTAGAATCTCCTACACCTAGTTTTCTTAAGAAGTCATGCTGATCTGGCTTTACAAAGGATGCCACTACAGCTAATCCTCCAAAGTAGGAACCATTTCCAACCTCATCTGTACCAATTAAAGGGCAATCTTGGCCACTAATTTCTTGATTGGTTTGATAACCAAAAAAACTGGCATAATTTTCAGCAGATTCTCCCTGAAAGAGAACCTTTCCAGAAGTATAGACAGATATACTAGCCTCGGGAAGCTTAAAGAAGTAACGTATATAAGGGTTTTTACTAGGAATCAGAGAACTTTGATAGTGTGTTACAAAATTCTGAATTTCCTCTTCACTTGGTGTTAGTGTTATACTTGCCATAGTCTCTATTGTACCATAAAAGCAGGAGAATTGGTAAAAACTGACAAACTAAGTGAAATTTGGTATAATATCGTGAGGTGAATTTTATGGCAAATATAAATCGATATAAATTTACATTTGGTAAAAAGACATTAACTCTAACGACAGAGCATGATAACCTCTTTATGGAGGAAGTAGCAAAGGTTGCTACAGAAATATGAAGCAATTAAAGAGCAAATGCCTGGAGCTGATGATGAGACTCTAGCTATTTTATTAGCAATCAATTGTTTATCAACGCAGTTGAGTCGTGAGATTGAATTTGATGATAAGGAGCAGCAATTAGAAGCACTTAGATATCAAGTTGTTGCGGCTAAACAAGAACAAAGTAAGATTGAGGATCCCTTATGATTTCGTTTCTTCTCTTATTAATTCTTGCTTGGAGTTTTTATATCGGCTATCGCAGAGGCTTGGTCCTACAAGTTTATTATCTTGTGGCTACAATTGTCTCAGCTTATTTTGCTGGCAATTTTTACCAGTCTCTAGGGGAAAAATTTCACTTGTTAATTCCCTATGCTAATCCTAAGGAAGGAACTGGTACTTTCTTCTTCCCATCGGATCAGCTCTTTCAATTGGACAAAGTCTTTTATGCAGGTATCGGTTATTTGCTAGCTTTTGCGGTTTTCTATAGTATCGGTCGTTTACTTGGTCTCTTTGTAAATCTAATACCAACAGAAAAGATTGATGGCAAATACTTCCGTATCGGTGCAGGAGTTCTATCGGTTGGAGTGACCTTGTTTGTACTCCAGATGATATTGACCATTCTTGCAACAGTTCCTTTGGAAATCGTTCAAAATTCACTCGAAAAAAGTTTAGTAGCTAAACATATGATTCAAAGTATTCCAATTACTACTGACTTTATTAAACAAATCTGGGTAACCAAATTAATCGGATAAAAAGGGCGGGAAATTTTCCTAGCCTTTTGTTTACAATTCCATGAGCTTAATAGTCACTGTAATGAGAAAATCCAACTCTTGCTGACCGTTCTATTTGCTCGTTTATTAAGGAAAGAACATGAATACAAAAATACTAGAAACACTAGAATTTAACAAGGTCAAGGCTCTATTTGAACCTCATATTTTGACGGAACAAGGACTAGAGCAGTTAAAAGAGCTAGTCCCGACAGATAAAGCTGATAAAATTAGACAGGCATTTGCAGAGATGAAGGAGATGCAAGAACTCTTTGTTGAGCATCCTCATTTCAGCATTCTGACTACAAAAGCAATTGCCTCAACTTGCAAGCGTTTGGAGATGGGAGCAGACCTCAACCTCGAGGAATTTCTCCTTCTCAAACGTGTCATCTTTGCCAGCCGTGAACTGAAAAATTTCTATGATAACCTTGAAAATGTACGCTCGGACCACTTGGCAAATTGGTTTGAGAAACTTCACGACTTCCCACATCTACAAGGTAATCTCCAAGCTATCAATGAAGCAGGCTTTATCGAAAATTTTGCCAGTGAAGAATTAGCACGAATCCGCCGTAAAATCCATGACAGTGAGAGCCAAGTTCGTGATGTCTTGCAAGACCTTCTCAAGCAGAAGGCGCAGATGTTGACAGAAGGGATTGTCGCTAGTAGAAATGGTCGCCAAGTTCTTCCAGTTAAAAATACCTATCGGAACAAGATTGCTGGGGTCGTTCACGATATTTCTGCTAGTGGGAACACAGTTTATATCGAACCGCGTGAAGTAGTTAAGCTAAGCGAGGAAATTGCTAGTCTTCGTGCAGATGAACGCTATGAGATGATGCGTATCCTCCAAGAACTCTCTGAACGAGTAAGACCTCACGCAGCTGAAATTGCAAATGATGCATGGATTATTGGGCATTTAGACTTGATTCGGGCTAAGGTCCGCTTTATCCAGGAGACAGGAGCAGTGGTTCCACAAGTCTCTGAAGGACAGGAGATTCAACTCCTTCATGTTCGTCATCCTCTTGTGAAAAATGCTGTTGCTAATGATGTGCACTTTGGTAAGGATCTAACAGCCATCGTTATCACGGGTCCCAATACGGGTGGTAAGACCATTATGCTCAAAACCTTAGGGTTGACGCAATTGATGGCCCAGTCAGGTTTGCCGATTTTGGCCGATAAGGGCAGTCGTGTGGGAATTTTTGAGGAGATCTTTGCGGATATCGGAGATGAACAATCCATTGAGCAAAGCCTGTCAACCTTCTCTAGTCACATGACCAATATTGTTGATATTCTTGGTAAGGTCAATCAAAACTCGCTCTTGCTACTTGATGAGCTTGGAGCAGGTACAGATCCCCAAGAAGGGGCTGCTCTTGCCATGTCTATCCTAGAAGACTTGCGTTTGCGTCAGGTCAAGACTATGGCGACCACTCACTATCCTGAACTCAAGGCCTATGGCATTGAGACAGCCTATGTTCAAAATGCCAGCATGGAGTTTGATACAGCTAGCTTGCGCCCAACTTATCGTTTCATGCAAGGGGTTCCTGGTCGAAGCAATGCCTTTGAGATTGCTAAACGTCTAGGATTGTCAGATGTTATCGTAGGTGACGCTAGCAAGCAGATTAATCAAGACAATGATGTCAATCGCATTATAGAGCAGTTGGAAGAGCAGACACTTGAAAGCCGCAAACGTCTTGAGAATATTCGCCAAGTCGAGCAAGAAAACCTCAAGATGAATCGTGCTCTTAAAAAACTCTACAATGAGCTAAATCGTGAGAAGGAAACAGAACTCAATAAGGCGCGTGAACAAGCTGCTGAGATTGTTGAATTAGCTCTGACTGAAAGTGATGATATTCTTAAAAACCTTCACAGCAAATCTCAACTAAAACCACATGAAATTATCGAAGCCAAGGCTAAGCTCAAAAAATTAGCTCCTGAAAAAGTTGATCTTTCCAAAAATAAGGTCCTCCAAAAAGCCAAGAAAAAACGAGCTCCAAAAGTTGGAGATGATATCATCGTTTTAAGCTATGGTCAACGAGGTACCTTGACCAATCAACTCAAGGATGGACGTTGGGAAGCCCAAGTTGGTTTGATCAAGATGACCCTTGAGGAAAGAGAGTTTGACTTGGTTCAGGCTCAGCAAGAAGCACCAGTCAAGAAAAAACAAGTTAACGTGGTCAAGCGTGCTGCTGGTAAAGCACCACAGGCTCGACTGGACCTCAGAGGCAAGCGCTATGAGGAAGCTATGGAAGCATTGGATGCCTTTATCGACCAAGCTCTACTCAACAACATGGCTCAAGTAGACATCATCCATGGTATCGGTACAGGAGTCATTCGTGAAGGAGTAACCAAATATCTCAAAAGAAACAAGCAAGTTAAGAGCTTTGGCTATGCGCCACAAAATGCAGGTGGTTCTGGAGCGACTATCGTTACCTTTAAAGGTTAACCAAGCTATAGAATGAAATGTCAAAAGAGTACCTATCAAGTGATAAGTACTTTTTTTGATGAATCAATTTCAATCATTATTCTTAGTGACTATTTTAAAAGTGGGCAATCGTTTTATAGCAAAAAATTTGATGAAGGCTTGTCTAGCTGAGGTTTATTTATGCTATACTGATAGTAACGTCATTTTTGGAGGTTGGTATGAAAAAACTCCCCTTAGCCTTTTCAGGTTGCTTATTGGGATTGGCTGGAGCAGGAAATCTCATCTTGGATATTTTTCCGCTTTTATCACACATCTTTAGTTTGTCAGGCTTGATTTTATGGTTTTATTTTTTGGTGAGCCACCTCAATAACTGGCATGAAAGTAAGCAAGAATTAAAGAAAGCCCCTGTTTTGTCAGGAATGGCAACCTTTCCAATGGCAGGAATGATTTTATCAACGTATTCATTACGAATCTTACCCCCGAACATGAGCATTGTTGCACAGATTCTCTGGTGGTTTGCTTTTCTTCTAGATGTTTACCTCATCTTATACTTTACAAAGAACTATGTCTTGGTTAAACAAAGGGCCAGTGCAACACCAACTTGGACGGTTCTTTATGTAGGTATAGCAGTAGCGAGCTTGACCTACCCAGTGGTGGGTATTATAGGGATTGCCTATGGAGCTTGGATTTTTGGTTTTATCTTAACCCTTATCCTTTATCCTCTTATTTATCAAGATTTGAAAAGAAATCCATTACCACTAGCTTTACTAGGGCAAGAAGGGATCTATTGTGCTCCATTTTCTCTCCTTTTAGCAGCACTAGTTCGGATAGGAGGTCCAGACCTTCCTAGCTGGATTTTGCTGGTCATGGTCCTTGCATCACAGACTTTCTTTTTCTTTGTCCTTAGTCGCTTGCCAAGAATTTTAAAACAGGGCTTCCAACCAGCCTTTTCAGCCCTAACTTTCCCAACTATCATCACGGCAACTTCCTTGAAAATGGCCCAGGGTATCCTACAGTTTCAAGTTCTTAACCTCCTCGTTTGGTTAGAAACTATCATTTGTTTAACAATCCTCATCTACGTATTAGTAGAATATGTGAGATATTTAAGAAAATAAAAGACCCCCTAGCACGGAGAAGTGTTAGGGGTTGTTCTATCTTGAACGTGTAAATCAATTAGATCAGCTTTCTCCTACTGTTCTTCATGTTCGGATAAAAAACAATAAGTCATAGTCCCAAAGATGGCTCCAATACTAAGACCAAAGACCAGTAAGGGGATCATTATCTCTGTTTGGATGATTTTTTCCAAGAATGTTGAAAGGGGTACCTGCTGAACGAAGAGTTTATGAAAGAGTAGCAGGGCAAATAAGCCAATCTCAATAATTATAAATACCAACCAACTACGAACTTTTATTTGGTGTTTGCTGTAAGTTTTGTAGATGATTTCTGATTTATCATCCTTTTCAAGATTCAGCTCTTTGACAGCTCTTTGGGCTTTTATACTCATGAACAAAATGAGTCCAAAATAGATGTAGGGCATAACCGATTGAACAATTTCTATAAAGCGTCCAAACAAAATATAGAACAGGAAGAGAAAGAAGGAAGAGTAAAAGATTTGGACCATGGAACGGGCGCAAGCCTTGTAGATAACCTCTTGACGGCATTCATCAAAGGGGCCTTGGATATGAAAGAAATTTCGAAGTAAGCGAGTTGTTAAATCTTCTTTTTGCATGGATAATTTCTCCTAAATGAACGATGTTACTTTGGTTCTTTTACGAATTGATAGAGATAATAAAGATAAGTGATAGAAGAAAGGGTAGCGATAGTGAATAGTAAATAATATTTCCAATCGCTTGAAATAACCGTCAGTTGTGGCAAGGATATAATCATAAAGCATAGTGCTAAGTTGAGTATGCGCGTTTTTTGGGAATCTATCTTTAGATAAGTCAGTCCTTTGTTGAGTGCTGGAACAAAGACAAGAACAAGGACTGTATCGTAGATGGGCAAGTTCCCTGAAATGATGATGAAGGCGAGTAGAGAACTGAACAAAAGATGATAGGTAAGTAACGTTACTAGTGATTTCATAAGTTTCCTCCTAATAGTCGTCTTGATCTTCCTTGGCTTTTCGAATGCGAAGCCAGACGACAAGTTGCATCACCAATCCGAAGAAGAAAGCTGCGAAAAGGATTGATGTGAAATGGCCTAGATTGAAAAGGTAACTAAGATAGTTCTTGTTATCATCCGTTAAGACATTGAGAAGAGGCATTCCAAAGAACATCAAAACTCCATAGACAAGTCCGGCTTTAAGGCCAGGGTAGCGTAACTGTTTCTTTTCTTTCTGGTTCAACATATCAGGGTCAATAGCAGTAATACCAGTTTTTTTAGTTTGAGTGGTGACATAGATTGCACAAATCATGGAAATCATAAAAATAATGATTGGATATCCGAAAGCGACAATTTGGGGATATTTATAAGAAAGGACAAAGGGAATGAGATTTCCAAAAATCATGAGGTAAAAGAGAACCATAAAGATTTTATTTCCAATGCGGTCAGCCTCGCGTTGTTTGTGTTCATCAAGTGGTCCAGAAATGCCATATGTGCGTTTGATGAGTTTTTCAGTGAGAGTTTCTTTTTTCATTTTTCTTCTCCTTATTAAAATTCGTCCTCCCAAAAGAGACTGTTGAGGTCTGTTTGGAGGCTATGAGCGAGATTGAGACAGAGTTCCAGGGTAGGATTGTACTTGTCATTCTCAATCATGTTGATGGTTTGTCTAGAGACACCGATATCTTTGGCAAGTTCAAGTTGGGATTTTCCCAGTTCCTTGCGGAATTCTTTCACACGGTTCATTCTTTCTCCTTTTTAGAACGTGTCGCATATATTTGACTATAGTATATTCTTTTCAAAACAAAATGTCAACTATTTTTGACATATTTTTAAAAGAATCTTGGTGATAATATTTCTATGTGAAAATCTTTTAGCGATTTTATGCTATAATGAAGAAAAATAATAGTGATTTGGATACCCTGAATGCTATCCAATAAAGAAAGAGCAGAAAATGAACCATAAGATTGCAATTTTATCAGACATTCATGGCAACACGACCGCCTTAGCTGGAGTGCTTGAGGACGCTAAAAAGTTGGGAGCAACTGAATATTGGCTCTTGGGAGATATTTTTCTTCCTGGGCCGGGAGCAAATGACTTGGTGGATCTTTTGAAGGACCTACCCCTTACAGCATGCGTTCGAGGAAACTGGGATGATTGTGTTTTAGAGGCTTTAGATGGGGAATATGGTTTAGAAAATCCCGAAGAAATTCAGTTTCTCAGGATGACTCAGTATCTGATGGAGCGCATAAACCCCGAGCATATTGATTGGTTGAGAAAGCTACCTATGGTGGCCAAGAAAGAAGTTGATGGCTTGCGCTTTTCTCTTTCTCATAATTTGCCTGAGAAAAATTATGGTGGTGATTTGCTGGTTGAAAATAATACCGAAAAATTTGACCAGCTGCTTGATGAAACTACTGATGTAGCCGTCTATGGGCATGTCCATAAACAACTTCTACGTTACGGTAGTCAAGGTCAACAAATCATTAATCCAGGTTCGATTGGTATGCCTTATTTTGACTGGGAAGGGCTGAAAAATCACCGAGCCCAGTATGCCTTACTTGAAGTTGAAAATGGTGAATTGGTCAATCTCCAATTTCGTAAGGTTGCTTATGCTTATGAAGCAGAGCTAGAGTCAGCCAAGAGGAAAGGCCTTCCTTTTATCGAAATGTATGAAGAGTTGCGACGAGATGACAATTACCAAGGCCATAACAGAGACTTGCTAGCTAGCCTTAATGAAAAATATGGATATGTCGAGGATGTCAAAAACTATTTTGATTTTTTGTAAGAGTTGCTTTAACGAACAAATACTAAAAAAACGATTGGACTAGCCAATCGTTTTTAATATATCTTATTGTAATTGAGATTGGTCCGGTAGGTAAGAACCACCTAGATAGGTCTTGCTGAGTTTTTCAAGGGTTCCGTCTTGGTAGAGTTCTTTAAGGACCTTGTCAAATTGGTCTTTAAATTCTTTTTCGTCACTTGAGAAGATGATGTAGTTGTTTGGATTGTCGTTGCTTTCCAAGTCGACTACGTTCAAGTCTAAACCTCGGTCTTGAATAATTTTTTGAACAGAGATTTTATCAAAGATTAGGAAATCAAATTCACCATTGGCGAGGTCAGTCAGACGTTTAGCGACATCCTCACCAGAGTATTGGATGGTGGCAGGATTGTCGGAGTGGCTTTGATTCCAGTCGGTAACAACCTTGGCAGTAGAAGTTCCTGTATCATCCTGAGTTGTTTTACCAGCGATGTCTTGAAGAGAAGTAAGAGCCTTGTCTTTTCTGCTCACAAGAACTAAAGGATTTTTAGCGATAGGTAGTGAGTAAAGATATTTATCAGCTCTTTCTTTGGTATAGCTCAAGTTGTTGGCAGCAACTTGGTAACGGCCAGCGTCCACTCCAGGGAAGATACTTTCCCAAGCTGTTTTTTGAAATTCAATCTTGTATTGATCCAATTTTTCATCGACTGCTTTTAAAACTTCAACATCATATCCAGTTAGGCTTCCATCTTTTTCAAAGTCAAAAGGTGGGATGTCTCCAGCAGTTGCTACGACAATGGTTTTAGGACTAGCAGTGGAAGTAAAAGTACTTTCTTGTTTAGATTGTCCACAGGCAACCAACAAGGGACTAATAGCAAATAATAAGAATAATTTTTTCATGAGAGTCTCCTTTACTTAATGGTATATAGCTTACCAGACAATCGATCAAATAGCCAATATATATTTTTTATGGAAGTGATAGAGAATGATTATGTTTTTCCTTATTAGTTTGTAGTATAAAAAAACAAAAATCTAGCATATATTTTTGACGTCAAGGGTATTAAATATTAAAATATAGGTTAGTAAATGGATTTTAAGGAGATGACTATGAAAAAAATCGTCACTATTGGACTAGCAGTTTTAATGGTTCCAACTTTGGTAGCTTGTTCTAAGAATAAACAATCAGAGACTGCTAGTAATGAGTCAACCACAGTAGTAACAACAATAGATTCATCAACAACTGAGATTACGCAAACTCAAACTTCTGAATTTTCGATTTTAACTGATGAAGAAATTAATAAGGCCAAGAAAATTGGTGAAATGAAGCAGCTCATGCCTAGACTGAATGCAATCGCCTATAAAATTTCGGATATAAGAATAGCTTCTCTACCAGAAGAGCAGCAAGAGTTTGAGAGATCGAAAGCTAAATTAGAAGCTATACAATTAGAAGCTTCAACAAAAAAGTACAATGAACATTTATCAACTTATGGGCCTGATGATACATTTATGCCAGAACCAAATCGTACGTACTTACTTAAAGAAGTAATTTATTATCGTGACATCATAAAGAATCTGGCTCATAAATTTGGTCTGGACCAATAAAATATCGATAAAGTAGGCGCTGCATCGCCTGCTTTTTTTGGAAAATGATTTTTTAGAATAGAGTAGATTAAGAATCAGTCGTAGTTTAATGGCTGATAGATATTTGATACTCTGAATAATGAAAAATCTCTGCAAGCTCTTTCAGAATGTGGTAAAATGGAAGCAGTAGAAATAGAAAAGGAAATCAATTATGAAATTTCTTGAGTTAAATAAAAAACGTCATGCGACAAAGCAATTTATTGATAAGCCTGTAGATCCTAAAGATGTTCGTACAGCAATTGAGATTGCTACTTTAGCACCAAGTGCTCACAATATCCAACCTTGGAAGTTTGTTGTCGTTCGTGAGAAAAATAAAGAACTAGCCAAATTGGCTTATGGTACGAACTTTGACCAAGTTTCAGAAGCGCCCGTAACGATCGTCTTATTTTCTGATACAGATTTGCCAAAACGTGCGCGTAAGATTGCACGCATTGGAGGAGCAAAGAATTTTTCTGAAGAGCAACTTCAATACTTCTTGAAAAATCTCCCAGCTGAGTATACTCGATACAATGAACAGCAAATCAGTGACTACCTATCCCTCAATGCAGGTCTCGTTACTATGAACCTTGTCTTGGCGCTTACAGATCAAGGAATCGGTTCAAATATCATTCTTGGTTTTGACAAATCAAAAGTCAATGAAGTTCTAGATATTGATGAACGTTTTCGCCCTGAACTTTTGATTACAGTAGGTTACACAGACAAAAAATTAGAACCAAGCTATCGCTTGCCAGTTGATGAAATTATCGAAAAAAGATAGGAAGAAAATATGACAACAATTGATTTTACAGCAGAAGTAGAAAAACGCAAAGAAGACCTTTTGGCTGACTTGTTCAGTCTTTTGGAAATCAACTCAGAACGTGATGACAGCAAAGCGGATGCTCAGCATCCATTTGGACCTGGTCCAGTGAAAGCCTTGGAAAAATTCCTTGAAATTGCAGACCGTGATGGTTACCCAACAAAAAATGTCGACAACTATGCAGGACATTTTGAGTTTGGTCAAGGGGAAGAAGTTCTTGGAATCTTTGCCCACATGGACGTGGTGCCAGCTGGTAGCGGTTGGGATACAGACCCCTACACTCCAACTATCAAGGATGGCCGCCTCTATGCGCGTGGTGCTTCAGATGACAAGGGTCCTACAACGGCTTGTTACTATGGTTTGAAAATCATTAAAGAGCTTGGCCTTCCAACTTCTAAAAAAGTTCGCTTTATTGTCGGAACTGATGAAGAATCAGGCTGGGCTGATATGGACTACTATTTTGCCCACGTAGGACTAGCAAAACCAGACTTTGGTTTCTCTCCAGATGCTGAATTCCCTATCATCAATGGTGAAAAAGGGAATATCACAGAATATCTCCACTTTGCCGGTGAAAATACTGGTGCAGCTCGTCTTCACAGCTTTACTGGTGGCTTACGTGAAAATATGGTTCCTGAATCAGCAACGGCTGTTGTTTCAGGTGACTTGGCTGATTTGCAAGCTAAGCTAGACGACTTCGTTGCAGAACACAAGCTTAGAGGAGAAATCCAAGAAGAGAACGGCAAGTACAAGGTTACGATTATCGGTAAATCTGCCCATGGTGCTATGCCTGCATCAGGTATCAATGGTGCGACTTATCTTGCTCTCTTCCTCAGCCAGTTTGCCTTTGAAGGTCCTGCAAAAGACTACCTTGACATTGCTGGTAAGATTCTCTTGAATGACCATGAAGGTAAAAATTTGAAGGTTGCTCATGTGGATGAAAAAATGGGTGCCCTTTCTATGAATGCTGGTGTCTTCCGCTTTGACCAAGCAAGTGCTGACAATACCATTGCTCTTAACTTCCGTTATCCAAAAGGAACAAGCCCAGAGCAAATCAAGACAGTTCTTGAAACCTTGCCAGTTGTTTCAGTTAGCTTATCAGAACATGGTCACACACCTCACTATGTACCAATGGAAGATCCACTTGTTCAAACTTTGTTGAATGTTTACGAAAAACAAACAGGTCTTCAAGGTCACGAACAAGTCATCGGTGGTGGAACATTTGGACGTCTCTTGGAGCGTGGTGTAGCCTATGGTGCTATGTTCCCAGATTCTATCGATACCATGCACCAAGCCAATGAATTTATCGCCTTGGACGATCTTTTCCGTGCAGCAGCCATCTACGCTGAAGCTATCTATGAATTGATCAAATAATCATTTAGAAGTCTGAGATTCACTCTTAGACTTCTTTTTGAAATTGCTAGAGAAAGAGAAGAATCCATGTCAGAAATTCAAAAAATCAAACAAGCTATTATGGAAGATCCGCAAAATAAAGCTATACAGAGCAGGGGATAGAGCCTCTATTTGCAGCACCACAAACAGCTCGCATCAATATCATCGGTCAAGCACCTGGTCTCAAAACCCAAGAAGCAGGACTCTACTGGAAGGATAAAAGTGGCGACCGCTTGCGAGAGTGGTTGGGTGTAGATGAAGACACTTTTTATAATTCAGGTTACTTTGCAGTCATGCCCATGGACTTCTATTTTCCGGGGCATGGGAAATCTGGTGACCTACCACCTCGCTCAGGTTTTGCAGAAAAGTGGCATCCAAAACTTTTGAAGGAGTTGCCAGATGTTCAATTAACGCTCTTGATAGGACAGTATGCTCAGGCCTATTATTTAAATGAGAAAGTGAGTGGTAAAGTAACAGAGCGGGTTTGTCACTATCAGGATTATTTACCAGAATTTTTTCCTCTGGTACACCCATCCCCACGAAATCAAATCTGGATGAAAAAAAATCCTTGGTTTGAAGCAGATGTTTTGCCTGATTTGAAAAAGAGAGTAAAGAAAATAATTGGAGAATAGAGATGAAAGAAATCGCTTTTGAGGATTTTTACAAACTGTGTCAGAATGGCTGTTCGACCATTATTGATGTGAGAGAAGAAGCAGAGTTTCATCAGGTGCATATTGAAAGTGCTCAAAACCTTCCCTTGAGTTCTTTGGCTGACACCTATGAAGTCTTGGATAAGAATCAGACCTACTATCTCATTTGTAAGTCAGGTATTCGTTCAGCTCATGCCTGTCAATTTCTAGTAGAAAAGGGTTATGATGTCGTCAATGTTCCATCTGGTATGGATGCTTTTGAATAAAAAATAAATTCCTTGGAGAAAGGAAATAGAGTCTTTTCTCCAAGGAATTTTTTAAACAAAATAGTTCAGAAAATTGAAAACATTTTAGAATTATTTTATGATAGCCTTTTCTTGCTTTTAATCATGTTATACTAAGAAAGTATTTTATTTTTTATATAAGGAGAGTTTATGGCTAAAAAAGGCGCTTTAACAGGGTTACTCCTGTTTGGAATATTTTTTGGTGCGGGTAACTTGATTTTCCCCCCTACCCTAGGTGCTCAATCTGGGGAACAATTTCTCCCTGCCATCGCAGGTTTTGTATTTTCGGGTGTTGGGATTGCCGTTTTAACCTTAATCATTGGTACTTTAAATCCAAAGGGTTATATCTATGAAATCTCTAAAAAGATTTCGCCTTTGTTTGCGACGATTTATCTGGCAGCCTTGTACTTATCGATTGGTCCATTCTTTGCCATTCCACGTACAGCGACAACATCTTACGCAGTCGGGATTAGTCCCCTATTGGCTGAAGCAGATAAGGGATTAGGTTTGATTGTCTTCACACTTATCTACTTTGTTGCAGCATATTTAATCGCACTCAATCCTTCAAAGATTTTGGATCGTATTGGTCGTATCTTGACTCCAGTATTTGCTCTTTTAATTATCATCTTGGTAATTCTAGGTGCCTTCAAATATGGAGCCAATGCACCACAAACGGCTACTGAAGCTTATCAAATTTCAGCCTTTGGTGCAGGGTTCTTAGAAGGTTACAATACTCTCGATGCTCTTGCCTCAGTTGCCTTTAGTGTAATTGCGGTTCAAACCTTGAAACAACTTGGATTTTCAAGCAAAAAAGAGTATATTTCAACCATTTGGGTAGTCGGTATTGTCGTAGCACTCGGATTTAGTGCTTTGTACATCGGATTAGGTTTCCTTGGAAATCACTTCCCAGTAACAGAAGAAGCGATGAAGGGTGGAACCCCAGGGGTTTATATCCTGTCACAAGCGACTCAAGAAATCTTTGGTTCGACTGCTCAACTATTCCTTGCAGCCATGGTAACCGTTACTTGCTTTACAACGACTGTAGGGTTGATTGTATCGACTGCCGAGTTCTTTAATGGGCGTTTCCCGCAGATCGGCTACAAGATTTATGCGACTGTATTTACTTTGATTGGATTTTCTATTGCCAACCTTGGTCTTGATGCAATCATCAAATACTCAGTTCCTGTTCTTGTAATCCTCTATCCAATTACTATTACCATTGTCATGATTGTCATTGTTAACAAAATTTGTACCACTTTCAAAACCAGGGATGCAATTGACGATGGGTCTTGTTACAGCTATTGCCGTAACTAGCGTATTAGCAAGTTCGTTTGAGATTGCAACTCTTACAAATCTGATCAATTCTTTACCATTTGCCAATGCTTCACTGCCATGGCTGGTTCCAGCGATTATCGGTATCTTACTTTCTCTTGTTCTTCCAAACAAACAAGAAAGTGAAGCCTTTGAAATGGAATAATAAAAAACCTTGGCTTATGCCAAGGTTTTTTTCAATTACTCTTAGTTCGTTTTTTCAGTATATCCAAGATCTTTTAACATTTTTTCAGAGGCGCTAAAGCTAACACTGTCACCAATACCAGAGTATTCATCTGGTAAGGCTTTTTTAAGTTCGTCAAGACTTGCAACTGTGAAGTCAATTTCAGTATGTTGAACGACTTTTCCGTCTTTAATCTCAATGCTATGAGTAACACCTTTGAGGCCTTGATATCCTTTATAAGCTTCTTCAACGGATGTTTTGAGTTTTTCTGCAGTAGTACCGATAGCTTCTGGGTCATAGACGTTATGACCTGAATGTTTCAATACGTTATCTCCATCTACAGTATAGGTTAAAGTAGAATTAAGATCACTATGAGTATCATTTACAAAGGTCACAGTTTTTACTTCAGATTTGTTTTCTGTAGTTTGTTGGCTAGTAGAGTCTACCTGTGTAGTTTCACTTTTTGCTGAGCTAGTTGATGAAGATGATGATTGTTTTGAACATCCCAACAAGATAGCTAATGGTAAAGCTACACAAAGAGTCATTTTAAAATATTTGTTCATGTCTTTTCCTTTCATAATTAAGAACTAACTTCATTATATCACAGCTTAATTTTGCAATCAAATTATCTAAGTTTTTCATTTTTGCTCAACCTAAAAAGGGAAAAGTGATATAATATTAGGAAGAGGTGAAGAAATGAATCAAACTGTAGAATATATTAAAGAACTAACTGCTATCGCATCACCAACTGGTTTTACACGTGAGATTACGAATTATTTAGTTGAGACTCTTGAAAAACTAGGTTATCACCCAATCCGTACTGCCAAAGGTGGTGTCAACGTTACTGTTAAAGGTAAAAATGACGAGCAACAACGTTATGTAACTGCCCATGTGGATACTCTGGGAGCTATCGTTCGCGCTGTTAAACCAGATGGTCGTCTTAAAATGGACCGTATTGGAGGATATCCTTGGAACATGATTGAGGGAGAAAACTGTACCGTTCATGTGGCTAGCACAGGTAAAACTGTTTCAGGTACCATTTTGATCCATCAAACGTCTTGTCATGTATATAAGGACGCAGGAACTGCAGAACGCACGCAGGACAATATGGAAGTGCGTTTGGATGAGAAAGTGACCAATGAAAAAGAAACACGCGCACTTGGTATTGAGGTTGGTGATTTTATCAGCTTTGATCCCCGAACTGTCGTGACAGAGACAGGCTTTATCAAGTCTCGTCATTTGGATGATAAAGTCAGTGCGGCTATTCTTCTCAATCTGCTCAAAGTCTACAAAGAAGAAGGAATTGAACTTCCAGTTACTACGCATTTTGCCTTCTCGGTCTTTGAAGAAGTGGGGCATGGTGCTAACTCAAACATCCCTAGTCAGGTTGTCGAATATCTAGCAGTAGATATGGGAGCAATGGGAGATGACCAGCAGACGGATGAGTACACAGTGTCTATTTGTGTCAAAGATGCTTCAGGCCCTTATCACTATGAATTTCGTCAACATCTGGTTGCCCTAGCAAAAGACCAAGACATCCCGTTTAAATTAGACATCTATCCATTTTACGGTTCAGATGCTTCTGCAGCAATGTCAGCTGGAGCAGAGGTCAAGCACGCTCTTCTAGGAGCTGGTATTGAGTCAAGTCACTCATACGAGCGTACTCACATTGATTCTGTAGTGGCTACTGAGCGTATGGTAGATGCTTATCTCAAGAGTGACTTGGTGGACTAGGATGTGCCTGATTTGTCAACGAATTGAATGGATTAAGGCAGGGGAAAATCCCTACTTTGTAAAAGAACTGGAAACAGGATATGTTGTGATTGGTGACCACCAGTATTTTGAAGGCTATACTCTCTTCTTAGCCAAGGAACATGTTACAGAATTACATCATCTACATCCAACTGTCAAACTCCGCTTTTTAGAGGAAATGAGTCTGGTTCAGGAAGCTGTCTTTAAGGCTTTTTCTGCTGAAAAGATGAATGTAGAGTTGTTGGGAAATGGAGACGCTCATGTTCACTGGCATATTTTTCCTAGACGAGAGGGTGATATGAAGGGACACGGTCTTAATGGTCGTGGTCCAGTCTGGTGGGTTCCTTGGGAAGAAATGGTTGCTGAAGAATTTCACGTTAAAGATCGGAGACTGGAAAATTTGATTGCGACATTATCAGAAACTTTAAACCAGATAGTAGAACGAAAGGATTAAAGATGAAGAAAAGATATCTTATTTTGTCAGGCTTATTAGTTTTAAGTTTGGCAGCTTGTTCGCAAGAAAAAACAGCAAATTCAGAAACGACTGCTGCAATTGAAGAAAAAACAATCCAAGAAGGCACAGTCGGAAGTAAGTCTCAGGAAGCTAGTCAGAAGAAGGCAGAAGTAGTCAATAAAGGGGGCTACTACAGTATTCAAGGGAAGTACGATGAGATTGTCATCGCTAATAAACACTATCCCTTGTCTAAAGACTATAACCCTGGTGAAAATCCAATAGCTAAAGAGGAGTTATTGAAACTGATTGCTGCTATGAAAGAAGCTGGTTTCCCAATCAGTGACCAATATAGTGGTTTCAGAAGTTATGAAACTCAAACTCAACTTTATCAAAACTATGTAAACCAAGATGGCAAGGCAGCGGCAGATCGCTATTCTGCAAGACCTGGTTATAGTGAACACCAAACTGGTCTTGCTTTTGACCTTATCGGCACAGATGGAGACCTAGTGACAGAAGAAAAAGCAGCCCAATGGCTCTTAGATCATGCTGCAGACTATGGTTTTGTGGTTCGCTATCTCAAAGGTAAGGAAAAAGAAACAGGCTATATGGCTGAGGAATGGCATCTTCGCTACGTCGGAAAAGAAGCCAAAGAAATCGCAGCAAGTGGTCTCAGCTTGGAAGAGTATTACGGCTTTGAAGGTGGGGACTATGTTGATTAGTCGCAAAATATCTTGCAAGAATGCTTGAAATTTGATAAAATGAATAATAATTAAATAGGAATCTGCAAGACTAGTATCTCAGGGAAAGTATATCAGGGAGGAGAGCCGTGACTGAAAGTTCTCTATATGAAAGCTGGGTGAATTCACTTGCCTATGGATTCAGAAATAAAGGTCTGACTTGTCAGATAAACGGATGGTACCGCGTGTCAACGCTCCGAGTGGAGTTTTTGGCATGTGGTTTTCTTTTTATCTACGAAAGACTGATGGAGGAATTATGTCAACTATTGAAGAACAATTAAAAGCGCTTCGTGAAGAAACGCTAGCTAGCTTGAAGCAGATTTCTGCTGAAAATGAAAAAGAGCTGCAAGAATTGCGCGTCTCTGTCCTTGGTAAAAAAGGTTCTCTTACTGAAATCCTGAAAGGGATGAAAGACGTTTCTGCAGAAATGCGTCCAATTATCGGAAAACACGTCAATGAAGCTCGTGATGTTTTGACAGCCGCATTTGAAGAATCAGCTAAGCTCTTGGAAGAAAAGAAAGTGGACGCTCAACTAGCAAGTGAGAGCATCGATGTTACGCTTCCAGGTCGCCCAGTTGCGACTGGTCACCGTCACGTCCTCACACAAACTAGTGAAGAAATCGAAGATATCTTCATCGGAATGGGTTACCAAGTAGTGGATGGATTTGAAGTTGAACAAGACTACTATAACTTTGAACGTATGAACCTTCCAAAGGATCACCCAGCTCGTGATATGCAGGACACTTTCTATATCACAGAAGAAATCTTGCTTCGTACTCACACGTCTCCAGTTCAGGCGCGTGCCATGGATGCCCATGATTTTTCAAAAGGTCCTTTGAAGATGATCTCACCAGGACGTGTATTCCGTCGTGATACGGATGATGCGACCCACAGTCACCAATTCCACCAAATCGAAGGATTGGTTGTCGGGAAGAATATTTCTATGGCGGATCTTCAAGGAACTCTTCAGTTGATTGTGCAAAAGATGTTTGGTGAAGAGCGCCAAATCCGTTTGCGTCCATCTTATTTCCCATTCACAGAGCCTTCTGTTGAGGTTGATGTTTCATGCTTCAAATGTGGAGGAGACGGCTGTAACGTATGTAAGAAACTGGTTGGATCGAGATTATGGGTGCCGGTATGGTTCACCCACGTGTCCTTGAGATGAGTGGTATCGATGCAACTGTATACTCTGGCTTTGCCTTTGGTCTTGGTCAAGAGCGTGTTGCTATGCTTCGCTACGGAATCAACGATATCCGTGGTTTCTACCAAGGCGATGTCCGCTTTTCAGAACAGTTTAAATAAGATTGAAACCTGAAACACAATCCTAAACAGTCGTTCTCGTTTTTACATAGTCTAGAAAAAGAAGCTACTGACTCGAAGAAAAAGAAAGGAATTGAAAAGGTCTCACTTATTGAGATCTTATACTCAGAATTATGTTAGTATCATACAAATGGTTAAAAGAGTTGGTGGACATTGATGTGCCATCACAAGAGTTGGCTGAAAAAATGTCAACCACAGGGATCGAAGTAGAAGGTGTGGAATCACCAGCTGCTGGTCTCTCAAAAATTGTCGTCGGAGAAGTCCTGTCTTGTGAAGATGTGCCAGAAACACACTTGCATGTCTGCCAAGTCAATGTAGGTGAAGAAGAAGCCCGTCAAATCGTCTGTGGAGCACCAAATGTGCGTGCAGGCATCAAGGTTATGGTGGCTCTTCCAGGTGCACGCATCGCGGATAACTACAAAATCAAGAAAGGGAAATCCGTGGTTTGGAATCTCTCGGAATGATCTGCTCACTTGGTGAATTAGGGATTTCTGACTCCGTTGTACCGAAAGAATTTGCAGATGGCATCCAAATCTTGCCAGAAACTGCTGTTCCAGGTGAGGAAGTCTTCTCCTATCTAGACTTGGATGATGAAATCATCGAGCTTTCCATCACTCCAAACCGTGCAGATGCTCTTTCTATGCGTGGAGTGGCGTATGAAGTAGCCGCTATCTATGACAAGGCAGTCAACTTTAAAGACTTTACTTTGACTGAAACTGATCAAGCTGCAACTGATGCTCTTTCTGTCAGCATTGACACAGGCAAGGCTCCTTACTATGCAGCCCGTATCTTGGACAATGTGACCATCGCACCAAGTCCACAATGGTTGCAAAACCTCCTCATGAACGAGGGCATTCGTCCTATTAACAATGTCGTTGACGTGACCAACTATATCCTGCTTTACTTTGGTCAACCTATGCATGCCTTTGACTTGGATACCTTTGAAGGGACTGACATCCGTGTACGTGAAGCACGTGCTGGTGAGAAATTAGTGACCTTGGATGGGGAAGAGCGTGAGTTGGAAACAACTGATTTAGTCATTACTGTTGCTGACAAACCAGTTGCCCTTGCAGGTGTCATGGGCGGACAAGCTACAGAAATCTCTGAAAAGTCTACTCGTGTAGTTCTTGAAGCTGCTGTCTTCAATGGCAAATCTATCCGTAAGACTAGTGGTCGCCTCAACCTTCGTTCTGAATCATCTTCTCGCTTTGAAAAAGGCATCAATGTGGCAACTGTTAATGAAGCCCTTGATGCAGCAGCAAGTATGATTGCAGAGCTTGCTAGTGCAACCGTTCGTAAGGGCATTGTTTCAGCGGGACAGTTGGACACTTCTGATGTAGAAGTTTCTTCAACTCTTGCAGACGTCAACCGTGTCCTTGGTACAGAACTTTCTTACGCGGATGTAGAAGATGTCTTCCGTCGTCTTGGATTTGGCCTTTCTGGAAATGCAGAAGCCTTCACAGTTAGTGTTCCTCGTCGCCGTTGGGATATCACTATCGAGGCAGACCTCTTTGAAGAAATCGCTCGTATCTATGGTTATGACCGCTTGCCAACCAGTCTTCCAAAAGATGATGGGACAGCCGGTGAATTAACAGAGACACAAAAATTGCGCCGTCAAGTTCGTACCATTGCAGAAGGTGCTGGATTGACAGAAATCATCACCTACGCTCTGACAACTCCTGAAAAAGCAGTGGAGTTTACGACTGCACCAAGTAACTTAACGGAGCTCATGTGGCCAATGACCGTGGACCGTTCTGTTCTCCGTCAAAATATGGTTTCTGGTATTTTGGATACAGTTGCATACAACGTAGCGCGTAAGAACAAAGACTTGGCTCTTTATGAGATTGGAAAAGTCTTTGAACAAACAGGTAATCCAAAAAAAGACTTGCCAAACGAAATCAATAGCTTTGCCTTTGCATTGACAGGTTTAGTCGCTGAAAGACTTCCAAACTGCAGCCGTTCCGGTTGATTTCTTCTATGCTAAGGGAATCCTTGAAGCCCTCTTTGCTCGTTTGGGTCTTGAAGTGACTTATACAGCAACCTCTGAAATAGCTAGCCTTCACCCAGGACGTACAGCCTTGATCTCACTAGGGGACCAAGTTCTTGGTTTCCTCGGTCAAGTGCACCCTGTGACTGCTAAGGCTTACGATATTCCAGAGACTTATGTAGCTGAGCTTAACCTTTCAGCTATTGAAGAAGCCCTTCAACCAGCTGCTCCATTTGTGGAAATTACGAAGTTCCCAGCAGTCAGCCGAGATATCGCCCTTCTCCTCAAGGCAGAAGTGACTCACCAAGAAGTGGTTGATGCCATTCAAGCTGCGGGCGTGAAACGTTTGACAGACATCAAACTCTTTGATGTCTTCTCCGGTGAAAAACTGGGTATCGGAATGAAATCAATGGCTTATAGCTTGACCTTCCAAAATCCAGAAGATAGCTTGACAGACGAAGAGGTCACACGCTATATGGAAAAAATCCAAGCATCACTCGAAGAAAAAGTGAATGCAGAAGTGCGTTAAGAGTTTAAAATCCATCCCTAAGGATGGATTTTTTAGTACAAAAAATCATCAAGTTTTAACTTGATGATTTAATCAACTTGGTGGAGAAATTAAGTCCTATTTAATACTGCTAAAAGCGGGCTAGCCATCCATGTTTTTTGTCATCCAATCAGCTAAGAAGTGGTAAGTATCATGTCGATTGATTTCGTTCAGAATTTCATGACGAGCCTCTTCAACTAATCGAAGGCTGACTCTTGAACGTGAAGCCTTTAAGAGTTTTACAAATCTTTCTATACCTTTACCATTTTCTCCCAGAGGGTCTTCTTGTCCTGAAATAACGAGAATAGGAAGTTGGACTGGAATCTCGGCTATCATTTTTTTACTAGCTACTTGATTAGAGAAGTAAAAAATAGTTCTGTACATAGGAATAATAGGAATGAATTGACAGAATGGATCCTTCAGATAAGCTTGGTTGGATTCTTCATTTTTCGAGAGCCAATCTACAGATGTTTTCGGATTCTTAATACTTCGATTAAAACTATCAGTTGATAGATAGGTCAGTAGTTTACTACGGTGTTTATCCCCTTTTATAAGTCGGATGCATTCTGTTAGGATGAGAGCGAAACTAGTCAGAAATTGAGGTTGTTGGCCAGTTCCCATGATGATCAGGGCATTGATAGGTGGTTTTCTTTTAGCTACATAATAGCGACACATAAGAGAACCCATAGAATGACCTAGAAGGATGATAGGGAGTCCAGGATAGCTTTCTTGAATAAAGGAGGTCACTCTTTCAATATCATCGATGAGTTCCTCGGGAGATTCGGGAAAAACTCCGAGCTGACTTGGATCTTGAGCAGTAAAACCATGACCGAGATGATCATGACCAATAACAGTAAAACCTTCTTTATTCATGGCTAGAGCAAATTCTTCATATCGTTCTATGTACTCTACCATCCCATGTACAAGCTGAAGAATGGCTTTTGGGTGTTCAGCTTCCCAAATGATTAAGTTATTGTTGTTTGGCTCGAGTTTAAGTCTTTTTTTCATATCAAATTCCTTGTCTATGATAATCCATTTTCTATCATAAATATATCACAAAAAAGTTCGATAAGCTACAAGATGATGAAGATTTCTAGTAACAATTCAGGACATTGTCAACGGATTTATCAAGAAATGAGTACAATATATTTATCACTTAAAAACTGGAGGAATAAGATATTTGGGGAAGAGCAAATAAATTCTCAATCCAGTAAATATCTTTATTTAAAACCAAGATTTAAAAATGTACATAAATCCTTGTAATGCCCAAAAAAAGGAGTATAATGAGTGTAGAAACAATAGGAGGTGGATCATGTTAGAAATCCGCAATCTTGAAAAAAGTTTTGGTCCCAAACAAGTCTTGTTTGGTGTTGACTTTCAAGCTCAACCTGGACGAATTTTAGGTCTAGTTGGAAAAAATGGAGCTGGGAAGACGACCATTTTTCATAGTATATTAAAATTTTTGGATTATCAGGGTGAGATTAGGCTTAATGGGCAAGAAATTGAGCAGGAAACCTATGCTCAGATTGGTTATTTACCTGAAGAACGTAGTCTCATGCCTAAGTTAACAGTTCTAGAGCAGGTTCGTTACCTAGCAATGTTAAAAGGAATGAACGCTAAAGAAGTCAAAGAAAAACTCCCTCAATGGATGGAGAAACTGGAAGTCAAAGGAAAATTGACAGACAAGATTAAGAGTCTCTCAAAAGGAAATCAACAAAAGATTCAACTGATCATTACTTTAATGCATGAACCAGATCTGATCATTCTAGATGAACCTTTTAGTGGCCTAGATCCTGTCAATACCGAACTACTCAAACGCGTTATCTTAAAAGAAAAAGAGCGTGGAGCGATTATCATTTTTTCAGATCATGTCATGACCAATGTCGAAGAGCTATGTGATGATATTCTTATGATTCGCGATGGGCGTGTGGTTCTGCATGGACCAGTTCAAGATGTCCGCAATAAATACGGAAAAACGCGACTCTTCGTTGCAAGTGAAAAGAGTCAGGAAGAATTGGAAAGACTTCCTCATGTCACTCATGCTAGCTTGACCAAGCAGGGGACTTGGAAGCTCATTCTAGATGATGAAAATGTTGGACAGGAGCTCTTTGAGATCTTAACCCAAGGACACTATATTGCGACCTTCGACCAGCAAGCTCCAACAATCGATGAAATCTTTAAACTAGAATCAGGGGTGGAAGTATGAAAAATATGTGGGTAGTTATTAAAGAAACTTATTTGCGACACGTCAAATCTTGGAGTTTCTTTTTCATGGTTATTTCGCCTTTCTTGTTCCTTGGACTTTCAGGAGGTATCGGGTATCTGCAAGGGTCTTCTTTGGCTCAAAATAATAAGATTGCAGTGATTAGTTCGGTTTCAGCAGTGACGGAAGGATTAAAGGGGACCAATGGAATCAACTTTGATTATAAGGATGAAGCCAGTGCTCAGGCAGCTATCAAAGATGAAGAAATCAAGGGTTATTTGATTATTGATAAGGAGGATAGTGTGCTTAAGGCAACCTATCATGGTGAGACTTCATTAGAAAGTGGTATTAAGTTAGCCGTGACAACTAAGTTGAATGAGCTCCAATACCAACTTAATCGCTCGGAAGCAAATTTGTCTCAGGAACAGGAACAACGTTTGGCACAAACTGTTCAATTTACAGAGCAAATTGATGAAGCCAAAGAGAACAAAAAGATGGTCCAAACCATTGCAGCAGCTGGACTTGGATTCTTCCTTTATATGATTTTAATAACTTATGCCAGTGTCACTGCTCAAGAAGTGGCTAGTGAAAAAGGTACTAAAATCATGGAGGTAGTTTTCTCAAGCATTCGTGCCAGTCATTATTTCTATGCACGTATGATTGCCTTGCTTTTTGTGATATTGACTCATATTGGCATTTACGTTTTTGGTGGACTAGGAGCTATTTTCTTCTTTAAAGATATGCCATTCTTGGCTAATTCAGGTGTTCTAAACCATTTGGGAGAAGCCTTTTCGGTCAATACCTTGTTGTTTGTCTTGGTCAGTCTCTTTATGTATGTAGTTTTAGCAGCCTTCCTAGGTTCTATGGTTTCTCGTCCTGAGGATGCAGGTAAGGCCTTGTCGCCTTTGATGCTCTTGATTATAGGAGGGTTTGTTGGAGTAACCGCCCTAGGTGCTTCAGGAGACAATCTGATTTTGAAAATTGGATCCTATATTCCCTTTATTTCTACTTTCTTTATGCCTTTTAGAGCCATTAATGGTTACGCTAATGGTTTAGAATCTTGGATTTCCCTTGGCATAACTGTTATTTTTGCAGTAGTTGGAACAGCCTTTATCGGAAGAATCTATGCTAGTCTAGTCCTTCAGACGGATGATTTAGGCATCTGGAAAACCTTCAAACGAGCTTTGAGCTATAAATAAAGTATCAGACCTGTGAGTGTAGCTTACAGGTCTTTAAAGTAGCTGAAATATTTCACATTAATTTTTTCTAAACCTTTGACTAATAAGGAAAATTATCGTACAATAAAGAGTACATGATAAAATGAGACCAGAGTTTGTTTGCTCTGGTAATAGTAGTAAAATTGAGGAGAAACGCTTTGGAATTAGAAGTATTTGCTGGGCAAGAAAAAAGTGAACTATCTATGATTGAGGTGGCTCGTGCCATCTTAGAACTTCGTGGTCGTGATCACGAAATGCATTTTAGCGATTTAGTCAATGAAATCCAAAACTATTTGGGTACCTCTAATAGCGATATTCGTGAAGCTCTACCTTTGTTCTATACAGAGTTAAACTTTGACGGAAGCTTCATCTCTCTTGGAGATAACAAATGGGGACTGCGTTCTTGGTATGGAGTGGACGAAATTGATGAGGAAATCATTGCCCTTGAAGAAAGCGATGACGAAGAAGTAGCACCTAAGGCTAAGAAGAAACGTGTCAATGCCTTTATGGATGGTGATGCAGATGCCATTGATTACAGTGCAGATGATCCAGAAGATGAGGATGCCTACGAAGAAGATCCAGCACTTTCTTATGATGATGAAAATCCAGATGATGAGAAAAACGAAGTAGAAGCTTACGATGCTGAGATTAACGAAATCGCACCAGATGATCTTGGAGAAGATGTCGAACTCGTTGAAGAAGACGACGAAGATGCCGAAGATGAAGAAGAATAAAAAATAATGCAATGCCACAAGAAGGATTCTTGTGGCTTTTTAAGTTTTTTCTAATAAGGAAGAATGGAAAAAAAGGAGCATTTTTGATAAGATAGGAATATGGATTTTGAAAAAATTGAACAAGCATATACCTACTTATTAGAGAACATTCAAATCATTCAAAATGATTTGGCAACAAATTTTTACGATGCCTTGATTGAGCAAAACAGCATCTATCCAGATGGGCAAACTAATCTTCAGGTTGTTAAGGATAATAACAAATCTTTAAAGAGATTGGCTCTGAGAAAAGAGGAGTGGCTTAGAACCTATCAGTTTCTCTTGATGAAAGCTGCTCAGACAGAACCCCTTCAAGCAAATCATCAGTTTACACCTGATACAGTGGCTCTCTTACTTATTTTTCTAATTGAGGAACTATGGCCATCCGAGGAACTGAATCTGTTAGAGTTAGGATCAGGTATGGGGATATTGGGCGCAAGTTTGCTAATCTCTCTGAACAAAAAAGTTGATTATTTAGGAGTTGAAATAGACGATCTTTTAATTGACTTGGCTGCTAGTATTACAGAGGTAATCGGTCTTCCAGCGGTTTATGCTCAGGGGGATGCCGTACGACCACAAATTTTAAAGGAAAGTGATATCATCGTCAGTGATTTGCCAATCGGCTATTATCCAGATGATCAAATAGCTTCCCGTTATGAAGTTGTAGCCTCTGATGATCATACTTACGCTCACCATTTATTGATGGAACAATCGCTTAAGTACCTAAAAAATGGAGGTTTTGCAATTTTTCTAGCTCCAAGCAATCTTTTGTCCAGTGCTCAAAGCGATCTTTTAAAATTGTGGTTGAAAAAGAATGCTCAACTTGTTGCCATGATTACTTTACCAGAAAATCTCTTTAGTCAAGGTAGCAATGCTAAGGCTATTTTTGTTCTGCAAAAGAAAGGCTCAACAGCTGTAGAACCTTTCGTGTATCCACTAAGTAATCTACGTGATTCTCAGGAATTGGCAGACTTTAAAGAAAAGTTTCAAATTTGGAGTCAATATTCATGAAATTTGAACTGAGATTTGATATAATAGTTGAAAACGCTTAAAAAGGGGAAAAATTATGTCTAAAACAATTGCAATTAATGCCGGTAGCTCAAGTTTGAAATGGCAACTGTATCAAATGCCAGAAGAACAGGTTCTTGCTAAAGGTTTAATTGAACGCATTGGTTTGAAAGATTCTATCTCAACAGTAAAATTCGATGGTCGTGCTGAAAAAGAAATCACTGATATTGAAAATCATACTGTTGCTGTTAAAATTTTGCTTGATGACTTGATTCGTTTTGATATTATCAAATCTTACGATGAAATCACAGGAGTTGGGCACCGTGTTGTTGCTGGTGGTGAAGTCTTTACAGACTCTGTAGTAGTAGAAGGTGACGTATTGGCTCAAATCGAAGAGTTGGGTCTACTTGCACCACTACATACTCCAGCTAACGTAGCTGGAATTCGTGCCTTCAAGGAATTGTTACCAAACGTAACTAGTGTTGCTGTTTTTGATACATCTTTCCACTCAACTATGCCTGAGAAAGCTTACCGCTACCCACTACCAACTAAATATTACACAGAAAATAAAGTTCGAAAATATGGTGCTCACGGAACTAGCCACCAATTCGTAGCTCAAGAAGCAGCAAAACTTTTGGGACGTCCGCTAGAAGAATTAAAATTAATTACATGTCATATCGGTAATGGTGGTTCTATTACTGCGGTTAAGGGTGGAAAATCTGTTGATACATCTATGGGATTCACACCACTTGCAGGTGTGATGATGGGTACACGTACTGGTGATATCGATCCAGCTATCATTCCTTACCTTATGGAACATACAAATGATTTTAATACACCTGAAGACATGATCAATGTTTTGAACCGTGAGTCAGGTTTACAAGGTATTTTTGGTAAATCTAGTGATATGCGTGATGTAGAAGCTGGCGTTGAAGCTGGTGACAAAGATGCGATCTTAGCTCACGAAATGTATGTAGATCGCATTCAAAAACATATTGGTCAATACTTTGCAGTTCTTAATGGTGCGGATGCTATTATCTTTACTGCAGGAGTTGGTGAAAATTCTGCATTAGTACGTAAAGATGTTATCGAGGGGCTCTCATGGTTTGGCTGTGATGTAGATCCAGAGAAAAATGTCTTTGGTGTGACTGGAGATATCTCTACAGCTGCAGCTAAAGTCCGTGTACTTGTTATTCCTACTGATGAAGAACTTGTGATTGCACGCGATGTTGAACGTTTGAAATAAATAGATACATGAAAAATCGACCTTATAAGAAGGTCGATTTTTTGTTTTTGAAAAACAATTTACCATTTGGTTAGGGAGATTTCTCCACTGTTAAGCCACATTTTTTTTCCATTAGCTAACTCTATCTGGAGTTCACCTTTATCTGAGATATTAGTTGCTTTACCAGAGAGTATTTCTTCTCCTTGTTTAAAACGAATATCTTTGCCAAGGACTAGAGAGTTAGTTTTGTAGAAATGAAGCAGTTCATCGGAATTGGTTTCGTAGAAACATTTCCAGATTTCAGCAATCAGTTCATTTCGAGTAATCGGAGCTCCATTAGGAAATAGACTTCCTGCCTTTTCTCTTAGGTCTTGTGGGAAATCCATGATAGAGAAGTTTAGTCCAACACCGATGATGATGTCAGTAACCAGCCCAGTTTCAATAGAAGTGACGGCTTCGGTCAAAAATACCGGCAATCTTTTTGATTCAAATAAATGTCATTTACCCATTTAATACTAACATCTATCATAGCTAGATTTTTTTAATTGCTTTATAGATAGCTCCTGCAACTAGGAGTGTATAAGCAGGTAACTGATTATAGGGGAGATTTGGTTTTGATATGGAGGGACATATAGATTCCTCCTTGAGGAGGCGAAAAGTAGGGGCGATGGAAACGACCGCGCCCAGCTGTTTGACTAGTTGAGAGGTAGAGAGTATCACCAGTGCTACCTGCTTCTACAGCTTCTTTAGCATCCGTTTGGGTTGATTTGGTAATGGGTTTAAACTGAACAGTAATCGGACTATTGGCTTCTATTTCTTGTGGCAAGATAAGGTCACCCTGAAGAAGTTTATAACCACGGTTTTTAATGCTGTCAATTATTAGCCCCTCTTGTTGGAGACGTTGGATGGCTTTCCATACTGCAGTACGGGAAATATTTAATCTCTCAGCAATCTTTTCTCCACTTAAGTAATCTGTTTCGGTAACTAGTATATTGTAAACTTGTTGATAAGATTTCATGTTCAGCCCTTTCTTGAATACCTGCTTTTATTTTATCATATTTTCATAGTCGTATTAGACCTTTGGATGGAATATCTAGAAAACAAATTATTTTACCTATATTTTAGTTGTACATCTCTAGAGTTAGTAGTTTTCAAATCATTTGAAAAGTGGTAAAATATTTAAATAGTTTATGTAAATCTGAGTTTTAGGATTCAGAGAGAAAGGATCTGTTGTGAAATCAATAGGTATCATCGAAAAGTTAAAGGGGTTCTCGAAGAGAGAATTAATCTTATTGGGAGTCATTCTCAGTATCTTTTTACCGTTTTACCTTTTCTTAATCATATTCATCTCTTATCTAATAGGTCTAGTTATTACTGGAGAGATGAAGGGAATTTTAAAGCATCTTTCCAATCATATTGTATTACTCTTATTTATTGCGTATAGTGGAGGCGTTTCTCTATTAGCTCAAAACCTAATGGGAATGGTAGCAACCCTAGCAATGTTCCTCTTTGCCATATTCTTTTACTATTATCAGGCGCATCTCACACCAAAGTTTTTTAGGTTCATGTTGCAGGGAATCTTGTCGCTCAGCATGCTAGCATCAGTTTTTGCTGCTTTAGAACATTTTCAAATTGTAAAGAAATTTGATTATACTTTCTTATCACCTAAGATGCAGGTCTGGCATCAGAACCGTGCAGAGGTAGCCTTCTTTAATCCTAATTATTATGGGATTATCTGTTGCTTCTGTATTATGATTGGATTTTACCTAATTAGTACGACTCGATTGAGATGGTTGAGAATTTTCTCTCTCATTGCGATTTTTGCGAATTTGTTTGGATTAAATTTCACCCAAAATAGAACAGCTTTTCCAGCTATTATCTTTGGTGCGATTATTTATCTTTTCACTACCATTAAAAACTGGCGTGCATTCTGGCTCAGTATCGGAGTCTTTGGTGTTGGTCTAGCCTTCCTCTTCTCGAGCGATTTGGGAGTTCGAATGGGAACGCTCGATTCGTCTATGGAAGAACGAGTGTCGATCTGGAATGCAGGTATGACCTTATTCAAACAAAATCCCTTCTGGGGTGAGGGTCCCCTAACCTATATGCACTCTTACCCTCGTATTTTTGCTCCTTATCACGAACATGCTCATAGTATTTACATTGATACAATATTGAGTTACGGTGTGGTAGGAACGGTATTATTAGGGATCGCTTCTTCAGACCCAATCCGAAAATTAATTGATATGAGTCAGGAGCCAAGCAAGCGTCCAATTGTTGGTCTTTATCTTTCATTCTTAACAGTAGTTGCTGTGCATGGAATTTTTGATTTGGCCCTCTTTTGGATTCAATCTTCCTTCATCTTCCTTTTGGTAATGTGTAGTTTGCCATTAAAACATAGTATGATTGGAGAATTTGTTGAATAAACAAAAAGATAGTAGAAATGAGATTTTCTACTATCTTTTTTATTATTGAATAGCTTGAAGTAAATCTTCAGCTTGTTGGTTTAGAGAAGTAGCGACGCTATCTTCAAGGACTAATTGACCATCTGCCCATGCAGAATCATTAACACGGGCTGCAGTAAATTCACCTACGATTTGTGTACGGATGATGGTAGAAGGTCCTTATAAATCGCAAAGAGTTGATCATGTCCAGCATTAGCTACAGATGATACTGTAACAATTTTATCTTGAAGAGCAGATGCTCCACGAGTGTCAGACAAGTCGATAGCACGTGAAAGCCAATCTAGTAAGTTTTTTACAGTTCCTGGAATTGAGAAGTTATATACTGGAGAAAAGATCCAGATAGCATCAGCAGCTAGAACAGCCTCACGTGCAGCTGCAACAGCTGGAAGAGTTGGAACTTCAAGATCTTGGCTAAATAGAGGAATAGCTGAGTAGTCAAGATAGCTAACCTCAGCCTTACCTGCAAGAGCTTTTTCGGCTTCTAGTGCCATTTGGTGGTTGAATGAACCTTCGCGTAATGAACCAACGATAAATAATACTTTTTTAGACATAGGATGTCTCCTTTTAATTTTATTCAGATTTACTCTGTTGTCACAAAATATGTTACAACAAGATCAAAAATCATTTGCAAGAGATTTGCTCAGAAAATATAAATAAAAGTCATTAAATTTGAAGCTATCAATCTATGAGATTGTAGAATAGATGACAAAAACCTATAAAGCTCAATAGTTGGAGCTTATATTTGAATGCTTGAAAGTAGGTTAGAGTTCAAGAATATCCCCCTTAATTCACTTGTAATTCACTAGGATAGATGGTAAAATAGACGAGTGAAAAAGAGACAGAAAAAAGAAAAAAATTCCCTATTATTTCAGTACATTATTGGTATAACTTTGTTAACTCTAGTCATCACTTCATCCTTTCTCTACTTGGTATGGCTCAGCATGAAGCCTTATCAAACTGCAAAGGTGGAAGGTGAAAAACTTGCTAAGCAATATGCGAACATAGAAACGGTTAGCCAGGTTGATATCTTCAATGGTTTAGAAAGCTATTATAGTGTTCTTGGTCAAGATAGAAACCAGAAACCAGTTGCTGTCTTAGTAGAGAAAAGTAGCAATAATATTTACGTATATCAACTAGAAAATGGTACTTCTCAAGAAAAAGCAGAAGCAGTTGTCAGAGAAAAAGGAGCAACTGAGATCGACAAGGACAAGATTACTTTTGGACGGTACGCTGACAAGCCTGTCTGGGAAATCAAGTCTGGAGGAGACTATTATCTGGTAGATTTTGAATCTGGTGCCTTAGTCGAAAAGGAGAAACAATGAAATTATCCAAACGTGTCTTAGAAATGGAAGAAAGTGTCACTCTGGCTAGTGATGCACGAGCAAAGAAGTTAAAAGCTGAAGGAAAAGATGTTCTTTTCTTAACTTTAGGTCAGCCCGATTTTCATACTCCTGAAAATATTCAAGATGCCGCTGTTGCAGCCATTCGAGATGGACGTGCTTCTTTTTATACAGTAGCTTCAGGTTTACCTGAATTAAAGGCAGCAGTTAATACTTATTTTGAACGTTATTATGGCTATTCTGTGGCAGCAAATGAAGTCACTTTTGCTACAGGTGCCAAGTTCTCCCTTTATACTTTCTTTATGGCTGTGGTCAATCCAGGCGATGAGGTCATTATTCCAACACCATATTGGGTCAGCTATGGGGACCAGGTTAAAATGGCTGGTGGTGTTCCAGTCTTTGTCCAAGCCAAGGAAGACAATCACTTTAAAGTAACTGTGGAGCAATTAGAAGCAGCTCGCACAGATAAGACTAAAGTCATGGTACTAAACTCACCATCTAATCCGACTGGGATGATCTATTCTCGTGAGGAACTCTTGGCCATTGGAAATTGGGCTATTGAACATGATATTCTCATCCTGGCCGATGATATTTATGGTCGTTTGGTCTATAATGGGAATGAGTTCGTCCCAATCTCTAGTCTATCAGAAGCTATTCGCAAACAAACCATTGTCATCAATGGAGTGTCTAAGGCATACGCTATGACTGGTTGGCGTGTTGGTTATGCAGTAGGTGATCCAGAAATTATTGCTGCTATGAGCAAATTGACTGGTCAAACAACTTCTAACCTAACAGCTGTATCTCAATATGCAACGATTGAAGCGCTAACTGGACCGCAAGACTCTGTAGAAACCATGCGCCAAGCTTTTGAAGAACGTTTGAATACCATCTATCCACTCTTATGTGAAGTCCCTGGCTTTGAGGTTGTCAAACCGCAAGGAGCTTTCTACCTCTTCCCAAATGTTAAAAAAGCTATGGAGATGAAAGGCTATACAGACGTAACGGCATTTACAACGGCTATTCTTGAGGAAGTTGGTCTGGCATTGATTACAGGAGCTGGATTTGGAGCACTAGAGAATGTCCGTCTCAGCTATGCGACAGACCTAGATACACTCAAAGAAGCTATTCGTCGCTTGCACCAATTTATGGAAAAATAAAAATAAGATCTTCGTCGTCTTGACGGAGATTTTTTTGGATAAAACCGGAGATTTTTCTCTGATAGAATCTAGCTATCAGGCATTATTTATGGTACAATAGTGGGTAATAATGTCTTTAGACAAGTTAAACGAAAAAAAGGAAGATAAAACATGACAAAACGTGTAACAATTATCGAAGTAAAAGACTACGTTGGTCAAGAAGTCACTATTGGTGCTTGGGTTGCTAACAAGTCAGGAAAAAGGGAAAAAATTGCCTTCTTGCAATTGCGTGACGGAACTGCCTTTCTTTCCAAGGTGTGGCTTTCAAACCAAACTTTATCGAGAAATTTGGTGAAGAAGTAGGGGTCTTGAAAAAAATTTGAAACTATCAAACACTTGAGCCAAGAAACGTCTGTCTTTGTAACAGGGATTGTTAAAGAAGACGAGCGCTCAAAAATTTGGTTATGAGCTCGATATTACAGACATCGAAGTCATCGGTGAATCTCAAGATTACCCAATCACTCCAAAAGAGCACGGAACAGATTTCTTGATGGACAACCGTCATTTGTGGTTGCGTTCACGCAAACAAGTAGCAGTGATGCAAATCCGTAACGCTATTATCTATGCAACTTATGAGTTCTTTGACAAGAACGGCTTTATGAAGTTTGATAGCCCAATCCTTTCAGGAAATGCGGCAGAAGATTCTACAGAACTTTTCGAAACAGACTACTTTGGAACACCAGCATACTTGAGCCAATCTGGTCAGCTTTACCTTGAAGCTGGAGCTATGGCCCTAGGTCGCGTCTTTGACTTTGGTCCAGTATTCCGTGCAGAGAAATCTAAGACTCGCCGTCACTTGACTGAGTTCTGGATGATGGATGCTGAGTATTCATACTTGACACACGACGAGTCACTTGACTTGCAAGAAGCTTATGTTAAAGCTTTGCTTCAAGGTGTTCTAGATCGTGCTCCTCAAGCCTTGGAAACCTTGGAACGTGATACAGAGCTCTTGAAACGCTACATTGCAGAGCCATTTAAACGCATCACTTATGATGAAGCCATTGACCTCTTTGCAAGAGCATGAAAACGACGAAGATGCTGACTACGAACATCTTGAGCATGGAGATGACTTTTGGTTCACCACACGAAACTTGGATTTCAAACCACTTTGGTGTACCAACCTTTGTCATTAACTATCCCAGCAGATATCAAAGCTTTCTACATGAAACCAGTTCCTGGGAAATCCCAGATCGCGTGCTTTGTGCAGACTTTGCTTGCACCAGAAGGTTACGGAGAAATCATCGGTGGTTCAATGCGTGAGGAAGACTACGATGCCCTTGTTGCTAAGATGGAATCACTTGGAATGGATCGTACAGAGTACGAATTCTACCTTGACCTTCGTAAATATGGTACAGTACCACACGGTGGATTTGGTATCGGTATCGAGCGTATGGTAACCTTTTGCAGCTGGGAACGAAAACACATCCGTGAAGCTATTCCATTCCCACGTATGTTGCACCGTATCAAACCTTAATAGCCATAAAAACGCCGTCTGGCGTTTTTATACTCTTCGAAAATCAAATTCAAACTACGTCAGCTTCACCTTGCCGTACTCAAGTACAGCCTGCGGCTAGCTTCCTAGTTTGCTCTTTTGATTTTTCATTGAGTATTACTTTAAATGAAATGAGGTGGAGAAAATGTAGGCAAATCTCAGTAAGTCTTTTTAGAAACAATTATATTACATATTGAAAGAGAAAAACAATGTTTAAAAAGAACTTACAAACGCAATATTTCCACTCCTAGCAGGACTGGAATTTACATCTTATTTTGGAATCACCAGCTTTTTTTGGATTTTATTTTTTTCATTCAGAATGGTCTTTCCTTGCTTCAAATCGGTTTACTAGAAAGTATCTTTCATGGGACCAGTCTCTTGTGTGAAATCCCATCTGGTATGTTGGCCGATCGATTTAGCTACAAGACCAATCTCTATTTGGCTCGCTTGGCCAGTATTGTGTCCTCTATCTTGATTTTGTTTGGTCAGGGGAATTTTTGGATCTATGCGATTGCCATGATGGTTAGTGCTTGGTCCTACAATTTTGATTCGGGGACTAGCACCGCTTTCTTATATGATTCTGCGGTAGAAGCGGGTCAAAAGGACCGATATCTTCAGATTTCTAGCTTTTTGTCTGGTGTGGCAGAAGTCACTCGAACCCTAGGTACAGTTGTCGCAGGCTTCTTTATTCACGGAGCATTGGCTTGGACCTATCTGATTGCTATTGGATTATCTTTTCTTTCTATAATCTTGATTTATTTGATGAAAGAACCAATGGCTAAGAGAGGAAGAAATGAAGTCATAACCTTTAAAACGATTGTCCTGCAAGTTCGAAAAGAATGGCAGGAAAAAGCCAGTACTCTTTTACTGGATGATGACTTATCAGCTAGTCGGGACACTCATGTGCATGTTTTACTTTTACTATCAGCAGAAAATAAGTGACTTAGCAGGATGGCAGGTATCGCTGGTCATGCTGATTGGTAGTGGCTTAAATCTTATAGCAGTTTATGTAGCTAGTCAAATTGGTGAAAAATGGAATAGCAATCGAGTTTTTCCGACTCTTGTTGCACTAACGGGCTTGTCCCTTCTATTGGTGTTTTCTGGAACACCCTTTGCTTTTCTTCTTGTATATCTTTTAACTGATACACTTTATGCAGTTTATCAGCCTATCTATTTCAATGACTTACAAGGTTATTTACCTTCCAGTGTAAGAGCAACTATGCTTAGTATCAATTCCATGCTCTTTAGTCTTTATCCATGATTGTCATTTTCCCACTGACAGGTTGGTTGATTGATCGTTGGGGTCTTGTAGCTGTCTTTTTAGTTCTAGGTCTTATCTTGCTTTTAATCTATCCTATACTAATAATCAGCCTGACAAAAGGATGGGCAAGCTATTAAATCAGGACTTAATAACTGAATAAAGCACGAAACCCTATTTGCCCAAAGTAGCATCCTGTGATACAAATAACAAGAAGAAAAGGAGAAGAGCATGATTGATGTAGAAGAAATTCTAAGCAAGATGAATCCCAATCAAAAGATTAACTATGACCGTGTCATGCAAAAGATGGTTCAAATTTGGGAAAAAAATGAAGAAAGACCAACTATTCTCATGCACGTCTGTTGTGCTCCCTGTAGCACTTACACTCTAGAGTACTTGACTAAGTATGCCGATGTGACCATTTATTTTTGCTAATTCAAATATCCATCCCTAAAGGCTAGAGTATCATAAGCGTGCTTATGTGACCCAAAAAGTTTGTCAGTGAGTTTTAATGAGCGAACTGGCAATAACGTCCAATACCTAGAAGCTCCCATACGAACCCAATGAATACCGTAAACTGGTCCGAGGTTTGGAAGAAGAACCTGAAGGTGGGCGATCGTTGCAAGGTTTGCTTTTGACTATCGCTTTGGATAAGACAGCACAGGTGGCTATGGACTTGGGCTTTGACTACTTTGGTTCAGCTCTAACCATCAGTCCTCACAAAAAAATTCACAAACCATCAATAGTATCGGGATTGATGTGCAGAAAAATCTATACCACTCATTATCTTCCGAGTGACTTTTAAGAAAGAAATCAAGGTTATAAACGCTCTGTAGAGATGTGTGAAGAGTACGATATCTATCGTCAATGTTACTGTGGCTGTGTCTATGCCGCTCAAGCCCAGAATATCGACTTGGTACAGGTCAAGAAGGATGCAACAGCCTTTATGGTTGATAAGGATATCGAGAAAGATTATTCCCATATCAAATTTACTGTTACGAAGTTAGATATTTAAACGAAAACCTGCCATTAGGCAGGTTTTTTGATTATAAAAAAACTAGGGCAGACACCCTGAGCTTTGACAACTTTACCGATTCTTTAGTTCTACGTAGCGTTTGTACCAAATGTTGACATAGGCTTCTGAGAAGGGGCCTCGTTCATTGTTAATCCAATCAACAAGAATCTTGACATGCTCTTTCAAAATATAGTCTAAGTCAGAAGAATACTTCATTTTTCGCTTATGTCGTTCATATTCCTCAACGTCCAAGAGGCGTTTCTCACCATCTGTAAAAACTTTAACATCCAAATCATAGTCAATGTATTTTAAAGCTTCTTCGTCTAGATAGTAAGGGCTTGCCATATTGCAGTAGTAGGAAATACCATTATCACGAATCATAGCGATAATATTAAACCAATATTTCTTGTGAAAGTAAACAATAGCCGGTTCTCTAGTCACCCAACGACGACCATCACTCTCGGTAACGAGTGTATGGTCATTGACGCCGATAATAGCGTTCTCTGTTGTTTTTTTAGTACCATGGTGTCTCGCCAAGTGCGGTGAAGACTCCCATCATGCTTATAACTCTGAATTGTAATAAAGTCGCCTTCTTTTGGAAGTTTCATAACTAACCAACTTTCTACAATTTATAAGTTTATCGTTTACTATTGTATCACATTTTTGTTTAAAGTTCTTAGTTTTTTTATGAAAAAATTAAAGATATTCTCTGAGTGCGCTGGCTATATCCGAAAAATCGTAGCCTTTTCGTGCTAAAACTTGGGTCAAACGCTGCTTGAGTTCGTATCCTTCATACTTACGCGAATATTTTCGATATTGCTTATCCAACTCTTTAAAGATTAGCTCCTGAACGGTTTCCTCTTCTATCTGGTTATCCAGTTGGTCAAAGGCTGTTTTAGCTTCCGAGTAGGAAAATCCTTTGTTGGTAAGATTTTGGATTATCTTATCTTGTAGAGCACGAGCAGGCAATTTGCCCTGATATTTTTTCAGTAGTTTTTCGGCTGTACGCTCTGCGACTTCCATCATATCAAATTCTTGTAAGACGTCTTGGATAACAGCCTTAGCAACTCCTTTTTGAGAAATCTTTTGTATCAGCATGTAGCTTCCCTTGTCACCAGATAGCTGATTGGAATTCATGATAGCATAGGCATACTGACGGTCATTGATCCAGTTGTCATCCTTGAGGGCTTGGATGACTTGTGGTATGATTTTTCTCATCAATCTCATGTTTAACTAAATAGTCTCTGACTTCTTTTTCAGTACGAGCCTTGAAGGATAAGTGGTAAAGCGCCAAGTTTTTTCCGTAGGAAAATTGTGCAAAGGTCTGAATTTCTGCAAAATCTTGAGGACTAATTTCCTTATCCTTGGTCAACATAAAACGAACAATGGTATCCTCTGTAATATAGCAGGTTTGGTCGCTATCAAGTTCTAGCAGATAGAGACGTTTTTTCTTTTCTAGTTTTGTGATTTTCATGGTTTTCCTTTTATCCAAACGCTTCAAAGGCAGCAACGAGTCGAAGTTTATTTACATCGACCTGTTCTCTCCCATAATAGTCAAGAAATAGTTCAGCGTATTTAGAATCTTGTAGGTTATAGTTGAGGGACCAAACTGCCCAAAAGAGGTCGATATGCCGGTCACTGAAATCAGCCAAACCAAGATCAATAAAGCAAGAGAAGTGGTCAGCATCCTTTAGAATAAAATTCGGTAGACAGGCATCCCCGTGAATAAAGGCATCTGTCTTTAAAAGGTGTCCTTCTTCTCGAATGAGCTGGAAGGCTCCTTCGCGGCTGCTAATCCGGAATTGGGGTAAGAGCGCCTTGGCATAGAACTCCCCTTTTTCATAGTTTTTAAAGGCTCTGTCTTTATAGGCCTGTATATGATTTTCTGATGGAAAATTTTGCGGATAAAAGCTGTGAAGTTTTTTAAGAGCCTCTGCCATGGTTCGGCAAATTTTTTCTGGTTGATCTAAAAAAGCGAGAGCATCATGGCCAATAGCCTCTTTAGTCAGGAGGTAGTCTTTATCTGTAGATAGATAGTGGATGACTGGCGTTCCTATTTCCTCTTGTTCAAACCAACTTGCAATTCTAGCTTCTCGCTCTAATCTTCCCTTTTGATCTATTTTCAAGTAGTAACCTGAATCAAGATAGAGAACCCTTGCGCCTGAATGAGAAGAGCTGTCAGAAAGAGTTGCTCCCTCTATATAAGTTCGTAATTGCTCAGGAAAATCCAATGGGGAGAAATGAGATGTCTTTGTATTCATGGTTTTATTGTAACATATTCTTAAACATTGAGAAACTACGTGGTATAATAGACTTATGAGTCTTAAAGTCAAACAAAAAATTCCATTAAAAATCAAGCGTATGGGGATTAACGGGGAAGGTATCGGATTTTACCAGAAAACCCTTGTTTTTGTTCCAGGTGCCCTCAAGGGAGAAAATATCTATTGTCAGGTGACTTCTGTTAAGCGTAACTACGTTGAAGCTAAACTCCTTGAGGTCAATAAAAAATCTAAGTTTCGAGTGGTTCCAGACTGCACCATTTATAATGAGTGTGGAGGATGTCAAATCATGCATCTACATTATGATAAGCAGCTGGAGTTTAAAACGGACCTTCTCAATCAAGCTCTGAAGAAATTTGCACCCTGCTGGTTACGAAAAACTATGAAATTAGACCAGCCATTGGCATGCAGGAACCCAAGTATTATCGAGCTAAACTACAATTCCAAACTCGAAAGTTTAAGGGTCAAGTCAAGGCAGGTTTATATGCTCAGAATTCCCATTATCTGGTTGAATTAAAAGACTGCCTGGTTCAAGACAAGGAGACGCAGTCTATCGCCAATCGCATTGCTGAGCTTTTGACCTATCATCAAATTCCTATTACAGATGAACGGAAGATTCTTGGAGTTCGGACCATCATGGTTCGTCGCGCACGGAAAACTGGGCAAGTTCAGATTATCATTGTGACCAATCGTCAATTAAATCTGACTCAATTTGTGAAAGATTTAGTCAAGGATTATCCTGAAGTAGTGACTGTCGCAGTCAATATCAATACTGCTAAAACTAGTGAGATTTATGGGGACAAGACTGAGATTATTTGGGGTCAAGATAGTATACGCGAAGGTGTTCTTGATTATGAATTTTCTCTTTCACCTCGAGCTTTTTATCAGCTCAATCCTGAACAGACTGAAAGTCCTTACAGTGAAGCCGTTAAGGCCTTGGATGTAACTGAGGAAGACCATCTGATTGATGCCTATTGTGGTGTTGGAACCATTGGTTTTGCCTTTGCCAAAAAGGTTAAAAGTCTGAGAGGGAATGGATATTATTCCTGAAGCTATCGAGGATGCTAAGGCAAATGCCCAGCGTATGGGGTATAGTAATACCCACTATGAGGCAGGGACTGCAGAAGAGATTATCCCTAGATGGTACAAGGAAGGCTATCGTGCCGACGCCTTGATTGTTGATCCACCGCGTACAGGTTTAGATGACAAGCTCTTGGATACCATCGTCAAATACGCTCCTGAAAAGATGGTCTATGTTTCCTGCAATGTATCTACCTTGGCACGTGATTTAGTCAGATTGATGAAGGTCTATGACCTGCATTATATCCAGTCAGTTGATATGTTTCCACACACCGCGCGGACGGAAGCAGTGGTTAAATTGACCAAGCGCAAATCATCTTCTAAATAGAAATAAGAGCACGAAAATTTTTGAAAATCAGCTTTCTGGTTACAGAGTAAGATTTGCAAGCTCCCTATAATTATGATAAAATAAATAGAAAATATAATGAAAAACGAGGTAAGTGAAATGTCACGTAAACCATTTATCGCTGGTAACTGGAAAATGAACAAAAACCCAGAAGAAGCAAAAGCATTTGTTGAAGCAGTTGCATCAAAACTTCCTTCATCAGAACTTGTTGAAGCTGGTATCGCAGTTCCTGCACTTGACTTGACAACTGTATTAGCCGCAGCTAAAGGAACTAACCTTAAAGTTGCAGCTCAAAACTGTTACTTTGAAAATGCTGGTGCTTTCACTGGTGAAACTAGCCCACAAGTTTTGAAAGAAATCGGTACTGACTATGTTGTGATTGGTCACTCAGAACGCCGTGACTACTTCCACGAAACAGATGAAGATATCAACAAAAAAGCAAAAGCAATCTTTGCAAACGGTATGCTTCCAATCATCTGTTGTGGTGAGTCACTTGAAACTTACGAAGCAGGAAAAGCTGCTGAATTCGTAGGTGCTCAAGTATCTGCTGCTCTTGCTGGTTTGACTGCAGAACAAGTAGCTTCATCAGTTATCGCTTATGAGCCAATCTGGGCTATCGGTACTGGTAAATCAGCTTCACAAGACGATGCACAAAAAATGTGTAAAGTTGTTCGTGACGTTGTAGCAGCTGACTTTGGTCAAGAAGTAGCTGATAAAGTACGTGTTCAATACGGTGGTTCAGTTAAACCTGAAAACGTTGCAGAATACATGGCTTGTCCAGACGTTGACGGAGCTCTTGTTGGTGGTGCATCACTTGAGCCTGCAAGCTTCTTGGCATTGCTTGACTTTGTAAAATAAGCTTCAAATATCTGAGACAGACAGTTCCCTCCCTCGAGGTTAAGACTGCCTGTCTTCTTTTTAGTAAAAAGGCGTGCGTAAGCACGCTCTTTTCTGCATTTTGAATGAAAAAGAAAGGAGAATTATGCTTTATATTTGGTCTTATCTCAAACGTTATCCCAAGTGGTTGATTTTAGACTTTCTCGGAGCAGTTTTCTTTGTCATTGTCAATCTAGGTCTACCGACTGTTCTGGCTCGTATGATTGACCAGGGGATTAATCAAGGTAATGAAGAAAAGCTCTATTTTTGGGCTGTTATTATGTTGGTCATTATCGTCTTGGGGACATTGGACGGATTGTCCTGTCCTATGCTGCTAGTAAATTGACTACCAACATGGTTAAAGACATGCGCAATGATGTCTATGCTAAGCTACAAGAGTATTCTCATCACGAATATGAACAGATTGGTGTATCTTCACTGGTTACTCGTATTACTAGTGATGCCTTTGTTCTTATGCAGTTTGCGGAACAAACCCTTAAATTAGGTGTCATCACTCCCATGATGATGCTGTCGAGTATTCTCATGATTTTCTTGACTAGTCCTTCACTAGCTTGGATTGTAGCTTTTTCAGTACCTTTCTTAGCAGTCGTTGTTGTCTATGTAGCTGTAAAAACTCGACCTCTATCAGAAAAACAACAGAAAACACTGGATAAGATTAATCAATATGTCCGAGAAAATTTGATGGGTTTACGAGTGATTCGAGCCTTTGCGCGAGAAGAATTCCAAGAAGAACGCTTCGCAGAGCAAAATGCAATCTATGCTGATAATTCGAGCCGCTTGTTTAAATTGACAGGCTTGACCGAACCTCTTTTTGTACAAATCATTATCGCTATGATTGTGGCAATTGTTTGGTTTGCTCTAGATCCTCTCCAACAAGGAAGTTTGCAGATTGGGGATTTGGTAGCCTTTATTGAGTACAGCTTCCATGCCCTCTTGTCCTTCTTATTCTTGTCTAGCCTCTTTACCATGTACCCACGTACAGCCGTATCCAGTGAGCGTTTGAAAGAAATTATGGATATGCCCATTTCCATTGATCCAAATGAAAATGGCATCAGAGAGACAGAAACACATGGTTACCTAGAATTTGAAAATGTGACCTTTGCCTATCCTGGAGAGACAGAGAACCCGGTTCTACACAATATTTCCTTTACTGCTAAACCAGGTGAGACCATTGCTTTATTGGTTCGACTGGTTCTGGGAAGTCTTCATTGGTTCAGTTGATTCCACGTTTTTATGATGTTACCTTAGGGAAAATCAAGGTTGATGGAGTTGATGTGCGGGAATACCGACTCAAGTCCCTTCGTCAAAAGATTGGTTTTATTCCTCAAAAAGCTTTGCTCTTTACTGGAACGATTGCTGAAAATCTGCGTTACGGGAAAGAGGATGCTAGTCGTGAAGAGTTGAATCAAGCAGCCGATGTTGCCCAAGCCAAAGACTTTATCGAAAGTCGTGAAGAAGGTTTTGGAACCCATCTAGCTGAAGGTGGAAGTAACCTGTCTGGTGGACAAAAGCAACGTTTATCGATTGCCAGAGCAGTTATCAAAGAGCCGGATATCTATATCTTTGACGATTCTTTCTCAGCCTTGGACTATCGTACGGATGCTATTTTACGTCGTCGTCTTAAGGAAGTCACTCAAAATGCAACGGTTTTAATTGTTGCCCAGCGGGTTGGAACCATTATGGATGCTGATCAGATTATCGTCCTTGATAAGGGAGAAATCGTTGGTCGTGGACGCCATGATGAATTGATGGAGACCAATGACATCTATAGAGAAATTGCAGAGTCGCAACTAAAAAATGCGTCCCTAACAGAAGAATAGGAGGTAAAGGATGAAAAAACAATCTAGTTTAGCTCGTCTATGGAGCTATTTAAAGCCTACCGTTTCTCTATCTTTCTCGCAGTATTTCTTAAGATTCTGAGTGCGGTTATGAGTGTTATTGAGCCTTTTGTCTTAGGGCTTGCCATTACAGAATTAACCTCTAATCTCCTTGACATGGCTAAAGGAGTTGCAGGCGCTGGACTTAATACTAGCTATATTGCAATCATTTTGGTCATCTACCTCTTACGAGGGGTCCTCTACGAATTAGGTTCATATTATTCTAATTATTTTATGACCAATGCTGTGCAGTCCATGATACAGGATTTGCGTAGAGAAATGAATAAAAAAATCAATCGTATTCCTGTATCTTACTTTGATAAGCATCAGTTTGGAGATTTGCTGGGACGTTTTACCAGTGATGTAGAGACTGTGTCCAATGCTCTTCAGCAATCCTTCTTACAGATTGTCAATGCTGTATTTACGATCCTTCTAGTAATGGTAATGGTATTATACTTGAATCTTCAGTTAGCGATGATCGTTATTTTATCAATTCCATTGACCTATTTTGGAGCTAAGACCATCATGAATCGTTCCCAGCCTTATTTTAAACAACAGGCGGCTATCTTGGGACGCATGAATGGTTTTGTGCAAGAAAACTTGACAGGTTTTAATGTTTTGAAGCTCTATGGACGTGAAGAAAATACGCAGCAGGAATTTGCAGATATTACCGATGAATTGCAACAGGTTGGCTTTAAGGCTAGCTTTATCTCAGGTTTGATGATGCCTGCCCTACATATCGTATCAGATTTGACTTATCTGATTGTTGCAGTTTTAGGAGGTATACAGGTTATTGCGGGGCGTTTGACGATTGGTAATATGCAGGCCTTTGTCCAATACGTCTGGCAAGTTAGCCAGCCTATCCAAAACATCACCCAGTTAGCAGGGCAAATGCAGAGCGCTAAGTCTTCCCTTGATCGTATTTTTGAAGTTTTGGATGAAACGGAGGAAGTTCAAGATCTTGAAGTGAAAGAACTATTACCTTTGACTGGGCAAGTTAGCTTTAAGAATGTTGATTTCCAATATGTAGAAAACAAACCGTTGATTCGCAATTTCAATCTGGATGTTGAACCAGGAGAGATGGTAGCCATTGTTGGTCCTACTGGAGCAGGAAAAACAACCTTGATTAACCTTCTCATGCGTTTTTATGATGTAACTGCTGGAGCTATTTAGTGGACGGTCAAGATATTCGAGACTTATCTCGTCAGGACTATCGTCGCCAGTTTGGTATGGTCTTACAGGATGCTTGGCTCTATGAAGGTAGCATCAAGGAAAATCTTCGATTTGGGAACCTTGAAGCAACAGATGAGGAAATCGTTGAAGCAGCTAAGGCTGCTAATGTAGACCACTTTATCCGCACTCTTCCTGGCGGTTATAACATGGAAATGAACCAAGAATCAAGTAATATTTCTCTTGGTCAGAAACAGCTTTTAACCATTGCGCGTGCCCTCTTGGCAGATCCAAAAATTCTAATCCTTGATGAAGCGACATCATCAGTTGACACCCGTTTAGAACTCTTGATTCAAAAAGCTATGAAGCGTTTGATGAAGGGAAGAACAAGCTTTGTCATTGCACATCGACTTTCTACGATACAAGAAGCTGATAAGATTTTGGTACTTAAAGATGGACAGATAATCGAACAGGGAAATCATGAAAGTCTTTTGGCTGCAAAAGGTTTCTATTATGATCTTTATCAAAGTCAATTTTCTAGTAAAAACAGAGAAAATAGCTAGGGTAAATAGCCACTCATTTTCTTAAATTATCAGTCAATTACAACTTTTTTAATATGGGTTAATTTTCTTGCTTTTGTCTACTAGGTGTAGTATACTGAGGTAGTAATCAATAAATATGGTTACAAAAATAATATTATGAGGTGAGAAAAATGGTAGAATTGAAAAAAGATGCATTAAAAGACGTAACAACATTATCTAAGACAGCTCCTGAAACGCTAGTAAAAACGAAAGAAGTCTTGAATCAAGCCGTAGCAGACTTGTATGTAGCGCATATCGCTCTTCATCAAGTACACTGGTACATGCGTGGACGTGGTTTTATGGTATGGCATCCTAAGATGGATGAATACATGGATAGCCTTGATGGTTACCTTGATGAAATCAGCGAACGCTTGATCACTCTTGGTGGCAAACCTTACTCTACTTTGACAGAATTCCTTCAACACAGTGAAATCGAAGAAGAAGTTGGAGAGTTCCGTAACGTAGAAGAAAGCTTGGAACGTGTCCTTGAAATTTATCGTTACCTCATCACTCTTTTCCAAAAAGCATTGGATGTAACAGATGAAGAAGGTGATGATGTTACTAATGATATCTTCGTTGGTGCTAAGGCTGACCTTGAAAAAACAGTCTGGATGCTTGCGGCAGAATTAGGACAAGCACCAGGTTTGTAAAAAGCATTAGGTAAATAAAAAATCCGTAGATCATTTTCTACGGTTTTTTTTCTCTCTGAAGGCATTCCAAAAACAGTCTTTTTTTAGAGATTTTTTTGTTAAAAATAGAACTATCAATGAAAAAGGATGAAAAGCATGACAAAAGAAAAATCGTAGCGATTTGAGTATCAAGACCAAAAGGGCGTAATCGGGAAAGAAGATCGTCTACCATGGCATTTGCCAGCAGAGTTAAAGCATTTTAAAGAAACAACCTTGAATCACGCTATTTTAATGGGGCGTGTAACTTTTGATGGAATGGGACGACGTTTATTACCAGGGTCGTGAAACCCTAATTTTTAACACGAAATACACAGGAGTCTATTGAGGGTGCTTTGGTTTTCCAAAATGTTGAGGATGTTTTAGACTGGTATCATCATCAGGCTAAAGAATCTCTATATCATTGGTGGCAAGCAGATTTTTTTCAGCTCTTTTGAATCTTATCTAGATGAGATTATCGTGACACAAATTCATGCTCAAGTTGAGGGAGATACTTATTTCCCAGAGGATTTTTGACTTGACTGCATTTGAAACGGTTTGCTAGCAAGAGCTATGCTAAAGATGATAAGAATGATTATGATTTCACCATAGAATATAGAAAAAGAAAGGGAGTCTAATGGAACGCAGTGTTTTTGGTTTTTTTACAGCTCTTTTGTGTGCTATCTGCCTTATAGCTGGGGGACAAGCTTTTCGTAAAAAGAGATTTGGGCTTGCTGTTCTGCTATGGCTAAATGCTTTTACCAACTTGGTAAATAGTATTCATGCTTTTTATATGACCTTATTTTAGAGAGAATGAATGATTAGGACGGAAGGAAATCATGCCGACAAATAGAAAAAATGATATGATGGTTTATTGCTCGTTTTGTGGCAAGAGCCAAGATGAAGTACAAAAGATTATAGCAGGTAATAATGCTTTTATCTGTAATGAATGTGTGGAGCTAGCTCAGGAGATTATCCGTGAAGAGTTGGCAGAAGAAGTTTTAACAGATCTTTCAGAAGTTCCAAAACCAATTGAACTTCTCAATATCTTAAATAATTATGTCATCGGTCAAGATCGTGCTAAACGTGCCTTGGCTGTTGCGGTTTATAACCACTATAAACGAATCAACTTCCACGACAATCGTGAAGAATCAGAAGATGTGGATCTACAAAAGTCTAATATTTTGATGATTGGCCCAACTGGATCTGGGAAGACCTTCCTTGCTCAGACACTTGCTAGAAGTTTGAATGTACCTTTTGCTATCGCTGATGCTACGGCTCTAACTGAGGCTGGCTATGTAGGTGAAGACGTGGAAAATATCCTCCTCAAACTCTTGCAGGCTGCTGACTTTAACATCGAACGTGCAGAACGTGGGATTATCTACGTTGATGAAATAGATAAGATTGCCAAGAAAGGTGAGAATGTTTCCATCACACGTGATGTTTCTGGCGAAGGTGTTCAACAAGCCCTTCTTAAGATTATCGAAGGTACAGTAGCAAGTGTGCCTCCACAAGGTGGACGTAAGCATCCGCAACAAGAGATGATCCAAGTAGATACCAAAAATATTCTCTTCATTGTAGGTGGTGCCTTTGATGGGATCGAGGAAATTGTCAAACAGCGTTTGGGTGAAAAAGTCATTGGTTTCGGACAAAACAACAAGGCCATTGACGAAAATAGTTCTTATATGCAAGAAATCATTGCAGAAGATATTCAGAAATTCGGTATTATTCCTGAATTAATTGGACGCTTGCCGGTATTTGCTGCTTTAGAGCAATTGACAGTGGATGATTTGGTTCGTATCTTGAAAGAGCCGAAGAATGCCTTGGTTAAACAGTATCAAACCTTGCTTTCTTATGATGATGTTGACCTTGAATTTGATGATGAAGCACTCCAAGAGATTGCTAACAAGGCTATTGAACGTAAGACAGGTGCCCGTGGTCTTCGCTCTATCATCGAAGAAACTATGTTAGACATCATGTTTGAAGTACCAAGTCAAGAAGATGTGAAAACAGTACGTATCACAAAAGAAGCAGTCGATGGAACGGATAAGCCGATCCTCGAAACAGCCTAGAGGTGATTATGGAAATCAATACACACAATGCAGAGATTTTACTGAGTGCGGCAAATAAGTCACACTATCCTCAAGATGAACTTCCAGAGATTGCCCTAGCAGGTCGTTCAAATGTTGGTAAGTCTAGTTTTATCAATACGATGCTGAACCGTAAGAATTTAGCTAGGACATCAGGGAAACCTGGTAAAACTCAGTTGCTAAACTTCTTTAATATTGACGATAAAATGCGATTTGTAGATGTTCCTGGCTATGGTTATGCGCGAGTTTCTAAAAAAGAACGTGAAAAATGGGGGCGTATGATCGAGGAATACTTGACTACTCGTGAAAATCTTCGTGCGGTAGTTAGTCTAGTGGACCTACGCCATGATCCTTCTGCTGATGATGTACAAATGTACGAGTTTCTCAAATATTATGAGATTCCAGTTATCATTGTGGCTACCAAAGCTGATAAGATTCCACGTGGCAAGTGGAATAAGCACGAATCAGCCATTAAAGAAATTGAACTTTGATCCTAGTGATGACTTTATCCTATTCTCTTCTGTAAGTAAGGAAGGAATGGAAAAAGCTTGGGATGCTATTTTAGAGAAAATATGAGGAAAATGAATGGCTAGAACAATCCATACAGATAAAGGCTCCCAAAGGCTATCGGACCCTATGTTCAAGGGAAAAAAATTGTAGGTAATCTTTCTATTTGCAAGTGGTCAAGTTCCTCTATCTCCCGAAACTGGGGAGATTGTGGGGGAGACTATTCAAGAGCAAACAGAGCAGGTCTTGAAAAACATTGCTGCCATTTTGGCAGAAGCTGGAACTGATTTTGACCATGTTGTTAAAACAACCTGTTTCTTAAGTGACATGAACGACTTTGTTCCTTTTAATGAGGTCTACCAAACTGCTTTTAAAGAGGAGTTTCCAGCTCGCTCAGCTGTTGAAGTAGCGCGTCTGCCTCGCGATGTTAAGATTGAAATTGAAGTAATCGCAGAGATTAGATAAGCTATTTGAAGTTTGGTTCTTCCAAACTTCTTTTGATATAAGGAGATTATGATGACAAAGAAACAACTTCACCTTGTAATTGTGACGGGGATGAGTGGTGCAGGGAAAACTGTAGCTATTCAATCCTTTGAAGATTTAGGGTATTTTACAATTGATAATATGCCGCCTGCTCTCTTACCAAAATTTATTCAGTTGGTAGAGACAAAAAATGACGACCACAAGTTAGCTTTGGTAGTGGATATGAGAAGTCGTTCTTTCTTTTCAGAGATTCAGTTGGTTCTTGATGAGATAGAAAAACAAGAAGGTTTAGACTTTAAGATTCTCTTTTTAGATGCCGCTGATAAGGAATTGGTTGCACGCTATAAGGAAACAAGAAGAAGTCATCCTCTTGCGGCAGACGGTCGTATCTTAGATGGGATTAAGTTAGAGCGTGAATTATTGGCTCCACTAAAAAATATGAGCCAGAATGTTGTTGATACTACAGAATTGACACCTCGTGAACTTCGTAAAACCATTGCGGAACAGTTTTCAGATCAAGAGCAAAGTCAGTCCTTCCGTATCGAGGTTATGTCTTTTGGATTTAAAGTACGGAATTCCAATTGATGCCGATTTAGTATTTTGATGTTCGCTTTTTACCAAATCCATACTATCTGCCAGAACTCCGTAATCAAACAGGTGTAGATCAAGCTGTCTATGACTATGTTATGAAGCACGAAGAATCAGAGTCCTTTTATAGTCACCTGTTAGCCTTGATTGAACCAATCCTACCAGGTTATCAAAAAGAAGGAAAATCTGTTTTGACGATTGCTATTGGTTGTACTGGTGGTCAACACAGAAGTGTTGCTTTTGCGAAACGATTGGCTAATGATTTAGCTAAAAAGTGGCCCGTCAACGAGAGTCATCGTGATAAAGATCGAAGAAAGGAAACGGTAAACCGTTCATGAGAAAACCAAAAATTACGGTGATTGGTGGAGGAACAGGGATTCCTGTTATCCTAAAAAGTTTACGGGAAAAAGATGTCGAAATTGCAGCCATTGTAACAGTAGCAGATGATGGAGGTTCATCAGGCGAACTAAGAAAAAACATCCAACAATTAACACCTCCTGGAGATCTTCGAAATGTCCTCGTAGCCATGTCTGATATGCCAAAGTTTTATGAGAAAGTATTTCAGTATCGCTTTTCTGATGAGGCAGGTGCTTTTGCTGGTCATCCACTGGGGAACATTATTATTGCAGGCTTATCAGAGATGCAAGGTTCAACTTATAATGCTATGCAATTACTGAGTAAGTTTTTCCATACGACTGGGAAGATTTATCCCTCTAGTGACCATCCTCTGACCCTTCATGCTGTCTTTAAAGATGGGACAGAAGTGTCTGGTGAAAGTCATATTGCTGATCATCCGGGGATGATTGACTATGTCTATGTATCAAATACACTCGATGATGAAAAGCCGCAAGCTAGTAGACGTGTAGTCAATACGATTCTTGAAAGTGATATGATTGTTTTAGGACCAGGATCACTTTTTACATCAATCTTACCAAATATTGTTATTGAAGAAATTGGACAGGCTCTTTTAGAAACTAAGGCAGAAGTTGCCTATGTCTGCAATATCATGACTCAACGTGGAGAAACGGAACGATTTACCGACAGTGACCATGTCGAGGTCTTGCAGAGACATCTTGGTAGACCTTTTATTGATACTGTCTTGGTTAATATTGAAAAAGTTCCAAGAGACTATATGGATACCAACCTTTTTGATGAATATTTAGTGCAGGTTGAACATGACTTTGCTGGTCTATGCAAGCAGGTGCCACGTGTGATTTCGTCTAATTTCCTTCGCTTGGAAAACGGTGGTGCTTTTCACGATGGTGACTTGATTGTAGATGAATTGATGCGAATTATACAGGTAAGAAAATGAGTTTTACAGTTGCAGTAAAAGAAGAAATTCTCCGTCGACATCATTTGAGTCGACAGGAACTTTCAGCCATTATAAAGATGTCTGGGAGCATAGGTTTGTCTTCTTCAGGATTAACTTTATCGGTTATAACAGAGAATCCTAAATTAGCTCGCCATCTATATGAATCTTTTTTACACTTTTATGAAATTAAGTCGGAGATTCGTCACCATCAAAGAAATAATCTCCGTAAGAATCGTGTTTATACTGTTTATACAGATGAGCGAGTGCAAGAAATCTTGAGTGACTTGCATCTAGCTGATTCTTTCTTTGGGCTAGAAACAGGGATTGCGCCTGAAATTCTAGCTGATGAAGAAGCAGGGCGTGCCTATCTCCGTGGAGCTTTTTTGGCAAACGGGAGTATTCGAGATCCGGAATCAGGGAAGTATCAGCTTGAAATCAGTTCAGTATACTTAGATCATGCTCAAGGGATTGCTTCACTCCTCCAGCATTTTTTACTAGATGCCAAAGTAATCGAACGAAAAAAAGGTGCAGTAACCTATCTTCAACGTGCGGAGGACATCATGGACTTTCTCATCGTCATTGGAGCTATGGAGGCGCGTGATACTTTTGAAGGTGTCAAAATCTTACGAGAAACTCGGAATGACCTCAACCGTGCCAATAATGCAGAGACTGCAAATATTGCTCGAACTATATCTGCCAGTATGAAGACTATTAATAATATTAGTAAAATTAATGATAGAATTGGTTTGGATAATATACCCGCTGATTTGCAGGAAGTAGCTCGTTTGCGTATTCTACATCCAGACTATTCTATCCAGCAGTTGGCAGATAGTCTTAGCAATCCAATGACCAAGAGTGGTGTTAATCATAAACTAAGGAAATTAAACAAACTAGCCGACGAATTATAAAAAGAACCACGAATCAAGTATTCGTGGTTTTTTTGTTATAAACTGGTTGAGTGTTTGGGTTGTACTTTTTGTTCGGGGTCAATGTAGTTAATAGCATTGTTAACTGCAGTAGGTGCTTCACCTAGACCTGTGGCAATCAAGTCAATCTTACCTTCATAGTAGCAGCAGTCACCGATTGCGTAAATTCCAGCTTGGCTAGATTCTTGCTTGCTATTTACGATAATCTTATGACGATTGAGTTCTAATCCCCAATTTTTAAGGTTACCGACAGAAGATTTAAATCCATAATTGACAAAAAGATGGTCAAGCTCGATAAGCTCAGTTTGGTCTGATTTAACTTTAGAAATTTCCAATTTTTCAAGAGTTTGTCCATCACCCGTAAGTTGACTTGGGATAAATGGTGTTTTGATGGTAACAGATGATTCTTGCAAAGCTTTCACACTGTGTTCAAGGGCACGGAAATTATCTCGACGGTGAACAAGAGTGGTCGGAGCAATTTTTTCAAAAGCTAGAGCCCAGTCGACGGCAGAATCACCACCTCCAAGAATGGTTACTTTCTGTCCAGCATATTGCTGAATATTAGAAACATGATAGTGGATGTTCTCATAAGTTTCAGCACCTTCTAATTCCAGTGTACGTGGCTTAAAGGCTCCTCCCCCCATGGCAATAATGACAGTTTTTGTGAGGTGACTTCCTTTGTTGGTCTTGATGCTAAAATGGTCATCTTCCTTTTTAATATCCATGACAGTTTCATTTAGATGAATAGCTGTTTCAAAGGTATTGAGTTGTTCAATCAAACGACTTGTCAATTCTTCTCCAGTTAGATTTGGAAAACCAGGAACATCAAGGATTTGTTTTTCAGGGTAGAGAATAGCGGGTTGACCACCTAGTTGTGGAAGAGAGTCGATAATTTGGACCTTGGCTTGACGTAGATGAGCATAGAATGCAGCAAACAGGCCTACAGGACCACCTCCAACGATGGTAATGTCATAGAGTTGAGACATGGTTTCTCCTTTGTGTTTTCTATTTTCTTATTCTATCATATTTTCCCACAATGTAAAATAATGTAGTATGAAGAAAATTTTTACAGAAAATGATATAATGAAGAGTAGCTTTTTTAACGTGGAGGAGACCTTGGATGAATTTCCAACAATTATCTAATCCCCAATACTGGTCTAGTTTATTTTCCAGTCCCTGGAGTATAGTGATCAATCTGATAGATATTCTGATTGTTACTTACATCTTATATCAATTTACAAAATCAATCGCAGGAACTAAAATCATGATTCTAGTTCGTGGGGTATTAGTCTTTATTTTAATTCAAATATTAGCTAATTTTTTGGGTCTGACGACTATTTCTTGGTTGATTAACCAATTGATTACCTATGGGGTTATTGCAGCAGTTGTTATCTTTTCTCCTGAAATTCGAACTGGTCTGGAGCGATTGGGTCGTGCAACAGAATTCTTTTCTAGTACTCCAATTAGTTCAGAAGAACAAATGATCCGTGCTTTCGTTAAATCGGTTGAATATATGAGTCCTCGTAAAATAGGAGCCTTGGTAGCTGTTCAACGTGTCAGAACCTTACAAGAATATATTTCGACTGGAATTCCTCTAGATGCAAAAATTTCAGCTGAACTTTTGATAAATATTTTTATTCCTAATACTCCTTTGCACGATGGTGCAGTAATTGTTAAAGGAGAAAGAATAGCAGTAACCTCTGCCTATTTACCTTTGACTGAAAATACAGGAATTTCAAAGGAGTTTGGTACTCGTCACCGTGCTGCTATTGGTTTATCAGAAGTTTCTGATGCCCTTACCTTTATTGTTTCAGAAGAAACTGGTGGCATTTCTATTACTCATAACGGTGTCTTTAAACACGATCTGACCATTGAAGAGTTTGAAGCAGAATTGCGAAAAATTCTTGTCCCAGTAACCACACAAGAAGCAAGCCTGATAGAACGTGTACTAGGAGGTTGGAAACATGAAAAGGAATAGTCTTTACATTATCTCTTCTTTCCTATTTGCATGTATTTTATTTGTATATGCGACATCTATCAATTATCAAAATAATAGTAATGCTAGAACTACGAAGACAGAAACTTATACAAATACAGTTTTAAATGTACCTATTGATATTCAATATGATAGTGACCAGTATTTTATCAGTGGCTTTAGTTCAGAGGTTACCGTCTTCTTATCAGGTGCTAATCGAGTAGCTTTGGCTAGTGAGATGCAAGAAAGTACTCGTAAGTTTAAAGTAACAGCCGATTTGACTCAAGCGACAGAAGGAACTATCGAAGTTCCATTAACTATTGAGAATCTTCCGAGTGGATTAACAGCAGTTGCAACACCACAGAATATAACTGTGAAAATTGGTAAGAAAGGCACTCGAGATGATGTCCCAGTTATTCCACAAATTGATTATAGTCAAATTGATGATAGTGTAGTAATTGATAGTGTCGTTATTTCTAATGAACGGGTCTCAGTAACAAGTGATACAGATACCTTGGCTAAAATCGATAAAATTGTTGCGATGTTACCGACTAGTGTGAGAATTACTGGAAACTATTCAGACTTTGTGACTTTACAAGCTGTGGATAAAAACGGAAACGGTTCTCCCTGTAGTAATTACTCCGTTTGAGACATCAATGAAAGTTGTAACAAGACCAGTTCGAAATACAAGTAGTTCGACTACTACAACAACTCATTCATCTACAACAAATTCGGATGCAAATACAGATGCTGCAAAAAAAGAACAATAAAAATTTCTTAGAAAAGGATAATAATCATGGGTAAATATTTTGGAACGGACGGTGTCCGTGGAGAAGCTAATGTAGAACTAACACCAGAATTGGCTTTTAAACTAGGTCGCTTTGGAGGTTATGTCCTCAGTCAACACGCGACAGAGGCACCAAAAGTTTTTGTAGGGCGTGATACACGTATTTCAGGTGAAATGCTTGAATCAGCTTTAATTGCGGGTCTCCTCTCAGTAGGAATCCATGTATACAAACTTGGTGTTCTTGCCACTCCAGCAGTTGCCTACCTAGTTAAAACTGAAGGAGCTAGTGCGGGTGTTATGATTTCAGCCAGCCACAACCCAGCTCTTGATAACGGTATTAAATTCTTTGGTGGTGATGGCTTTAAGTTAGATGATGATAAGGAAGCAGAAATCGAAGCTTTGTTGGATGCGAGTGAAGATACTCTTCCACGTCCAAGTGCAGAAGGTTTAGGTTCTGTTGTGGATTATCCAGAAGGACTGCGTAAGTATGAAGGATATCTAGTTTCAACAGGAACTCCACTTGAAGGAATGAAAGTGGCCTTGGATACTGCTAATGGTGCAGCTTCAACTAGTGCTCGTCAGATTTTTGCAGATTTGGGAGCTCAATTGTCTATTATTGGGGAAACTCCAGATGGTCTTAATATCAACTTGAATGTTGGTTCTACACATCCTGAGGCTTTGCAAGAACTCGTGAAAGAAAGTCAGTCAGCTATTGGTTTAGCTTTTGATGGGGATAGTGACCGTCTTATTGCGGTTGATGAAAATGGAGAGATTGTTGATGGTGATAAAATTATGTATATCATCGGGAAGTATCTTTCTGAAAAAGGTCAGTTGGCCCAAAACACAATTGTGACAACAGTCATGTCTAACCTTGGTTTCCATAAAGCCTTGGATCGAGAGGGGATTAACAAAGCTGTTACTGCAGTTGGAGATCGTTACGTAGTTGAAGAAATGAGAAAGTCTGGCTATAACCTTGGAGGTGAGCAGTCTGGTCACGTCATCCTGATGGATTATAATACAACGGGAGATGGTCAATTATCAGCTGTTCAATTAACTAAAAATCATGAAGGAAACTGGTAAAGAGCTTATCTCAATTGGCTTCAGAAGTGACTATCTATCCTCAAAAAGCTAGTTAATATTCGTGTAGAGAATGCCATGAAGGAAAAAAAGCCATGGAAGTACCAGCTATCAAGGCTATTATCGATAAGATGGAAGAAGAAATGGCAGGAAATGGCCGTATTCTTGTCCGTCCAAGTGGAACAGAGCCACTTTTACGTGTGATGGCAGAAGCACCTACAACTGAAGCTGTAGATTACTATGTGGACACTATAGCTGCGGTCGTTAAAGATGAGATTGGAATTTAGATAATTCAGCAGAAAATTTGGAAATATGATACAATGTCAAAGTAAATTGTATCAATGGAGATAAATATGAATTTAAAACGTGAACAAGAATTTGTCAGTCAGTATCATTTTGATGCTCGTAATTTCGAATGGGAAAATGAAAATGGTGTCCCTGAAACAAAGGTTGATGTCAATTTTCAATTACTTCAACATGATCAAGAAAATCAAGTAACTTCTCTAATCGTTATTTTGAGCTTTATGATTGTTTTTGATAAATTTGTGATTAGTGGAACAATTTCTCAAGTAAACCACGTAGAAGGTCGTATTGTTGATCAACCAAGTGAATTTAGCCAGGAAGAAGTTGAAAAGCTTGCACGCCCATGTTTAGACATGCTAAATCGCTTGACTTATGAAGTAACTGAAATCGCCCTAGATTTACCAGGAATTAATTTGGAGTTTTAAAAAATGAAATTAGCGGTCATAACAGACTCATCTGCTTTTCTACAAGCGGAAATCTTGCGAAAAGAAGATTTATTTGTACTGGATATTCCCGTGAATATCGATGGACAGGAGTATGTTGAAGGAGTAAATCTAACTTCTCAAGAATTTTATGAAAAAATGGCTCGTTCATCTGAACTACCTAAAACAAGTCAACCAAGTATTGCAAAACTAGATGAAATACTAAGTTCTTTGAAAGGAAAAGGTTACACTCATGCTTTAGGACTCTTCTTGTCGTCTGGTATTTCAGGATTTTATCAAAACATTCAATATATGAAGGATGAATTTGAAGGGTTAACCATTGCTTTTCCTGATACACGAATTACGAGTGCCCCTTTAGGGTTTATGGTTGAAAGTGTGTTTCAATGGGTAGAACAAGGTGAAGATTTCAACTCTATCTTGGAAAAACTGGATATACAAATCACTAAAACTTCTGCCTTTATTATGGTGGATGACCTTGACCATCTGGTCAAGGGTGGACGCTTATCCAACGGAGCAGCTATTTTAGGAAATCTTCTGAGTATTAAGCCAATTTTATACTTTAATGAAGAAGGTATCATTGAGGTTTATGATAAAGTTCGTACAGAGAAGAAAGCTGTCAAACGTTTAATTGAGATTATTAAAGACACCACAAGTCAAGGTGATTATTCTATTACTGTTATTCATGGGAATGCTCAGCAAAAGGCTGAGGACTTACGCCATCAATTAGTTGAAAGTGGTGTAACAAGTAATATTGAAATAGCGACCATCGGTAGTGTGATTGGAACCCATCTTGGTGAAGGTAGTATCGCTCTGAGCTACACTCCAATTGTATAGTCTCGTAATGTGGGCAGCTAACGCCCTTTGTATCTTAGATAGGAGTAAAGATGAGTATACGAGTGATTATTGCTGGATTTAAGGGAAGAATGGGCCAAGCTGCTTGTCAGATGGTTTTGTCTGATCCTGGACTGGAACTAGTAGCCGTTTTGGATCCTTTGAATCTGCATCTGAGTGGCAAGGAATTCCTGTTTTCAATAATAAAAATGACTTGGCAGGTTTTGATGCCCATGTTTGGGTGGATTTTACAACGCCAGCCGTTGCCTACGAAAATACACGATTTGCTCTTGAAAATGGTTTTGCTCCAGTGGTAGGAACAACAGGTTTCACGACAGAAGAAATTGCAGAACTTAAAAATTTATCTCGCAGTCAAAAGCTTGGTGGCTTGATTGCTCCAAACTTTGCCTTGGGTGCTGTCTTGCTCATGCAATTTGCAGTACAAGCAGCTAAATATTTCCCAAATGTGGAGATTATTGAACTCCACCATGACAAGAAAAAAGATGCGCCGAGCGGGACAGCTATTAAAACAGCTGAGTTGATGGCTCAAGTTCGTGAGTCTATTCAACAAGGTGCTTGTGATGAGGAAGAACTCATTGCGGGAGCACGTGGAGCTAATTTTGATGGTATGCGAATCCATTCGGTTCGTTTACCAGGTCTGGTAGCTCATCAAGAGGTCATTTTTGGAAATCAAGGAGAGGGATTGACTCTGCGTCATGACTCCTATGATCGTAGCTCCTTCATGACAGGGGTGAATTTGGGAATCAAAGAAGTTGTCAAGCGTCATGAGCTTGTCTATGGATTAGAACACATACTATGAAATTAACAAAAATGCCTTCTGAATTTCAGAAGGCTTTACCAGTATTAGAAAAAATTAAAGAAGCAGGATTTGAGGCTTATTTTGTGGGTGGGTCCGTTAGGGATGCCCTTCTTAACCGCTCCATCCATGATGTGGATATTGCGACTTCATCTTATCCAGAAGAGACCAAGCAGATTTTTCCACGCACAGCTGATATCGGTATTGAGCATGGTACTGTTTTGGTTTTAGACGGAGATGAAGAGTACGAAGTTACCACTTTTCGAACAGAAGATGTCTATGTAGACTATCGGAGACCAAGTTCTGTTTCTTTTGTTCGTTCACTGGAAGAAGACCTTAAGCGCCGAGATTTCACAGTCAATGCCTTTGCCTTGGACGAGACAGGGGAAATCATCGATTTATTTGATGGTCTCAAAGATTTAGAAAATCAAGTCCTGAGAGCGGTTGGAGTCGCCAGTGAGCGTTTCAACGAAGATGCCCTGCGTATTATGCGTGGATTTCGTTTTCAGGCTAGTCTTGGTTTTGAACTCGAGCAAGAAACGTTTGAAGCGATGAAGGCCTTAACGTCGCTCTTGGAGAAGATTTCTGTGGAACGCACCTTTGTCGAGTTTGATAAGCTTTTACTGGCTCCCTACTGGCGAGTAGGCTTATCTTCTATGATTGCAAGCAAAGCTTATGATTATCTTCCAGATATGGTAGGCAGTCAGGAGAAACTCCAGTCTTTGTTTGATTTAGAGGGTAATTTCACTTTTGAATCTTCTGAACAAGCTTGGGCAGCACTTTTATGGGTTTTAGAAGTAGAAGATGCTCAAAAGTTTTTGAAACATTGGAATACTTCACGCCAATTTGCTAAGCAGGTAAAGGATTTGCTGTCTATTTTGGCTCTCCGAGAAGAAGGGGAGCTAGGTAAACGTGATTGTTACCGTTTTGATTTGGACTTGCTTCTACAGGCTGAAAATCTTCGCAGAGCTCAAGGAAAAGAAGTCAATCCGCAAGCAATCACAGAAACATACAAGAGCTTGACTATTCATGATAAGAAAGAGATGCAAATCAATGGTGGTATTCTTATCAAAGAATACGGTTACCAACCAGGGCCAGAATTGGGAGATGTTTTAGAAGAAATTGAGTACGCTATTGTGGATGGTGCTCTAGATAATGAAGTGGAAGCTATCCATGCATACTTAAGGGAGAGAAAATGAGTGATTTTATCGTTGAAAAACTAAGTAAATCTGTTGGTGATAAGACTGTCTTTAAGGATATTTCCTTTATCATTCATGATTTGGATAGAATCGGTCTTATCGGTGTCAACGGAACCGGGAAAACGACTCTTTTAGATGTTCTTTCAGGAGTTTCAGGTTTCGATGGTGATGTTAGCCCTTTTTCAGCAAAGAGTGATTACAAGATAGGCTACCTGACTCAAAATCCCGATTTTGATGACAGTAAGACTGTCTTGGATACTGTTTTATCCAGTGACCTCAAAGAAATCCAGTTGATTCGGGAGTATGAACTGCTTATGCTCAACTACAGTGAGGACAAGCAGGCGCGTCTAGAACGGGTCATGGCGGAGATGGATTCTCTCCAAGCATGGGAAATCGAAAGTCAGGTCAAGACTGTTCTCAGTAAACTAGGCATTCAAGAATTATCAACTCCTGTTGGAGCTTTGTCGGGTGGTCTTCGTAGACGGGTTCAATTGGCGCAAGTGCTTTTAGGAAATCATGATCTCTTGCTTCTTGATGAACCTACCAACCACTTGGATATTGCGACCATTGAATGGTTAACTCTCTTTTTGAAAAATTCCAAGAAAACAGTGTTATTTATCACTCACGATCGCTATTTCCTGGATGCTCTTTCTACGCGTATCTTTGAGTTGGACAGAGCAGGTTTGACAGAATATCAAGGAAATTACCAAGATTATGTCCGTCTCAAGGCAGAACAGGATGAACGCGATGCAGCTCTTCTTCACAAAAAGGAACAACTTTACAAACAAGAATTGGCTTGGATGAGACGACAACCTCAAGCTCGTGCGACCAAGCAACAAGCTCGTATCAATCGATTCCATGACTTGAAAAAGGAAGTTTCAGATACTAGCATTGAGACAGACTTGAGCATGAATTTTGAAACTAGCCGTATCGGTAAAAAAGTTATCGAGTTTAAGGATGTTTCATTTGCCTATGACGATAAACCGATTTTGCAACATTTTAATCTTTTGGTCCAAGCCAAAGACCGTATCGGAATCGTCGGGGACAATGGTGTTGGGAGTCAACCCTTCTTAATCTTATTGCAGGAAGTCTTGAACCTACTGAAGGACAAGTTATCATCGGTGAAACGGTACGTATCGCTTATTTCTCTCAACAAATTGAAGGTTTAGATGAAAGTAAGCGGGTTATCAATCACCTGCAGGAAGTGGCAGAAGAGGTTAAGACTAGCGGTGGTACTACGACATCCATTGCAGAATTACTAGAACAATTTCTTTTCCCTCGTTCAATGCACGGTACCTTGATTGAGAAGCTGTCAGGTGGAGAGAAGAAGCGTCTGTACCTCCTCAAATTACTCCTTGAAAAACCCAATGTGCTTCTCTTAGATGAACCGACAAATGACCTAGACATTGCGACCTTAACAGTTCTAGAAAATTTCTTACAAGGTTTTGCAGGACCAGTCTTGACAGTTAGTCACGACCGCTATTTCCTTGATAAGGTAGCAACTAAAATTCTCGCTTTTGAAGATGGGACCATCCGTCCTTTCTTTGGACATTACACAGACTACCTAGATGAAAAGGCCTTTGAAGCAGAAGCAGTAACACAAAGTCAAAAAGCTGAGAAGGAAAAGGTAGTCAAGGTCCGTGAAGAAAAGAAACGGATGACCTACCAAGAAAAGCAGGAGTGGGCAAGTATTGAAGGTGACATCGAAGCCTTGGAAAACCGCATCTCTTCTATAGAGGAAGAAATGCTAGCAAATGGTTCTGACTTTGGGAAACTAGCTACCCTTCAAAAAGAGTTAGACGAGAAAAATGAAGACTTGCTGGAAAAATATGAACGCTATGAATATTTAAGTGAGTTAGTATAATGGAAGAAACGATTATTAAATGGAGTAGTAAGAAAATCGTTTTGAGCCTTATTCTTTGCCTACTAGAATTGGCTCTTCTACTTTGGATCCTTTCGTTTTTGCTGAGCTATCCTGAAGAACCACCTATGGGATTGGTGGCTTTAATTCTCTTTATTGGTTTCTTAATCCTCATCGTTGGCTTCATTTTGTATCAACATTTGCTTCGGCTTTTTTCTGATAAAGAGTATTTAAAATGTACAGCTCAAGGATTTTCCTATAAACCATATCCAAAGAAAGACTGGCAGTTTTATTCCTGGGGACAGGTAGAAAAGTTTGCTCTCACGAGAATTAAGGGTAGTAGAAATGCAAGGGATTTTTATATTATTGAGGTTCAGTTTTATGACAAGGAACTTTTAAAATCCAACTCTTTCTGGAACCGTCTTCGAAGTAGATTTTCAAGTTCACAACATTCTAACGTTTTGAAAATCCCAATCTATTTGCTGGATGTTGGTTTGCCAGAGAGAGTATTTGAAACCATGTCTTACTTTGAGCGAGAGTGGCGCATCCAACAGAATCGTCAACGGAATCAAACTTCTAAAAGCAAAAGGCAGTAAAGATTTCATTGAGCGAGCGAACCTCCGAATTTTATGAAGGACTGAGAGGCTTGGAAGGATATTCCAAGGCTTCTTTCTATTTTGCTTTTCTAGGAATTATGGTATAATAGGGAGTAAAAACTTAAAAAGAAAGAAATGCTATGAACTTAAAAGATTACATTGCAAGTATTGAAAATTACCCACAAGAAGGAATTACTTTCCGTGATATTAGCCCATTGATGGCAGATGGAAATGCCTATAGCTACGCTGTTCGTGAAATTGTTCAATATGCTACTGACAAAAAGATTGATATGATCGTAGGACCAGAAGCACGTGGATTTATCGTTGGATGTCCAGTTGCTTTTGAGTTAGGAATTGGTTTTGCACCAGTGCGTAAACCTGGGAAATTACCACGTGAAGTTATTTCGGCTGACTACGAAAAAGAATATGGGGTTGACACCTTGACCATGCACGCAGATGCTATCAAACCAGGTCAACGTGTTCTGATCGTAGATGACCTCTTGGCAACAGGTGGTACTGTTAAAGCGACAATCGAAATGATTGAAAAATTAGGTGGTGTCGTAGCAGGTTGTGCCTTCTTGATTGAGCTTGATGAGCTAAAAGGTCGTGAAGCAATCGGAGATTACGACTATAAAGTTTTGATGCATTATTAATGAAAAACAGTCCTTAGGGCTGTTTTCTCGTCATTTGATATAAAATAAGGCTATATCTAGTTAGAGAAAAACTATAATTGAAAACTATACCTTCTTACAGTATAATAAAGGGAAGAAAGTTGCCATTTGGAAAATCCAATTGGTCATAACAGTTTAACACGTACCCAGGATTGATATTGTAAGGAGATTTCCATGCCGATTCGAATTGAAAAAAAATTACCAGCAGTCGATATTTTACGAACGGAAAATATTTTCGTCATGGATGACCAAAGGGCGGCTCACCAAGATATCCGACCCCTAAAAATTCTTATCTTAAATCTGATGCCCCAAAAAATTGTGACTGAGACACAACTTTTACGGCATTTGGCAAATACTCCACTCCAGTTGGATATTGATTTTTTGTATATGGAAAGTCACCAGTCAAAAACAACTCGTTCTGAGCATATGGAAACTTTTTATAAGACTTTTTCAGAGGTTAAAGAGGACTATTTTGATGGGATGATTATTACAGGAGCACCAGTAGAGCATCTACCTTTTGAGGAAGTGGACTACTGGGAGGAATTTACCAAAGTTATCGAATGGTCTAAGAGTCACGTCTTTTCAACTCTACATATTTGCTGGGGTGCCCAGGCAGGACTTTATTACCGTTATGGTGTGAAAAAATACAATATGGACAGAAAAATATCCGGAATATATCCTCAGGATGTTTTAAAAGATAGTCATTTGTTGTTGAGAGGTTTTGATGATTTATATGTCTCTCCGCATTCTAGACATACAGAGGTCCTAAAAGAAGATATTTGAATCATACCAATTTAGAGATTTTAGCATCTGGTGATGAGGTTGGAGTATCAATCCTCGCTAGTAGAGATTTAAGAGAAGTTTATAGTTTTGGACATTTGGAGTATGATCGTGATACTCTTGCTAAAGAATACTTTAGAGATTTAGACGCTGGTTTAAACCCCCATATACCGGAAAATTATTTTAAGAATGATGATATCCATACTCGTCCCTGTATGCTGTGGAGTTCTTCAGCAGCTCTCTTTTTTAGTAACTGGGTGAATTATGCAGTATACCAGGAGACACCTTTTGACTGGAAGAGGGTAGAAGACGATGTTTCTCATTTTGGATATTTATAAGAGGAATTATGACATATTTAGATGCTTTTAAATCTGGAAATTTAGTTTTACCAAGCGCACTCTTGTTGCACTATAATCAACTCTTTTCATCCAGTGATGACTTTCTTGTTTGGCAATTTTTCTACTTGCAAAATACAACAGCTCTAGGAGAATTATCGCCTAGTCAAATTGCAGAAAAGATTGGCAAACAGGTCTTTGAAGTTAATCAAGCTATTTCAAGACTGACAGATAAAGGATTGCTCCAATATCGGACGATTGAACTCAATGGTGAAATAGAGGTTATTTTTGATGCGACTCTAGCTTTAGAACGTTTAGACCAGATTTTTGAAAAACAAGAATTCAATCAAGTGCAACCTGTTCAAAATGATTTAAAGAGCTTAGTGGACACTTTCCAACAAGAACTGGGCCGTCTTTTGAGTCCATTTGAAATTGAAGATTTAGAAAAAAGTTTAAAAGAAGATGGAACTAGTGCTGACTTGATAAAAGAGGCCCTAAGAGAAGCTGTGTTGAATGGAAAACCAAATTGGAAGTATATCCAAGCTATTCTTCGCAACTGGCGTCATGAAGGGATTAAGAGTGTAGCTCAGGTTGAAGCTAAACGTCAAGAGAGAGAAGCGATGAATCCTCAAAATGTACAGGTCTCATCAGATTTCAAAAACGCTATGGATCTATGGAAAGACAAATAATGAATAATAAAAAAACTTGCCAATCAGGCAAGTTTTTTTGTTTTTAATTAGCAAGTCCCCAAACGCTGAGGGAACGTTCAGCTACTGGGAAATCTCCGTATCCATCCGAATTAATAGTTACTTGATCAGAATGATTACCGAGTAAATCAACAAAGGTTTGGTCAGCCCATTCTTGGCCTACAAACATGGTTTTAACATTTTCTTGGGCATTAGAGATTAGAATGGCAAGTGGAGACAGATTTTCAGCTCCTGAGCGAACCCAACCAATGCAATTAGGATCGTCGAAGTAGTCAGTTTGCTCTCCATATGACAAATCTTTTCTAATTGTTAGAAGATTATCGAGTACTTCTTTGAAATCTTCTTGGGCATATTGGCCAGAAATACCGTAGTAATCACCGTAAAAGACACATGGTAGGCCGTGCTCTCGCAAAAGAATGAGGGCGTAAGCTGCAGGTTTAAACCATTCTTCAACAGTAGATTCCAAGGCCTGTCCTCGCTGTGTGTCATGATTATCTACAAATGTTACGGCTTTGTCTGGATGGACTTGAACCAGACTATCATTTAAGATATTTCGTAAATCATAGTCAGAACCAGCCTGACTGGCTTCAAAAAGATTCATATGAAGGCGGACGTCGACAAGGTCAAACCGTTCTCCAACCTTCTCTAGGTAATCAAGGTTAGCTTCTTTGTCAGGATTCCAAAATTCCCCAAAGACATAGAAATCTTGTCCGTATTTTTCCTTCATGTCACGGATAAAGTTACCCATAAAGAAAGAGTCAATATGCTTGACAGCGTCTAAGCGAAAACCTGTTACACCAGTTGTTTGGATGAACCAATCAGCCCAATCATAGATATTTTGAATGACTTCGGGATGTTTAAAGTCAAGGTCGGCATACATGAGATAGTCATAGTTCCCATTTTCGTTATCCACTAGTTCTTCTTGAGCCCAACCTTTATTATCTCCTTGTATGAGGTAGATACCAGACTTGCGTCTTTTGGCATCGTAGTCAGTCCCTGTAAAGTGATACCAGTGCCATTGAAAGTCATTATAGGTATTTTGTCTCCCATCAAAGGTGAAACCTGTCCAGCCATTAATGGTAAAAGGTTCGCTTAATTCAATGGTTCTATCTTCAGGAGCAACTTCTATAACCTGGAAAGATTCTAAACGGTCTGCAGCAGCCTTATGATTTAAGACGATATCTGCCATGGGTTGTATACCGTATGATTTTAACGTTTGGATAGCATGGAGATAGTCGTCTTTGAAACCATATTTAGTACGAACTGTACCTTTTTGGTCAAACTCTCCCAAGTCAAACAAGTCGTAAACTCCATATCCCACATCATTTTCGTTTGTCGCTTTAAAAGCGGGTGGCATCCAAATATGACTAATTCCTAGGTGAGCTAAATGTTCAGCATCATTGGCTAGACGTGACCAATGTTGTCCATCGCTAGGTAGATACCATTCAAAATATTGCATAAGAGTTTGATTTTGCATAGATAGTCCTCTTGCTTTTCAGTGATGAATTATATTCTAGCATAAGAGATAAAATTGCGCAAACGTTTGCGTTTGTTAAAAATATCTTTTAGGGCATTATTCCTTTTAGAATTTACAGAAATTTACAGATGAGGGTAAAAATTATTATAAAGAAAAAGTTGCAAATCACTTTGATTTTATGCGTCAAATCTTGTTATATTATAGAAGGTTAATTAGTTTCTATTTTGTGAATTGTCACAAAATTTGGTATAATAGTATCTATGAAAAAAATGTTGGTCAGCCGAGGTGTTGAAAAAAAAATACATAAGGGACTGGTTGTTTTGGAGAAAGAAGATTTTCCAGAACTATCTGAAACCGATATAGAAGTTGAGCTCTATAACCAATGCAAGCAATTCTTAGGTAAGGCTTATCTATCATCCCAGAATAAGGGAATCGGTTGGTTTGTAACTGGTCAAAATATTTCCTTTGATCAATCTTTTTTTGAAACACTCTTTAAAAAAGCTAAGGATAAACGTGAGTCTTATTATCAGGATGATTTGACGACTGCCTTTCGTTTATTTAACCAAGAAGGTGATGGATTCGGTGGCTTGACATTGGATCTTTATGGGAATTACCTTGTCTTTTCATGGTATAACTCTTATGTTTATCAACTCCGTCAGCAGATAGTTACTGCATTCTCTCAAGTTTTCCCAGAAGTTTTGGGTGCTTATGAGAAGATTCGATTTAAGGGATTGGACTATGAGTCGGCCCATATTTATGGGCAAGAAGCACCGGAGAATTTTACAGTTCTAGAAAATGGAGTCCTTTACCAGGTCTTTATGAATGACGGGTTGATGACAGGTATTTTCTTAGACCAACATGATGTTCGTGGTAGTTTAGTGGATGGCTTAGCTATGGGGAAATCATTGCTAAATATGTTTTCCTATACAGCAGCTTTTTCAGTTGCAGCAGCCATGGGAGGTGCTAGTGAAACAACCTCTGTTGACCTGGCCAAACGGTCTAGAGAGTTATCGGAAGCCCATTTTAATGCAAATGGATTGAGTCTGGATAACCATCGTTTTATCGTCATGGATGTTTTTGAGTATTTCAAATATGCTAAACGCAAAGGTTTGAGCTATGATGTGATCGTGCTAGACCCTCCAAGCTTTGCTCGCAATAAAAAACAAACCTTCTCAGTAGCAAAGGACTATCACAAGTTGATTTCCCAAAGTCTTGATATTTTAAATCCGGGAGGCATCATCATTGCAAGTACCAATGCTGCCAATGTTTCCCGCCAGAAATTTACAGAACAAATTGATAAAGGATTTGCAGGAAGAACTTATCAGGTACTAAATAAATATGGACTTCCAGCAGACTTTGTTTATAACAAAAAAGATGAAAGTAGTAATTACCTCAAGGTGATTAGTATGAAGGTAACTAAATGAAATTAGTCGTTTCTGTTATGCCAAAGAGTTTAGAGGAAGCTCAAGCGATTGATGCAAATCGTTATGAAGATGCAGACATCATCGAGTGGCGTGCTGATTTTCTACCAAAAGATGAAATCTTACAAGTTGCACCAGCTATTTTCGAGAAATTTGCAGGACGAGAAATACTTTTTACCCTGCGTACTCGTAGTGAGGGTGGGGAGATTGACTTATCAGCTCAAGAATATGTTCAAGTCATTAAAGATGTCACCCAGCTCTATCAACCTGAATATGTAGATTTTGAGTATTTTGGGAATAAGGGTGTTTTTGATCAGATGTTGGATTTCCCAAATTTAGTCTTGAGTTATCATAATTTCCAAGAAACACCTGAAAATATGATGGAAATCTTGTCTGAACTAACTAGCCTGAATCCAAAAGTAGTGAAAGTATCAGTTATGGCCCATACTGAACAAGATGTATTAGACCTGATGAACTTTACTAGAGGTTTCAAAACTCTTAATCCTGAACAAGAATATGTGACTATATCTATGGGGAAAGTAGGTAAGGTTTCTCGTATTACTTCGGATGTTACGGGTTCTAGCTGGTCTTTTGCAAGTTTAGATGTAGCTAGTGCTCCAGGACAGATTTCTTTGTCTAATATGAAAAAAATTCAGGAGATTTTGAATGAAGATTAATGGCTACACACGTCTAGCTGCTGTCGTTGCAAATCCTATCAAACATTCTATTTCTCCTTTCATTCATAATAGTGCTTTTCAGGCAACAGATACCAATGGTGTCTATCTAGCGTGGGAAGTTGAAGCGACTGATTTATATGAAACAGTTGCCAATATTCGCCGCTACCAGATGTTTGGAATCAATCTATCCATGCCCTACAAGGAGCAAGTGATTCCTTATTTGGATCAGTTGAGTGAGGAGGTCCGTCTGATTGGTGCTGTGAATACAGTGGTGAATCAAGCTGGGACTTTAGTTGGATATAATACAGATGGCAAGGGATTCTTTAAGAGCTTGCCTTCTTTTGAAATTTCTAGAAAAAGAATGACCTTGTTGGGAGCTGGTGGAGCTGCTAAATCTATTTTGGCTCAGGCAATTTTAGACGGTGCTAGTCAGATTTCTGTTTTTGTTCGCTCGTCTTCTATCGAAAAAACAAGAGTATATCTTGAAAAAATGCAGGCGGAAACAGGGTTTAAAGTTGAATTATATGATTTAGAAAATGTTCAAATCTTACAAGAAATAATCCACCAGTCTGACTTACTGGTGAATGCTACTAGTTTAGGGATGGACGGAAAATCATCACCAATTCCTACAAACCTGAATTTACCTCCACAAATCTTGGTGGCAGATATTATTTATCAGCCTTTCGAAACACCATTTCTACAATGGGCTAAAAGCAAAGGGAATGTAGCTGTTAACGGACTCGGTATGCTTTTATATCAAGCAGCAGAGGCTTTTAAACTATGGACAGGTAAGGATATGCCAACAGATGAAATTTGGCAGGCCTTAACAGAAAAATATCACTAAAGAAAAGGAGCCACTAGAATGAAAATCAGAATTGACATTCCGCATCACCCTTATGATATTCAAATTGAAAAAGGATGCCTGTCTCAAGCAGGAAAATGGTTGAGAGAACTTTGGCAACTACAAAAAGTTGTTATCGTAACGGATAACCGTGTGGCTTCTCTTTATGCAGAAAAAGTAAAACTCAGTATTGAGGCTGCTGGTTTTCAAGTGGCGATTTTTGACTTTTTAGAAGGTGAAGAAAGAAAGAACCTAATAACTGTTCAGAAAGTCTACGAATTTTTAGTTAAACAAGGCTTAACTCGTAGTGATGGTATCGTTGCCCTCGGTGGTGGAGTTGTTGGAGATTTAGCTGGCTTCGTAGCCTCCACCTATATGAGAGGGATTCATTTCGTTCAAATTCCGACTAGTTTAACAGCCCAGGTTGATTCTTCTATTGGTGGTAAGACAGGAGTTAACACTTCCTTTGCAAAAAATATGGTGGGGACATTTGCCCAGCCAGATGGAGTCTTGATTGATCCACTTGTCCTTGAGACTTTGGGGAAAAGAGAATTGATTGAGGGAATGGGTGAGGTCATCAAGTATGGCTTGATCGAGGATATAGAACTATGGAATCTTCTGATAGAAATGGATGGCTCTGTGGAGAGTATTCTGGAAAATTCCGAAATTTTGATCGAGCACTCTTGTCAGGTCAAGCGCAAGATGGTTGTTGAAGATGAATTGGACAATGGTATTCGTCTCTATCTAAACTTTGGTCACACAATCGGTCATGCTATTGAGGCAACTGCTGGCTATGGACATGTCATGCACGGTGAGGCAGTAGCTATGGGAATGGTTCAGGTCTCTAAGGTAGCAGAAGAAAAAGGACTTATGCCAGCTGGAATAACCCAGTCTATCCGAGAAATGTGTCTGAAGTTTGGATTGCCGGTCGAGTACGAAAACTGGGACCTTTACAAGCTTTATCAGGCTTTGACTCATGACAAAAAAGCGCGTGGGAATACCATGAAGTTAGTCTTGGTACCTGAGCTTGGTTCAGCGACGATTCACCCAGTTTCTCTCGAAGAAATGAAAGAATACTTGGTAAAATAAGGAGAAGGTATGAGATATTTAACTGCAGGAGAATCACACGGACCGCGTCTGACGGCTATTATCGAAGGAGTTCCCGCTGGCCTTCCTTTGACTGCAGACAACATCAATGAGGATCTTAAGCGACGTCAAGGTGGCTACGGTCGTGGTGGTCGTATGAAGATTGAGACTGACCAGGTTGTCTTTACTTCTGGAGTTCGTCACGGAAAGACGACAGGGGCTCCTATCACCATGGATGTCATCAATAAAGATCATCAAAAATGGCTAGATATCATGTCTGCCGAGGATATTGAAGACAAACTTAAAAGTAAACGAAAAATCACTCATCCTCGCCCAGGTCACGCTGACTTGGTAGGTGGGATTAAATATCGCTTTGATGATTTGCGAAATTCACTGGAACGTTCATCTGCCCGTGAAACGACAATGCGGGTTGCGGTTGGGGCTGTAGCTAAGCGTCTGTTGGCTGAGCTTGACATCGAAATTGCTAACCATGTTGTGGTTTTTGGGGGTAAAGAAATTGATGTTCCAGAAAACTTAACAGTCGCAGAGATTAGGAAACTAGCTGCCCAGTCAGAAGTTTCTATCGTTAACCAAGAACGTGAGCAAGAAATCAAGGATTATATTGACCAAATCAAACGCGATGGTGATACCATAGGTGGTATTGTCGAAACAGTTGTAGGAGGGGTACCAGTTGGTCTGGGTTCCTATGTCCAATGGGATAGAAAGCTAGATGCTAGATTGGCACAAGCTGTTGTCTCTATCAATGCCTTTAAAGGTGTGGAGTTTGGTCTTGGTTTTAAAGCAGGTTATCTCAAGGGTAGCCAAGTCATGGATGAAATCCTATGGTCACCAGAAGATGGCTACACTCGTCGTACCAATAACCTTGGAGGTTTCGAAGGTGGTATGACTAACGGCCAACCGATTATTGTTCGTGGGGTCATGAAACCAATTCCAACTCTCTATAAACCATTGATGAGCGTTGATATTGAGACCCATGAACCCTATAAGGCAACTGTGGAGAGAAGTGATCCAACTGCTCTTCCTGCAGCTGGGGTAGTTATGGAAGCAGTAGTTGCAACTGTCTTAGCCCAGGAAATTCTAGAAAAATTCTCATCTGATAATCTAGAAGAATTAAAAGAGGCAGTGGCTGAACACCGTGAATACAGCAAGAACTTTTAAGGAGTTCCTATGTCAAAAACCATCTATATTGCAGGTCTTGGCTTGATAGGGGCCTCGATGGCTTTGGGGATTAGACGAGATCATCCCGATTATGAAATTTTAGGATATAATCGAAGCAAGCCTTCAAGAGATATTGCATTGGAGCGCGGAATGATTGACCGAGCGACGGATGACTTTGCCAGTTTCGCTCCCCTAGCTGATATCATCATATTGACCCTGCCCATCAAGCAAACCATTGCTTTTATTCAGGAGTTGGCAAGCTTGAACTTGAAAGAAGGGGTTCTTATCTCGGATGCAGGTTCGACCAAGTCGGCTATTGTGGATACAGCAGAGGAAAATTTTGCAGGGAAGTCTGTTCGATTTATCGGTGGGCATCCCATGGCAGGGAGCCATAAGACAGGTGCGGCCTCAGCCGATGTCAATCTCTTTGAAAATGCCTACTACATCTTTACTCCTTCTAGTCTGACAACTTCGGATACGCTCGAAGAAATGAAAAATCTACTCTCAGGTCTCCATGCTCGTTTCATTGAAATCGATGCGGCTGAGCATGATAAGGTAACCTCTCAAGTCAGCCATTTTCCTCATATTTTGGCTTCTAGTTTAATGGAGCAAACGGCCCTTTATGCCCGAGAACATGAGCTGGCTGGACGCTTTGCTGCGGGTGGTTTTCGAGATATGACTCGGATTGCTGAGAGTGAACCAGGTATGTGGACTTCTATCCTATTGTCCAATCGAGAGACCATTATTGAACGCATCGAGGATTTCAAGGGGCGTTTGGATGAGATAGGTCAGGCGATCAGGGATGAAGACGAGGGCCAGATTTGGAATTTCTTCAATCAAGCGCGTGAACAAAGACAGGCTATGGAAATCCACAAACGTGGAGGAGTAGATAGTTCTTATGATCTTTTTGTAGATATTCCTGATGAGGAAGATGTGATTTTGCGCATCTTAGAATTACTTAGAGGAACTTCACTAGTTAATATCCACATCAATGAAGAAAATCGTGAAGATGTTCATGGGATTCTACAAATTTCATTTAAAAATGCTCAGGACTTGGAAAGAGCTGAGCATGTGATTACAGAAAATACTGACTACACAGTAGTCATCAAATAAGGAGAAAATTATGTCAAATATTTATGATAGTGCAAACGAACTAAGTCGCGGATTACGCGAATTACCTGAATACAAGGCTGTTAAAGAAGCAAAAGATGCTATCCATGCAGATGCAGAAGCTAATAAAATCTTCGAGGATTACATTGCTTTCCAACAAGAAATCCAATTCATGGCACAAACTGGACAGATGCCAGATGGATCTTTCCAAGAAAAAATGGATTCTATTGGTAAGCAAATTGAAGGGAACGACCTAGTTTCAAGTTTCTTTAACAAACAACAACAATTGTCTGTATATCTATCTGATATTGAGCGAATTGTTTTTGAGCCGATTTCAGAATTGCTAAAATAAAAAATTTATTTTGTTTATGATTTATCGGTATTTTCTCAATCGTATTTCTATTATCGATAACTACTGTATAAGCTAGAATTATTAGCCTAGTCTGTTTAATAATGACTGTGGGAATGATTGTCTTTACTAATAATCAAAATTCAAAACAAATTTGAAGGTTTCTAACTATAGAGTTGAGTTAATTGGAACAGAGAAAGATGCAAAGTTTGTCCCTAAAAATCAATTTAACTGATTAGTCTTGTGGGGGGATCTCCTATGAAAAAGTTAATTTTACTCTTAATTATCCCTTTATTCTTTTTTATGCCGCTAGTGGCGGCTAATATGGTTGTTCCAGATCGGCCTTTAAATGGTATATACGATCCTAATGGTTATTTAACCACTAGTGTTGCAGAAACGTTAGAGAGTATGAATGCTGGAAGTGAAACCCAAGTAGGTATTTACATTGTAGATACCCTGGACGGTTCCAGTATCGAAGATGTAGCCAATGAAGTTGCACGCAAATGGAAAATTGGGAAACAAGATTCCAATAGTGGAATTTTAATTGCTATTGCTATAAAGGATAGGAAGTTTCGTATTGAAACATCCAACGAAGCAGCAATTTGGCTTACTGACTCGAAGGCTGGTTCTTTACTAAATGATTCGAAGCCTTACATGAAAGAAGGGAAATACACTGATGCTCTTAACAGAATTCTAGTAGGTATCTCTAAAGCCGAATCTGGAAAAGCTGAAATCATAAACAAGAAAGAGAATAAGAATAGCTGGCTTCCAAAAATCAATGAAAAATCATTAAAAAATAATGAAGGCCTTAGTAAGTATTTCGATTACATTCCGTTTCCGATATTGTTCTATCTAATGTTCTTTCTTTTACTAAGTTTAGTAACGTGGTTCAGGTACTTAAAAAGATGTCGCTTTTCTAAGTATGAGTACGAGGGAAAGGGGAAGCTGTATCCGGATTTTCCTGACTTTGTGCCTAACGATACGTGGACTGAAGAACGTAAATCTTACTATAAAAAAAATAAGCGTTTAATTAGGTCTCAATATAACTACGCAGGATATAACAAACTCTATCCAGATTCAAAAGGTTTTCTGCCTAATGATACTTGGACTACATTACTGATAGAAGCATACTACGCAGAAGTTAAAAGAAAGCAACTAGATAGGCTGAACCGCTCTCAATACTCTTATAATGGGAAGGGAAAACTCTATCCAAACGATAAAGATTTTGTGAAGAATGCTTCTTGGACTTCCGAGCTCAAAAAAAGCTACTATGCTTCACAAAGAGTACAGTCAAGTTCTTATAGTAGATTAGATTCTTCTACATCTAGATATGATACTGGTAGTTCTAGTTCATCTTGGTCTTCTGATGATTGGGATGGCGGAGGATTTGATGGTGGTGGCTCTTCAGATAGCTGGTAAATTGAAAGTGAAAAAGAATTGCTATTAAAAAGCTTCAGGTTGAAATAAATCAAAAAGGTAAAAGTGTATTGAAAAAATATTATTAACTATCATAAAGTCAGGAATTTTTAAGAAATTTCTGACTTTTTATGATAAAATAAGAAAAAGTATTGTCAGTATGAGGTCTAGTATGAAGTTAAAAACAACTATTAGCCACTTGAACGGCTCTATTCGAGTACCAGGTGATAAGTCAATTAGTCATCGATCTATTATTTTTGGAAGTTTGGCTGAGGGTCAGACCAAGGTTTATGATATTTTGCGAGGAGAAGATGTCCTTTCGACCATTCAAGTTTTCCGTGACCTTGGTGTTGAGATTGAGGATAAAGATGGTGTCATTACCATTCAAGGTGTTGGGCTGAATGGATTGAAAGCCCCTCAAAATACTCTCGATATGGGGAATTCTGGGACCTCTATTCGTTTAATTTCAGGCGTACTTGCTGGCGCAGATTTTGCAGTAGAGATGTTTGGAGATGACAGTCTTTCCAAACGCCCTATGGACCGAGTGACTCTTCCCTTGAAAAAAATGGGAGTTAGCATTTCTGGCCAAACAGAACGAGACTTGCCACCATTGCACTTAAAAGGAACAAAAACATTAACTCCTATACATTATGAATTGCCAATCGCCTCTGCTCAAGTCAAGTCTGCCTTGATTTTTGCAGCCTTGCAGGCTCAAGGGCAGTCAGTCATTATCGAGAAAGAATGCACACGTAATCACACAGAAGATATGCTGCGTCAATTTGGTGGGGAGTTAAGTGTCGATGGTAAGAAAATCACTGTCCAAGGACCACAGAAACTTAGTGGACAAACGGTTGTTGTTCCAGGAGATATTTCTAGTGCAGCCTTTGGTTGGTAGCAGGTTTGATTGTACCAAATTCTCGAGTGGAACTTAAGAACGTTGGTATCAATGAAACACGAACAGGGATTCTTGATGTTATTCGGGCTATGGGTGGAAAATTAGAGATTACTGAAATAGACCCAATTGCCAAATCTGCTACCTTGACTGTTGAAACTTCAGATTTGAAGGGAACAGTGATTGGCGGAGCCTTGATTCCGCGCCTGATAGATGAATTACCAATTATTGCCCTTCTTGCAACTCAAGCAGAGGGAGTGACGGTTATCAAAGATGCTGAAGAACTTAAAGTCAAAGAGACAGACCGTATTCAGGTTGTTGCAGATGCCTTAAATAGAATGGGGGCTGACATTACACCTACAGAGGATGGAATGATTATCAAGGGGCAGTCTGCTCTTCATGGAGCTAGGATCAATACTTTTGGGGATCATCGTATTGGGATGATGACGGCTATTGCAGCCCTCTTAGTAACAGATGGAGAGGTCGAATTGGACCGTGCAGAAGCTATTAACACAAGCTACCCAAGCTTCTTTGATGATTTGGAGACTTTGATTCATGGCTAAGGTTTTACTAGGTTTTATGGGTGCAGGAAAATCTACCATCGCTAGAGGATTAGATCCTGACTTCGTAGACATGGATGCCATGCTGGAAGAACGACTGATGATGTCGATTGCTCGTTTCTTTGAAGAAAAAGGAGAAGCAGCCTTCCGTCAGGTGGAATCAGAAGTTTTAGCTGATTTGCTAAAAACAGATTTAGTCATTTCAACTGGTGGAGGAGTGGTTGTTTCTTCGAGAAATCGAGAATTGCTGAAGGAAAATGCCGATAATATCTACCTAAAAGCTGATTTTGAAACTCTTTATCAACGGATCGCGAGTGATAAGGAAAATCAACGCCCACTATTTTTAAATAATAGCAAGGAGGCTTTGGCTGCGATTTTTGAAGAAAGACAAGCTTGGTATGAAGAAGTAGCAAATCAGATTGTAGAAGTATCAAGCTTAAGCCCAGAAGAAATTATAGAGGAACTGAGATGAAAATTGCCTATCTAGGTCCCAAGGGATCTTTTTCGCACCATGTTGTGCAAACGGCTTTTCCTCATGAGGAACTAGAGCCTTTTTCAAATATTACGGACGTTATCAAAGCATATGAACAAGGTTTGGTAGACTATTCGGTAGTGCCAGTAGAAAATTCCATTGAAGGAAGTGTTCATGAGACCTTAGATTATCTCTATCATCAAGCGAAGATTCAGGCTGTTGCAGAGATAGTACAACCGATTCAACAACAGTTAATGGCTGTTGCTGGGCAGTCTAACATTGAAAAAATCTTTTCTCATCCCCAGGCACTTGCACAAGGTAAAAAATATATTGACCAGCATTTTCCAAATGCTGAACTAGAAGTAACAGCTAGTACAGCTTATGCAGCTAGATTTGTCGCAGAACATCCAGATCAACCTTTTGCTGCTATTGCCCCGAGAAATTCTGCTGATGAATATGGTTTAGAATTGATTGCTGAAGATATCCAAGAGATGGAAGCTAATTTCACTCGTTTTTGGGTCTTAGGTGCACAATTACCGGAGCTAGCTTTGCAGTTCTCAACTGAAAAGATGAGTCTGGCAGTTACCTTGCCAGATAATTTACCTGGCGCTCTTTACAAGGCACTCTCTACCTTTGCTTGGCGAGGAATTGACTTGACAAAGATTGAGAGTCGCCCCCTTAAAACGGCTCTTGGTGAATACTTCTTTATTATTGATGTTGATTATAGAGATAAAGATTTAGTTCATTTTGCAAGAGAAGAATTAGAAGCTATTGGAATCCAATATAAAATTTTGGGAGCTTACCCTATTTATACTATACACGATAAAGGGAAGGAGAATCTATGACTAGAGAAAATCCTCTATCTCATCACGAAAAACTACGCTATGATTATCTCTTAAAAAATATTCATTATTTGAATGAGAAAGAAAAGAGAGAATTTGCCTTTTTACAAGCCAAGTTAGAAGGTCAAAAAGATTCATCAGAAGTTTTCAATCCAGAAGCCAAAGAACAACTTCTTTCAGACTCTGGTATCGACCTACCAACCTATGCTAATCGTAGTCGTTCTAGTCGCCGTAGTAGTGGAGATCAACTGGAAACGAAGATTCCAAAAGCTAAGAAGCAAAAGAAAAAAAGAGGTTTTCGTTTTAAACGCTTATTTGCTTGGTTAGGGATGATATTGCTTTGTGTAGCAGTAGGAATGATCGTCATGTTCTTAAAAGGCTTCCAATCGGCGAACCCTAATAGTTCAAATGGGCCCAAAGATGCCAAAGCTGCTCAGGTTGAAGTCTTCAATGGGCAGGACACTCGTGATGGAGTCAATATCCTTATTCTAGGTACTGATGGACGCATCGGACAGGATAGTTCAGAAACACGGACAGACTCAATTATGGTTTTGAATGTCAGTGGTAAGGACAAAAAAATTAAGCTTGTTAGTTTTATGCGAGATAACTTAGTCTATATCGATGGTTATAGCCAAGTTATTGGTGGTCAGAGACAAGCCGATCATAAATTGAATCTGGCATATGAATTGGGAGAGCAGGAAGGGAAACAAGGAGCTGAGAGAGTACGTAAAGTCCTCAAGGATAATTTTGACTTGGATATCAAATATTACGCTCTTGTAGATTTCCAAGCCTTCGCCACAGCAATTGATACTCTTTTCCCAGATGGAGTTACCATCGATGCGCAATTCTCAACCTTAAATGGTGTCCCAGTCACAGAAGCTACTGTAGGTGATGATCTACATGCGACTGCAACTGAATCTCCAACCCAAACTATTCGAGCTGGTAAGCAACAAATGAATGGTTCTACATTACTTAACTATGCTCGTTTCCGTGATGATGATGAAGGTGATTACGGTAGAACACGGAGACAGCAACAGGTTATGTCAGCAATCTTGCAACAAATTAAGGACCCGACAAAACTATTCACTGGTTCAGAAGCTCTTGGGAAAGTATTTTCTATGACGTCAACAAACCTTCCGTATACTTTCTTACTAACGAATGGCTTGTCTGTTTTAGATGGAGCTCAAAATGGTATTGAGAGAGTAACAGTACCAGAACTTGGAGATTGGGTAGACGACTTTGACGTATACGGTGGTCAAGCCCTTCGTGTAGATCAAAACGCTTATAAGAATAAACTTGCCCAAATGGGATTGAGATAAAATGTTAAAGAAATCAAAGCTAATTCATCGATTAAGATTGGTGATTGGGCTTTGATTTTTCTTATGGATGGATAGAATAATAGGCTCTTTTTATGGTATAATAGAATGATACCATTCTATAGAAGAGGACGAGAAAGAGATGAGTGATTTAAAGGCTATTCAGGCTCGTAGTTTAGAAATGGCTGAATATTTTGTCGCCTTTTGTAAGGAGCATAACTTGCTCTGTTATTTATGTGGCGGAGGTGCTATCGGTGCTTTGCGTCATAAGGGATTCATTCCTTGGGATGATGATTTAGACTTTTTTATGCCCCGCAAAGATTATGAAAAGTTGGTAGAGTTATGGCCTCGATATGCGGATGAACGTTACTTTCTATCAAAGAGTTCTAAAGACTATGTTGACCGCAACCTTTTCATTACCATTCGAGATAAGGAAACGACTTGCATCAAACCTTATCAGCAAGATTTGGATTTGCCTCATGGTTTAGCTTTAGATGTTCTTCCCTTGGATTATTATCCTAAAAATCCAGCAGAGCGTAAAAATCAAGTGCGCTGGGCTTTAATTTATTCGCTATTTTGTGCGCAAACTATTCCAGAAAAACATGGAGCAATTATGAAATGGGGAAGTACTATTTTATTAGGATTAACACCTAAAGCTCTACGATATCGTATCTGGAAAAAGGCTGAAAAAGAAATGACCAAGTATGGACTTTCTGAAAGTGACGGCATTACAGAATTATGTTCAGGGCCAGGATACATGAAGAATAAGTATCCAATTCAGGCTTTTGAAGATAACATTTTCCTGCCATTCGAAGGCACAGAAATGCCTATTCCGGTTGGTTATGATGCTTATCTTAGCACAGCTTTTGGTGATTACATGACCCCGCCTCCAGCCGATAAGCAAGTACCTCACCACGATGCCATAATAGCAGATATGGATAAGAGCTATACAGAATATAAGGGAGAATACAATGCAAGAAAAAATTAGTATCATTGTTCCTGTATACAACGTAGAAAATTATCTTGAACGATGTGTTGAGTCGATTTTAAAGCAGACTTATACCAATTTTGAATTGCTTCTTATTAACGATGGTTCGACAGACCAGAGTGGTGACTTGTGTGATCAGCTAGTTTCTAAAAATGAAAATATCAAGGTTTTTCATCTTGAGAACGCTGGAGTTTCCAATGCCAGAAATGTAGGTATCCAAAACTCAACTGGGGAATGGATTACTTTTATTGATAGTGATGATTTTATTACTCCAGATTATTTGGAAACTTTGATAAGCGCAGTAAAATCAGATATTTCTGTTGGTTTCTCAGTTGCTCGTTTGCATCATGTAAAAAATGGACAAGTGACAGATTTGCCTGAGTTTTCAGGTCAAGAGTCAATATGGTCTGCTGAGCAAACCATGAAAGAATTATTGATGACTACTCGAACTTCTTTTTTCCCTGTTGCAAAATTATTTAAAAAGGAATTAATTGAAGATTTTAAATTTAGTACAGATTATCATTTAGCAGAAGATGCTCTATTCTTAACAGAAGTTTTACTTGAAACAAAATGTAAGAGTGTATTTATAGACAAACCAATATACTATTATGACCATAGAGAGGGAAGCGCAACTACATCTGTTAATAGTCATGTTTTTGATACTATAGAAGTATATAAAATTATTATTCCTAAAGTTTATCAATGTTTCCCTCAATTGAAACCCGAATTAGTAAATAGAGAATCTTGGTCTTATATTACAGTCTACGATAAAATAATCTTCACAGATTCGACAGAATATAAAAAAGAGAAAACTCAATTGAGAAAGTGGATACTTAGTCATATCACAGAAATATTGAGAGATCCTTATTTTACTAGTTTTCGGAAAATAGCCATTTTGTCACTAAGAATTTCTCCATGGATTTATAGACAAATTGTAGGCTTGAATAAATAATGTCATTAAAGGAGTTGAAAATGAATTTTTCAAAAATGAATGAATGCTTTGAAAAATCAAAACTATGGATATCGTATCTTTTTGTTTTCATTTCGATTTTAAGTATGAGTTCGTTAATTTATAAAGTAACCAATCCTGTCTATAAGGGACTTTCAGCAATCGTTGTTCTGTCAATTTGTTTAACTTTATTTTTTAATTGGAAACGAATAGAGATAGATAAGAAGTTTCTAGCGCTATTTGGTCTTCTAGTGGGCGGTCACTTTTTATCAGCGTTCATTAATAAATCCGGACACCTGCTTGGAAATATGGTTGAAATTTTCTTTATGCTAGCTTATGTTTTATTATTTACCATGGTAAAACCTGATCAGCTAAGAAAGTTATTAGGCTTGATTGCAGGAACCATACAGATTGTCTCATTTACTTCGGCTTTATTTGCTTTTGGTTTATTACTTTCAAGAGTTTTAATTCTATTTCAGATTGGAGAGAACTCTTATTATTACGGAGTAATGAATGGCCGATTATGGGGACTTGTTAACCCTAATGCCAGTGCGATTTTTTCATACATTAGTATAGTTTTTGCTATGTATTTAATTCATAAGGGAAGCAAATACTCTGTTTACCTTAAAATTAATAATGTCGTTCAGTTAGTTTATTTTGCAACTATGCAGAGTAGAGGAGCTCTCTTATCTGTCATACTGATGCTTGGTATGTATTGTCTTTTTGTAACCAGAGGAAATCTTGTTAAAAAGTGGGTCACTTTTCTAGTGGCTGCCTTACTATTCACGGGTGCAAACATTGGAATGAGTTATGTCACTTCTGTTTATATTTCGGCTGCCAAAGCTACTGTGATAGACTTAGAAAAAGGTGAATCTTATTCTGAAACTGATTCGGATGTTGCTAAGAAAAATGGAGAGCTTCACTTGATTGAAACGACTCCAAGTGGGCGAACTTACATTTGGAAAAACGCAATCAAAATGGGAAGTGCTAAACCTCTATTTGGTTATGGTGTTCGAAATGTTTCAGATTATTATACAAAGTATTTTAGTAAATTTGAAATTGAAAACTCGCTTATTGGCGGTAATTTCCACAATATCTTTGTTACCATTTTTGTAAGTTCTGGATTCTTGGGTCTCTTTTCTTTCGTACTCATCATTGCTTATGTTGGTTTCCGATTTATTTCTTATTTGGTTAAATCAAAGAAAAATAGTGAAAAACTAGTCATGATTTTATTCTTTGGAATTTTATTTGGTCAGTTGTTTGAGAGTCAAATTATGTATTCAACCAACTTCATCAACATCATTTTCTGGTTAGTGGTAGGATATGGTCTAATGATCTGTGAGAAAGAAAAAAATATTCGTTACAAGGAAGTAGCTGATATTTCTGAAATTCAACAGATGGAGTTAGGAATCATGGAGTATATCCATGAAGTGTGTCATAAAATTGGTGTCCAATACTTCTTGTCCTATGGTAGTTTAATTGGGGCTGTTCGTCATAAAGGTTTTATTCCTTGGGACGATGATATGGATATTTGTATGCTTCGTGATGATTATGAAAAGCTGCAAGATTATATGATTGCACATCCAGACGAGCGCTATGAATTAATGTCTTATAAAAATAATGTCAACTATGTCTATCCATTCATGAAAGTTCAAGATAATCATACCTATTTGGTAGAAGAAGATGTTCGAATTGATTCAGACATGGGAATTTATGTTGATATTTTCCCTGTTGACGGGTATGAAGATGATCAGGCATTTAAAGATAAGATGACTAAGATTATTAAAAAGCGTCAATTAAGTTGTTACACTTTCAAAGGAATTACGAATACTAAAAGTGTAGTAAATTCAATTATCCGCTATATTTCTGTTATTATCTTTTATTTCACTAACACAAATAAGTATGTTGCCCAAATTGATGAGCTTGCTAAATCTAGAAAAGTAGAAGATTATGAACTTGTAGACTATGTTATTTATAAAGATATGAATAAGCCTGTTTGGAAACGTAAATGGGTAGAACAAGTTGAAAGTGGTAGCTTTGAAGGTAGAGAATTTATGATTCCAAAACATTATCATGAAATTCTAACTTCAGATTATGGAGATTACATGCAGTTACCTCCAGTTGAGCAGAGAGTTTCACACCACGATTTTAAATTGTGGAAGATTATAGGGAATTAATAGATTTTTGTTAAAATAAAAAAGAAGTAAAGATTAGGAGTGACAAATAATGTCAGAAAGAATCTTAAGCCTTGAAGAAATCAAGCAAATTGAGCTTGGAATTCTAGAATACTTACACCAAGTTTGTGAAAAACACGACATCAAATATTTTATCGATTTTGGAACTTTATTAGGAGCAGTTCGTCACAAAGGTTTTATTCCTTGGGATGATGATACAGACATTTCGTTAGCTAGAGATGAATTTGAAAAGTTATATGCTGTTCTAAAAAACGATGAACACCCATACTATAAGCTGATTTCTTTCAGAGAAACTAAAGGTTATCCATATAGTTATATGCGTGTTTACGATATTCGAACACGGAGAGATTCAAATCTTTTAGATCCAAGTGTTGTTCTTGGGACTTGTGTAGATGTCTTCCCGTACGATGGTCTTGTTACAGATGAACAAGATCGTAAGAAAATGAAACTCTATAAACAACTAATTCGTCTATCGTCTTTAAACTTTAAGGGAATCAAATACAAAAACGGAGGGATTAAAAATCTTCCTCGTTATATTGCGTCAGCAATATTCAGATTTACATCTCCTCAATTCTGGAATCAAAAGCTAGAACAACTTGCCTTAAAATACAGTGTTGAAAACTCTACAGACTTAGTTTGTTCAACTTATGATTCATACTATCCAGCCGGTATAAAAAAAGAATGGTTATATGATACAATTGATATGCCCTATGAAAATCTAATCTTAAAAGTACCTAGAAGATATCATGAGGTTCTTGTCTATGAGTTTGGGGAAGATTACATGACTCCACCCCCTGCTGACCAACAGACAACAGGGAATGAAAAAAATTATTGGATTGACAAATAAAGTATTTTAATAACCATTAAGAAAGATGTGTGTGCTATGAAAAAGATCAAAAAGACACTTTTATGTAGTTCTCTACTGTTAACCGTATTAGCAAGTCAGTCTATATCGGTTAATGCTGATACTATTTCAACTGGTTCAGGGGACCGGATTCACTTTATCAATACAAAGGCTAAATCAGGAAGTGATGCTATATTACTAGAAAGTAATGGCCATTACGCTCTAATTGATATGGGAGAAGATTATGATTTCCCTGACGGAACTGATACACGATATCCAAATCGCTGGGGAATTTCCATGAGAAATTATCAAGTATTAGAAGATCGTTTAATTCGTCACTTGAACCAAGTTGGAGTTAAAAAATTAGATTTCATCCTAGGAACTCATGTCCATAGCGACCATATTGGGGCGGCTGATGAAGTTCTTAGTCGCTATCAGGTGGATAGATTCTATCTGAAAAAATATGCTGATGAACGAATTACAAGTAGTTGGGGATTGTGGGATAATTTATTTAATTACGATAATGCCCTCCGTGCAGCACAAAATAAAGGTGTAACTCTTATTCAAGATATTAGGGATGAGGATAGCCATTTCAAGTTAGGAAACATGGATATCCAACTCTATAATTATAAAAATGAGTATGGACCAGACGGGAAACTTAAAAAAGTTCTTGACGATAACTCCAATTCAATCGTTGCAGTTGTCACAATCGCAGGGAAGAAAATTTACCTAGGAGGAGACCTAGATAATGCTGAAGGTGCAGAGGATAAGTTAGGTCCAGTTATTGGAAAAGTGGACATGATGAAATGGAATCACCACTATGATGCCAAAATATCAAATACTAAAGCTTTTATCGACAATCTTTCTCCAAGCATGATTATCCAAACTACTGGAGGAGATATCAACCTTGCTTCGACAAAAAATTATCTTCAAGAGAAAAATATCCAGGTTATCCGGGCTTCCAGCAAAACTCAAGATGCAACAGTATTTGATATTAGTAATCAAGGATTTACTAATGTCTCAAATTCTTTCCCTGATATTCCTAAAGTTGATGCGAATTGGTATCAGGAAGGTGGATATTGGAAATATCGTCTTTCAGATGGACAAATGGCGATTGGTTGGCAAGAAATTGATGGAGCAACTTATTTCTTTAACGGAAAAGGACAAAAACAAACTAGCCGTTGGCTGCATTTAAAAGATAGTAGTGTAAATCTCGAAGGAAATTGGTACTATCTGAACGATGATGGTAAAATGCAGACAGGTGGATGGTTTAAACATGATGATGCATGGTATTATATCCAATCAGATGGTGCAAGACGTTATGATCAGCTAGCTGAAATAGGTGGTAAAAAGTACCTATTCGATAAAGATGGTAAAATGCTTACTGGCTCACAAGTCGTTAATGGTAAGAAAATGTTCTTTGCAAGTAGTGGAGCTTTAGAGACAGATGAGACAGGATCTGGTTGGAAAAAAATTGAATCAAACTGGTACTACTTTGATGAAGAAGGAAAACAAATAGTTGGTAAAAAAGAAATTAATGGAGTAACCTACTACTTTGATAATAAGGGAGTTATGCAAACAGGTTGGGCCTTGATTGAAGGACATTGGAACTATTTTGCAAATTCTGGTGCAATGAAAACAGGCTGGATCAAGGATAAAGATACTTGGTATTACTTGGATAAAGAAGGAATCATGCTAACTGGCCTTCAAGAGATCGAAGGTACTCGTTATTATCTAAATGCAAGTGGAGCCATGCAAACAGGTTGGAAATGGTTTGATAATCATTATAGCTACTTCACAAGCAGTGGAGCGATGAAGACAGGTTGGCTCAAAGAAAATGGACTTTGGTACTATCTAGATAAAGAAGGTATCATGCAAACAGGACTCCAAGAAATCGAAGGTAGTCGCTATTATCTAAATGCAAGTGGAGCCATGCAAACGGGCTGGAAATGGTTCGATGACTCATACAGATTCTTTACAAATAGTGGAGCGATGAAGACAGGTTGGTTCAAAGATAATGGACTTTGGTACTATTTAGATAAAGAAGGTATCATGCTAACTGGTCTACAAGAAATCGAAGGTACTCGCTACTATCTAAATGCAAGTGGAGCCATGCAAACGGGCTGGAAATGGTTCGATGACTCATACAGATACTTTACAAATAGTGGAGCAATGAAGACAGGTTGGCTCAAAGAAAATGGCCTTTGGTACTACCTAGATACTGAAACTGGTCAGATGGCTACAGGAATCCATAAAGTAAGTGATGAAACTTACTATTTTGATGCTAATGGGGCGATGCAGACTGGATGGAAACAACTTGATGGTAAATGGTATTACTTCCAAACAGATGGTTCACTTTTAAGAAATGGCACAACACCTGATGGCTACATGGTTAATGCAGAAGGAGTTTGGTCAACAAGTAAATCTGAGGAAACAACTCAAGAGACGAAGAATGAACACAAACAGGACAAAGTCACTGAAACAACTCAGGCTGTTACGAAAGAGATCAATATCGAGAAAAACTCTTCTGTCGTAAATGAAAAAGACCAGGCTTCAGAACCAGTATCAGAAACAACTGAAGAAAAAAATTAGATATTATCTGATTTAAAAATAAAGAAAAACACCTTTAAAGGTGTTTTTCTTTATCCTCTTTTAAGTTTGGCACGCGCTAAACCGAGTGCATAGTGAAGGGTTTTGTCTTTTAAAACAAAGAGTGTGAATCCGTAATAAATACCACATGTTATTACCGTGCATAAAACCATACTGAGCATATTCACATTGACTGTGTAACTATGAACTTGGAAGATGATTTTAAAAATATAATAAATAGGGATAAAACCTAGTGATACGATTGTATATCGAGTCAGAGTTGTAAAAATTTCTTTTAATTCTAATAATTTGTGTCTCTGAATAAAATAAATTTCAAGTAGAACTACAATTGCTTCGGCAATAATTGTTGTACCAATGTAGTATTCTGGAGTAAAAATGTTATTGAGAAGGAGGAGGGAGTTAAGAATCACATTGGCTCCACCTCCAATAAAGTAAAAGGCTGTTAAACGATTTTCGTGATCATTGATAAAAATAATTTGTTTTCCAAGGATTAATTCAATAGCCCAGATGATTGTTCGAAATGCAAATACACTTGTTACGATACCAGCTTCTATATATTTTTCAGAAGAGTAGATTACTGCAGCATAAGTTCCCAGAATCATAATTCCAATACTAGTTGGTATCATGAGGAAGTAGAATAGAGAAGCTCCTTGGTTAACAAGATATTTATATGATTGATAATCTTTCTTTCCTAGATAATAACCAAGTCGAGGGATACTAACATTAATAGCTCCACTTAGGACGCTAGCAATTAGCATAACAATACTTGAAGCAATAGTGTAGTAAGAAATATAATTCTCGTCAGGTCCTTTAGTGATGAACATGCGATCAAGCAAAGTATAGAGCATATTGGCATTTGCTAGAAGGAGCATAGTGAGAAGAGGTTTTGATGCTTTAAGGAGCTCGATGAATTCAATCTTTACGAAGGAAACCTCTCGTTTAATCCAAAGAAAGCTGAGTAGATAGTTGATAATGGTTGTCGCACTCATGATTGTGGCATAAGGAACAATATCATCAGGTGACTTAACGAAGGCGAAGATTGCAACTAACATTCCTATACGAATAACTAGTGTTTTATAAAGGATAAAAGAATAATTCTCATAGGCTTCATTCATCCACTCGATATTCAGAAATTGGAAGAGGGCTTGGATTCCAAGAATATAGTATAGGATTTTTAGATTGACAATACTGGTGTCAAAATGAATAAAGAGGAAGTAGATTGATGTTGTCAGAATTGAAGTAATCACAGAAATATAGAATAACTTAGAAAAGACGTAGTTAATCTGATTTTTGTCATCCTTTACCTTACTGATTGCTCGAATACCGTAATTGTAGATTCCAAATGCAGCCAGGGGAATGATAAAACTTGCCCAAGTATTGGCAGTGTTGAAATAACCGTAATTCGACTTGCTAAGAATCCGCGTCAGATAAGGATTTGTAATCAGGGGAAAGACGATGTTTAGAATATTGACCAGTAAGCTAGCCAACGCATTAATTTTTATATTTTTCATGAAATTTTCTTTCTTACATACTAAAATAGATACTAGTATTATATCACATTCCAACGTCATTCTTTTGAAAATATCTTTAAAATCTAGTATAATAGATAGAACTGAAAGTATGAGGTTACTAGATATGAAAATGAAACAAATCAGTGATACCACACTAAAGATTACCATGTCTTTAGAAGATTTGATGGACAGGGGAATGGAAATTGCGGATTTTCTTGTTCCACAAGAAAAAACGGAAGAATTCTTTTATGCTATCTTGGATGAGTTAGAGATGCCAGACAGTTTCTTGGATACAGGGATGCTCAGTTTTCGAGTGACTCCTAAGCCTGACAAAGTGGATGTCTTTGTGACCAAGTCTAAGATTGATCAGAATTTGGATTTTGAGGATTTGGCAGATCTTCCGGATATGGAAGAATTATCAAAGATGTCTCCAGATGAGTTTTTGAAAACTTTGGAAAAAACTCTTGCAGAGAAAACTAAAGATGATATCGAAGCTATTCAGTCTTTGGAACAGGTTGAAAAAGAAGAAGAGGAAGAAAGCGAGGAAGATGTTGAAGAGGTTTCGGATATCCAAGAAGAGTCTACTAAAGAACCCTACATCTACTATATCCTTCAATTTGACAATTTAACAAGCTTAGTCTCTTTCTCAAAGACAGTAAATTTTGAGATGGAAACATCGGAACTCTATAAGATGAATAATCAGTATTACTTAACGATCTTAGTAGATATTGAAAATCATCCTAAACCATACCCTGCCTGGCTATTAGCCCGAATGAGAGAGTATGCTGATGACAGTGATTTAAGTCGTTCAGTATTGCAGGAGTATGGCCAAGTCTTAATTAACCATGATGCCGTGCAAGGGCTACAAAAGGTACAATAAGAATAAAGAAGCAGAGAATGACCAATCTCTGCTTTTTAATTTTCTCATATATTTTAGATATAATTAGAGCTGAAAATTTCTTAAGAATTAAGCTGAAATGAGATAAAAATTGTCGTCAAAATACGCAGACATTATAGGTTTCAGAAACTTATCTTATTTGCATCACATATCTTGCTATAATGCTGAAAAAACGGTATGATAGAGTGATGTAAGTGAGGTGAACTATGGACCAAGTAAGGATACAAAGAGAGGTAGAGGAAATCCTTGAGGATGTGCTAGCTAAAGCTTGTCTTCATGAAGGATCTATCTTCGTTTTAGGGCTTTCTTCTAGTGAAGTGATAGGAGGACATATTGGAAAAGACTCCAGTCAAGAAATTGGGGAACTAATTGTCGCAAAGATTTTAGACATCCTATCATCTAAAGGGATCCATCTTGCCGTTCAAGGATGTGAACATGTAAATCGAGCCCTTGTAGTAGAGAGAGAAGTTGCTATCAAATACCAATTGGAAATAGTTAGTGTACTACCTACATTACATGCTGGAGGTTCTGGGCAATTGGCGGCTTTTCGGTATATGAAAAATCCAGTTGAAGTCGAATTTATAAAAGCAGATGCAGGTCTAGATATTGGTGACACTTCTATTGGTATGCATGTCAAACATGTTCAGGTTCCTATTCGACCAATTTTAAAAGAGATTGGTCAAGCCCATGTCACTGCACTTGCTAGCCGTCCCAAGCTTATTGGAGGAGCGCGTGCTCAATACCCACAAGATTATATTAGGAAATTGTAAAATGGAAAAGAAACAAATTGAAAAGGTTATAAAATATTCTATTAGAAAGTTCTCTGTTGGAGTCGGTTCTGCTGTCATCGGAGCTGTACTTTTTGGTGCTAACAACCTCCTGCTTAATCAAGTAGCAGCTAATGAAGTTAGTGAGCCAAATCAGGTACACTATCGTTATTTAGCAGAGCAAGAGCTGACAGAAGCTGAAAAAGGCCTTATTCATAAGGAACTCCCTTCTGATTTAAAACAAGATGATGTTGTTTATCTTGTCTATAGAAAAAAAGAAGTTCATACACAATATCTACCAAATACTGGAAGTAAAGAGCTAGGTCTCGTTAGTCTTGGCTTTGCGACAGCTGCATTAGCTGTACTAGTAATCTCTAAGAAGCGACCTAACAAGATAGCAGGTATTCTTTTTATTGGTGCACTTGGAGGTAGCTACTTCATTCCTCAGACTATTCAAGCTTTTGAAAATCAAATTCTTTTATCTTATAACCAAACAATTTCTGCTTGTAGTCAAGAAGATTTAGCCAACGGAGTCATTCAAATTGATGGATATGACTATATTGGTTACTTCAAAGAAGCTGATTTTAAGGTTTCTATGCCTGAAAATAACCAAGATAACAACTTGGTTACAGATAAAGTGACACAAGAAGCTCGTGAAGGCGAATCCTTTGTTCAACCAGAACTTCCAACCTACAGCCAAGAAACGACAACTACAGCAACACAGGGAGAAACTCAAGGAAGCGAAACTCTCGTTCAACCAGAACCTCCTATTCATACAAGTGAAGTAACAACAGAGAGCACCCAAGAAGAAGTTCCTATTGGTGAATCCCCTGTCCAACCAGAGCCTCCAGTCCAACCAGAGAATAGTACAGCCAAGGGAACTCAAGAAGAAGGTCATGTAGGAGAATCTCCAATCCAACCTGAACTCCCAGCCTATACAGGAGAAGTAACAGCCAAGGGAACTCAAGAAGAAGGTCTTGTAGGAGAATCACTAATCCAACCTGAACTCCCAGCCTATACAGATGAAGTAACAGCCAAGGGAACTCAAGAAGAAGGTCATGTAGGAGAATCACTAATCCAACCTGAACTCCCAGCCTATACAGATGAAGTAACAGCTAAAGGTACTCAGGAAGAGGGACACGAAGGTGAACCTCTCATTCAACCTAGCTTGCCAGAATACAATGTGACAGAGTCAACTGTGACAGAAACAGAAACTGTTACAATTCCATACTCTATAGAATACATATCGGATTCTAATCGCTATACAGACGAAGAAAGTGTTGTTCAAAAGGGTGAAGCTGGTAGTCAACTCATACATCGTGTCTACAAAACTGTAGCTGGGGAGAAAGTTGGCGAAGCTATCAGCACTAGTACGGAAGTTGTTAAAGCTCCTGTAGCTGAAAAAATCAGTCGCGGAACCAAACCAATTGAAGGTCAAGCGGAAGAAGTTTCTTTTGAAGAAGTTCCTTTTAAAACGATAACTGAGCAAGATTTTAGTCTTCTCAAGGATACTGAAACAGTCGCACAAGTAGGTAAGAATGGTAAGAAGAAAATTACCAAAGTTTACAAGACTATCAAGGGTGTGAAAACTGCAGATGCCCCTACTGTTTCAGAGGAAATTGTTGAACAGGTACAAGACCACATTATCAAAACAGGTACTAAGGAATTAGAAAAGCCTACTCTGACATTAACAAAAGTTGATACAGAAGAATTGAATCGAAGTGCAAAAGCAACTTATAGCCTTAAGAAACCAGATGGAGTGACTATTAAGTCTATTCAAGCAGTGTTGAAAAAAGGCGATCAAGTTATTAAGACATTTGCTATTTCAGAGTCTAATCTTGCGACAGCTTTAGCTGATCTAGATTACTACAAGGATTATACACTTGCGACGACTATGGTGTATGATCGTGGTAATGGTGATGAAGAAGAAGTTCTTAAGGAAGAACCACTGAGAATCGACCTTAAAAAAGTCGAAGTCAAAAATATTAAGGAAACAAGCTTAATCAGTGTGGATGACCAAGGTAATGAGACCGACAGTAGTCTCTTGTCTGAAAAACCATCGAATGTTAAGCCATACTACTTAAAGGTTACGAATTACGATAACAAGGTTACAAAACTAGCAGTTGATAAAATCGAAGAAGTTACTGTAGATGGAAATAAACTATACAAAGTAACTGCTAAAGCACCAGATTTGATTCAACGTACTGCAGAGAATCGTTTCACTGAAGAGTATGTACACTATTTACCTAAGCCAAAAGCTCACGAAGGTGATGTTTACTACGACTTTAATGAACTTGTAAAAGCTATGCAAGCCAATCCTACTGGTACATTTAAACTTGGTAGCAATATGAATGCTAATAATGTACCAGCTGCTGGTAAATCTTATGTAACCAATGCCTTTAAAGGTTCATTGGGAAGTACTGATGGTAATAAATTTGCTATTCATAATATCACTAGACCATTATTTGGAAACATTGAAGGTGGATCTGTCAAGGATCTCTTACTAGAAAATGTCAATATTGATATGCCTGGAGTTGATCGAGTAGCTCCAATTGCTAATGTCATCAAAAACAATGCAACTATCGAGAATGTCAAAGTAACAGGAAGTGTTGTTGGTAATAATGATGTAGCTGGTATTATCAATAAAATTGATGGTAGTGGAAAAGTAAGTAATGTCGCCTTTATTGGTAAACTTCACGCTGCTGGTAATAGAGGAGGCTATTTAGCTGGTGTACTTGGTGAAAACTGGAAGGGTGTCGTTGAGAAAGCCTATGTTGATGCTGAAATCACTGGTAACAAAGCAAAAGCTGCAGGTCTAGTCTATTCATCTCAAAATGGTGCTAATAACTACACGGTTGGTAAAGAAGGGGTCCTTAGAAATTCAGTTGCTAAAGGTTCTATCGAACTAAAAGAGGCTGTTCAATCTGGTGGATTGCTGGGAACCAACTGGGCCTTAGGTACTATTGAAGACAACATCACTATGATGAAAGTCAAAACTGGAGAGATGGTATTTGGTCACTCAGATATTGATGCTGACGACTACTTCACATATTCAAGAACCAAACGTAATTATAGTGTTGATGGCGTGAGTGAAGGTAAGAAGTCCTTTAACAATTCACGTAAAATTCCAAGTATCTCACTAGCAGAAGCCGAGAAGAAAATTGAAGCGATGGGAATCACTGCTGATAAATTTACCAGCAGCAAACCTATTGAAGACAAGCTTAATAATAGTCTTAACAAAGACGATCAGTACAAAGCAATTGATAGTTATGATGCGACTCGGGAGCTAGCTTACCGTAATATCGCAAAACTTCAACCTTTCTATAATAAAGAGTGGATTGTCGACCAAGGTAATAAACTTGCTGCAGGAAGTCCTCTCCTAACTAAAGAAGTATTGTCTGTCACTGCCATGAAGGGCAATACCTTTGTGACGGAATTAGCTGATGCTGATCATATTATGGTCCACTATGCAGATAAGACAAAAGATGTCTTCAGCATTACGCCGAAAGACTCTAAAGTCAAACAAGTGAAAGAGTATGGTATTGTAGAACTTGGTGAAGTTGTTTACACTCCAAACATGGTTGATAAAGACCGTAGTGATCTTATCAATGCTATTGTTGAAAAATTAAGTTCAGTAGAATTGCAATCAGATCCAATCTACACACACCTTGGTAGAACTGGTTCAAACAAGATCAATGCTATTAAGAACCTTTATCTTGAAGAAACCTTCAAAGAAGTCAAGGATAATCTTACTAAATTTGTCAAGCAGTTGGTTGAAAATGAAGATCATCAATTAAACACAGATGAGGCTGCTAAGCGTGCTTTGATTAAGAAAATTGATGATAACAAGGCAGCGGTTCTTCTTGGTCTATCTTACCTGAATCGTTATTATGGAGTGAAGTTTGATGATTTCAATATCAAGCAACTTATGTTGTTCAAACCAGACTTCTATGGTAAGAACGTAAATGTATTAGACCGCTTGATTGAAATTGGTTCAAAAGAAGACTATGTCAAAGGAACTCGCACACATGATGCCTTCCGTGAAGTAGTTGCTAAACATACTCTTTCTGGTAACCTAAATGACTTCCTCAAATATAACATGGAACTCTTCACAAAAGATACAGACTTGAATGATTGGTTTATAAAAGCAACTAAAGATAATGTCTATATCGTGGAGCCAAAAACAGCAAATCCTGATTTTGCAGATAAGAAACATAGAGCTTACGATGGATTAAATAATGATATGCATGGCAAGATGATTTTACCACTTTTGAACTTAAAAGATGCCCATATGTTCTTAATTTCAACCTATAACACCATGGCCTATAGTTCATTTGAAAAATATGGTAAGAACACTGAAGCAGAGCGTAATGCCTTCAAAGCTGAAATTGACAAGGTTGCGAAAGGTCAACAGAATTACCTGGATTTCTGGTCACGTCTATCTTTAGATAAAGTCCGTAATCAACTCTTGAAGAGTAATAACATGGTTCCAACACCTGTACTTGATAACCAAAACTATAAAGGTATCAGTACCGACCGTTATGGTCATACAAATGGTGGTAAAGATGTGGCACCTATCCGTGAATTGTATGGTCCGACCGACCGTTACCATGCGACTGATTGGCGTATGGGAGCTGTGGCTCGCGTTTATGCGAATCCATATAAGGATGATTCTGTCTTCTTTATGGTGACGGACATGATTAGTGATTTTGGGGTATCTGCCTTTACTCACGAAACGACTCACGTAAATGACCGAATGGTTTACCTAGGTGGCTCAAGACACCGTGAAGGAACAGATCTTGAAGCATTTGCTCAAGGGATGTTACAAACTCCGTCAGTATCAAATCCAAATGGTGAGTACAAAGCCCTAGGTCTCAACATGGCTTATGAACGTCCAAACGATGGAAATCAATGGTATAACACTAATCCAAATGACCTTAAATCACGTGACGAAATTGATCGTTACATGAAGGGATATAATGATACACTCATGCTTCTGGATTATCTTGAAGGAGAAGCTGTCCTTGATAAGGCAAATCAAGATTTAAACAACGCTTGGTTCAAGAAAGTAGACAAACAATACCGAGGAAATAATACCAAGAATCAATTCGATAAGGTACGTCCTTTGAGTGATGAGGAAAAGGCTATTCCATTACGTACAGTAGATGACCTAGTAACTAACAACTTCATGACCAACCGTGGCCCAGGTAACAGGGTTTATAATCCATCTGACTTTGATTCTGCTTATGTCACTGTTCCAATGATGTCTGGTATCTATGGTGGAAATACTAGTGAAGGTGCTCCTGGAGCAATGTCCTTCAAACACAATACTTTCAGAATCTGGGGTTACTATGGCTACGAAAAAGGCTTCCTAAACTATGCTTCTAACATGCTAAAAGCTGAATCTAAGAAAGCTGGTAAAGATACTCTAGGTGATGACTTCATCATTAACAAGATTTCTGATGGAAAATTCAACAATCTTGAAGATTGGAAGAAAGCTTACTTCAATGAAGTTGTGACAAGTGCCAAACATGGAATTCAATCAATTGAAATCGATGGTAAAACATACAATAGTTATGAAGACTTGAAACGAGCATTTGCTGAAGCAGTTGATAAAGATAAGACCACTCTAAGTAATGGTTCTGTCAAATTTGATAACACCGTATCACTTAAAGAAAAACTCTTTAAGAAACTTCTTCAACAAACAGATAGCTTTAAATCTTCTATCTTTAGATAATTAATGGACTCTCATCTGCTCACCAGGTGGGAGTTTTTTGTAATCAAGAAGCGTCATTAATTTCCGAGCAGATTCTAAGTATTTTTAGGAAGGTAGGTATATAATAGAACTATAAAATTATTATCTATATTCATATATATAATAAGAAAGGTGATGAAGATGAAAAAATGGCAAGCATCTGTATTGGTTTGCACTAGTCTGGTCTGTCTATCGGCTTGTAAAAATCAGACGACGAGCGAGGCTGATAAACAAAATGGAGACAAAAATGCGCAAGTTACCTCTCAGCTAGCAAAAAAAGGAGAACTAGTTCCAGATTTTGAACTCACGGGAGTTGATGGGAAAAACTACCATCTATCTGATTATAAGGGTAAAAAGGTCTATCTCAAATTTTGGGCATCTTGGTGCTCTATTTGTCTAGCCAGCCTCCCTGATACCGATGAGCTGGCTAAAGAAGAAAGCGATGACTTTGTCGTTTTGACAGTCGTTTCTCCTGGTCAAAAAGGCGAGCAAGCAGAAGAGTCTTTCAAAAAATGGTATCAAGGTTTGGACTATAAAAATCTTCCTGTCCTTCTAGATCCTTCGGGAAAACTCTTAGCAAGTTACGGAGTCCGTTCTTATCCAACTCAGGTCTTTATTGATAAAGAAGGCAAACTAGTTAAGACCCAGCCAGGTTTTATGGACAAAGAAACTATTTTACAGACGCTAAAAAGCATAGATTAGAGGCTCATCATGAATGATAAATTAAAAATAATTGTATTCATAGGAATCATCATTTTCCTTATTTTAGGAGTTTTATTTCTTTTGGAAAAAAGAAGCGCAAGCTACACAGATACCTCTCAAATCGAGAAGGCAGCAGTTAGTCAAGGGCAAAAAGTCACGAAAAAAACTGAGCCAGACAAAAATGCTGACCTACATGATATCTATCTAGCTGGAGGCTGCTTCTGGGGTGTCGAAGAGTATTTTTCACGAGTAGCAGGTGTGACAGATGCGGTCTCTGGCTATGCAAATGGTAGAGGAGAAACAACCCAGTATGAATTGATTGGCCAAACCGGGCATGCTGAGACTGTTCATGTGACCTATGATGCCAATCAAATCTCTTTAAAAGAAATCTTGCTTCATTATTTCCGGATTATTAATCCAATCAGCAAGAATAAGCAGGGTAATGATGTGGGAACCCAGTATCGGACTGGTGTCTACTATAAGGATGAGCAAGACCTAGAAGTTATCAATCAAGTCTTTGATCAAGTTGCTCAGAAATACGACCAACCTCTAGCGGTTGAAAAGGAAGCCTTAAGAAATTTTATCGTGGCTGAGGACTACCACCAAGACTATCTCCAGAAAAATCCTAATGGATATTGCCATATCAATGTCAATCAAGCAGCCTATCCTGTTATTGATGCGAGTAAATATCCAAAACCGAGTGACGATGAATTGAAAAAACTCCTCTCTCCTGAAGAGTATGCAGTGACTCAAAACGGTCAAACAGAACGGGCCTTTTCAAATCGTTACTGGGATAAGTTTGAAGCAGGTCTTTATGTGGACGTAGCAACTGGCGAACCCCTCTTTTCTTCGAAAGATAAATTTGAATCGGGTTGTGGTTGGCCAAGTTTTACCCAACCTATCAGTCCAGATGTTGCGACCTACAAGGAAGACAAGTCATATAATATGGTCAGAACAGAAGTTAGAAGTAGAACTGGTGATTCCCACTTAGGACATGTCTTTACAGATGGGCCTAAGGACAAGGGAGGCTTACGCTATTGTATCAATAGTCTATCCATTCGCTTTATTCCTAAGGATCAAATGGAAGAAAAGGGTTATGGTTATTTGTTAGATTATGTTGAGTAAGTTTTCTCAACCATATAAGTTAAAAAGCCAGATCTCCTGTTTGGAGTCTGGCTTTTATGGTATACTTAGGATATGCATAGAAAAACAGTGATTGATTGTAGGGCTTTGGGCGAGAGATATACCTTTACCCAGCCTATTAAAGAGTTAAAAACCAGAGATTTAGCAGAAGTAGCAGACTTGTTAGCTCAGGTGGAAAGCTACCAAGAGAATGGCTATTATGTAGTTGGTTATGTTAGCTATGAGGCTGCACCTGCTTTTGAGGAAAAATTAGCGGTCCACAAGGCTCCTTTACTGGGAGAGTATCTCCTCTATTTCACCGTTCATGAAAGTGTAGAAAAATCAAGTATACCTCTGACTTATGAGGACGTAGATTTGCCGTCAAACTGGCAGGAAATCACTTCTGCAGAGGACTATGAAAAGGCTATTGACCAGATACATCATCATTTAAGACAAGGCGATACTTATCAGGTTAATTATACGGTTCAACTTAAACAGCATTTAAGTGCCAATCCTTTTACTATTTACAATCGCATGGTGGTGGAACAGGAAGCAGGTTATAATGCCTATGTTGAACATGACGACATGGCAGTAATTTCAATGAGTCCAGAACTCTTTTTTGAACAAAATGGTCGTGAATTGACGACTCGTCCTATGAAGGGGACGACTAAACGTGGTCTGACTGATGCTGAAGACTTGAAAGAGGCGGCTTGGTTGGAACAAGATCCCAAAAATCGTTCAGAAAATATGATGATAGTGGACCTCTTGCGCAATGACATGAATCGTATTTCTGAAGTGGGAAGTGAGCAGGTGGAACGTTTATGCCAGGTGGAACAGTATTCAACGGTTTGGCAGATGACTTCGACTATCAAGAGTCAGTTACAATCGGATGTTGATTTAGTTGAAATATTCCGTTCACTCTTTCCTTGTGGATCCATTACAGGAGCTCCCAAGATAGCGACTATGGAAATTATCAAGAACTTGGAACCACAAGCTAGAGGAGTTTATTGTGGAACTGTTGGTCTCTTGCTTCCCAATGGACGAAGGATTTTCAATGTGGCTATTCGAACCATTCAACTGCATAGAGGGCAAGCCATCTATGGTGTCGGAGGTGGCATCACTTGGGATAGTACTTGGGAGTCAGAATACCGTGAAGTCCAGCAAAAAGAAGCTGTTCTTTATCGAAAACAGCCTCGTTTTCAGCTGATTACGACAGGGAAAATCAGCCAGAAAAAATTGCTCTTTGAAAAGCAACATCTAGAAAGATTGCAAAAGGCTAGTCGTTATTTTGCCTTTCCATTTGACCAAGAAGTTTTGAGACAAAAGTTAGAGAAGGAGTGCCAGGCTTGTGAACTTCATCAAGACTACCGTTTGCGAATCAGTATCAGCAAGTCTGGAGAAATAGAAATTGATCGACAAGTATTGACACCGCTTAGCTCTAGTTTTTGTCAGGCCAATCTTTGTCTACAAGAAGCTGATTTGGAGCAGGCCTTTACCTACTTTAAGACGACACACCGACCACATTTGACAGTGGGAAATCAGGAAATCATTTATTACACTGCTGATGGAAAATTGCTTGAAACCTCTATTGGGAATCTGGTCTTGAAAATGGATGGTAAGCTCTATACTCCACCTAGCACTCTTGGCCTGTTACCAGGGATTTATCGCCAGCATTTACTTGAAAGTGGGCAAGTAGAAAGAGAAGGTCTTGACCATAGAAGATTTGGCACAGGCAGAAGCTGTATACGGTTGTAATGCGGTTAGGGGCTTGTATGAGTTGTCAGTAAAGGAGAACTAAATGAAACTAAGTTCCAGATTATCCCTGACGGCCCTCATGTTTTGAATAAGGCAAAACCAAAAGAGTTTGCAGAATTAACCAGAAGTTTTCTTGAATTGCTGAAACAAGTTTGATAAAATAATATTGAGATTGATATTATAATTTTAGGAGAAAATCATGAACAAACGTCATTTATTAAAACTAGGCTTAGCTTCTTTACCTGCCCTAGCTTTGTTTTTACATCCAGTTGTGGCAGATGAAAGTATCCATTTTTCAAGCTGTAAGGAAGCTTGGGAGAATGGTTATGCAGATATTCATAAGGGAGAACCAGGGTATTCTGCTACTCTAGATAAGGACCATGACGGGATAGCCTGTGAATCTAAGAATGCACCAAAGGGAGTGTTAAAAGAGAAAAAGACGAGTGCCTCTCAAGCTAACAATAATGTATCATCTGATAGTGTAGCACAAAATAGTACAGAACCTACCTCTAGTGTAGCAGTTGTAAGTGGCTGGGATCGTCAAAATGGATCTTGGTACTATTTCTGAGAATGGGCAACCAGTAACAAATACTTGGAAGGGAGTTTATTACCTCAAATCAGATGGAAGAATGGCTGAGAATGAGTGGGTATATGATAACTATTACCAAGCCTGGTACTACCTCAAATCAGATGGTTCTTATGCACGGAATACTTGGCAAGGAAGTTACTATCTCAAATCAGATGGTAAAATGGCTCAGGGTGAATGGATTTATGATTCTTACTACAAATCCTGGTATTATCTCAAATCAGACGGTTCTTATGCGCATAATACTTGGCAAGGTGCATACTACCTCAAGTCAAATGGTAAAATGGCTAAGAGTGAGTGGATCTATGATTATTCTTACCAATCTTGGTACTACTTAAAATCAGATGGTTCTTATGCTCGTAATGCTTGGCAAGGAAACTACTATCTCAAATCAGATGGTAAAATGGCAAAAAATGAGCGAGTGGATGGAGGACGCTATTATGTAGATGCTTCTGGTTTGTGGAAACCATAGAACATAAAAAATTCTGGAAAGCTAATGCAAACCTTTGCACTGATTGGCAGATTTTGTTATACTAGAACTGTAAGCATTTTCAATTAAAGATAAGGAGAAAAAGATGAGTCAAAAGATTATTGGTATTGACCTTGGTGGGACTTCTGTCAAGTTTGCAATTTTAACTCAAGAGGGAGAAATTCAAGAAAAATGGTCTATCAAAACTAACATTTTGGATGAAGGAAGCCATATCGTAGATGATATGATTGAATCTATTCAACATCGTTTTGAATTGCTTGGATTGTCTGCAGCAAATTTCCAAGGGATTGGTATGGGTTCACCGGGTGTGGTTGACCGTGAAAATGGAACTGTTATCGGAGCCTATAACCTTAACTGGAAAACTCTTCAACCAATCAAAGAAAAGATGGAAAAAGCCTTGGGTATTCCATTCTTTATCGATAACGACGCTAACGTAGCTGCTCTTGGTGAGCGTTGGATGGGTGCTGGTGAAAACCAACCAGACGTTGTCTTTATGACACTGGGTACAGGTGTTGGTGGCGGTATCGTGGCAGAAGGTAAATTGCTTCACGGTGTTGCAGGTGCTGCAGGTGAACTTGGACATATCACAGTTGACTTTGACCAACCAATCGCATGTACTTGTGGGAAAAAAGGATGTCTTGAGACAGTGGCCTCAGCAACAGGTATTGTCAACTTGACTCGTCGTTACGCAGATGAGTATGAAGGCGAAGCAACCCTAAACGCTTAATTGATGATGGTGAAGAAGTAACTGCTAAAACTGTCTTTGACTTGGCAAAAGAAGGGGACGATCTTGCCTTAATCGTTTACCGTAACTTCTCACGCTACTTGGGTATTGCATGTGCCAACATTGGTTCCATCCTAAATCCATCAACAATCGTTATTGGTGGTGGTGTATCAGCTGCCGGAGAATTCCTTCTTCAAGGCGTGCAAAAAGTTTATGATGAAAATACCTTCCCGCAAGTTCGTACAACAACTAAGCTGGCTCTTGCCACTCTAGGAAATGACGCTGGAGTTATTGGGGCAGCATCCCTTGTATTACAATAAGATAAAAATGACAGAGCTTGGTGATTAATCAAGCTCTTTTTAAAATGATATCTACTAGTTTAAAGCTGGTAGTTTCTTGTATTTAGAAAGGAAAAATTAATGAATCAATCAGAACAATCCATGTTTGAATTGGCTTTGTCCATCGCAAAAAAAGCACATGAGGGACAATATGATAAGGCTGGAGTAGTTTATATCAAACACCCTCTTTTTGTAGCAAGTCTGGTCGATACGCAAGAAGAAAGGCAGTCGCTCTATTGCACGATGTTCTTGAAGATAGCCCTTATACAGCAGAAGAACTAATATTGGCTGGTTTACCAGAGACTGTTGTTACTGCAGTACAGATACTGACCAAGAAAAGAGGACAAGATTATCAACAATATTTGGAACTTGTTAAATCGAATCCTATAGCACGTTGTGTCAAATTAGCAGATTTGAAACATAATTCAGATTTATCTAGACTAACTACAATTACTGAAAAGGATCTGGAACGATTTGAAAAATACAAGAAAGCTATTGATTATCTGAGCATGTAGAAAAGCTTTTTTTATGCTATACTAGTTAGGACAATAAATGAGGTGAGAGTAAATGACAAAAGCAGATAAGATTTTTAAAGACAATATCGAACGAATCCTTAAGGAAGGTGTCTTTTCAGAAAAGGCTCGTCCCAAGTATAAGGACGGAACAGTTGCCAACTCTAAGTATATAACTGGAGCTTTTGCAGAGTATGATTTGTCAAAGGGTGAATTTCCAATCACAACCTTGCGTCCAATTGCTATCAAATCAGCTATCAAAGAAGTGCTTTGGATTTATCAAGACCAGTCTAATAGTCTAGAAGTTCTTAATGACAAATACAATGTTCACTACTGGAATGACTGGGAAGTTGGAGATACAGGGACCATTGGTGAGCGTTATGGGGCTGTGGTTAAGAAGCACGACATCATCAATAAATCCTCAAACAGTTGGAAGCCAATCCTTGGAACCGTCGCAATATCATCTCTCTTTGGGATTACCAAGCTTTTGAGGAAACAGATGGACTCCTTCCATGCGCATTTCAGACTATGTTTGATGTCCGTCGATTAGACGGGGAAATCTATTTGGATGCGACCTTGACTCAGCGCTCTAATGATATGCTAGTTGCTCATCATATTAATGCTATGCAGTATGTGGCGCTTCAGATGATGATTGCTAAACATTTTGGCTGGAAGGTTGGGAAGTTCTTCTACTTTATCAACAATCTTCACATCTACGACAATCAATTTGAGCAAGCTCAGGAATTGCTCCGTCGTGAACCTTCAAATTGTCAACCACGTTTGGTCTTGAATGTACCAGATAAGACAAACTTTTTTGATATTAAAGCAGAGGATTTTGAGTTAGTTGACTATGATCCTGTGAAACCGCAATTGAAGTTTGATTTGGCTATTTAATAATTAAAAAAAGAAGTTGGAATTTCCAACTTCTTTTTTTAATTATTAGCGTGATACGCGACGGCGAGCTGCTTTTTTACGGTTTTCTTCGATGAAAGCTGCTTTTTGTTCTTCTGGTTCAATCACTTGTTTTTTAAATGCGTATACTGCACCTGCTACTGCAGCGACAGTTCCTGCAACACCTGTTACGAGACCTTTAGCAAAACCTTTAGCCATTAGTCTTCCTCCTTTAATTTATATATCAGGCAGAATTAGCTAGAAATATAGCATTTTTCTGACTGTGCTTTTTGTGATATAATAATAGTAACGAAAAAATGGGAATTTTTCAAGGAAAAACGATGAAAAGCAAAATAATTGTGATTGTTGGTCCAACAGCTGTTGGAAAGACTGCCCTAGCCATTGAAGTTGCTATGAGATTAAATGGCGAAGTAGTGAGCGGAGATAGCCAACAAGTCTACCGTGGATTAGATATTGGAACAGCCAAAGCTAGTCCAGAGGAGCAATCAGCTGTTCCTCATCATTTGATTGACGTGAGAGATGTAACCGAGTCCTACTCGGCTTTTGATTTTGTTTCAGAAGCCAAGATAGCCATTGATGATATTCAAAGTCGAGGTAAGCTTGCTATTATTGCAGGTGGGACAGGACTTTATATCCAGAGTTTGCTAGAAGGCTATCACCTAGGTGGTGATGCTCCTCATGAGGATATTTTAGCTTATCGAGCTAGTTTAGAGCATTATTCAGACGAGGAATTAGCTCATCTGGTGACTCAAGCAGGTCTTGAAATTTCCCAGTTTAATCGTCGTCGTGCTATGCGTGCCTTAGAAATTTCCCATTTTGGACAAGATTTGGAAAATCAAGAAAGTTTATATGAACCATTGATTATTTGCTTGAATGATGAGCGTAGTCAGCTTTATGAGCGTATCAATCACAGAGTGGACCTGATGTTTGAAGCTGGACTGTTGGATGAAGCCAAGTGGCTATTTGATCATTATCCTGATGTGCAGGCTGCTAAAGGTATTGGTTACAAGGAACTCTTTCCTTATTTTAGAGGGGAGCAAAGCTTGGAGGAAGCTAGTGAGAGTCTTAAACAGGCAACACGTCGTTTTGCCAAGCGTCAGTTAACCTGGTTCCGTAATCGCATGCAGGTGACCTTTTATCAGATAGGAGAATCAGGTGTGCAAGACCGCATTTTAAGCCAGATTGAGGAGTTTTTAAATGATTGAAACGGAGAAAAAAGAGGAGCGAGTCCTGCTGATTGGTGTTGAACTCCAGGGTATGGATAATTTTGACCTCTCCATGGAAGAGCTGGCTAGTTTAGCCAAAACAGCTGGTGCAGTCGTAGTGGATAGCTACAGACAAAAACGAGAAAAATACGATTCGAAGACCTTTGTTGGGTCTGGTAAGTTGGAAGAAATTGCTCAAATGGTGGATGCAGAAGAAATCACGACTGTCATCGTCAACAACCGTCTGACACCCCGTCAAAATGTCAACTTAGAGGAAGTGTTGGGTGTTAAAGTTATTGACCGTATGCAGTTGATTTTGGATATCTTTGCCATGAGAGCTCGAAGCCATGAAGGGAAACTCCAAGTTCATCTTGCACAACTCAAGTATCTCTTGCCTCGTTTGGTTGGTCAGGGGATTATGCTCAGCCGTCAGGCAGGGGGAATTGGTTCACGTGGTCCAGGTGAAAGTCAGCTGGAGCTTAATCGTCGTAGTGTTCGCAACCAGATTACAGATATCGAACGTCAACTCAAGGTGGTTGAGAAAAATCGAGCGACAGTTCGAGAAAAACGTTTGGAGTCAAGTACCTTTAAGATTGTTTTGATTGGTTACACCAATGCTGGGAAGTCAACTATTATGAATACTTTGACCAGCAAGACTCAGTATGAAGCGGATGAGCTTTTTGCAACTCTAGATGCAACAACTAAAAGCATCCATCTGGGGGGCAATCTACAGGTAACCTTGACAGATACTGTTGGATTTATCCAAGACCTACCGACAGAGTTGGTGTCCAGTTTCAAGTCAACTTTGGAAGAAAGCAAGCATGTAGATCTCCTGGTCCATGTCATCGATGCTAGCAATCCTTACCATGAGGAACATGAAAAAACGGTCCTCTCCATCATGAAAGATTTGGACATGGAGGATATTCCTCGCTTGACCCTTTATAATAAAGCAGATTTGGTGGAGGACTTTACTCCTACTCAAACGCCTTACGCTCTGATTTCTGCTAAATCTAAGGATAGTCGAGAACAGTTGCAGGCTTTATTGCTGGATAAGATTAAGGATATTTTTGAACCCTTTACGCTACGCGTGCCTTTTTCTAAGTCCTACAAGATTCACGACTTAGAAAGTGTCGCGATTCTTGAAGAACGGGACTATCAAGATGACGGCGAAGTCATTAGAGGATACATTTCTGAGAAAAATAAATGGAGATTAGAAGAATTTTATGACTGATATAAAAACTTTGGCACTCAAGTATGGTGGCTATACAAGTCTAGACAAGGTCTATCTGGACCAGATTTTAGCCGGTAGGTCTGAAGAGGAGCAGCTAGCTCTCATCACACCTCCACCAAGCGTGGTTAATGCCTACTTTGCAGAGCTTTACCAGAAAAAGAGTCCTCAGGCTGCAACAGATTATTTTGCAGAAGTCAGTCAGGAACTGAATCTCTACAATGCTGATCCAAGTTTCACTCTAGAAACCAAGCCCTTTATTCGCCTTAATCTATCAGGCAAATCTTTTGGTTTCTGCTATGAGAGAGAAGGACTAGGTCGGATTTTCTCAGAAGCTGAGGAGCTAATTACAGATGAATTACTCTTTGAGATTGCGCAAATCTTCCCTCATCAACTAGTCTTTGAGGAGTCTGGAAAGATTTACATGAAGGCAATCGGAGAAGAGGAAGTTGTTAACGTGGAAACTCACAGCCTTGACAGATTTGGAAAGCTTGGCAGATGGTCGCAAGCGTCTCAAAGGCTATAGTCAAGAGGATTTGCAACAAGAAGCTAAATCTTTTAGCGGTAAACTTTATTACCGCTCGGAAAACCGCACCGCTATGTTATATATTGATTAATTAGAAAGTATCGAATGGATATTCAATTTTTAGGAACGGGGGCTGGTCAGCCCTCTAAAGCCCGCAACGTTTCAAGTCTCGCCCTGAAACTCTTGGACGAGATTAACGAAGTTTGGCTCTTTGATTGTGGAGAAGGAACGCAAAATCGCATTCTGGAAACCACGATTCGACCACGGAAGGTCAGCAAAATCTTTATCACACACTTGCATGGAGACCATATCTTTGGTTTGCCAGGATTTCTCTCTAGTCGTGCCTTTCAAGCCAATGAAGAGCAGACGGATTTGGAAATCTATGGTCCCAAAGGCATTAAGTCATTTGTCTTGACTAGTTTGCGTGTCTCTGGTTCTCGTTTGCCTTATCGCATTCATTTTCATGAGTTTGACCAAGATTCTCTAGGGAAAATTCTCGAAACAGATAAATTCACTGTGTATGCAGAAGAGTTGGATCACACTATTTTCTGCGTTGGTTATCGTGTTATGCAAAAGGACCTAGAAGGGACCTTGGATGCTGAAAAACTCAAAGCTGCCGGCGTACCATTTGGACCGCTTTTTGGTAAAATCAAAAACGGGCAGGATGTAGTCCTAGAAGACGGCACCGAGATCAAGGCTTCAGACTATATCTCAGCGCCACGTCCAGGTAAGATTATCACTATCCTGGGTGATACTCGAAAAACCAATGCCAGTGTACGTTTGGCTGTCAATGCAGACGTCCTTGTACATGAATCCACTTATGGCAAAGGTGATGAGAAAATTGCCCGCAATCATAGCCACTCAACCAATATGCAGGCTGCTCAGGTGGCAACAGAAGCGGGAGCCAAACGACTCTTGCTCAACCATATCAGCGCCCGTTTTCTTTCAAAAGATATCAGCCGGCTTAAGAAAGATGCTGCAACGATTTTTGAAAATGTCCATGTGGTTAAAGACTTGGAAGAAGTGGAAATCTAGAAGATTGAGAAAGGAAAAGTATGTCTACTATTCTCATTACAGGTGCTAGCGGTGGTCTAGCCCAAGAAATGGTCAAACTCTTGCCTCAAGACCAACTCATTTTGCTAGGTAGAAATAAGGAAAAACTAGTTCAGTTATACGGAAATCATCCTCAGGCAGAATTGATTGAAATTGATATTACCGACGTTCAAGCCATAGAAGAACTAGTTGCTGAACTCTATCAGCGTTATGGCAAGATTGATGTCTTGATTAACAACGCTGGATACGGAATTTTTGAAGATTTTGACAAAATTTCTGATCAAGACATTCATCAAATGTTTGAAGTCAACACCTTTGCTTTAATGAATCTGTCTCGGTTGGTTGCTTCTCGTATGAAGGAAATCCGAAAAGGACATATCATCAATATCGTCAGCATGGCAGGATTGATAGCGACTGGCAAGTCTAGTCTCTATTCAGCGACTAAGTTTGCGGCTATCGGTTTTTCAAATGCTCTTCGCCTTGAGCTCATGCCCTATGGTGTCTATGTGACGACGGTTAATCCCGGTCCTATCCGTACAGGATTTTTTGACCAGGCAGACCCAGATGGGAGCTACCTCAAATCGGTTGACCGTTTCCTACTCGAGCCAGATGCAGTAGCTAGAAAGATTGTCAAAACCATAGGAAAAAACAAACGGGAACTAAATCTTCCAATCTTGCTCCATTTAGCTCATAAATTTTATAGCCTCTTTCCCAAGTTAGCCGATAAGTTGGCTGGGGAAACTTTTAATTATAAGTAAACTCTTAGTCACACCTCGAAAGTTAAATTAAAAGCTTAACTTTTGGGGTGTTTTATTGTCGACTTTATTAAAGTATTGCAATTTAAGTCTTAAAATAGTATACTAGTTCTATTATTCATGAAAACGTTTGCGTTTTATTGATTTTAGGAGACAATACATGGAATTAACAGCCATTTATCATAGACCAGAATCAGAGTATGCTTATCTGTACAAGGAAGATCAGCTACATATCCGAATTAGAACGAAGAAAAATGATGTCCAGCAGGTCATTTCGCACTATGGGGATCCCTTTATTTTCATTGAGGATAAGTATGAAGCCAAGAAAGAAATGACCAAAGTAACGTCAGATGCCCTATTTGACTATTGGCAGGTTACGGTATCAGTTGATTTTGCAAGGATTCAGTATCTCTTTGAGCTCCTTGATGAGGAAGGTCAGGGTGTTTTTTATGGTGATAAGGGTTGCGTAGAACATACTCAAGAAACTTGTATGCTGAGGGTAATGGTTTCAAGCTTCCTTACATTCACGAAATCGATGGTTGCCAAGTTCCTGACTGGGTTTCAAATACTGTTTGGTATCAGATTTTCCCGGAACGCTTCGCTAATGGAGACCCAAAGTTGACTCCTGATGGAGCTCGAGAGTGGGATGCTGAGCTTGCACCTAATAGGGATGATTTTTTTGGTGGAGATTTACAAGGGATTATTGATCATTTAGACTATCTTAAAGATTTGGGAATCACTGGACTTTATCTATGTCCGATTTTTGAAGCTACGACCAATCACAAGTATGATACGACGGATTATTTTGAAATTGACCGTCACTTTGGAGATAAGGAAGTCTTTCGTAATCTAGTCGAAGAAGCTCACAAACGTGGCATCAAGATCATGTTAGATGCTGTGTTTAATCATATCGGTTATCAATCTGTCCAATGGCAGGATGTTCTAAAAAATGGAGAAAATTCTCCTTATAAAGATTGGTTCCATATTCAAGAATTTCCAGTTACAGAGGATAAACTTCAGAATCCAAGAGAATTGCCATACCATACCTTTGCCTTTGCCAGCTATATGCCTAAGTTAAATACAGCCAATCCTGAAGTTAAAGACTATCTTTTGAGTGTTGCGACCTACTGGATTGAGAATTTTGATATCGATGCTTGGCGCTTGGATGTTGCTAATGAAATTGACCACCAGTTCTGGAGAGATTTTAGAAAGGCAGTTCTCGCTAAAGCCTGATTTGTATATCTTAGGTGAAATCTGGCACACGTCTCAGCCTTGGCTAAAAGGGGATGAGTTTCATGCAGTTATGAACTACCCTCTTTCTGAAAGTATCAAAGACTATTTCTTGCGTCAGCATAAAAAGACAGAGCAGTTTATTTCAGAAATCAACAGCCAGTCTATGTACTACAAGCAACAAACCTTAGAGGTGATGTTTAACCTTCTGGATTCTCATGATACAGAGCGCATCCTCACAACTGCCAATGGAAATATCCAGCATGTCAAGGCTGCCCTAACTTTCCTCTACCTTCAAAAAGGGACTCCTTGTATCTATTACGGAACGGAGTTGGAGCTGATTGGCGGGCCAGATCCTGATTGCCGCCGAGTCATGCCTTGGGACCGTGTGTCTGAGGATAATGACATGCTAAACTTCATGAAGCAATTGATACAGCTCCGTAAAGAAGTTGCTAGTATTATTCAGCACGGTTCCTATAGTTTGGAAGAAGTGAAACCAGATGTCCTATCCTTGAAGTGGAATTACCAAGGAAAAGAAGTTCAAGCCATCTTCAACCAATCTACTGAGAATTATATTCTAGATAGAGATTCAGTTGATTTGGCGAGTTATTGCCAGATGGAGAATGGACAGTATGTCATCTTGAAAGATGGGTTTGTCATTTATATTTCGGAGTAGCATGTTCGTCTTGGCACTTAAACTATATTAGTAATGAATATTTTAAAAGGTTGTTTCACACAGATAAACAACCTTTTATTTTGTATATGATTTAGCAATTCTTTTAAAAATACCTTAAGACAGTTATTTGTATTCATAATTTTCTACTAATTTTAGGAATCATAGTCTCAAGTATGCTTTTTACAAGAAACTATTGATGTATTTATTTTATTTGTATAAAATATGAGTAAAGATTAGGACAAAAGAAGAAAAAAGAGCAAGGATGGGCGAACATATTGATTGATAATCGAGTAAGAGAATTCAACCAAAACTGGCATTTCAAGCTCAATGCCAATGCTAAAGATGCGGTCAAACCAGATGCCGATGTTTCTAGTTGGAAGAAATTAGACCTTCCTCATGACTGGAGTATCTACAATGACTTTGACCATGACTCACCTGCCCAAAACGAAGGTGGGCAACTCAATGGTGGTGATGCTTGGTATCGTAAGACCTTTAAACTCGATGAAGAAGACCTCAATAAGAATGTACGCATCACGTTTGATGGTGTTTACATGGATTCTCAAGTTTATGTAAATGGTCAGCTAGTTGGTCACTATCCAAATGGTTACAACCAATTCTCTTATGACATCACTGATTATCTCAATAAAGACGGTCGCGAAAATGTCGTCGCAGTTCATGCCATTAATAAACAACCAAGTAGTCGTTGGTACTCAGGAAGTGGTATCTACCGTGATGTTACCCTTCAAGTTACAGATAAGGTCCATACTGAGAAAAATGGAACAACTATCTTAACACCAGACCTTGAAAAACAACAGAATGGCAAGGTTGATACTCATGTAATAAGTAAGATTGTCAATACTGATGATAAAGATCATGAAATTCTTGCTGAGTATCAAATCATTGAACGTAATGGTCAAGCTGTAACGGATCTAGTTCGTACAGCTAGTCAAGTATTGAAAGCTCATCAATCAACTAGCTTGAATGCTATTTTGCAAGTTGAGAAACCAAAACTTTGGACAGTTCTTAACGATAAACCAGCTCTTTATGAATTAGTGACTCGTGTTTATCGTGACGGCCAATTGGTCGATGCTAAGAAGGACTTGTTTGGTTACCGTTACTACAACTGGACACCAAATGAAGGTTTCTCTTTGAATGGTGAACGTATTAAATTCCATGGGGTTTCTCTTCACCATGACCACGGGGCTCTAGGTGCTGAAGAAAACTATAAGGCAGAATACCGTCGTCTAAAACAAATGAAGGATATGGGTGTCAACTCTATCCGTACAACCCACAACCCAGCTAGTGAGCAGACCTTGCAGATCGCTGCTGAGCTTGGTTTGTTGGTCCAAGAAGAAGCTTTCGATACTTGGTATGGTGGTAAGAAACAGTATGACTACGGTCGCTTCTTTGATAAAGATGCTACTCACCCAGACGCTAAGAAAGGTGAAAAATGGTCTGATTTTGACCTTCGTACCATGGTTGAAAGAGGCAAGAACAACCCTGCTATCGTTATGTGGTCAATCGGTAATGAAATCGGTGAAGCAGACGGGAAACCTCGTTCTTTAGCAACTGTTAAACGTTTAGTTCAAGTTATCAAGGCTGTTGATAAGACACGCTATGTCACTATGGGAGCAGATAAGTTCCGCTTTGGTGATGGTAGTGGAGACCATGAAAAGATTGCCAATGAACTTGACGCGGTTGGATTTAACTATTCAGAAGATAACTACAAGAAACTTCGTGCCAAACATCCAAATTGGTTGATTTACGGATCTGAAACGTCTTCAGCTACTCGTACACGTGGAAGTTATTTCCGCCCAGAACGTGAATTGGTACATAGCAATCAAGCTTACCGTCATTATGAGCAATCAGACTACGGTAACGACCGTGTTGGTTGGGGTAAAACAGCTACTGCATCTTGGACTTTTGACCGTGACAATGCTGGCTATGCAGGTCAGTTTATCTGGACAGGTACTGACTATATCGGTGAACCTACTCCATGGCACAACCAAAACCAAACTCCAGTTAAGAGTTCTTACTTTGGTATCGTAGATACAGCTGGTATTCCAAAGAATGATTACTACTTGTACCAAAGCCAATGGGTATCTGCTCAGAAGAAACCAATGGTTCACTTGCTTCCTCACTGGAACTGGGGAAATCCTACCCTAAAAGCGAATGTAGCGGATGCAGATGGTAAGATTCCTGTTCGTGCATTTTCAAATGCTGCAAGTGTGGAACTGTTTTTAAATGGTGAGTCACTAGGTAAGAAAAACTTTAACAAGAAACAAACAAGCGATGGCCGTACTTACCAAGAAGGTGCTAATGCGAATGAGCTCTACCTTGAATGGAAGGTTGCTTTTGAACCAGGTACATTAGAAGCAGTAGCTCGTGATGAAGCTAGAAATATTATTGCTCGTGATAAGATTGTGACTGCTGGCGAACCTGCAGGGGTTCGTTTGGTCAAAGAAGAAAATGCTATTGCAGCTGATGGAAAGACCTCACTTATATCTATTACGAAATTATTGACAGTAAAGGTAACGTTGTTCCTACTGCCAATAATCTTGTTCGCTTCCAGTTGCATGGACAAGGTCAGATTGTCGGTGTGGATAATGGGGAACAAGCCAGCCGTGAACGTTACAAAGAACAAGCAGATGGTTCATGGATTCGCAAAGCCTTTAATGGTAAGGGTGTTGTGATTGTTAAATCAACCGAGCAAGCAGGTAAATTCACCTTGACTGCTCACTCTGATTTCTTGAAATCTGGTCAAACAACCATTTTCACAGGTAAGAAAGACCAAGAGGAAAAGACTGTTTTAGGTACAGAGGTTCCTAAAGTTCGTACAGTTATTGGTCAAGCAGCGAAAATGCCTTCAAAAGTAGGATTTATCTACAGTGATGGCAGTCGTGTAAAACTTCCAGTAGAATGGTCAGCAGTTGCTGTAAATGAACCTGGTATTTTCACTGTTAAAGGTGTGGCAGACGGTCGCGATGTAGAAGCGCGTGTTGAAGTCTTGGCTCTTCAAACAGAATTGCCTGTGGTTAAGAGAATTGCACCAACTACAGACCTAAGTGAAGTTGACAAATCTGTTTCCTATGTATTGTCGGATGGTACTATAGGAAGCTATGATGTCGATAGATGGGAAGTGGCTACTGAAGATCAAGCTAAACTAGCTATCCCAGGCTCTCGTATACAAGCTAAAGGAATTTCAGGTGATGATGAAATCGTTGCTACATTCGTAGTTGCTGAAGGTCAAGCTGCTGGTCCAGTAGTACCGACTGTAACAGTAGCAGACAAAGCTGTAGAAGGTCTCTCAACTGATCAACCAGTTCTATATCATAAACTTGCTTATGGAACTAACTTGCCTGAAGTAAAAGCTTTAGCTGAAAACGCTGAAGTGACAGTTATCCAAGCTAACGAAGCAAATGGTATACGTGCAAGCATTTATGTTCAACCAAATGATGGTGGAGCACTTCAAATGTATGCTATCCAATTCTTACAAGAAGCTCCGCAGATTGAACGTTTGAGTCTTGAAGTTGAAAATGCAGATGCACTGAAAGAAGACCAAACAGTTGGCATCAAGGTATTTGCTCACTATCAAGATGGTACTCAGGCAGTCTTAAAAGCCGACAAGGTAACCTTCTCAACTACAGGTGAAGGAGACGTAGCTGTTCGTAAAGGCATGCTTGAATTGCATAAACCTGGTCAAGTAACTCTGAAAGCTCAATTTGAAGGAGCTGAAGGTCACATTGACTTGAATATTCAAGCAAATACAGAAAGTAAAGTTGTCAAAGCCGTTCGTCCAGTTAGTGTCGTGACAGGTTTGAACCAAGAACCAAGTCTACCTGATACAGTAACGGTAGAGTACGATAAAGGATTTCCAAAAGTTCACAAGGTGACTTGGCAAGCAGTTGCTAAGGAAGACCTTGCTAAATACCATAGCTTTGATGTTCTAGGTAAAGTAGAAGGAATTGCAGACGAAGCTCATGCTAAAGTTTCTGTAGAAGGTATCATTGCAGTCGAAGAAGTGACTACAACAACTCCGGTTTCAGAAGCTCCTCAATTACCAGAAAGCGTCCGTACTTACCACTCAAATGGCCAAGTATCTTCAGCTAGGTAACTTGGGACGCAATTGACCCAAGCCAATATGCAACTGAAGGTAGCTTTACAGTGACAGGGCATGTTGAAGGTACTCAATTATCAACAAAACTTCATGTTCGTGTGTCTGCTCAGACAGAAACTGGTGCTAATATTTCTGACCAATGGACAGGTTCAGAGTTGCCACTTGCCTTTGCATCAGACTCAAATCCAAGTGACTCGGTAGCAAATGTTAATGATAAACTAATCTCATTTAATGATCAACCAGCTAACCGTTGGACAAACTGGAACCGTACAAGTGAAGCATCAGTGGGAATCCTCTTTGGTGATTCTGGTATCCTGTCTAAACGTTCGGTTGACAACCTCAATGTTGCCTTCCACGAAGATCACGGTGTTGGTGCACCTAAGTCTTATGTCATCGAATACTATGTAGGGAAAGATGTTCCAACAGTTCCTAAGAATCCAAGCTTTGTAGCTAGTGAAAACCACGTCTTTAACGATGATAAAAACTGGAAACAAGTAACAAATCTTAAAGCTCCAGATCAAGTGAGAGCTGGAGAAATGACTCACTTTAGCTTTGATAAAGTCAATACCTATGCGGTTCGTATCCGTATGGTTAGACCAGATGGTAAATGGGGCACTTCTATTACAGAAATTCAAATCTTCTCTAAACAAGTAGCTGCAGCTAAGAAGGCTCAAGCGCAAATTCAAGTAGATGGAAAAGCTCTACCGAACTTTAACCCTGGCTTGACTGACTATTATCTAAAAGCTAAAGAAGACCAAGAACCAACTGTAACAGCAAGTGTATCAGATAATGGTATTGCTAAAGTGATTCCAAGTGTTCGTGAAGGGGATCCAGTTCGAGTTGTCGTTAAGGCTGAAAACGGAGATATTCTAGGGGAATACCGTCTACACTTTAAGGTGACAAGTGATTGTTAAAATATAGAGTAAATCAAAGTAGAGAGAACCAAAGTGTTCTCTCTTTTCTATCTTATATTTGCTTTTATTCTCCCTTCAAAAGAGTTATAATAAAGATGAAAATAGGGGAAGAGGAGGAGATAGGATGGCTTATATTGAAATGAAAAACAGCTATAAGAGGTATCATACTGGAGATACAGAAATCGTAGCTAATCGAGATGTCAACTTCGAGATTGAAAAGGGAGAACTAGTCATTATTCTCGGGGCATCTGGAGCAGGGAAGTCAACAGTTTTGAATATTCTTGGTGGAATGGATACCAATGATGAGGGACAAGTCTGGGTTGATGGAACCAATATTTCGAATTTCACTTCTCATCAGAGAACTAACTATCGTAGAGATGACGTTGGCTTTATCTTTCAATTTTACAACTTGGTTTCTAACTTGACTGCTAAGGAAAATGTTGAGCTAGCTTCAGAAATTGTTGCTGATGCCTTGAATCCAGAACAGGTTCTAAAGGATGTTGGCTTAGGACACCGTCTCAATAATTTTCCAGCCCAGCTGTCAGGTGGTGAACAACAACGGGTCTCCATTGCTCGAGCGGTGGCTAAAAATCCTAAAATTCTCCTCTGTGATGAACCAACGGGAGCTTTGGACTACCAGACTGGTAAGCAGGTTCTAAAGATTCTTCAAGATATGTCACGTAAAAAAGGGGCCACCGTTATCATCGTAACGCATAATGCTTCCCTAGCTCCTATAGCTGATCGCGTGATTCAGATGCACGATGCTGGTGTCAAGAGTGTTGTTATCAATCCTCAACCACAGGATATTGATGATTTGGAGTACTGAGATGAAAAGAAAGACATATTGGAAAGATCTGCTCCAGTCTTTCAAAGGTTCAAAGGGACGCTTTCTCTCTATACTGACCTTGATGATGTTGGGTTCCTTGGCTTTGGTCGGTCTCAAGGTAGCCAGTCCAAATATGGAGCGAACAGCATGGGATTATATTCAAAAAGCCAATCTGGCTGATATTACTGTCATAGCAGATTATGGTCTAGATCAGGCAGATCAGGAAGAATTGGAAACTCTATCAGGAGTAGATGTCGAATTTGGTTATATGACGGATTTGACTCTAGAAGGTAGTCAAGAAGCCATACGGATTTTTTCTAAAACCGAAAATATTTCAAAATTTGAGGTGACTCAAGGTAGATTGCCTGAAAAAGAAGATGAATTGGCTCTAGCTGATTTTTGGAAAGATCGCTATCAGATTGGTCAAGTCATTCATTTGAACCAAAAGAATGGTAGCAATTCTCAATTGAAGCGAGATAGCTATACCATTACAGGCTTCGTTCACTCTCCAGATATTTTTTCAAAATCAGATATGGGGAGTTCAGGCAGTGGTAATGGGAACTTAGCAGCCTATGGTGTCGTAACAAAAGATAACTTTAAGAGCTCTGTTTACACGATTGCCCGCCTTCATTTTACTAGTTTGACAGATATCAATCCTTTTTCCAGTGATTACGAAAAGAAGCTAGAGGAAGAAGAGGAGACTCTAAAGGAACTAGTTGCTGATAATGGTCAAGCCCGTTTAAAGAAAATCAAAGAGGAATCTCAAGAAAAACTAGACGACGGGAAGAAAAAACTAGATGAAGCGGAAACCAACTTGACAGCTGGCAAGAAACGTCTACAAGAAACCGAGACTCAGCTTCAAGGTCAAGAGTCCCAGTTAAGCCAACTTCCAGAACCGCAAAAGAGACAAGTTTCGAGCCAGATAGACCAAGCTAAAGAACAGCTAAAACAAGAAAAAGAAAAAGTAAGCCAAGCTGAAAAGGATTTTACTATGGAAAAGGCTAAATGGCAGACCAGTCAGGATGAGGTCAATGCTCTTACAGAGCCAACCTATCATGTATACAATCGAAAAAGCTCTCCTACCGGCCAAGGTTATCTCATGTATAGTAATTCAGCCATGAGCATTCGGGCAGTTGGCAATATTTTCCCAGTCGTTCTCTATGCTGTTGCAGCCATGGTTACCTTTATGACTATGACACGTTTTGTGGATGAGGAAAGGACCAATGCAGGAATCTTTAAAGCTCTAGGTTACCATAGCAAAGACATCATTGCTAAGTTTGTGATATATGGTCTGCTAGCTGGAACATTTGGAACCCTTCTAGGAATTCTGATTGGCCATTATATCCTAGCACCTTCCATCTCCCATATCATCACTGAGCGAATGATTGTTGGAGAGAGTCAGCAGTATTTCTACTGGACCTATAGTTGCTTGGCTCTGGGCCTAAGCTTAGTGGCTAGTGCTCTACCTGCCTACCTAGTATCTCGTAGAGAATTGCATGAAGAAGCAGCGCAATTATTATTACCTAAGCCTCCAGTCAAGGGTTCTAAAATTATCTTGGAGCGGATAACCTTTATCTGGTCACGTTTGAGCTTTACTCAGAAGGTAACAGCCCGCAACATTTTCCGTTACAAACAACGCATGCTGATGACCATTTTTGGAGTTGCTGGTTCAGTAGCCCTTCTCTTTGCAGGGCTTGGTATTCAATCTTCTGTGGTTGGAGTGGCTAGTAGGCAGTTTAATGACCTGCAAGAGTACCAGATGATTCTCTCTGTCAATTCTCGGGCTTCAGATACTGATAAGTCTAAGCTAGAAGAAAAACTGAACAGTAATGAAGTTGAAGATTACCGTTTGATATACTCTAAGCAGGTGGAGGAAAAGTATTCCGTCAAGGCTGGAATTCAGACAGTGACCATCTTGGTGACAGATAAGGATGACCTGTCCCCATTTGTACTTTTAGAAAAAAATGGGGAAAAACTTGATTTATCTAGCGGAGTTGTTCTGACAGAGAAATTAGCCCAGTTGGCAGGAGTTTCCGTTGGTGATAATTTTACAATCGATGGAAAAACCTTTAAAGTAGGTTGCATCACGGAGCATTATGTAGGCCATTTTGTTTATATGAATCAGGAGACCTATGAGAAAATTTATGGTCAAACTCCTAAGATGAATACCTATCTTGTCCAACTCAAGGATAATAGTGAAGGGAATACTGAAAAAATTGCGGGAGAATTTATGGAGCAGCCAGCTGTCAGTGGCCTGGTTCAAATGCTTCGACCATCCGACTTTTTGAAAGTTTTGCCAGTTCCCTTAACCAAACCATGGCAATTTTGGTGCTGGTATCAGTGCTACTAGCTATTGTGATCCTCTATAATTTGACCAATATCAATGTTGCTGAACGAATTCGTGAACTCTCAACCATAAAGGTCCTTGGTTTTCACAATAAAGAAGTGACCCTTTATATCTATCGAGAGACCATCATACTGTCACTGGTTGGAATGATTTTAGGCCTAATATCTGGTTATTATCTCCATCAATTTTTAATTCAAATGATAGCACCAGGAACCTTCCGTTTTCAACCAAAAGTCGGTTGGGAAATTTATCTGATTCCAGTCCTAGCTGTTAGTGTCATCCTGACTATCCTTGGATTTTTTGTCAATCACTATCTCAGAAAGGTCGATATGCTAGAAGCCCTCAAGTCGGTAGAATAGGTTTTTTATAACAAAAAACAAATAAGAAAGCCCTTTGTGGCTTTTTTATTTTCATAAAAATGGTAAAATAGTAAGAGTAGAAATGGAGTTCTAGCTATGAAACGAATTGATCAATTTGAAAATAAGAAAGTATTAGTCCTAGGTTTGGCCAAATCTGGTGAATCTGCAGCTCGTCTTTTGGACAAGCTAGGTGCCATTGTGACAGTGAATGATGGCAAGCCTTTTGAGGAAAATCCAGCTGCGCAAAGTCTCTTGGAAGAGGGCATCAAGGTTGTCACTGGCGGCCATCCTTTGGAATTATTGGATGAAGATTTTGCACTTATGGTAAAAAATCCAGGAATTCCTTATAGCAATCCGATGATTGAAAAAGCACTAGAAAAAGGCATTCCAGTATTGACTGAAGTTGAGTTGGCTTACTTGATTTCAGAAACACCAATTGTAGGTATTACTGGTTCAAATGGTAAGACAACGACCACAACCATGATTGGTGAAGTTCTGACTGCTGCAGGACAAAATGGACTCTTATCAGGTAACATCGGTTTTCCTGCTAGTCAGGTGGCTCAGACGGCAACAGATAAGGATACCCTTGTCATGGAGCTATCATCTTTCCAATTGATGGGTATTCAAGCCTTTCATCCTGAGATTGCTGTTATTACCAATTTGATTCCATCTCATATTGACTATCACGGTTCGTTTGAGGACTATGTAGCAGCCAAGTGGAATATCCAAAATAATATGACGGATTCAGATTACCTAGTTTTAAATTTTAATCAAGAATTAGCCAAAGAGTTGGCAACAAAATCTCAAGCAAAAGTTGTACCTTTTTCAACGATTGAAAAGGTTGACGGAGCTTACCTAGAAGATGGTCAACTCTATTTCCGTGGCGAAAAAGTTATGGCAGCTGATGAGATTGGTGTGCCAGGTAGCCACAATGTGGAAAATGCTCTTGCAACCATTGCCGTTGCTAAACTGCGTGGCGTTGATAATGAAACCATCAAGGAAACCTTGTCAACTTTTGGTGGCGTCAAGCACCGTCTCCAGTATGTAGATGAAATTAAGGGTGTAAAATTCTACAACGATAGTAAATCAACCAATATCTTAGCAACTCAAAGCCTTGTCAGGATTTGATAATAGCAAGGTTATCTTGATTGCGGGTGGTTTAGACCGTGGTAATGAGTTTGACGAATTGGTACCAGACATTACTGGACTTAAGAAAATGGTCATCCTCGGTCAGTCTGCAGAGCGTGTCAAACGTGCAGCGGATAAGGCTGGTGTGGCTTATGTCGACGCGACGGATATTGCAGATGCAACCCGCAAGGCTTATGAACTTGCAGAAGCAGGAGATGTAGTTCTTCTTAGTCCAGCCAATGCAAGCTGGGATATGTATGCCAACTTTGAAGTTCGTGGAGATCTTTTCCTTGCTACAGTTGCGGAGTTAAAAGGATAATATGAAAAAAATAGTCTTTACAGGCGGGGGGACGGTAGGACACGTTACCCTCAACCTATTATTGATGCCCAAGTTCATCGAAGATGGCTGGGAAGTCCACTATATTGGTGATAAACATGGAATCGAACACCAAGAAATCCTCAAGTCAGGTCTTGATGTGACCTTCCATTCTATTGCTACTGGGAAATTGCGTCGCTATTTCTCTTGGCAGAATATGTGGGATGTTTTTAAAGTTGCTTGGGGAATAGTCCAATCTTTCTTTATCATGCTTATGATTCGTCCCCATGCCCTCTTTTCAAAAGGAGGATTTGTATCTGTACCCCCCGTTATTGCAGCCCGTTTATCTAGAGTCCCTGTCTTTATTCATGAGTCAGACTTATCAATGGGCTTGGCCAATAAAATAGCCTATAAGTTTGCGAATAAGATGTACTCTACTTTTGAACAATCCGCTAGTCTTACTAAGGTGGAACATGTAGGAGCGGTGACCAAGGTTTCTGGATCAATTATAGAAGAGTCAGAGATTATGGTCGATATCCGGACTTGTTTTGACAGCAAACTACCAACTCTTCTCTTTGTGGGTGGGTCTGCTGGAGCGCGTGTTTTTAACCAATTGGTTACAGACCACAAAAATGAGTTGACAAGTCGCTATAATATTATCAACCTTACTGGTGATTCTAGCTTGAATGAACTGAGCAAAAATCTCTATCGAGTCGATTATGTAACCAAACTCTATCAACCACTCATGAATATGGCAGATGTTGTCATTACCCGTGGTGGTGCCAATACGATTTTTGAGCTGTTGGCTATGGCTAAATTGCATATTATTGTGCCACTTGGTCGTGAAGCCAGTCGTGGAGACCAGATTGAAAATGCAGCTTACTTTGTGAAAAAAGGATATGCAGAAGAGTTACAAGAAAGTGACTTGAATTTATCTACTTTGGAAGAAAAAGTAACTGCACTTCTAAATAACAAAGAACTTTATCAAAACACGATGAGGAATTCTCATGAATTAAAATCTGTAGCGGATTTTTATGAGCTACTTAAAAAAGATTTATCATAAGGAAAATTGATGTCAAAGGAAAAAAAGAAAAAGCAAACTCCTGACAAGGAATTGTCAGAGTGGCAAAAACGAAATCAAGAGTATCTTCAAAAAAAAGCTGAAGAAGAGGCTAAACAAAAAGAAGTTGAAGCAAGCGCAGAGGAAAAAAAAGCGCCATCTTCTTCTGAGGAGAGCAATCAAGAATTATCAGAATGGCAAAAGCAACACCAAGAGTATCTTCAAAAAAAGGCTGAAGAGGAAGCAAAAAGTGCTGAAAATACAGCTGATACAGATTCGGATGAGGAAGCCGATGTTGATTCTGAACCAGAAAGCGATACGGAATCTGAAAAGGAAGAAGATTCTGATACCAGTGATGTTCAAGAAAAACAAGAGGAACAGACTGATACAAAAAAGACATCTTCAATTGATTCAAATAGTAAAGATAAGAATAAAGAAAAAAGATCTAAAGTTAAGAAAGAAAAGAAGCCCAAAACTCCTAAACCTCCAATTCGGTCTGTTCATATTTGGCGTGCAGTTTCTATTTTAGTTCCGAGCTTTTTGATCTTGTTCTTATCAATCTACCTTCTGACTCCTTTTGCTACCCTTAAACAAATTGAGGTAACAGGTACAGTCCAAACGAATGCTGAACAGATAAAAGAGGCTTCAGGAATTCGTGACAGTGACTATACTATTAGTTTGATTCTAAATAAAGATAAGCATGCTGAATTGATCAAATCCAATTACTGGGTTGAATCAGCTTCCATTCAATACAAATTCCCTGCAAATTTACAATTGAAGTTAAAGAATTTGGGATTGTAGCCTATTCTGTATCAGGAGAGAATTATTATCCAATTTTATCCAGTGGTGAAATTGAATCAACCGCTGTGAGTCCAAGTGATCTGCCTGAAACTTTTATATCAGTTCTTTTTACGAACAAAGAGCAAGTCAAGACCTTGATTTCAGAATTATCGGAAGTGAGCTCTGAAATTAAGGATGCCATTGATAAGATTGAATTGGCACCAAGTAAAGTCACTAGCGACCTCCTCAAAATCACAATGCATGATACGGATGAGATACTGGTACCTTTATCAGAATTAGGTAAAAAATTACCCTATTATAGCAAGATAAAACCTCAATTAACCGTACCAAGTGGTATTGATATGGAAGTAGGTATCTATAGCTATAGTCTAGTGGATAAGGCTCTGGATGACGAAAGAGTCAAAGCCAAAGAAGAGGAAAAGAAGAAGCAGGAAGAAGAGAAGAAAAAACAAGCTGAGGAAGAAAATCAAGATCAAACAACACAGAGTCGCTAAGTTTCAGATGATTCGTTCAGTTACTTGTTTTTACTTGACAAGTACCGCTTTAAATAATAGAATAGTAAAAAACCTTTAAAGCAGTCCAGAGAGGCAGCTAAGGTTAGACGGTGAAAGGGTGAAGACTACCCATTTTTCGTGGAACCTTGCTGTAGCAGGTTCCTTTTTTCATGCTCTCTAGATAAAGGTAAAAGGAGAAAAGTATGCGCGAAGCTCGTCCAGTCATTGCTCTTGATTTTCCTAGTTTTGAGGCAGTCAAGCGATTTTTAGAACTTTTTCCAGCAGGAGAGAGCCTCTATCTAAAGGTAGGTATGGAACTCTATTATGCTACAGGACCTGAGATTGTTTCTTATCTTAAAGGCTTGGGACATAGTGTATTTCTAGATCTTAAACTTCATGATATTCCTAATACAGTCAAGTCAGCCATGAAAGTTTTATCTGAACTTGGAGTTGATATGACCAATGTTCATGCAGCAGGTGGTGTAGAGATGATGAAGGCTGCGCGTGAAGGACTTGGAAAGAAGCAAAATTGATTGCAGTCACCCAGCTGACTTCAACATCTGAAGAGCAAATGAGAGATTTTCAAAACATCCAAACCAGTCTCCAAGAATCGGTCATTCATTATGCCAAGAAAACTGCTGAAGCAGGTTTGGATGGTGTGGTTTGCTCAGCTCAAGAAGTCAAGCTCATCAAAGAGGCGACCAGTCCAGATTTTATCTGCCTGACACCAGGTATTCGACCAGCAGGGGCTGCAGTTGGAGATCAAAAACGAGTGATGACACCTGCAGATGCTTATCAGATTGGTAGTGACTACATCGTAGTTGGACGTCCAATCACTCAAGCCACTGATCCAGTAGTAGCTTATCATGCTATCAAAGATGAATGGACACAAGACTGGAAATAAGAATAAAGTAAAAATACAAAGGAGAATCTCATGACACTTGCTAAAGACATTGCTAGCCATCTATTGAAAATTCAAGCCGTTTACCTCAAGCCAGAAGAACCGTTCACTTGGGCATCTGGTATCAAATCACCAATTTATACGGACAACCGTGTGACACTTGCCTACCCAGAGACACGTACCTTGATTGAGAATGGTTTTGTAGAAGCCATCAAGTCAGAATTTCCAGAGGTAGAAGTGGTTGCAGGAACAGCGACTGCGGGTATCCCACACGGTGCCATCATCGCTGATAAAATGAATCTACCATTTGCTTACATCCGTAGCAAACCAAAAGACCATGGTGCTGGAAACCAAATCGAAGGCCGTGTAGCTCAAGGGCAAAAGATGGTTGTTGTTGAAGATTTGATTTCAACTGGTGGGTCTGTTCTTGAAGCCGTAGCAGCTGCCAAACGTGAAGGAGCGGACGTATTAGGTGTTGTGGCTATCTTTAGCTATCAATTACCAAAAGCAGATAAGAACTTTGCTGATGCTGGTGTCAAACTGGTGACTCTTTCAAACTACAGCGAACTGATTCACCTAGCCCAAGAAGAAGGTTACATCACACCAGAAGGACTTGCTCTCCTCAAACGCTTTAAAGAAGACCAAGAAAACTGGCAAAATGTATAAATAGATAGACACTCAGGTATTTTAAGAACTACCTGAGTTTTTTATTTAATGGAAAGTTTATAACCATAGTCTCTGTTTAGAGTAGGATAGGCGGAGTGAATCCGTCCCATCTTTAACTTCTAGTTCTTAATCTGTTTACCTTTATGATAAAAAGTATAGACAAATTTTTTGAAAACATTATGAAAAAGGTTTAAACTATTCTAGTAAACAAAAGTAAACGTTTACGTTTAAGGAGGACTATTGATGTCATATAAAACAAGCAATGCAGAAGGACCTGTAGATTTTATAAATACCTATGACTTGGAGCCTATGGCCCAACAAGTTATTCCCAAAGCTTCTTTTGGGTATATTGCAAGTGGTGCAGAGGATACTTTTACTTTGAGAGAGAATATCCGAGCTTTTAACCACAAACTCATTGTTCCTCGGACCTTATGTGATGTGGAAAACCCAAGCACAGAGATTGAATTTGATGGTGAAACTATCTTCACCAATCATTATGGCACCTGTTGCAGCCCATAAACTAGCTAATGAGCAAGGAGAAGTTGCGACTGCGCGTGGAGTACACGAGTTCGGTTCACTCTATACAACTAGCTCCTACTCAACAGTTGACCTGCCAGAAATTTCTCAAGCCCTTCAAGGTACACCTCATTGGTTCCAATTCTACTTTAGTAAAGATGATGGCATTAACCGTCACATTATGGATCGCGTCAAGGCAGAAGGTTATAAGGCTATTGTCTTGACTGCCGATGCGACGGTAGGAGGTAACCGTGAGGTAGATAAACGAAACGGTTTTGTGTTCCCAGTTGGCATGCCTATCGTAGAAGAATACCTACCTCAAGGTGCTGGTAAGTCAATGGACTATGTCTATAAATCAGCTAAACAACGCCTATCTCCACGAGATGTAGAGTTTATCGCAGAATACTCAGGACTTCCTGTTTATGTCAAAGGTCCACAATGCCGAGAAGATGTTGAACGCTCACTGGATGCAGGGGCTTCAGGTATTTGGGTAACCAACCACGGTGGTCGACAAATTGATGGTGGACCGGCTGCTTTTGACTCGCTACAAGAAGTGGCTGAAGCAGTAAATAAACGTGTGCCAATCGTTTTTGACTCTGGTGTTCGTCGTGGTCAGCACGTCTTTAAAGCCTTGGCTTCTGGAGCTGACTTGGTAGCCATTGGACGACCTGTCATTTATGGTTTAGCCCTTGGTGGTAGTGTTGGTGTACGCCAAGTCTTTGAACATTTGAATGATGAATTGAAGACAGTTATGCAGTTATCTGGAACACAGACAATTGAAGATGTGAAACGATTCAAGCTTCGTCATAATCCATATGATCCAAGTTTCCCAGCTGATTCACATGATTTAAAATTGTATTAGTAGTAAAACAAACCTCCACTCCAAGTGGAGGTTTTTGAGTTATGTCTTTGTAAACATGAAAGAGAGTTTAAAAAGTGAACTTAACGAGTATATAAGAAAAAATTTTAATACATTTTAAACTATTTAAAAAATTTTTAGGAAATTTAGTTGACAAATGTAGATTTTGAGAGTATACTTATAATTGACAAATGTAGATTTTGGAGGAGAGAAGAATGCAGATTTCGGATGCAGAATGGCAAGTTATGAAGATTATCTGGATGCAGGGAGAACAGACTAGTACTGATCTCATAAAAGTATTAGAGAAAAGGTTTAGCTGGTCTAAGTCCACGATCCAGACACTATTGGCTCGTTTGGTGGAGAAAGAATGTTTGACTCGGGAAAAACAGGGCAAGTCCTTTATCTATTCAGCCCTGTTGACACAGGAAGATAGCAAGAAGTTACTTGTCCAGGATATCAAAGATAAGCTTTGTTCTAGAAGGATTAAGCACTTACTTGCCGATTTGATCAAAGAATGTGATTTTACTCTAGCTGACTTGGAAGGCTTGGAAGAAGTGATTTCAAAGAAAAAAGCAAGTGCTGTAACAGAAGTAAAATGTAATTGTATGTAAAGGAGACGCTATGTTAAATCTATTTGTATCTATTGTTGTTTTAGGAATGATTGCTTTTATCCTCTTTTGGTTTTTCAAGAAACCGCAAGAAGATGCTAAGAGAGCCCAACAAAAGAATGGCTATCAGGAGATTCGAGTGGAGGTCATGGGGGGCTACACTCCAGGAACCATTATCCTCAAAAAATCGCAACCTGCTCGCATTATTTTTGATCGAAAAGATCCTTCACCTTGCTTGGATCAAATCGTTTTTCCAGACTTTGGAGTGCATGCAGATCTGCCTATGGGAGACCAATATGTGGTTGAAATCACTCCTGAAGAAGCAGGTGAGTATGGTTTCTCTTGTGGCATGAATATGATGCACGGTAAGATGATTGTAGAATAGGAGAATATTATGACTGAAATTGTAAAAGCAAGTCTTGAAAATGGTGTTCAAAAAATCCGTATCACGGCAGACAAAGGCTACCATCCAGCCCACATTCAACTGCAAAAAGGGATTCCTGCTGAGATTACCTTTCATCGTGTGACACCTTCAAACTGTTATAAGGAAATTCTCTTCGAAGAAGAAGGAATCCTAGAACCAATCGCTCAAGATGAGGAAAAAGTCATTCGCTTTACGCCTCAAGAATTGGGCGAGCATGAATTTTCATGTGGCATGAAGATGCAAAAGGGGACCTACATCGTTGTTGAAAAAACCAAAAAGTCTCTCAGTCTTTTACAACGTTTTTGGATTACCAGCATTTTTACCCTACCATTAGTCCTCCTCATGCTTGGTATGCTGACTGGCAGTATCAGTCACCCAGTCATGCACTGGGGAACCTTCTTAGCTACGACACCCATTATGCTGGTAGCTGGAGTTCCATATATCAGAAGCGCCTGGGCTAGCTTTAAAAAACATAATGCCAATATGGATACCTTGGTAGCTCTTGGAACCTTGGTAGCCTATGTCTACAGTCTATTCGCTCTCTTTGCAGGCCTACCAGTATATTTTGAGAGTGCTGGGTTTATCCTCTTCTTCGTTCTTTTAGGTGCAGTTTTTGAAGAACGTATGCGCAAAAATGCTTCACAGGCAGTCGAAAAATTATTAGACCTACAAGCAAAAACAGCAGAGGTTTTGCGTGATGATGTTTATGTTCAAATACCTCTAGAACAAGTCAAAGTTGGGGATCTCATTCGCGTTCGACCAGGTGAAAAAATTGCCGTTGATGGGACTGTAATAGAAGGAGAAACTAGTATTGATGAATCAATGGTAACTGGGGAAAGTATTCCAGTCGATAAATCAGTTGGAGATGCTGTCATTGGTTCAACAATCAATAATAGTGGTACGATCATTTTTAGAGCTGAAAAAGTAGGTTCTGAAACCATGTTGGCTCAGATTGTAGACTTTGTGAAGAAAGCTCAAACCAGTCGTGCTCCTATTCAAGATTTGACAGACAAGGTTTCTGGAATTTTCGTACCAGCAGTTGTCATTTTAGGACTCCTTACTTTTTGGATCTGGTTTGTTTTTCTTGGTGAAAGTTTTGTAACGTCGCTTCTCTATGGTGTTGCAGTCTTGATTATTGCCTGCCCTTGTGCTCTTGGACTTGCGACACCAACAGCACTCATGGTTGGAACAGGACGAAGTGCCAAGATGGGGATTCTTCTCAAAAATGGTACAGTTCTACAGGAAATCCAAAAAGTTCAAACGGTTGTTTTTGATAAGACAGGAACCTTGACCGAAGGGAAGCCAGTAGTGACAGATGTTATCGGAGATGAAGGAGAAGTGCTAAGTTTGGCTGCTTCACTGGAAGATGTATCTCAACACCCGCTAGCTCAAGCTATTGTTAATCGTGCATCTGAACTAGGAATTAGCCTTTACCCAGTGGAAAACTTCCAAGCCTTGCATGGAAAAGGTGTGACTGGGATTATTAATGGTAAGCAAGTCTTGCTGGGGAATGCTAAGCTCTTAGCTGACCTTGCTATTCCACATGATTATCAAGAACGATTTGATTTGCTTGAGAAAGAAGCAAAAACAGTTGTCTTCCTATCAGTGGATGGTCAGTTAAAAGGCTTAATTGCCTTGCAGGATGTCCCTAAGGAAAATGCTCAGGAAGCCATTGCTAAATTGAAAAAACGTGGTCTTAGAACGGTCATGCTTACTGGAGATAATGCTGGAGTAGCCCATGCGATTGCAGAGCAAATTGGTATCGAAGAAGTAATCGCAAATGTCTTGCCAGAGGAAAAGGCGCATGAAATTCACAAGCTTCAAAAGAATGGAAAACTTGCCTTTGTTGGAGATGGCATCAATGATGCGCCAGCCCTCAGTGTAGCGGATGTCGGAATTGCCATGGGCTCTGGGACAGATATTGCCATTGAATCAGCAGACCTTGTTCTTACAACTAATAATCTACTAGGATTGGCACGTGCTTTTGATATGAGTAAGAAGACCTTTAATCGTATTCTACTCAATCTTTTCTGGGCTTCTATCTATAACCTCATTGGTATTCCGATTGCAGCAGGAGTCTTTTCAAGTCTTGGTTTGGTGCTCAATCCAGAACTTGCAGGATTGGCCATGGCCTTTAGTTCAGTCTCTGTTCTGATCAGCTCTCTCATGCTTAATTTTACTAAAGTCGATTAAAAAGGCGGTCTTAACCGCTTTTTTTGCTATTCTAAAACAGATTTTCAAAACGCTTTCAAACTGTACTGTAATAGAGAATGGAGTATTCTGAGCATATACTTAGAAATCTAAAATCAAATGTGATAAATTAGGATTGTAAATTTACAGAATCGTTTTCAATTACTATATAAAAGCGTTTTTTGTAAATATATGAAATTATTTTGAAGGAGAGTTATCATTATGACTCAAGGGAAAATTACTGCATCAGCAGCAATGCTCAACGTATTGAAACATGGGGCGTAGACACTATCTACGGTATCCCATCAGGAACACTCAGCTCATTGATGGACGCTTTGGCTGAAGACAAAGATATCCGTTTCTTGCAAGTTCGCCACGAAGAAACAGGTGCTCTTGCAGCGGTTATGCAGGCTAAATTTGGCGGATCTATCGGTGTTGCAGTTGGTTCAGGTGGACCTGGTGCAACTCACTTGATCAACGGTGTTTACGATGCAGCTATGGATAACACTCCATTCCTTGCTATCCTTGGATCACGTCCAGTTAACGAATTGAACATGGATGCCTTCCAAGAATTGAACCAAAACCCAATGTACAATGGTATCGCTGTTTACAACAAACGTGTAGCTTACGCAGAGCAATTGCCAAAAGTGATTGACGAAGCTTGCCGTGCTGCCGTTTCTAAAAAAGGTCCAGCTGTCGTTGAAATTCCAGTAAACTTTGGTTTCCAAGAAATCGACGAAAACTCATACTACGGTTCAGGTTCATACGAGCGTTCATTCATCGCTCCTGCTTTGAACGAAGTTGAAATCGACAAAGCTGTTGAAATTTTGAACAATGCTGAACGTCCAGTTATCTACGCTGGTTACGGTGGTGTTAAAGCTGGTGAAGTGATTACTGAATTGTCACGTAAAATCAAAGCCCCAATCATCACAACTGGTAAAAACTTCGAAGCGTTCGAATGGAACTACGAAGGTTTGACAGGTTCTGCTTACCGTGTTGGTTGGAAACCAGCCAACGAAGTGGTCTTTGAAGCAGACACAGTTCTTTTCCTTGGTTCAAACTTCCCATTTGCTGAAGTATACGAAGCATTCAAAAACACTGAAAAATTCATCCAAGTGGATATCGATCCATACAAACTTGGTAAACGTCACGCCCTTGACGCTTCAATCCTTGGTGATGCAGGTCAAGCAGCGAAAGCTATCCTTGATAAAGTAAACCCAGTTGAATCTACTCCATGGTGGCGTGCAAATGTTAAGAACAACCAAAACTGGCGCGATTACATGAACAAACTCGAAGGTAAAACTGAGGGTGCGCTTCAATTGTACCAAGTATACAACGCTATCAACAAATACGCTGATGAAGATGCAATCTACTCAATCGACGTAGGTAACTCTACTCAAACATCAACTCGTCACCTTCACATGACACTAAGAACATGTGGCGTACATCTCCACTCTTTGCGACAATGGGTATCGCCCTTCCTGGTGGTATTGCCGCTAAGAAAGACAATCCAGATCGCCAAGTATGGAACATCATGGGTGACGGTGCATTCAACATGTGCTACCCAGACGTGATCACTAACGTTCAATACAACCTTCCAGTAATCAACGTTGTCTTCTCAAATGATGAATATGCCTTCATCAAGAACAAATACGAAGACACAAACAAACACTTGTTTGGTGTAGACTTCACAAATGCTGACTACGCGAAAATCGCTGAAGCTCAAGGTGCTGTAGGATTTACAGTAAACCGTATCGAAGACATCGATGCTGTTGTTGCAGAAGCTGTTAAATTGAACAAAGAAGGTAAGACAGTTGTCATCGATGCTCGCATCACGCAACACCGTCCACTTCCAGTAGAAGTACTTGAATTGGATCCAAAACTTCACTCAGAAGAAGCAATCAAAGCCTTCAAGGAAAAATACGAAGCTGAAGAGCTCGTACCATTCCGCCTCTTCTTGGAAGAAGAAGGATTGCAATCACGCGCAATTAAATAATTCTGCTTGTCGAAAATCAAATGTAAATATTGTAGATTATATTCTTTGATTTTATAGAGAGAAACTTAAAAAGATCGGAGTAATCCGGTCTTTTTATGGAGGATAGTAAATGAATTTAAATCAACTAGATATTATTGTTTCAGATGTTCCCCAAGTCTGTGCTAGCTTGGAGCGTATTTTGGATAAGAAGGCAGACTATGTTGATGATGGTTTTGCTCAGTTCACGATTGGCAGTCACTGCCTCATGTTATCACAAAATCATTTGATACCTTTGGAAAATTTTCAGTCAGGAATCATTCTTCATCTCGAGGTTGAGGATGTAGACCAGAACTACAAACGGTTGAAAGAACTTGGTATCCAGGTTTTAAACGGCCCAGTTGTAACCGATTGGGGAACCGAATCCCTGCTAGTAAGTGGCTCTGCTGGTCTAGTCATTGATTTTTATCGAATGAAATAAGAGCAAAGTGGTGTGTTTTCGACAAAAGTTACAATAGATGAGGGGATTTATTTACTATTTTTATAAAATCTTCTCTCTACTTTATAAGATAAGAAAAAGAGTTCAACTTGAACTCTTTTTTTGCTATAATGAAGGGAGAAAAATCAGACAGGAGATCAAGATGTCAGAACCATTATTTTTAAATTCTGTAATGCAAGAAAAAATCTGGGGTGGGACTAAGCTACGTGATGAGTTTGGTTACGACATTCTGAGCGAAAAAATCGGAGAATATTGGGCAATCTCAGCTCACCCAAATGGTGTGTCTAAGGTAGCCAATGGTCGCTTTGAGGGAATCGATCTAGCTACTTTGTATGCGGAACACCGTGAGTTATTTGGTAACCGTCCGGAACCAGTATTTCCACTATTAACCAAAATTCTTGATGCCAATGACTGGCTCAGTGTTCAAGTTCACCCAGATGATGCTTATGGACTAGAGCATGAAGGCGAACTTGGAAAGACAGAGTGCTGGTACATCATCGCTGCAGATGAGGGTTCAGAGATTATCTATGGTCACAATGCCAAGTCAAAAGAAGAACTCCGCCAGCAAATCGAAGATAAAAACTGGGATTCCTTGTTAACAAAAGTTCCTGTAAAAGCTGGAGATTTCTTTTATGTACCAAGTGGAACTATGCATGCTATCGGAGCAGGTATCTTGATCCTTGAAACGCAACAGTCTAGTGATACAACTTACCGTGTCTATGACTTTGATCGTAAGGACGATAATGGCAACTTGCGCGAGCTTCACCTTGAAAAATCCATCGATGTTTTAAATATTGGTGAGCCTGCTAACAGCCGACCTGTGACTATTAAAGCAGATGACCTGCGTTCAACTCTTCTTGTGTCTAATGATTTCTTCGCAGTTTACAAGTGGGAAATCACAGGAAAAGTTGACTTTGAAAAGACAGCTGACTACAGCTTGTTGAGTGTCTTGTCTGGTCAAGGGAAATTGACTGTAGACGGTAAGGAATATCCTATCCAAAAAGGTAGCCATTTTATCTTGCCAAGTGATGTTGAAGCTTGGACTTTGGAAGGATCAGATTTAGAATTGATTGTAAGCCATCCATAAAAAGAAAAGACTTGAGATTGATTCTCAAGTCCTTTTTTGTATTTACATAAATTGGGCGATAAAGACCACGATGATGATAATTGGGATGATGTAGCGAAGTAGGAAGAGCCAGACTTGGAAAAGTCCTTGTTTCCATGGTCTTTCATCAAGATGGAGTTCCTCCATGGCTAATGTTTTCTTGAAAATATAACCTGTAAAAAGAGACAAGCAGAGGGCACCAAAAGGCATAAGGAGATTGGAAACCAGGAAATCCATGGAATCAAAGAAGGTCTTTCCAAAGATTTGGACGTCTGCCATAAGACCATAGGAAAGAGCTGAAGGAATACCAAAGATAAAGGTCATGATACCTAAAATTAGACTCCATTGATTGCGCTTATTATTGTTCTGATTGGTGATATTACCAACATTAATCTCAAGCATAACGACTGAAGAAGTTATTGTCGCAAAGAGGAAAAGCAAGAGAAAGAGAATATAGAAAATCGTACCAAAAGGCATATTGTCAAAGAGTTGTGGCAACACGATAAAGAGGAGACTTGGTCCACCTTCGGATTGGATATTAAAGGCTGACATAGCAGGGAAAATCGCAAGTCCTGCCATGATAGAAACTGAAATGTTCAAGGCTACGATGGACATACCTGATTGGACCAGCTTGGTCTTCTTGTCTAGGTAGGAAGCGTAAGTCAACATGGCTGTAACACCGAGAGATAAAGCAAAGAATGACTGCCCCAGAGCGTAGAGTAGTCCAGCACTTGTCAGTTTTGAGAAGTCCGGTTTGAGGAAGTAAACCACACCTTCCATGGCATTTGGCAAGCTGAGAGAACGCCCGATAATAATGACAAAGATGATAAAAAGTAGGGGCATCATAACCTTTGATGCTCTTTCAATTCCTTTTTGAACGCCGTTTGAAACGATGAAAATATTCAAGAAGATAAAGGTAGCTTGGGCTCCTAAGGCAATAACTGGATTAGAAATGATGGAAGAGAATTGCTGGGCATAATCTCCATTTTCGATTAGGTGGAATAATCTTCCAATCTCGATACCAAGGTATGCTAGAATCCAACCCCCAATTACACTATAAAATGAGAGAAGGATGAAAAGAGCAAAGGCACCAATCCAACCAATAAAGTTGTACTTTTGATTGTTTCCAAGCTTTCCAAAAGTTTTGATTGCTGATACGCCAGCGCTTCGACCAAGGGCAAACTCTGCCAAGAGGAGAGGAAATCCAATCAATAGTGTCGAGATGAGAAAGACTAGTAAAAATCCTCCACCACCATTGGCAGCAGTCATGTAAGGGAACTTCCATACAGCTCCAAGACCAATAGCAGAACCAGCAGATGCAAGGATGAAGCCCAGTTTTGAGCCCCATTGCGATTTTTCAGACATCGTTAAACTCCAATCTATTTTCTAAAATAAGAAAAGGCCACTTGAGTTGTCAAATAGCCTTCTCTCAATTGCTCTTTATGAGCTTTTTATTTGATTGATAGACTTGAATATCCTATCATGTTTTCTGAAGCCTGTCAAGAAAGCGGTTTTCAAGTTTTCACACCTTTCTCAAAAAGTTAAAAATTTTTCGTAAAACCACTTGACTCTGACCTAAGGGGAGGGGTTATACTATACTTGTAAGGAGAAAATCATGTACCATATCAAAGAAGCTGCGCAGCTTTCAGGTGTCTCTGTAAAGACCCTGCACCATTACGATAAGTTAGGACTCTTGGTTCCTTTAAAGTCGGAAAACGGCTATCGAACCTATAGTCAGGATGATTTGGAACGACTTCAGATCATTCTTTATTACAAATATCTAGGCTTTTCTTTAGAAAAAATAGCAGAGCTGTTAGAAGAAGAAACTTCAGATTTATTGCCCCATCTGATTAGGCAACTGGACTATTTAACTCGAGAAAGGCAACGTCTGGATACCTTGATATCTACCTTGCAAAAAACCATACAAGAACAAAAAGGAGAAATAAAAATGACCATTGAGGAAAAATTCACCGGATTTAGCTATCAAGACAATCAAAAATACCGCCAAGAAGCAGTAGAGAAATATGGTCAAGAAGTCATGGATAAGGCTCTCGAACGTCAAACTGGTAGAGAAGATGAGGCTACGGAAGCCTTCAACCAAGTCTTTCAAACCCTGGCTCAAAATCTCAAAGATGGACTACCTACAACAGCAACTGAAAACCAAGAAGAAGCATCCAAGCTCCTACAAGCCATTCGTACGTATGGGTTTGATTGTTCTATTGAAGTCTTCGGTCATATCGGTAAAGGCTATGCCTATAATCCAGAGTTCAAAGAAAACATTGACAAATTTGGACCTGGAACAGCTCAATACACTTCAGATGTTATTGCCCATTATGTTCGAACTCAGACAAAATAAATCGGCGGAGTAATTTCTGCCGATTTCTTACTTTAAAGTTTAATTAAAATGCAAGCTTCCTGCCACCCAGCCGGTACAGAGGGCAGAAGTAATGTTAAAGCCACCAGTATGGGCATTGATATCTAGCACCTCCCCTGCAAAGTGAAGACCAGGTACCAGCTTACTTTCCAGAGTTTTAGGATTGATTTCCTTGAGACTAACGCCACCTTTAGTTACAAAGGATTTAGCCAATGACATTTTGCCAGTAACCGGGATTTTGAGGGACTTGATAGATTGGAGAAGTTGATCCCGTTCTTTTTCAGTTAGTTGTTTGACTTTTTCTGGGTATCCTTGCGAGAAGAAATCTGCCAAGCGTTCAGGCAATAAAGATTTCAAGGCATTTTTCAAGGATTTTTCACGATTTTCTTCTAGAAAGTTAACTAAGTCACTTTCAGAAAGTTGTGGCAAGACATCTAAAGAGAGGATTTCACCACCCTTGACAAAGCTTGACATACGTAGAGCAGCAGGACCTGACAGACCAAAGTGGGTAAAAAGTAGGTCATGAGTAATGACATGCTTGCCATAGCTTAGAGTCACATCGTCTAGTGAAATTCCCTGCAAAGCCTTGTGTGGAAAATCTGTCAGCAAAGGACTCTCGGCCGCTTCAAGTTCGGTAATGGTATGTTTAAAGTGGCGAGCGATATCATGACCAAAACCAGTTGAACCAGTAGAAGGATAGGATTTGCCACCAGTTGTGACAATGAGTTTATCACAAGTGAAGGTTTGGTCTGCTGACTTAAGGACAAACTGATCGTCAATCTTTTTAACAGAAACAATCTCCGTTTGAGTAGCAATTTGCCCACCAAGTTCAGTGATTTTCTTTTCCAGAGCTTCGATTATGGTACGAGATTTATCACTGGCTGGGAAGACACGGCCGTGGTCTTCAACCTTGAGTTTGACACCATTTTCTGTGAAAAAGTTGATGATATCATGGTTATCAAACTGGGAGAAGACACTGTATAGAAAACGTCCATTTCCAGGAATGCCAGCTAGTAGGTCATCTAGAGTTCCGTTATTAGTTACGTTACAGCGCCCCCCACCAGTACCAGCTAATTTTTTTCCGAGTTTCCGATTTTTTTCGATAAGGAGGGTTTTCTGTCCATAAAAGCTACTGGAAATCGTAGCCATCATACCAGCAGGACCTCCTCCAATAACAATAGTATCAAAATGTTTCATAAGAGTATTGTACCATAAAAAAACAAGAGATGATAAGTCATCTCTTGTCTGATTAACCAATTTCATATCCCATGAGAAGTCCGCCTTCTTCTGCATAGAAACTACAAAGTCCAGAGGTTGGAAGAATCTTAATTTCAGCTTGCGGGTACTTTTCTCGCAAGAGTTCTGAGAGTTGTTGGCAGAATTTTTCATTGCTACGATGAGCCATGACAATACGTCCACCAGCGTAGCCAGCTTTAATGATTTCTTCATATGCAGCTTGAAGGGACTTTTTAGCACCACGAGCTTTTTGGAGGAGTTCTAATGTTCCTGTTTCACTTGCTTCTCCAACCATTCGAATATTAAGTAGTCCGACAACCGCACCGATAAGCTTGCTCAAACGGCCATTTTTAACCAGATTATCTACTTTAGCAAGAACAAAAAAAAGTTTTGTTTTTTCTTGGTAAGCAGTAATAGCTTCAACGACTTCTTCAAAATGATAAAGTCCCTTGGTTCAATCAAGTCGTTTGAGCTTTTTCGACGATTAGAGATCAACCTCTCCACCAGCTGAAAGGCTGTCAATCACATGGATTTTAGTATCGGGATGGTCCTCAAGATAAATATTTTTTGCAAGTTGAGCACTGTTTTGGCTACCAGACAGAGTTCCTGTAATAGTCACAACAAAAATATGTTTTGCTCCCTCGAAGGCACGTAAGTAATCATCAGGACTAGGACAGGCTGATTTAGAAGCTTCAGAAGTCGCATACATGGTTTCCATCATGTGATCGATATTAAGATTAGCATCATCAATAAAAATCTGATCAGCCACTTGAATGGTTAGTGGGACACTGATAAACTCAGTATCAATAGCAAGGTTTGGCAGTTGACGATAATCACAACCAGAGTCAGCTACAATCTTCCATGTCATAGAAATTCTCCATCTTTATCACTTATACATTGACAAAGGTTCTGTCTTTTTTTACAATTATATCATGAAAGTTCTTGAAACAAAAGTAATACCGCTCTGTCGTTACAAGTAGAAAGGAAGTGTCATGGCTGAACGAAAAATTTCAGAAACGTCGCTTGATAATCTGAGAAAAGCAAACCAAGAATCCAATTTACTGACCAGAGAAGCAATTGAAACTGCCCTTATACAACTCCTTGAGAAAAAAGAGTTAGCAAAGATTAGTATTTCCGAATTAGTTAAACGAGCAGGGGTTTCAAGAGCGGCTTTTTATCGAAATTATGAATCAAAAGAAGCCATTCTCGAAAGTGTATTCAAGCGTAGCGTACATAACATCATGGAACAGTTAGGGAACTATGATGTCAAGAATGATCTTCATTTAGTGTGGATCCATCTTTTTCATGAGGCTAAGAAAGAAGCTAAGGTAATTCAACTTGCTTTGGATTATCATTTAGAAAAGATACTGGTTCAAGCTATGCAGGACTTTTTAGAAAAGCACCATGGAAAAACTAAAGGAGTCAGCTCTTATCTTCATTCTTTCTGGAGTTCGGCTATTGTCTCAGTCCTTATAAAATGGATTAAAGATGGGATGAAGGTACCCGCTGAAAAGATTGCAGATTTACGCCTACCATTTTTTAAAAAATAGACGATTAGGAGATAAATGATGTCAGATAAAAGACTTGCCTGGGACGAATACTTTGCAGCTCAAGCCTTATTGATTGCCAATCGATCAACTTGTAAACGAGCAAAAGTTGGAGTTGTACTTGTGAAGGACAACAAAGTGATTTCAACTGGATATAATGGCTCTGTTTCAGGGACTGAGCATTGTATTGATCATGATTGTCTTGTGATAGAAGGACATTGTGTTAGAACACTTCATGCAGAAGTGAATGCTATTTTACAAGGCGCTGAACGAGGTATTCCAAAAGGATTCACTGCCTATGTTACGCATTTTCCTTGTCTTAACTGTACAAAACAGTTGCTTCAAGTAGGTTGTGAACGTGTTGTTTATATCAACCAATACCGCATGGATGATTATGCCCAATACCTTTACCAAGAAAAAAAGACGGAATTAACCCATCTACCGCTTGAAACAGTTCAGTCAGCTATTAGGGAAGTAAATTTGATATAGAGTCCAAAAAAAGAATGGTTTCAAAAGCTTTTTGAACCATTTTTTGATATAATTAGAAGAATAAATTGAAAGAAGGAACTCACAAATGGGAAAAATTGAAGTTATTAATCATCCACTGATTCAACACAAATTGTCAATCTTGCGTCGTACTGACACTTCTACAAAGGCTTTTCGTGAGCTCGTAGATGAGATTGCAATGTTGATGGGATATGAAGTTCTTCGTGATCTTCCACTTGAAGATGTGGAGATTGAGACACCGATCACTAAAACAGTTCAAAAACAGTTGGCTGGTAAAAAATTAGCGATCGTCCCAATCTTGCGTGCAGGTATTGGTATGGTTGACGGACTATTGAGCCTTGTTCCTGCTGCGAAAGTTGGGCACATCGGTATGTACCGTGATGAAGAAACACTTCAACCAGTTGAATACTTGGTTAAATTACCTGAAGATATTGACCAACGTCAAATCTTTGTAGTTGACCCTATGCTAGCTACAGGTGGTTCAGCTATCCTTGCTGTTGATTCCCTTAAAAAGCGTGGAGCTTCAAATATCAAGTTTGTCTGTTTAGTTGCAGCTCCAGAAGGTGTTAAGGCACTTCAAGCAGCACACCCTGATGTAGAAATCTTTACAGCAGCTTTGGATGAACGTTTGAACGAACATGGTTACATCGTTCCAGGTCTTGGAGATGCTGGAGACCGCTTATTCGGAACTAAGTAGAGTTCTGAAAGAGGATTATATAGACTCATAAAATTGACCTTTTTGACCAATGAGGTATAATAACTTCATTGTCAGTAGACAACTACTAAATTTAAAATGATCAGAAAGGAGAAATGAATGATTCCTGTAGTTATTGAACAAACAAGTCGTGGAGAACGCTCGTATGACATCTACTCACGACTTCTTAAGGACCGCATTATCATGTTGACTGGACCAGTCGAAGACAATATGGCAAACTCAGTTATCGCTCAATTGCTTTTCTTGGATGCCCAAGATAGTACAAAAGATATTTACCTTTATGTAAACACTCCTGGAGGTTCTGTATCAGCTGGTTTGGCAATCGTTGATACTATGAACTTTATCAAGGCAGATGTCCAAACTATCGTTATGGGAATGGCAGCATCAATGGGAACAATCATTGCATCTAGTGGAGCTAAAAGGTAAACGTTTTCATGCTTCCAAATGCAGAATACATGATTCACCAACCAATGGGTGGTACAGGTGGTGGTACTCAGCAGACTGATATGGCCATCGCTGCTGAACACCTGCTTAAAACCCGTAAGATTTTGGAGCAAATTCTTGCAGATAATTCTGGTAAATCTGTTGAACAAATTCATAGAGATGCTGAACGTGATTACTGGATGAGTGCTCAAGAAACATTAGAATATGGTTTCATTGACGAGATTATGGCAAATAATTCTTTGAACTAATAATCCTTAAAAGCAAACTCGACTGAGTTTGCTTTTTTTGATATAATAAAAGGAAGATTTTTAAAAGGAAGCTATATTATGTTTGAAAAAGAGAATCGTTCTGGTTTGATTGTCTATCTTTATTATAATCGTGATGTAAAAAAACTCCAAAGTTTTGGAGATATCTGTTACCATTCTAAAAAGCGTCGTTATATACAGCTTTATGTACCAACAGAAGAAGTAGCTGAATTGGTAGAACGTTTAGAAAAAGAAAAATTTATTAAAAAAGTAAGAGTTTGCCACATTCAAGAACTAGAAACTCCTTTTGTTGGAAACCTTTATCGAAAGGAAGAAAACGTTATCATTTAAAAAAATACAAAAAAAGTATTGACAATTTTCTGATAATTCGATATATTCTTAACATCTCATTAAAAATGAACTTAAGAAGGAGACAAATTATGAAGAAAAAATTCGCATTATCGCTTGTTGCACTTGCAAGTGTAGCTGTTTTAACAGCTTGTGGTGAAGTGAAATCAGGAGCATCGAACGCAACTGGTAACCCAGTAGATGAAAAAGTTATTAAAATTGGTTTCAACTTTGAAGAGACTGGAGCAGTAGCTGCTTACGGTACATCTGAACAAAAAGGTGCTCAACTTGCAGTTGATCAAATCAATGCTGCTGGTGGTGTTGATGGAAAACAAATCGAAGTTGTAGATAAGGATAACAAATCTGAAACTGCTGAAGCGGCTTCTGTTTCTACAAACCTTGTTACTCAATCAAAAGTAGCAGCTATCGTAGGTCCTGCGACTTCTGGAGCAACTGCTGCTGCAGTGGCAAACGCTACTCAAGCTGGTGTGCCATTAATCTCGCCAAGTGCTACTCAAGATGGTTTGACAAAAGGACAAGACTTCCTATTTATTGGAACATTCCAAGATAGCTACCAAGGTAAAATCATCTCAAACTATGTAGCTAATAAATTGAGTGCTAAGAAAGTTGTTTTGTATACTGATAACTCAAGTGACTATGCTAAAGGTATTGCAAAAGCTTTCCGTGAATCGTTTAAAGGTGAAATCGTAGCTGATGAAACATTTGTATCAGGAGATACTGACTTCCAAGCAGCTCTTACAAAAATCAAAGATAAAGAATTTGATGCGATCGTATTACCAGGTTACTACACTGAAGCAGGTAAAATTGTAAACCAAGCTCGTGGTATGGGTATTGACAAACCAATCATCGGTGGTGATGGATTTAATGGTGAAGAGTTTGTTCAACAAGCAACAGCAGAAAGAGCATCAAACATTTACTTCATCTCTGGTTTCTCATCAACAGTTGATGTTTCTGATAAGGCAAAAGCCTTCCTAGAAGCATACCGTGCGAAATACAATGAAGAGCCTTCAACTTTTGCAGCTCTTGCATATGACTCAGTTTACCTTGTAGCAAATGCAGCAAAAGGTGCTAAAACATCTGTAGAACTTAAAGATAATCTTGCTAAAACTAAAGACTTTGAGGGAGTAACAGGAAAAACAAGCTTCGATGCAGATCACAACACTGTTAAAACTGCATTCATGATGACTATGAATAATGGTAAAGTTGAAGCGGCAGAAGTCGTACAAACCATAAATTAAAGATAACGAGAATGGGGAATGAGCTTTTTACTCACTCCCTGTTTCGGTATTTTTGAAGCAATTTATATCCTAAAAATTATTATTGGAAAGAGTGAACTATATGCTCCAACAACTTGTTAATGGTTTAATCTTGGGTAGTGTTTATGCATTATTAGCCCTTGGATATACCATGGTTTATGGAATTATCAAGCTCATCAACTTCGCCCACGGCGATATTTATATGATGGGGGCTTTTATGGGCTATTTCTTGATTAACTACCTACAATTAAATTTCTTTGTTGCCCTACTTCTATCTATGGTCGGTACAGCTATTCTGGGTGTTATCATCGAGTTTCTAGCCTACCGTCCACTCCGACATTCAACTCGTATCTCTGTATTGATTACTGCTATCGGGGTATCCTTCTTGCTTGAGTATGGAATGGTCTATCTAGTAGGTGCCAATACACGCGCCTTCCCTCAAGCAATCCAAACAGTTCGTTATGACTTGGGTCCAATCAGTCTAACAAATATTCAATTGTTGATTTTGACTGTTTCAATTGTTTTGATGATTCTTTTGCAACTCATCGTGCAAAAAACAAAAATGGGGAAAGCAATGCGTGCCGTATCTGTAGATAGTGATGCAGCTCAATTGATGGGGATCAACGTAAACCGTACAATCAGCTTTACATTTGCTTTAGGTTCAGCTCTAGCTGGTGCTGCTGGTGTCCTTATCGCCCTTTACTATAATTCATTGGAACCATTGATGGGAATGACTCCGGGTATTAAATCATTCGTGGCTGCCGTTTTAGGTGGTATCGGTATTATTCCTGGTGCAGCTCTTGGAGGTTTTGTAATCGGACTATTGGAAACTTTTGCAACAGCCTTCGGAATGTCAGATTACCGAGATGCCATCGTATATGGAATCTTACTCTTGATCTTGATTGTTCGTCCAGCAGGTATCCTTGGTAAGAATGTGAAAGAGAAGGTGTAAACAATGAAAGAAAATTTAAAAGTTAATATTCTCTGGTTGCTCCTTTTGTTGCTTGGATATGGTGTGATTAGCTTATTAGTTTCGTTTGGTATTTTAAACCTTTTCCACATTCAGATTCTAGAGCAAATCGGTATCAATATTATTCTTGCAGTGGGGCTTAACCTTATCGTTGGTTTCTCTGGTCAATTTTCTCTGGGACATGCTGGGTTCATGGCTATCGGTGCCTATGCAGTAGCGATTATTGGTTCTAAATCTCCAACTTATGGTGCCTTCTTCGGAGCTATGCTGCTTGGTGCTATCATTGCTGGTTTGGTTGCCTTGGTCGTTGGAATTCCAACCCTACGTTTGAAGGGGGACTACCTTGCAGTAGCGACACTTGGTGTTGCTGAGATCATTCGAATCTTTATTGTTAATGGTGGTGAACTAACTAACGGAGCTGCTGGTATCCTTGGTATTCCAAACTTTACTAATTGGCAAATGGTATACATTTTTGCCGTGATTACGACAATTGCAACACTTAATTTCCTTCGTAGTCCAATCGGTCGTTTAACCTTGTCTGTTCGTGAAGATGAAATTGCAGCTGAATCTGTCGGGGTCAATACAACAAAAATCAAAATTATCGCATTTGTCTTTGGAGCTATGACTGCAAGTATTGCAGGTTCCCTTCAAGCAGGATTTATCGGTTCTGTTGTGCCTAAGGATTATAGCTTTATCAACTCTATCAACGTTTTGATTATCGTTGTATTTGGTGGTTTGGGATCAATTACAGGAGCAATTGTCGCTGCGATTGTTCTTGGTATTTTGAATATGTTCCTTCAAGATGTGGCTAGCGTTCGTATGATTATCTATGCTTTGGCCTTGGTACTCGTTATGATTTTCAGACCAGGTGGTCTTCTTGGAACATGGGAATTGAGCCTATCAAGACTCTTTAAAAAAGGTAAGAAGGAGGGACAAAACTAATGGCATTACTTGAAGTAAAACAGTTAACCAAGCATTTTGGTGGTCTGACTGCTGTTGGAGATGTAACTCTAGAATTGAATGAAGGTGAACTTGTTGGCTTGATTGGACCGAACGGAGCTGGGAAAACAACTCTTTCAACTTGCTGACAGGTGTTTATGAGCCAAGTGAAGGAACAATTACATTAGATGGTCACTTATTAAATGGCAAGCAACCCTATAAAATTGCTTCTCTTGGTCTAGGTCGTACTTTCCAAAATATTCGACTTTTTAAAGATTTAACTGTCTTAGACAATGTTCTCATTGCTTTTAGCAATCATCATAAAAAACATGTTTTTGCTAGTTTCTTACGCTTGCCGGCATTTTATAAAAATGAAGAAGCATTAAAAGCCAAGGCTATCGATTTACTTAAAATCTTTGACTTGGATAGGGATGCTGATACCTTAGCTAAAAACTTAGCTTATGGTCAACAACGCCGTTTAGAAATCGTTCGTGCCCTCGCTACAGAACCAAAAATCCTCTTTTTGGATGAGCCTGCAGCGGGTATGAATCCACAAGAAACAGCTGAATTGACAGACCTTATTCGTCGAATCAAAGAAGAATTCAAAATTACCATCATGCTTATCGAACATGATATGAACTTAGTAATGGACGTTACTGAACGTATCTATGTACTCGAGTATGGCCGCTTGATTGCTCATGGAACACCTAGTGAAATCAAGACGAATAAACGTGTTATCGAAGCTTATCTAGGAGGTGAGGTCTAATGTCTATGTTAAAAGTTGAAAATCTATCAGTGCATTATGGCATGATCCAAGCTGTTCGTGATGTGAGTTTTGAAGTAAACGAAGGAGAAGTAGTATCCCTTATCGGAGCAAATGGAGCTGGGAAAACAACCATTCTTCGTACCCTTTCAGGTTTAGTTCGTCCTAGCTCTGGTAGAATTGAGTTTTTAGGACAAGAAATTCAAAAGACACCAGCTCAGAAAATTGTTGCATCAGGTCTTTCTCAGGTTCCAGAAGGCCGTCATGTCTTTTCAGGTTTGACTGTTATGGAAAACCTAGAAATGGGAGCTTTTCTTAAGAAAAATCGTGAAGAGAACCAAGCTAATCTGAAAAAAGTCTTTTCACGTTTTCCACGTTTAGAAGAACGTAAAAACCAAGATGCGGCAACCCTATCTGGTGGTGAACAGCAGATGCTTGCCATGGGTCGTGCACTCATGTCAACACCAAAACTCCTTCTTTTGGATGAACCATCAATGGGGCTTGCTCCGATTTTTATCCAAGAAATTTTTGATATTATCCAAGATATTCAAAAGCAAGGGACAACAGTTCTCTTAATTGAGCAAAATGCTAATAAAGCACTTGCTATTGCAGATAGAGGATATGTACTAGAAACAGGTAAGATTGTCCTATCAGGAACAGGAAAAGAACTGGCAGCCTCAGACGAAGTCAGAAAAGCATATCTAGGTGGCTAAACTAGTCTCCCAGACTAGTTTAGGTTGTGGATGGAGATTGCGCACGCAATCCCTCTATAGTCCGGAGGATCTTTTTAGTCGGTAGATAAGGATTACGTAAATAATCACCCAATCCATTGGATTGTTTTAGTCGGCGGATAGAGAATGCCTCTAATCCTCTATCTCACCAGAAAAAATTAAAAACGAATGAAGAGTTATTTTTTCATTCATAGAGCTCATTTTAAGAGCTCTTTTTTGTAAGGTCATCAGAGTTTTCTGAATCTTGAAAAAGAATTGAAAGCGTTTGATTGCTTTCTTTAAAAGGTGTATAATAAAACTATAAATATAAAGGAGAAGTCCTATGGCAGTTAAAGATTTTATGACACGTAAGGTGGTCTATATCAGTCCAGATACAACAATAGCTCATGCGGCAGACTTAATGCGTGAACAAGGTTTGCACCGTCTTCCTGTTATAGAGAATGATAAATTAGTGGGATTGGTGACAGAAGGCACTATTGCTGAAGCTAGTCCATCTAAAGCTACAAGTCTTTCTATCTATGAGATGAATTACCTACTTAACAAAACAAAGGTAAAAGATGTCATGATTCGTGATGTTATAACTGTTTCAGGTTACGCTAGTCTAGAAGATGCAACCTATCTCATGCTTAAAAATAAAATTGGTATCCTTCCTGTAATGGATAATGGTCAGCTCTATGGTGTCATTACAGATCGCGATGTTTTTAGAGCTTTTCTAGAGGTTTCAGGTTATGGAGAAGAAGGAATTCGAGTTCGTTTCATTACTGAAAATGAGGTAGGAGTTCTAGGAAAGATTGTTTCTTTGATCGTTGAAGAAAATCTTAATATCTCACATACTATTAACGTACCCCGCAAGGATGGTAAAATTATTATTGAGGTGCAAATCGATGGAATGGTTGATCTTCCATTCCTAAAAGAAAAATTTGAAGCAGAAAATATTCAAGTAGAGGAAATAGCTCGAACTTCTGCTAAAAAGCTTTAAAAAATGAATTAGAAACACCTTTTTTACTTGCCAAAAAAATATTTTTCTAGTATAATAGTTTATTGTGAGCAAACCTCACTTACCCCTTGCCAAGTCTTGGGGTCATTAGACCAAAAGGAGGAACATATCAATGGCTAAATACGAAATTCTTTATATTATTCGTCCAAACATTGAAGAAGAAGCGAAAAACGCTTTGGTAGCACGTTTTGACTCTATCTTGACTGACAACGGTGCAACTGTTGTTGAATCAAAAGCATGGGAAAAACGTCGTCTTGCATACGAAATTCAAGATTTCCGTGAAGGACTTTACCACATCGTTAACGTTGAAGCAAACGACGATGCAGCTCTTAAAGAGTTTGACCGTCTTTCAAAAATCAACGCTGACATTCTTCGTCACATGATCGTCAAACTTGACGCGTAAGAAGGTAAATTATGATTAACAATGTTGTACTTGTAGGGCGTATGACACGTGACGCTGAGTTACGTTATACCCCATCAAATGTAGCAGTTGCGACTTTTACTCTTGCAGTAAACCGTACATTTAAGAGTCAAAATGGCGAACGTGAGGCTGATTTTATCAATGTCGTAATGTGGCGCCAACAGGCTGAAAATCTTGCTAACTGGGCTAAAAAAGGCTCTCTTGTTGGGATTACAGGCCGTATTCAGACTCGTAGTTACGATAACCAGCAAGGACAACGTGTCTATGTGACAGAAGTCGTAGCTGAAAATTTCCAAATGTTGGAAAGCCGTAGTGCTCGTGAAGGACAGACTGGTGGAGCTTATTCTGCACCAAGTGCTAGTCATGCAGCACCTACAAATTCAGTACCAGACTTTTCACGTAATGAGAATCCATTTGGAGCAACAAATCCTTTGGATATTTCGGATGATGATTTACCATTCTAATGGACAATTAATACTATAAAGGAGAAAAAACATGGCTCAACAACGTCGTGGCGGATTCAAACGCCGTAAAAAAGTTGATTACATCGCAGCAAACAAAATTGAATATGTTGATTACAAAGATACTGAGCTTCTTAGCCGTTTCGTTTCAGAACGCGGGAAAATCCTTCCTCGTCGTGTAACTGGAACTTCAGCGAAGAACCAACGTAAAGTAACAACAGCTATCAAACGCGCTCGCGTAATGGCTTTGATGCCTTTCGTAAACGAAGATTAAAAAAAGACCCCGTCGGGTCTTTTTTTCAGGTCCGGTGGACCTCTTTTTCATGAGCTTGAAAACTAGAAAGCGAATTAAGATCCCAACGGGTCTTTTTTTCACGAGCCTTGAAATGAAATAGCGAGTTGGGGTCCGGGTGGACCTCTTTTTCATGAGCTCAGCGAGTCAAGAGCCGGGTGGTTTTTTTCTTTCTCTAAAACGTGCTATAATGATAGTAGTAAAGCTATAAAGGAGTATCTTATGGAGGGAAACGACATGTTCAATTAGAAAAATGCATTGAATCGGATATCAAACACCTATCCCAAGGTTTTATCAATCAGGGTTGGCCTGGTAGAGAGGAAATTTTGGCTAGATATTTTCTGGAACAGGAAAGTGGGGAGAGAGAAGTCTTAGTTGCAGAGATTGATGGTGCTGTAGCGGGCTACGTTACCATTCTGCCTTCTGCTAAACATGGTCCTTTTGCAGAAGTCTATCCAGAATTATCAGATTTTTAATGTGTTTGAGCCTTTTTCGAAATCAAGGGATTGGGAATCAACTGCTAGAAGAAGCAGAAAAAAACGAGTCAAGTTTGTTTCGAGTAAGGTCACTCTTGGTGTAGGTTTGCACTTAGGCTATGGTCCTGCCCAGAGATTGTATATCAGACGGGGCTACATTCCAGATGGGACAGGTGTCTGGTATCGAAATCAACCCTTGGAAATGAATGCAACTAGCCAAAATAATGATGATTTGGTTTTGTATCTAGTAAAGGAATTAGGATAAGAGACAAGGATTTTATTGGGGATGTGGGATTTCTCTACTTTATGGTATAATGGAAGGAGTGAATTGAAGGAGGTATTATAATGGATGCCAAGTTAAGATACAAGGCTAAGAAGATTAAAATTATCTTTTTTGATATAGATGATACTTTACGAAATTCAAAGACAGGTTTTATTCCTAGTACTATTCCAACGATTTTTAAACAATTACGTGAAAAAGGAATTTTAACAGGAATCGCGTCTGGACGAGGCATTTTTGGTGTTGTTCCAGAGATTCGTGATCTCAAGCCTGACTTCTTTGTAACCTTGAATGGTGCTTATATTGAGGACAAAAAGGGCAATGTCATTTTTAGTAATAAAATTGCTAAAGATAAGGTTGAAGAATATATTAATTGGACCAAAGAAGTTGGAATTGATTATGGTTTGGTGGGAAGTCATGCTGCTAAACTATCAAGGCGAACAGAGATGATTAGCCAGGCGATTGACCCGATTTATCCTGATTTAGAGGTGGACCCTGATTTTTACAAAAAAGAAGATATTTATCAGATGTGGACCTTTGAGGATCAGGGAGATGATTTGATCTTACCTGATACTTTGGCATCGATTTTACGTATGGTACGTTGGCATGAACATTCGTCAGATGTGGTGCCTATTTCTGGTTCTAAGGCAGCTGGAGTTGCCAAAGTGGTAGACAAATTAGGTTTAAAACCTGAAAACGTTATGGTTTTTGGGGACGGACTTAACGATTTAGAACTCTTTGATTATGCAGGCATTAGTGTCGCTATGGGTGTTTCTCATGACAAAATCAAAGAGAAAGCAGATTATATTACAAAAACATTAGAAGAGGATGGCATTTTTAATGCCTTAGAAGGATTCGGTATGGTAGAAAAAGAATTGCATTTCCCACAAGTAGATATTGAAACAGTAGAAGGTCCTATCGCGACTATTAAGACCAATCACGGAGACTTGCGTATCAAGCTCTTCCCTGAACATGCTCCTAAAACAGTAGCTAACTTTGTAGCTCTATCAAAAGATGGCTACTATGATGGAGTCATTTTCCATCGTATTATTAAAGATTTTATGATTCAAGGTGGAGACCCAACTGGAACCGGTATGGGTGGTGAATCTATCTATGGAGAATCTTTTGAGGATGAGTTTTCAGAAGAACTTTACAATGTCCGTGGAGCCCTTTCTATGGCTAATGCTGGGCCAAATACAAATGGTAGCCAGTTCTTTATCGTGCAGAACCAACACTTGCCATATTCTAAGAAAGAAATTGCTCGTGGTGGTTGGCCAGAGCCAATTGCGGAGATTTATGCAGAACAAGGTGGAACTCCTCACCTAGACCGTCGTCATACTGTCTTCGGTCAACTTGCAGATGAAGCATCATATCAAGTTCTAGATGCAATTGCAGGTGTCGAAACAGGTGCAATGGACAAGCCAGTTGAAGACGTAGTCATTGAAACTATTGAAATTGAGGACTAAAATGAAAATCGGTGATAAGCTAAATGGCCGTATTACTGGGATTCAGCCCTATGGAGCTTTTTGTTGAGTTAGAAACATGGTAGTGACAGGGTTGATTCATATCTCGGAGATTCGGACAGCTTATCGAAAAATATTTATGATGTTTTAAAAATCGGTGATGAAGTCCAGGTACAAGTAGTAGATTTTGACGAATATACAGGGAAAGGCTAGCCTTTCCATTCGTACCTTGGAAGAAGAAAAAAACATCAACTTCCTAGACGGAGACGTTTTTCGAATGATCGCATCAAACATGGTTTTGCACCGCTTGGTCGCATGATGCCTGTTTGGACTCGAGAAGCCTTGGAGCATTTAAAGAAAAACAGTAATTGATAAATTTCTAACCATCTTTGATGTCTATTACAATTTGCATAATATAGAAGAATGAATCGATAGAACAATTATTAAAAATCAGGAGAGCGGATTAATCAACTCTTCTCAACAGATATCAAAAGATTATTCAAAAATAGAGAGGTTTTTAGCTATTCAGTTGATAGTGTCCTTTTATCACGCTTCCCCCGATTTCCTAAAACAGGTTTGGTGGTGGATTTTTGTGCAGGTAATGGAGCTGTTGGACTTTTTGCCAGTAGCCGAACCAAGGCTAAAATTCTATCTGTAGAAATTCAGGAACGGCTTTCTGATATGGCTGAACGATCAGTACGTTTAAACGGCTTGGAAGAGCAGATGCAGGTTATTTGTGATGATTTGAAAAATATGCCTAGCTACATTCAGGGGAGCAAGGTTGATTTGATTTTATGCAATCCGCCTTATTTTAAAGTGGATCCAAATTCTAATCTGAACGAAAGTGAACATTACCTTTTAGCTCGGCATGAAATTACGACCAATCTTAAGGAAATCTGTCGTAGTGCCCAGAGTATTCTCAAATCAAATGGGCGTTTGGCTATGGTTCATCGTCCTGATCGATTATTAGATATCTTAGCTACGCTCCAACAGCATAATCTGGCTCCAAAACGTCTGCAATTTGTTTATCCCTAAACGGGAAAAGGAAGCCAATATGCTTTTGATTGAAGCTATCAAGGACGGGTCCACTAGTGGCTTTAAGGTTTTACCACCACTCATTGTTCATAATAGTGATGGTACTTATACACCAGAAATTCAAGAGATTTACTATGGATCATAAGGCTTATATGTATGTGGTAGAGTGTCGTGATGGTTCCTACTATACAGGCTATACAACAGATGTCAAGAAAACGGATTACCGTGCACAATAGCGGTAAAGGAGCCAAATATACACGAGCTCGATTGCCAGTAAAACTCATATTTGCAGAAGGTTTTGATAGTAAGGAAGAGGCCATGTCTGCTGAAGCTCTTTTCAAGCGCAAGACACGTATGCAAAAAGAAAATTATTTCAAAGAGAATCAAAATAGAAATTTAGTCGATTCTTTTGACTTGTAATGAGGAGTCCTTTGACTCCTCTTACTTTTGTCAAAAAGCGAAAAAAATGCTACAAATAAAGAGAATAAAGAAACGAGGTATTATCATGTCTAAGATTCTAGTATTTGGTCACCAAAATCCAGACTCAGATGCCATCGGGTCATCTGTAGCCTTTGCTTATCTTGCAAAAGAAGCATATGGTTTGGATACAGAAGCGGTGGCTCTTGGGAACTCCAAATGAAGAAACAGCTTTCGTATTGAACTATTTTGGTGTGGAAGCACCGCGCGTGATTACATCTGCTAAAGCAGAAGGTGCAGAGCAAGTCATTTTGACTGACCACAATGAATTCCAACAATCAGTTTCAGATATTGCTGAAGTTGAAGTTTATGGTGTGGTGGATCACCACCGTGTGGCTAACTTTGAAACTGCCAGCCCACTTTACATGCGTTTGGAACCAGTTGGGATCAGCATCATCTATCGTTTACCGCATGTTCAAAGAACATGGTGTAGCTGTTCCAAAAGAAATCGCAGGTTTGATGCTATCAGGTTTGATTTCAGATACTCTTCTTTTGAAATCTCCAACCACTCACCCATCAGATAAAGTCATTGCTCTTGAATTGGCTGAATTGGCTGGTGTGAACTTGGAAGAATACGGTCTTAACATGCTCAAGGCTGGTACAAACTTGGCAAGCAAATCTGCTGAAGAATTGATTGATATTGATGCTAAGACATTTGAACTCAACGGAAACAATGTCCGTGTGGCTCAAGTGAATACAGTTGATATTGCTGAAGTATTGGAACGCCAAGCTGAAATCGAAGCAGCTATCCAAGCCGCAAATGCAGCTAACGGATACTCTGACTTTGTCTTGATGATTACAGACATCGTCAACTCAAACTCAGAAATTTTGGCTCTTGGTGCTAATATGGACAAGGTAGAAGCAGCTTTCAACTTCAAACTTGAAAACAACCACGCTTTCCTTCCAGGTGCTGTTTCACGTAAGAAACAAGTGGTACCACAATTGACAGAAAGCTTTAATGCATAATTCTAAAATGAAAATGGGGATACCCATTGTAATAAAAAGGAGTTTCGACTCCTTTTTTGCTAGGAGAGAAGTATGTTAGAAAATGGTGATTTAATTTTGTAAAGATAGTTCGGATATAGGACAGGCTATCCAGGAATCTACTGGAAACTATAGCCATGTAGCTATTTTTTTGGATGGCTTCGTCTATCATGCTAGTGGAGAAGTTGGTGTCATCTGCTCAGACTCCTGAAAGACTTTCTTTGAACCTGGATAAAGTCTATGATACCTTTATCGCTATGCAGAGATTGATATGTACAGAAAGGTCAAAAAAAGCGAGCAGAGCCAGTATCTAGGGAGCTCCCTATAATGTTTTTCCTTTTTACCCAGATGGGTGATGGTTTCTATTGTTCCCAATTTATCGCAGACATTCTACCTATTTTTGAGACCATTTCCATGAAGTTTGGGGATGATACACAGGAAATCAGTGATTTCTGGAGTCAATATTATCGAGAGCTAGGACTCCCTGTACCTCTGAATCAGCCTGGCACTAACCCGAGTCAATTAGCAGCATCACCACTTTTAGTTTGTAAAGAAAGGAATCTTTCATGATTCAGATTTTTAATCCATCTCGATTTGACACGACAACCATTCTTTAGAGACTTGGTGGACTATCTTGATCAGCATGATGAAGTTATTCTACGCGAAATTAAGGCTAAGTTTTCCAGAGGTCACCAGTTGATAAGCTGATTTGGAGGAATATATTAAGGCTGGCTTGATTTTACGAGAGAACAAACGCTATTATCTCAATCTTCCCTTTCTAGAATCTACAGAATCTCTTGAACTAGACCAAGAAGTCTTTTGTAAGAGATGATAGTCCCATCTATCAAGAAATCTTGGAGAAACATTTTCAGACGGAATTACACAATCAAACAAATGCAGCTATCCTAGAAGAGCACACCGATTTTGCAAGGGAAAAGATGACCTTGTCTAATTATTTTTACAAGGTCAAGTTTCACTATCCACTGACGGAAGAACAGCAGAGATTGTATGAAATTTTAGGGGATGTCAATCCTGAGTATGCTCTCAAAGTATATGACTACCTTTTTGCTCAAGTTTCTAAAGAAAGATCAACTCATGCAGAAACGACGTGATATCTTTGTCGATAGTTTAGTCTTATTAGGTTACATCGTTCAAAATGAAGATGGGAAATATGAGTTGGCTGTAGAATTTGATAAAGAAAGACTTCATCTTTATAAAATAATAGAAGGCTAGGAAATTTTCCTAGCCTTCTTTTAAATATACTATAGATAACGTTCTGCAACAGCAGCATCTCCAGGATAGTCTTCTTTCTTACCTTTGATGATTTGGTAGCAGTCAGCACCTTTACCAGCGATAATGACAGCATCTTCAGCTTGGCTCGTAATAGCCATAGCAGCCTTGATAGCTTGTTCACGGTCGGCAATCTTTTCAACAGGATGATGGATGTAGCTACTGATTTCATCTGCAATGGCCATTGGATCTTCATAGTTTGGATCGTCAGCTGTTAGAAATACTTGAATTTCAGGATGTTGATCGAGGAGAAGTCCAAAGTCCTTTACGACGGCTTTCTCCCTTGTTTCCAGTCGAGCCAAGGACTAAAGCAATCTTTCCAGTCTGATGAGTTTCAACGACTGAGATCAGTTTCTTTAAGCTGTCACCATTGTGGGCGTAGTCGATGAAAGACTTTTGCGCCATTTTTCTGAGTGAGAACTTCCATACGACCAGGGACGCGAGTAGTAGCAATCCCTTTTTAATGTCTTCAAGACTAGCACCTAAACGAAGGCAAGCAAGTCCAGCAGCGACGGCATTTTCTTGGTTGAAATGTCCAATCAACTGGATATCATAATCTCCAGCTAATTTACCAGTAGCTGAGAAGCTAAAGGCTTTGGAGTTTTCGATTTGGTTATCAGATTGGCTACCGTAGAAGTCATGCTCTTGGTTCTCAACTTGTTCTTTTAGAACAGAGAAGTGATCCATATCGCTATTAATGACAACTGCTCGGCTATTTTTCATCAAAAGACGCTTGTGATAGAAATAGTCTTCAAAGGTTGGATGCTCAATAGGACCAATATGGTCAGGACTAATGTTGAGGAACACCCTACATCAAAAGGTGAGTACTGTAGACCCGTTTCACCAAGTAGGCTTGGCTGGATACCTCCATAATAAGATGAGTTCTTCCATTGTCAACTGCCTGCTCCATCATCTCAAAGAGATCAATACTTTCAGGAGTTGTTAGAGCAGATTTAAAGAAAGTCTTACCGTCCAAAGTAGTGTTCATGGTTGACAACATAGCTGGACGATGTTCTTGATTTAAGATGTTATAGGCAAAGTAAGCTGCCGTTGTTTTTCCTTTAGTACCAGTGAAAGCAAGAAGTTTTAGTTTTTCCTGAGGGTTGCCATAAAACTCCATGGCAATCAAACTCATGGCTTTCTTAATATCGCTAACGACGATAACGGGAATACCGACTTCATAGTCTTGTTCGGCTACATACCAACCAAGACCTTGTGAGATTGCCGAAAGAAGAAATTCCTTCTTTGAAAAGCAGCTCCTTTTGACAAAAAAAGAGGCTATTTATCATTGAGCTTTTTCGGCTATCGTAGCAGATGCTATCAAAAAGTTACATCATTAAAATAATAGTGGTAATGTCCTTGGTCGATAATCTCACGGAAGAGATCGTCTTTCTTTAAAATATCTAATACGGTTTCAATCTTTATCATACTTTCTATTGTAAACTGAAAGTCTGAATTTTACAAGTAACAAGGAAAAGTTTATAATGGAAGATAAGGAACATTTTCCTAGTTATTAAAAATTGAATGAGGAAGCTATGTCTAACGAAAATAATCATCAGCAAGTCCAGATGTTGCGAGGGACTGCTTGGCTTACAGCTAGTAACTTTTATCAGTCGCCTGCTCGGGGCTATTTACATTATCCCTTGGTATATTTGGATGGGAACATATGCTGCTAAGGCTAATGGTCTCTTTACCATGGGTTATAATATCTATGCTTGGTTCTTGTTGATTTCGACAGCAGGTATCCCAGTGGCGGTCGCTAAACAAGTTGCTAAATACAATACCATGCATGAGGAAGAGCATAGTTTTGCCCTGATTCGAAGCTTCTTAGGCTTTATGACTGTATTGGGACTTGCCTTTGCTTTGATCTTATATCTCTTTGCACCTTGGTTGGCAGATCTTTCTGGTGTTGGTAAGGAGCTTATCCCCATTATGCAGAGTCTAGCTTGGGCTGTCTTGATTTTCCCGTCTATGAGTGTTATCCGTGGCTTTTTTCAAGGGATGAATAATCTTAAACCTTATGCCATGAGTCAAATTGCTGAGCAGGTTATCCGTGTGATTTGGATGCTCTTAGCAACCTTTATCATCATGAAGCTCGGTTCAAAAGATTATCTATCAGCAGTTACTCAATCTACTTTTGCTGCTTTTGTGGGAATGGTAGCTAGTTTTGCAGTCTTGCTTTATTTCCTTTATAAGGAAGGATTGCTCCAAAAAGTTTTTGAAACACGAGATAAGATTGATAGTAAGAGTCTTTTGGTTGATACGATTAAGGAAGCTATTCCTTTTATCTTGACTGGTTCGGCTATTCAGCTTTTCCAAATCTTGGACCAAATGACCTTTATCAATAGCATGAAGTGGTTTACCAACTATAGTAATGAAGACTTAGTTGTCATGTTTTCTTATTTCTCTGCCAATCCTAACAAAATCACCATGATTCTCATATCGGTTGGGGTTTCGATTGGTAGTGTAGGTTTACCACTTCTGACAGAAAACTATGTCAAGGGTGATTTGCCAGCAGCTTCTCGTTTGGTTCAAGATAGTATCACCATGTTATTTCTCTTCCTACTTCCTGCTACAGTAGGAGTTGTCATGGTTGGTGCCCCCCTTTATACAGTCTTTTACGGTAAACCAGATGGCTTGGCTATGGGCTTATTTATCTTTGCAGTCTTGCAATCAACAATTCTAGGCTTGTACATGGTCTTGTCACCAATGCTTCAGGCTATGTTCCGTAACCGCAAGGCAGTCTTGTATTTTGTTTATGGCTCAATTGCTAAGATTGTTCTACAATTACCATCGATAGCTATTTTCCATAGTTATGGACCCCTCATTTCAACGACTATCGGTCTTATCATCCCGAACGTCTTGATGTATCGTGATATCTGTCAGGTTACAGGTGCGCGTCGAAAGATTATTCTGAAGAGAACAATCTTAGTTACTATTTTGACTCTAGTTATGTTTATTCTAGTAGGACTCTTGCAATGGATTATTGGATTTGTCTTCCAACCAACTGGACGTTTCTGGAGTTTCCTATATGTCGCCTTAATTGGTACAATCGGTGGCGGTCTTTACGGAGTTATGTGTCTCTATACTCGTCTCTTGGATAAGGTCATTGGACCAGCTAAAGCAGATCGCTTACGTGCTCGTTTAAAATTATCATAACAGTTTATAAATAAAACGAACAATTTGAACTTTTTATGTAAAAAAGTCTAAATTGTTCTTTTTTTCTTGAAAAAATACAAAAAAATATAAAAAATGTAGAAAAAAAATAAAATTTTAAGCATAATTACTTGACTAAAAAAAACATTAGCTGTATAATGATACAAATATTTAAATTTGGAGGTTCTGTTTATGAAAAAGTCTAAGGCAAAATACCTGACGTTAGCAGGCGTCGTCTTAAGTGCTGGTTTGCTTTTGGGAGCTTGTGGTAATTCGACTAGCTCTTCTAAAGTATACAACTATGTATACGCAAGCGATCCTTCTAGTCTGAACTATCTCTTAGAAAACCGTGCAACTACTGGTGATGTTGCTACAAACTTAGTGGATGGTTTGATGGAAAACGACCAGTATGGAAATTATATTCCTTCATTGGCAGAAGATTGGACTGTATCCCAAGATGGTTTGACTTATACTTATAAACTTCGTAAGGATGCTAAATGGTATACCTCTGAAGGTGAAGAGTACGCTCCTGTTACTGCACAAGATTTTGTGACTGGTTTGAAATATGCTGCGGATAAAAAATCTGAAGCTTTGTACCTCGTACAAGATTCTGTAGCAGGTTTGGATGATTATATCAACGGAAAAACAACAGACTTCTCAACAGTTGGAGTTAAGGCTATTGATGACCAAACAGTTCAATATACCTTGACAAAACCAGAACCTTATTGGAACTCAAAAACAACTGCAACTATTCTATTCCCAGTTAATGCTGATTTCTTGAATTCTCAGGGGGACGACTTTGGTAAAGTGGATCCAGCAAATCTTTTGTATAATGGACCATTTATTCTCAAGTCTTTCACTTCTAAATCTGTCATGGAATACAAGAAAAATCCAAATTACTGGGATGCTAAAAATGTATTCGTAGATGAAGTTAAATTGACCTACTATGATGGTAGTGATCAAGATTCTCTAGTTCGTAGCTTTAGCGAGGGAGTTTATAGCTTTGCTCGTCTCTATCCAAATAGCTCAAGCTTCTCAGGTGTGAAAGAGAAGTATAAAGATAACATCATTTATAGCATGCAAAAAGCAACTTCTTTCTATTTTAACTTTAACTTAGATAGAAAATCATATAACCACACTTCAAAAACAAGTGATGCTGAAAAAACAGCTCAGCAAGAAGCAGTTTTAAACAAATCATTCCGTCAAGCTATCAACTTTGCCTATGACCGTACAGCTTATGGTGCCCAATCTCAAGGGGAAGATGGAGCAACTAAGATTATCAGAAACTTGCTCGTTCCACCATCATTTGTAACACTTGATGGTAAAGATTTTGGTGATGTCGTTGCTTCTAAGATGGTTAACTACGGTAAAGTTTGGGAAAATATGAACTTTGCTGATGCCCAAGATGCTTACTATAATGCTGACAAGGCCAAAGAAACTTTTGCACAAGCCAAGAAAGAATTGGAAGCCAAAGGTGTTCAATTCCCAATTCACCTGGATTTACCAGTTGACCAAACCTTTAAGAAGGGTGTCCAAGAGGCAAGCTCTTTCAAACAGTCTATTGAATCTGTCCTTGGTGCAGATAATGTCGTTATCGATATTCAAATGCTGACTACAGAAGAAATGGATAGTATAGGTTATCTAGCAAATACGGCAGCGCAAAAAGACTATGACCTCTATAACGGTGGTTGGGGACCTGACTATCAAGATCCATCAACCTACCTTGATACTCTAAGTTTAACAAGTGGTGGCTCATTGCAAAACCTTGGTCTAGAACCTGGTGAAACCAATGCTAAAGCAACTGCGGTTGGTTTGGATGTCTATACTAAGATGTTAGAAGAAGCTAATGCTGAACAAGATTTGAACAAACGTTATGATAAGTACGCTGAAGCACAAGCTTGGTTAGTTGACAGTGCGCTTGCTCTTCCAAACGTTTCTCAAGGTGGAACTCCTGGATTGAGAAGAACTGTACCATTCTCTGCTGCCTTCTCTCAAGCAGGAAATAAAGGTGTTGAATCATACAAATACGTTAAGTTGCAAGATAAGGTTGTCACAACGGCGGAGTATGAAGAAGCTAGACAAAAATGGCTGAAAGAAAAAGAAGAATCTAATAAAAAAGCCCAAGAAGAATTAGCAAAACACGTTAAATAATGACTCTAAATTTAAAAACGGTAACCTTTGATGAGGTTATCGTTTTTTATATAGTTTGAAACTATAACTAGCTCTTGAAAACAAGAAAACGAAGGATACAAAATAAGTGGTACAATAGTTACTATAGATTTGGAGGTAAAGTATGAGCAAATCATTTCATATCAACACAATTTTAGCCCAAGCAGGTATTAAGTCTGATAAGGCAACAGGTGCTTTGGTTACACCTATTCACTTTTCAACGACCTATCAACATCCAGAATTTGGTCAATCAACTGGATTTGACTATACCCGCACCAAAACCCAACTCGTAGCAAGGCAGAGGAAGTTTTGGCAGCTATTGAATCAGCCAAGTATGCTTTGGCGACTAGTTCAGGTATGTCTGCGATTGTGTTAGCCTTTAGCGTTTTTCCAGTAGGAAGCAAGATTTTGGCTGTCCGTGACCTTTACGGTGGCTCTTTCCGCTGGTTCAATCAAGTGGAGCAGGAAGGACGATTCCACTTTACCTATGCCAACACAGAAGAAGAGCTAATTGCCGAGCTAGAAAAGGATGTGGATGTACTTTATATTGAAACACCAACCAACCCTTTGATGTTGGAATTTGATATTAAAAAATTGGCTCAATTAGCTCATGCTAAGGGTGCTAAAGTTGTCGTTGACAATACCTTCTATAGCCCGATTTACCAACGTCCAATTGAAGATGGAGCAGATATTGTCCTTCATTCAGCGACAAAATACCTTGCAGGCCATAATGATGTTCTAGCTGGTGTAGTTGTGACAGATAACGCTGATTTATACGAAAAACTCTTTTACAATCTCAACACGACAGGGGCTGTTTTGTCACCATTTGATAGTTATCAATTGATTCGTGGTCTTAAAACATTGTCACTTCGTATGGAGCGCTCAACAGCTAATGCTCAAGAAATCGTAGCCTTTTTGGAACAAACACCTGCAGTCAAAGAAGTCTTGTATACAGGTAGAGGAGGGATGATTTCCTTTAAAGTAGCAGATGAGAAGCGTATCCCTCATATCTTAAACACTTTGAAAGTATTCTCTTTTGCTGAAAGTTTGGGTGGTGTAGAAAGTCTAATTACATACCCAACCACTCAAACCCATGCAGACATTCCTGCAGAGGTTCGTCATTCTTATGGATTAACAGATGACCTTTTACGCTTGTCTATTGGTATTGAAGATGCAAGAGACTTGATTGAAGATTTGCGTCAAGCTTTGGAAGGATAAGACTATGGGAAAATATGATTTTACGACTTTGCCCAATCGTTTTGGACATCATACCTACAAATGGAAAGAAGCAGAGACTGACCATCAAGTATTGCCGGCCTGGATTGCTGATATGGACTTTGAAGTCTTACCTGAGATTCGTCAGACTGTCCATGACTATGCGGAGCAATTAGTCTATGGCTATACCTATGCTAGTGATGGATTGATTGAAGCCGTTCAAAACTGGGAGGAAAAACACCATAGTTATCGCTTTGAAAAGGATGCTCTAGTCTTTATCGAAGGGGTAGTACCAGCTATTTCAACAGCCATTCAAGCCTTTACCAAAGAAGGTGAAGCAGTTCTCATTAACACACCAGTTTATCCTCCTTTTGCTCGAAGTATTAAGCTCAATAATCGTAGACTAATCACCAACTCTCTAGTAGAAAAAGCCGGACTTTTTGAGATTGACTTTGATCAATTGGAGAAAGACTTGGTAGAGAATGCTGTCAAACTCTATCTACTTTGCAATCCCCACAATCCTGGTGGACGTGTTTGGGAAAAGGAAGTCTTAGAGAAGATTGGACAACTTTGCCAAAAACATGGAGTCTTGCTGGTATCTGATGAGATTCACCAAGATTTAGCTCTATTTGGAAACAAGCACCAGTCATTCAACACAGTAAATGAAGATTTTAAAGAATTTTCACTGATTTTAAGCAGTGCTACCAAGACCTTTAACATTGCCGGAACGAAAAATTCCTACGCTATTATCGAAAATCCTAAGTTGAGACTTGCTTTCCAAAAGCGCCAGCTGGCTAATAATCAACATGAAATCTCAGGTTTGGGATATTTGGCAACAGAAGCTGCCTATCGATATGGTGAAGATTGGTTGACAGAACTCAAAGAACTGATTGAGAAACACATCAATTATGTAGTGGATGTATTTGGGAAGAAAACTAAAATCAAGGTCATGAAACCTCAAGGGACCTATCTCATTTGGCTTGATTTTTCAGCCTATGATATTAGCGATGAAGAGCTAAGAAAGCTTTTAAGAGACGAAGCCAAAGTTATCCTGAATAGGGGCTTGGACTTTGGTGAAGAAGGAGCCCTCCACGCTCGTCTCAATGTAGCCATGCCAACATCTATTTTGGAAGAAGTCTGCCAACGAATCATTGCCACTTTTGCTAAAGTTTAAAACCCAGCCTTTTAGGAGAAAAGTCTTCCTAGAAGGCTATTTTCATAGGCGAAAATATGGTATAATTAAGAGATAAAGTAAAGGGGAAATTATGGCTAAATTGATTCCAGGAAAGATTCGTACTGAAGGAATACATCTCTATGAAACTGGAAAAGTTCAAATCATCAAAGAGAAAAAAACTCGCCTGTTTGCTCGAGTAGATGAGGAAGAAATCCGCTATAGTTTAGACGATGATTTGGTTTTCTGTGGCTGTGACTTTTTTCAAAAAAGAGGTTATTGTGTTCACTTAGCAGCCTTGGAGCATTATCTTAAAAATGACGACAAGGGCCGTAAAATTTATATCAATTTAGAGACTGGACAGGAAAAACAAGAAGAAGTTGAGACTCAAGTGTCTTTTGGGAAACAGTTCTTGGATATGCTCCAAACTCCTGATTTGCCTAAAATATATCAAATATCTGTAGATGGGCAGGTAGAAGCAGGGACCAATCGTATTATTTGGACGTTAAGAATTGGGACTTCTCCATTTGAAAAGTATTATGTCATACGTGACATTCCTTTATTTTTAAAGGTTATAGAGAATCATAAAGGATATATGATTGGTAAAACATATGAAACTGCCATAGAACTTTCTCAGTTTGACAATAGTAGCCAAAATCTCTTGGTTTTTCTACAGGGATTAATAGAAGATCAATCAGACGCTAGTCTTTTCTTCAAAAATCAAGGTCGCCATCTTTATTTTCCATTAACTTTTTTTGAGCAAGGTGTTAACCTGTTAATGGAATTAGATGATTTTCAGTTTGAGCATCAGATTACAGCTTATCATCATGTCCTGTTTCAAGATTTTGATGGAGAAGCAGGTTTTATCTCCTTTAACATTATGGAAAATCCAAATTATTTTGAGATGGATATTACTGAAGAAAAGCGAAGTAATTCGTTTTATAGAGGGCAAGTTCTGTTTCATAAAGGTACTTTTTATCTTTTGTCAAAAGAGCAAGCTAGTTTATTTGATAAAATCATAAGATTACCTATGAATAATCAGGGTAGAAAAGTTCTTCAGTTTGATAAAAGTGATCGAGACTTATTTGCTGCTCAATTAGTTCAGCTCCGCAAAATAGGAAAAGTAGTAGCTCCAGAGAGTCTCCAAATCAGAACTTTTCAACCATTCTTTTACTTTGATAGAGAAGAAGATGGTTCAATTCGATTGGATATGACATTTGACTATCAATCTTGTCTTGTAACATCTCGTAAGGAACTTGAAACCCTCCCCTTTGCAAGTGATATTCGATTCGCACAAAAGATTTTTCAACTAGCTCTATCTTCTGGTTTTGAGGCGGAATTTCAATCTTGGCGTCAAGGTCTTAAGTCTGAAGCTATCTATACTTTCTTTCATAAAGTTATACCTGACTTTCAATCGCTTGGAGAAGTTTCTATTTCTGAAAAATTACAAGAACTTTATAAAGTTCGAAAACCTCAGATACAGGTATCTTCACAAGGAAATCTATTAGATATTCATTTTGATTTTCAAGAAATTTCTAAAGAAGATATCGACTTGGCTATGAAAGCTTTGGCAAGTCATCAAGATTTTTACATTAACTCATCTAATGAAGTGTTCTTTTTTGATGAGGAGACGAAAAAGGTTCGTCAGGAAATAGAAGATCTGGGTATTGATGAGATTGGAGATGGTTCATTTAGAGCACGCAAGTCTCTAGCTTATACCATCTCTCAGCTGTTTAAAAATCAAGAGCATATCTCTTTATCAGATGAGTTTCGAGGTTTAGCGCGTGATTTGAAACATCCAGAGGAATTTCCCATCCAAAAAATGGACATTAAAGCTCAATTAAGAGACTATCAGAAAAAGGGAGTTCAATGGCTTCAGATGCTCCATCACTACGGTTTTGGGGGGATTTTGGCAGATGATATGGGTTTAGGGAAGACCTTGCAGAGTATCGCCTTTATTAGTAGCCAAATTAAGAAAGATAGTAGAATCTTAATTTTAGCTCCATCTGGTCTAATTTATAATTGGGCTGATGAATTCAAAAGATTTGCACCAGATTTAGATTTGGTCGTTGTCCACGGACTTAAACCTAATCGAGAATCACTTTTGGCAGAAAAACATCAGATATATGTTACTAGTTATGCAACTTTCCGTCAGGATAGTGACATATACAAGCAGATGTCTTTTGATTTTCTATTTTTAGATGAAGCGCAAGTGATAAAGAATGCGCAAACTAAGATTGCTAAAACTTTAAGACAGTTTGTCGTACCCTCAATCATTGCTCTTTCAGGAACCCCAATTGAAAACCATCTTGGAGAACTGTGGTCCATTTTCCAAATCGTCTTGCCAGGATTACTACCAGCAAAAAATGATTTTATGAAATTATCTGCAGAGCAGGTATCTCAATTTATTAAACCTTTTGTTATGCGACGCAAGAAGGAAGAAGTTCTATCAGAGTTACCTGACTTGATAGAAGTAGTCTATAAAAATGAACTTGAAGATCAACAAAAAGCCATATATCTAGCTCAATTACAACAAATGAAGGAACGCATGGTCCAAGTAACTGAGACAGAATTTCAAAAAAACCGCGTAGATATTTTAACGGGTATTATGCGTCTACGTCAGATTTGTGATACACCAGCCTTGTTTATGGATGATTATGAAGGAGCAAGTGGCAAGCTAGATAGTTTGCGTGATCTGCTAATACAGATTTCCGAAAGTGGTCACAGGGTTTTAATTTTTTCTCAATTTAGAGGTATGTTGGATCTTATAGAGAAAGAGCTACCTAGTTTAGGTTTATCATCATTTAAAATAACAGGTTCTACACCTTCTAAGGAACGTCAAGAGATGACCAAGGAATTTAATCAAGGTGAGAAGGATGTCTTCTTAATTTCACTTAAAGCTGGAGGAGTAGGTCTTAATCTAACAGGAGCTGATACAGTCATATTTGTCGATTTATGGTGGAATCCTGCAGTCGAATCTCAGGCTATTGGTAGAGCACACAGAATGGGCCAAGAAAAGATTGTTGAGGTTTATAGATTGGTAACACGTGGCACTATCGAGGAGAAGATTCAGGAGCTACAAGAACAGAAAAAGAATCTAGTCTCAGAGGTCTTGGATGGAACTGAGTCTCGTGCAAGTCTGACTCTTGATGAAATCAGGGAAATTTTAGGGAATATCGTAAGACAAGACTTGAAAAATCAGGACTTTACGCTATAATGGAGTATTGAAAGGAAATAAAAATGAATCAAAAACGGTTTCCAATAATATCAGATGATGAGATCATGCTATCAGAGATGCCAGTCATGAACTTATATGATGAATCAGACTTTATTAGTAATATCAAGGGAGACTACCAAGACAAGAATTACTTAGAGTGGTCACCAATTATTAAGGATAAACCTTCGAATCAACAACATAATAGGCAAGTTTCTGAAAAAACAGAAAAAAGCTATGCTGAATTGGCTCGCGAAGAAGCAAGAGCAGATTTGAAGAAAAAACGTTCAGCTAGTTATTTGACACAGGATATTACGCATGTAAGACGCCATAAAAGTTCTAAAATTGCTAAACTATCGAAGCAGCCTACGGCTCCTTTCCAGAAGGAGAATCCAGGAGAATATACAAAATACAGTAAAAAATTGACTCAAAGTCATTACATTTTGGCAGATAGTAGTGTTCAGTTACAAAAGTCTTCTGCAGAGGATAATCTAGGACCAAAGAAAAACAATTTTGATTTCTTGAAGAAAAGCCAAATATATAACAAAAAAGAAAATCAAACTGAAAAAGAACGAAAAGTTGCTCAAGAGCTTAACTTGACAAATATAACAGAATAATAAAGGGGAATAAGATGGCAAAAACCTATCATTTTATCGGAATCAAAGGATCAGGTATGAGTGCTTTGGCATTGATGTTACATCAAATGGGACATAAGGTCCAAGGGTCTGATGTTGATAAATACTATTTTACACAACGTGGATTGGAGCAAGCAGGGATTACCATTCTCCCTTTTGATGAGAAGAATTTGCAGGGAGATATAGAAATTATCGCGGGAAATGCTTTTCGTCCTGATAATAATGTTGAAATCGCTTATGCAGATGAAAATGGCCTAAGTTATAAACGTTACCATGAGTTTCTTGGAAGCTTTATGCGTGACTTTGTCAGCATGGGGGTAGCCGGAGCTCACGGTAAAACTTCTACGACAGGAATCCTGTCACATGTTTTATCACATATCACTGATACAAGTTATTTAATTGGAGATGGTACAGGTCGTGGATCTGAAAATGCCAAGTACTTTGTATTTTGAATCAGATGAATATGAGCGTCACTTCATGCCTTATCATCCAGAATACTCTATCATTACCAATATCGATTTTGATCACCCAGACTACTTTACTAGCCTAGAGGATGTATTCAATGCCTTTAATGATTATGCAAAACAAATTACTAAAGGTTTGTTTGTCTACGGTGAAGATGAAGAGTTACGTAAGATTACTGCCAATGCTCCGATTTATTACTATGGTTTTGAAGAGAAAAACAATGACTTTGTAGCAAGTGATTTACTTCGTTCAACGACGGGTTCTACTTTTACAGTCAATTTCCGTGGAGAAAATCTTGGTCAATTCCATATTCCAACCTTTGGACGCCATAACATTATGAATGCTACAGCAGTGATCGGTTTACTTTACACAGCTGGATTTGATTTGGATTTGGTACGTGAGCATTTGAATACCTTTGGTGGGGTTAAGCGTCGTTTCACAGAGAAGGTTGTTAATGACACAGTAATTATTGATGATTTTGCCCATCATCCAACTGAAATTATTGCGACTTTGGATGCTGCTCGCCAGAAATATCCAAGCAAGGAAATCGTTGCTATTTTCCAACCGCATACTTTTACTCGTACAATTGCTTTGTTGGATGATTTTGCACAGGCCTTGAATCAGGCTGATGCAGTTTACTTAGCACAAATCTATGGGTCAGCTCGCGAAGTGGACCATGGTGATGTTAAGGTTGAAGATTTAGCAGCTAAGATTGATAAAAAACATCAAGTTATCACTGTTGAAAATGTGTCTCCTCTCTTAGACCATGACAATGCTGTATACGTCTTTATGGGAGCAGGTGACATTCAAATCATATGAATACTCATTTCGAACGTCTCTTGTCTAAATTTGACAAGTAATGTTCAATAAGGAATAACTATGGAATTTCCAATATCAATTCGGGAGGCTCAAGCATCTGATTTGGATCAAATCTACTTGATTATAGAAAAGAATGCTGACTCTTGCAGAAATATTAGTAAAGAAATGATAGAAGAACGTATCCGCAATCATGCGGGTACGTTTCTCTTAGCTAGCCTTGAGGAGCAGGTGATTGGTTTTATTATAGGAGCTGATTTAACTGAAACAAGTTCGAAGGATTCAGCTTTTGATATAGACTATATTCATTCTATTAGTAGAGTGCCTATAATCATTTTAAGTTTGATGATTCATCCTGATTATCGAGGGCAAGGATTTGGGACACTTTTACTAGCAGCTATGAAAGAGAGTAGTCGTTTAACCAATAAATCCGGACTTTATCTTCCCTGTACTGATGAAATGCTGTCTTATTTTGAGATGAATGCATTTATCGAACATGGCTTTGCTGAATCGGAAAACAGCAGTGATCCTTATTTTCATATGCATTGGGATAATCCTTATTATCAGGAGGAAATATGATAATCAGAAAAGCAAAACTTGCGGATCTTGATCGTATTCAAGAAATTGAGTTGGAAAACTTCTCTGTGGAAGAAGCGATTCCACGTACTGTTTTTGAAGCACATTTAAGAGAAATTAAAACAAGCTTTTTGGTTGCTGAAAAAGACGGCCAAATTTTAGGCTATATTGAAGGACCTGTAGTGCCACATAGATATTTGCAAGATAAATCTTTTACAGAAGAAATTGAAGATCACAGTCATCATTCTGGTGGCTACATTTCAATTACTTGTCTGTCTATTGCTAAGGAAGCTCAATCTCTAGGTCTTGGCCGAAAATTATTGACAGCTTTAAAGAACATTGCTCTAGAGCACGAGCGCCAAGGTATCAATCTGACTTGCCATGATTATCTTATTAACTACTACGAGAAGCATGGATTTATCAATGAAGGAAAATCTGAATCCAAGTTTGCAGGAGAAGAATGGTATAATATGGTCTGGCAAAATGAGAAAAAGTTTTAGACAGCCAACTATAGTTGCTTTTATTTGGTTTTTAAGATATAATATTATGGATTATCAACAAGGAGGTAATACCTTTGAGCGAAAATTCAAGAGAAGAAGAAAAGCTAAGTTTTAAAGAGCAAATTTTGCGAGATTTAGAACGACTAAAAAAAGAAGATAGGATTTCAGAACCTACAAGTGACCTATTTGAAACTTTAACAAATACTTATACATCAGAACAAGAAAAACTGGAAAGTACAACAGCAGAAGAAGAATTAATTGCTAATTCTGTGTCTGCAGTGGATCAATTGATTGCTAATGCACCAAGCGTTCCACCTCGTTCGTTTGCTACCGAAGAAGACTCAGTTGAGTCTGATGAATATAATCAACCAGATGTTGTGGAAGAGGAAAAAGATTCAACACCTACTAGAGTTGCGGTGTCATACCAAACTCAGCTTGATTCACAACTTGAAAATGAAGAAGAAACTTTACAGTCTAATATTGACGAAGAAACTCTTGTAATTCCAGTTCAAGAAGATCCAGATTCAGAGGAAACAGATATTCCTAGACGCAGACGTAGAGAATCTGTGAAACCAACTAAGAAAAAGAAGAAGTTTCGTTTTGTACGATTTCTAGTAACTTTACTTATTCTACTCGCTCTTCTTGGAGTAGGTGGTTTTTATGGATACCGCTATGCTGAATCAGCATTGCAACCTATCGACCCATCTTCTAAACAGTATGTAAAAGTTCAGATTCCAGAAGGGGCTAATAGTCAAGAAATTGGTTCAATTTTAGAGAAATCAGGTTTGATTAAACATGGTCTACTTTTTACAGCGTATGTAAAATATAAAAACTATTCGGATTTAAAATCTGGTTATTATAATTTACAAAAAAGTATGAGCACTGAGGATTTGATTAAAGCTTTGCAAAAAGGTGGAACTCCAGAACCTCAGGAAGTTACTCTTGCAGACTTGACTATTCCTGAAGGCTATACTTTGGAACAAATTGCTCAAACTGTTGGCCAACTTCAAGGTGATTTTAAGGAGCCTTTGACTGCTGAAGCTTTTATGGCTAAAGTTCAAGATGAAAACTTTATTGCTCAAGAGGTTGCAAAATATCCAAAACTTCTTGAAAGCTTACCTGCAAAAGATAGTGGTGTTCGTTACCGCTTAGAAGGTTATCTATTCCCAGCAACATATACAATTAAAGAGAGCACAACTATTGAAAGCTTGATTGATGAAATGCTTGCTACAATGGACAAAAACCTCTCTCCACATTATGCTACTATCAAGGAAAAGAACCTAACAGTAAATGAACTCTTAACTATTGCTTCACTTGTAGAGAAGGAAGGAGCAAAAACAGAAGATCGTAAGCTTATCGCTGGAGTCTTCTATAACCGTTTGAATCTCGGCATGCCACTTCAAAGCAATATCGCTATTCTTTATGCAGAGGGTAAACTTGGTCAAAAAATTAGTCTTGCTGATGATGTAGCTATTGATACAACTATTGATTCACCATATAATGTCTATACAAAAGTAGGTCTAATGCCTGGACCAGTTGATAGCCCAAGCTTGGATGCAATCGAATCAAGTATCAATCAAACTAAGAGTGATAATCTCTTCTTTGTTGCGAATGTTCAAGATGGAAAAGTCTACTTTGCAGCAACGAAAGAAGAGCATGATAAAAACGTTGAAGAGCACATCAACAGTAAATTAAAACAATCAAATAATGCAAACTAAAATTATGTGGTTTTCCACATAATTTTGCTTTAACGAATAAAATAATATAGATAAGTAAAAGAAAGTTGAGAAAAATGGTAGAAAAAACTTATCCAATGACATTGGAAGAAAAGGAAAAACTCGAAAAAGAATTAGAAGAATTAAAATTAGTACGTCGTCCAGAAGTCGTAGAACGTATCAAGATTGCTCGTTCATACGGTGATTTGTCAGAAAATAGTGAGTATGAAGCAGCTAAGGATGAACAAGCCTTTGTTGAAGGACAAATATCAAGCTTGGAAACAAAAATCCGTTATGCAGAAATCGTTAATAGCGATGCAGTCGCTCAAGATGAAGTTGCCATTGGAAAAACTGTAACCATCCAAGAAGTTGGAGAAGACGAAGAGGAAGTATACATTATCGTTGGTTCAGCTGGTGCAGACGCTTTTGCAGGTAAAGTATCAAATGAAAGCCCAATTGGTCAAGCCTTGATTGGTAAGAAAACAGGTGATATTGCTACAATCGAAACACCTGCTGGAAGCTATGATGTTAAGATTTTAAAAGTTGAAAAAAACCGTTTAATAGGATAGAGAAGAAGGAGTAGATTTAGGGAAAGCGTTTTCTATCACTCCTTTTTCTTAATTCTAAAAAAACTTAAGGAGACTAGATGAATTCAGAAAATAAACATAAAAAGAAAAGTAAAATGGAGCGTGGATTAACAAACCGCCACGTTCAGGTTATGGCCATTGCGGGAACAATCGGGACTGGACTATTTTTGGGAGCTGGTCGGTCTATCAGTTTAACTGGACCTTCGATTGTCTTGGTATATATGATTACGGGTGGCTTTATGTATCTCATGATGCGTGCTATCGGAGAAATGTTGTACCAGGACCCAGAGCAACACACCTTTATCAATTTTATTACACGCTATCTTGGAAAGGGCTGGGGATATTTCTCGGTTTGGTCTTATTGGTTATCAGTAGTCTTTATTGGTATGGCTGAGATTACAGCAATCGCTCACTATGTTCAGTTTTGGTTTCCGTCTTGGCCATCTTGGTTGATTCAGGTTGTCTTTTTAACAATTTTAGGATTGGTCAATCTGATTGCAGTTAAAATATTTGGTGAAGTGGAATTTTGGTTTGCCATGATTAAAATCGTTGCTATTCTTGCCATGATTGCGACGGGTATTTTTATGGTCTTGACCGGCTTTGAAACTCCTTATGGATCAGCAAGCCTTGTCAATATCAGTGAGCAATTCTCCCTTTTCCCAAATGGAGGAATGAACTTTGTCATGGCCTTTCAAATGGTTTTCTTTGCTTACTTGATGATTGAATTTATCGGCGTTACAACATCTGAAACTAAGGATCCTCGAAAAGTCTTGCCTAAGGCTGTTAAGGAAATTCCTTTGAGAATTATCTTTTTCTACGGTGGGGCTCTCTTAGCCATCATGTCTATTATTCCTTGGCGTGAGCTTTCTGCGACAGATTCACCATTTGTAACGGTATTTGAACTTGTTGGTCTTAAGTGGGCGGCGGCCTTGATTAACTTTGTTGTCTTGACTTCCGCTGCGTCAGCCTTGAATTCAACCCTTTACTCAACAGGTCGTCACTTGTACCAAATTGCCCATGATTCACCAAATCGTTTCTTGAAAGCTATTAAGGCAGATACACTTTCACGCCACAACGTTCCTCAGAATGCTATCATTGCTTCTGCGGTATTGATTGGTCTTGCAGCCTTCATCAATGTACTTCCTGGCGTATCAGATGCCTTTGCTTTGATTACGGCTTCTTCATCAGGTGTTTATATCGCCATCTACATCTTAATCATGGTGGCCCATCTTAAGTATCGCAAGTCAAAAGACTTTATGGCAGATGGCTATCTCATGCCCCAATATCGCTTGCTAAATCCTCTGACTATGCTCTTCTTTATCTTTGTATTTGGAACTCTCTTCTTACAAGAATCGACTGTAATGGGAGCAAGGGGTTCAGCTATCTGGATTGTTGCTTTTGGTATTTATAGCCAATGGAAATTTAGAAAATAAGTTATAAGCTCATCAACTCTGGTTGATGAGTTTTCTAGTTTGACAGCTCTTGGTAATAAGACTATAATCAAGCTATAAGTGTTTTTAGGAGGTTTGTATGCAGGTAAGATTGGAAAATATAGAGTCTCAGAAATCGCAAATAATAGGAGATTTGATTCGCTCCTATAATCGTTCAAAAAGAGAAGTTGCTGAAAGCGAGCCACTAAACCTTTATGTCGAAGTTGATAGCGGTGAAATCATGGCTGGTTTAGTAGCAGAGACTTTCGGGAATTGGTTAGAAATTGAGTATTTGTTTGTGAAGGAGGACTTGCGAGGGCAAGGAATCGGCTCCCAACTATTGCAGCGAGCAGAGAGTGAAGCTAAAAAGAGAAACTGTCGCTTTGCTTTTGTGAATACCTATCAGTTTCAAGCGCCAGCATTTTATCAAAGCAGGGCTACAAGGAAGTCTTTACCTTAAAAGATTATCCCTACACTGGACAAAGGCACTATTATCAAAAAGATTTGTAAACATAGAACTCTCTATCATGTAAGTGGTAGAGTTTTTTTTATAAAAAAATCTCACAAAATGACAGATATATATTGCATAATGTAAAATATATGATATAATAAAGTTGAAAAAAGAAGCGCGACTTTTAAAATTAAGGAGGAGGTAACAAGTGGCTAAGAATTTAAAATTAAAGTTAGCTCGAGTGGAGCTTGACATGACACAAGGTGACTTTGTCAGAAGCTGTGGGTGTCACTCGGCAGACTATCGGCTTGATAGAAGCTGGCAAGTACAATCCCTTCGCTTTCACTTTGCCAATCCATTTGCAGATGCTTAGGGAAAACTCTAGATCAATTATTTTGGGAGGAAGAAGATGAAAAATAGATTATTTTATTATCAATTACTGGATGAAAGAGAAGAACAATTAATCAATAAAGCGGGGGCTGAAAGTTTCTATATCTCTATAGCTTTCTTGCTTTTATCTTATATGATTGCAGTATTAGCACCAAGTCTTTTTAATCCGAGAATGATTCTCATCACTATTATTATTGGAACTTTTTACTTTTTCAACCGAGCTCGCAATCTCGGTGTGACCTACTATAGTCGGTTTCATTTTACGATTCAGGGATGCCTATTAGTGACACTGCTAATCACAACTATTTTAATGCTGCAAAACTACCAGTTCAATATAGATATTTATCAGCATAATCCATTGAACTTCAAATACCTTTCTGCTTGGGGCTTTACCTATCTCTTTTACCTTCCTTGGGTCTTCATTGGAAATTTAGGCTTGAAAAGCTATGGTCAATGGGCCCAGAAAAAATATGAAGAAGATATGAGAACTGAGCTAGAATAGTGAGTTAGACTTTGTAGTCAAACCTTATAAAAATATGCTATAATAGTACTAATTTATGAGAAAAAGAATACATGTTTCTCTTTTTTTAGAAACAGGAAAGAAGGACTCATATGTACAAAGATGATAGTTTAACTTTACACACGGATTTGTATCAGATTAACATGATGCAGGTCTACTTTGACCAAGGCATTCATAATAAGAAAGCTGTTTTTGAGGTTTATTTCCGCCAACAACCTTTTAATAACGGCTATGCTGTTTTTGCAGGGTTAGAGAGAATAGTAAAATACCTAGAAAACTTACGCTTCTCAGACAGTGATATTGATTATCTAGAATCACTTGGCTACCATGGTGCATTTTTAGACTATCTCCGTAATCTCAAATTGGAGTTGACGGTTCGTTCTGCTCAAGAAGGGGACTTAGTATTTGCTAATGAACCGATCGTTCAAGTGGAAGGACCTTTGGCGCAGTGTCAATTGGTTGAAACAGCCCTTTTGAATATCGTTAACTTTCAAACTTTGATAGCGACTAAGGCAGCACGCATTCGTTCTGTCATTGATGATGAACCTTTGATGGAGTTCGGAACACGTCGTGCGCAAGAAATGGATGCAGCTATCTGGGGAACACGTGCGGCTGTAATTGGTGGTGCTAATGGAACTAGTAATGTCCGTGCAGGGAAACTCTTTGGCATCCCTGTTTTAGGAACACATGCCCATTCCTTGGTACAGGTCTATGGGAATGACTATCAGGCTTTCAAAGCTTATGCCTCAACCCATCGTGACTGTGTCTTTCTAGTCGATACTTATGATACCCTTCGTATCGGTGTACCTGCAGCTATTCAGGTTGCTCGTGAACTGGGAGATAAGATTAACTTTAAAGGTGTTCGTATCGATTCAGGAGATATTGCTTACATTTCTAAGAAAGTTCGACATCAGTTGGATGAAGCTGGTTTCCCAGATGCCAAAATTTATGCATCCAATGACCTAGATGAAAATACTATCCTTAACCTCAAAATGCAAAAAGCTAAGATTGATGTTTGGGGTGTAGGGACTAAACTTATCACTGCCTTTGATCAACCTGCTCTTGGTGCAGTTTATAAAATTGTGGCTATTGAAGATGAAAATGGTCAGATGCGCAACACCATCAAACTCTCTAGCAATGCTGAAAAAGTTTCAACTCCAGGTAAGAAACAAGTTTGGCGCATTACCAGTCGTGAAAAAGGAAAATCTGAAGGTGATTATATTACCTATGACGGCGTTGATGTGTCAAGTATGACTGAACTCAAGATGTTCCACCCAACCTATACTTACATCAAGAAAACTGTCCGCAATTTTGATGCAGTTCCTCTCTTGGTTGATATTTTCAAGGATGGAAAAGTAATCTATGATTTACCGAGTCTACCTGAAATTCAAGCTTATGCTCGCAAGGAATTTGATAAGCTTTGGGATGAATACAAACGTGTTCTTAACCCACAACATTATCCAGTAGACTTAGCGCATGATATTTGGCAAGATAAGATGGACTTGATTGACAAGATGCGTAAGGCAGCTCTAGGTGAAGGAGAAGAAGAATGAGTTTGCAAGAGACCATTATCCAGCAATTAGGGGTTAAACCTGTCATCGACCCTCAAGAAGAAATCCGTCGTTCCATTGACTTTCTAAAAAGATATTTGAAGAAACATCCCTTCCTTAAAGTTTTGTATTAGGAATTTCTGGTGGTCAAGACTCGACTTTAGCTGGTCGCCTTGCCCAACTAGCTATGGAAGAAATGAGAGCTGAAACCGGTGATGATTCTTATAAATTTATCGCTGTTCGCCTACCTTATGGCATTCAAGCTGATGAGGATGATGCCCAAAAAGCCCTTGCTTTTATCCAGCCAGATGTGAGCTTGGTGATCAATATCAAGGATTCTGTAGATGCTATGGCTGCATCTGTTGAAGCTACTGGTAGTCCAATGTCAGACTTTAATAAAGGAAATATCAAGGCTAGAAGCCGGATGATTGCTCAATATGCACTCGCAGGAGCTCATAGTGGAGCTGTTATTGGTACTGACCATGCTGCGGAAAATATCACAGGTTTCTTTTACCAAGTTCGGTGACGGCGGTGCAGATATTCTTCCTCTCTATCGCCTCAATAAACGTCAAGGAAAACAACTATTGAAGGTGCTTGGAGCTGATCCTGCTCTCTATGAAAAAGTACCGATTGCCGATCTAGAAGAAGAGAAACCTGGCTTGGCAGATGAAGTTGCACTCGGTGTAACCTACGAAGAGATTGATGACTACCTGGAAGGAAAACAAATCAGCCAAGAAGCCCAAGTAACCATTGAAAAATGGTGGTACAAGGGCCAACACAAACGCCACCTACCAATCACCGTCTTTGATACGTTTTGGGAGTAAAAACCTCCGGGGGAGGTTTTTACCCCGAGCCTGAAAATAAAAAAGCGAGGAAGGTCCAGTGGACCTTTTTACCTTCTTGCCTAGAAATGAGAAAGCGAATTTGTATTATGAAATCCATAGGTACAAAGACATTACATACTGAACGGTTGATATTGCGACGCTTTTGTGAAACTGATGCTCAAGCCATGTTTGAGAATTGGGCTTCTGATCTAGATAATCTAACCTATGTTACTTGGGATCCACACCTGAATGTCGAACAGACTCGAAACTCTATTGGCAATTGGGTAGCATCCTATGACAATCCTAACTATTACAAATGGGCCATTTGTCTCAAAGAAAATCCAGACTATGTCATTGGAGATATTAGTCTGGTCAGTGTGGATGAAGAAAACTCTAGCTGTGAAGTCGGATATATCTTAGGGATGGACTACTGGGGACGAGGACTCATGACAGAAGCCTTGAAGGCTGTTTTATCATACTGTCTAGATGAGATTGGATTTGAAGAGGTTGATGCTTGCTATGCAAGTTTAAATCCCGCCTCTGGTCGTGTGATGGAAAAGGCGGGTATGACTTTTTGGAAGACAATTCCAAATGCAGTTGAACGAAAAGGTTATATCGCTGATAAAATTTATTATCAAATCAAAAAATAAGATGGAAAAGAATAACTTTTCCATCTTATTTTTTGTAATATACTTTTTAATCAAAATAAAGCAAGTCTTTGCTGGTACTTGTAAAGAGGTCGAAGCCATCCTTCGTAACAACACCGCAGTCCTCGATACGAACACCGACTTTACCAGGGATATAGATACCAGGTTCAACAGAGAAGCACATGCCTTCTTCGATAACCATGTCGTTTCCTTCCATGATAGATGGGAATTCGTGGACATCCATACCGATACCATGACCGAGACGGTGATTGAAGTACTCACCATAGCCAGCTTTTTCGATCACTTCACGAGCTGCACGGTCAACCTCATGAGCTGTTACACCAGGTTTGATAAAGTCAAGGGCAGCCTGTTGAGCTTCTAGAGTCAAGTTGTAAATATCTTTCTTGAACTGGTCAGGTTTACCAACAGCGACTGTACGAGTCATATCTGATGCATAACCATTGACCATCACACCGAGGTCAAAGAGGAGAAGGGCATTGTTTTCAACCTTGTTAGCTCCAGGAATACCATGTGGATTCGCAGCATTATCACCAGTCAAGACCATGGTATCAAAGCTCATTTCATAGCCTTCACGTTTCATAGCAAAGTCAATCTGCGCAATGATATCAGTTTCCGTATTATCAAGAGAGATATTATCAAAACCAACTTTAACAGACTTGTCGGCGTAAACACCTGCAACCATCATCTTTTGCACTTCGTCTGCTGATTTGATCAAGCGCATGCGTTGGATCAATGGAGTTAAGTTCTCAAACTCAGCACTTTCAAAGACAGTTTTCAAACCGTGATATTTAGTCAAGATGAGATTGTCAAACTCAACTGCTACACGTTTGAAATCAAGCTGTGGCAAGGCGTTTTGGATTTTCTTCCAAGGGTTTTCAGAGTCCACATAACCAACTACTGGGAAAGAGACAGTGCTAGTCGCACGTTCAACCTCAAGGGCTGGGAACAAAGAGAAGTGGTTCTTGGTCTGCAAGGACAAAGAGGAACATTTGACGTTCGTGTGGATCACTGTAAAAGCCAGTGAGATAATTGATAGTGACGGGGTCAGATACGACAGCGACGTCTAGCTTTTCTGATTCAAGATAAGTTAAGATTTGTTGTAATTTAGACATATGCTACCTTCTTTCTACCCCTCTATTTTTGCAAAAATTAGGAGAAAATGCAAGGGAGAAGGGGAAAAGAACCTAAAAAAATTCCAACAGCTAATAGCATGTTGGAATCTAAATATTAATTGAAGTCTGCCTTGCTTTTAACATCGCTGTATTCTTCAGCAACTTCTTGGCTAAGGATATCCCCATAAGCTGGAAGGTCGATGTCCTGACCATATTTTTTCTTAAGAGCAGTAGTGACCAAGCGATAGGCTAGGTTGGCATTACGAGATAAGATAGGCCCGTGGAAATAAGAACCGAAAACATTTTTATAGTGAACACCTTCACCGACCTTTTCTTCGTTGTTGCCATTTCCGTAAACAACCTGCCCCAATGGTTTTTGGTCATCTGAAAGGAAGGTGCGGCCTTGGTGATTTTCAAAGCCATAGTAGGTTTCATCGAATTCTTCGTTATGAATTTTAATGTCACCGATAAAGCGGTTGTTGGTTTGGTTGAGTGTATAGTGTCCCATGACACCCAAGCCTTCAATGCGTCTTCCGGAAGCTTCAATATAGTATTGACCTAATAGCTGGAAGCCACCACAGATAGCAAGGACAACCCCATCATTTTGGATAAAGTTGTCGATACTTTCTTTTTTAGCAGGCAAATCACCAGCAATGATACTTTGTTCAAAGTCTTGGCCACCGCCGAAAAAGGCAATATCGTAGTGATGTTCATCGAACTCATCGTGGAGAGAAACGATATCAACTGTTACATGGGCCCCCAGCTTTTCAGCGACGTACTTGAGCATGAGGATGTTTCCATTATCTCCGTAGGTATTCATGAGATTCCCATAGAGGTGGGCGATATTTAGCTGGTAAGGATAGTTGCCGTCTTTTGAGGAAAGTGAAGTATAAACCATTAGTTCATCTCCTTTCTAACAAGTTGACGATTGGCTAGTAATTCTCGGAATTCTAGCATAGCCGTATAAGTCGCAAGAATATAGGCATGCTTGCAGTCTTGGGCTTCGATCGTCTTGAGAACTTGTTCCAGGCTACTTGTTTCAGTGATCTTTTCAGCTGGATAGCCAGTAACACGTAGACGACGAGCAATTTCAGAATGACGAACGCCACCCGCATTGATTTCAGGAATGTCCATTTCAGTAATTTGCTCAAAGTCAGCATCCCAAATCCAGCTGGTATCAATCCCATCCGCATAGTTGGCATTGAGGAGAACAGATAGACTAAATGGGTAAGGAGCTAGTTTGATCATTTCGATGGCCTGGGTAGCACCAACAGGATTTTTAATAAGAACCAGTGTGCATTCCTTGTCACCGATATGGAAGGTTTCTTGTCGTCCAAAGACAGCACGACTCTTGTCAAATCCTTGCTTGATTAGTTGTGGCTCAGCTCCGAGGAAGCGAGCAATAGCAACTGCAGCCAGAGCATTGTAGATGTTGTAGAGACCACCGATTTGAATACCATATTCCTGACCGTCAATAACAAAACGAGAACGATTGTTAGTCAACTCAACCAATTCTGTCAGACGGTAGTCCAAGTCAGGACGCTTGCATCCACAATTTTCACAGATATAAGCTCCCAAGTTAGCATAAGTATTGAGTTCATATTTCAGAATACTTTGACATTCAGGGCAGAGGATACCTTCAGTATTGTAGTGAGCAAGTTGCGCTGGACCTTTTTCCAAATCAAAACCAAAATACTGAACAGGATTTGGAATTGCAGGCTTGTAGAAAAGCGGACTATCACCGTTCAGCAGAACAGTAGCAGTAGGAACTTTTCGAATAGCATCCAAAATCATGTTGTAGGTTGTATAAATCTCACCGTAGCGGTCCATCTGATCACGGAAGATATTAGTGATAACGAAAAGACTAGGCTGGATGTAGTCACAGATATGTGAGAGACTAGCTTCGTCGATTTCAAGAACTGCTATATTTTTTCCAGTTTTTGAAGATTTTGCAGTCAAGAAAGTAGTCGTAATCCCTGTGATCATGTTGGCACCACTTGGATTGGTTAACACTTGACCATAAATTTCCTTTAGGATACCGACAGTGAGAGCGGTTGTCAAGGTTTTTCCATTAGTACCAGTTACCACAACAATCTCATAGTTCTTTTGCTAAATGTTGTAAAATATCTTTATCAAATTGAAGGGCAAGTTTTCCTGGGAGCGTACTTCCACGTCCAAGACGACTCAAAATAAAATGAGAAGAACGCCCAGCAAGAAGGCCCAAAGTAGTTTTTAATTTCATGTTTCTATTATATCATAAATGCTGAAAAAGACAGATTTGAGATTTTGGATAAAAAAACAACCCTAAGGAGGGTTGTTTTTATAAGTGTATCTTAGCTTAAATCGCAAACAAGTCATTCAAGTTTTCAGCCAAGGTTGGGTGAGTGAAGATTTGTTTTGTGAAGTAAGTGTATGGGATTTTGTTGTCCATAGCAACAGTAATAATATTGATGATTTCTTGTGATCCTTCTGAAAAGATAGTTGCACCTAGAATTTCTTTAGTTTCAGTGTTGACAACAGCTTTGAAGGCTCCACGAAGGTCATCATTTACATGACCACGAGGCATAGCAGCAACAGGGATTTCCTTAACAGCGTATGGAAGTTTCAAATCAGCTGCTTGGCTTTCAGTCAAACCAACTTGTGAAAGGGCAGGTGTGATGAACATGGTATTTGGCACATTGAGACGGTCTTCAAGTGTGTAACTGCCATCACCAGCAAGGTAGCTGTAAACAACACGGAAGTCATCTAGTGAAATGTAGGTAAATTGAAGTCCACCGTTGACATCTCCAACTGCAAAGACACCAGGAACGTTTGTTTGACAGTGTTTGTCAACCTTAATCGCACCACGTTCAGTTAGTTCAATATCTGTATTTTCAAGTTGAAGTGGTTCTACATTTGGTTTACGTCCAGTTGCGTAGAGAAGGGCATCGAAAACGGTAGGTTTCATTCTCTGTCACGACAAGAACTTGGTCACCATCGTTTTTGATTTCAGTAGTATGGATATTTTGAAGCAGTTCAATGCCGTCTTCTTCCATGTATTGTTTAGCAAGAGCAGCAATAGAAGGTTCTGCGCGAGGTAGGAAAGTATCTAGAGCATCTAGGACTGTTACCTTGCTTCCAAGTTTATTGTAGAGACCAGCAAACTCAAGACCGATATTTCCACCACCAAGAATTCCGAGTTTTTCTGGTAATTGTTCCAAGTTTTGGATACCAGTTGAATCAAAGACATTCTTGCTAGTAGATAGTCCTGGAATAGGCAAAACGTTTGAAACAGCACCAGTGTTGATGACGATTGTTTCAGCAGTTAGTTCTTGTTTTTCATCACCAGCTTGAATTTCGATGACTTTATTAGAAACAAAGTGGGCTTCGGCATCAATGATATCAACTCCAGTACCAGCGATAGTAGCATAGTTTTTACCATTGAGGCGTCTAGTAACTGTATTTTTTGTTGCCATAACCTCGTCAAATGACAAGTCCTTTTCTGCAGCAACTAACAAGGTTTTGAGTTGGAATACAACCGATGTTGATACAAGTTCCACCGTACATAGCCTTGTTGCGCTCGATAAGAGCTACTTTTTTTCCAGCACTAGCCAGTTTGGCAGCAAGAGTTTTACCTGCCTTACCAAATCCAATAACAATTAAATCGTATGTTAACATTTTTAAATCCTCCTGTTTGATTTCATTCTAGCACAAGAAAAAAATTTTTTTCACAATTCTGCTACGCTAAAATAAAGGGATTACATTTTTTTTTAAAAAACAATCGACGATGATTTTTTAAGAACTATTTAGTGAAGAAGAAGAGTTTGGATAAAAAATCGTTTACATGATTTAATCAGAGGGTTTGACTATCTTTTGCCTCCTTCTTGTGTTATACTAGATAAGTTGCAAAGAAAGCAGTACTTTTCTTTAGTGGAAAAGAAGCAACACGATCTTTCATATAAACGATATGAAAATACGTCATGAAAAGAAAAGTATAAACTAAGCGCTATAGGGTGGCTTCGCACCACCTTTAGAAAGAAGAAAAACGTGAAATTTAATGAATTTAACTTGTCTGCTGACCTTTTAGCAGAAGTTGATAAAGCAGGATTTGTAGAAGCAAGTCCTATCCAAGAGCAAACCATTCCTTTGGCTCTTGAGGGAAAAGATGTTATCGGTCAAGCACAGACTGGTACAGGGAAAACAGCAGCCTTTGGCTTGCCAACCCTTGAAAAAATTCGTACAGAAGAAGCAACTATCCAAGCTTTGGTGATTGCGCCAACTCGTGAACTGGCTGTTCAAAGCCAAGAAGAGCTTTTCCGCTTTGGTAGAAGCAAGGGTGTAAAAGTTCGTTCAGTCTATGGTGGTTCAAGCATTGAAAAACAAATCAAGGCTCTTAAATCAGGTGCTCATATCGTAGTAGGAACACCAGGGACGACTTTACTTGACTTGATTAAACGCAAGGCTTTGAAATTACATGATATTGAAACCTTGATTTTAGATGAAGCAGATGAAATGCTGAACATGGGATTCCTTGAAGATATTGAAGATATCATCTCTCGTGTACCGGAAAATCGTCAAACCTTGCTCTTTTCAGCGACTATGCCAGATGCTATCAAACGTATTGGTGTTCAGTTCATGAAAGAACCTGAGCATGTGAAGATTGCTGCTAAAGAATTAACAACAGAATTAGTAGACCAGTACTATATCCGTGTTAAAGAACAAGAAAAATTCGACACCATGACTCGTCTTATGGATGTTGATCAACCTGAGTTGTCAATCGTTTTTGGTCGTACCAAACGTCGTGTAGATGAATTAACTCGTGGGCTTAAAATCCGTGGTTTCCGTGCAGAAGGGATTCATGGAGATTTGGACCAAAACAAACGTCTTCGTGTCCTTCGTGATTTTAAAAATGGCAATCTTGATGTCCTCGTTGCAACAGACGTAGCTGCTCGTGGTTTGGATATTTCAGGTGTGACTCATGTCTACAACTACGATATCCCACAAGACCCTGAGAGTTATGTTCACCGTATTGGTCGTACAGGACGTGCAGGTAAGTCAGGTCAGTCTATTACTTTCGTTTCACCTAATGAAATGGGTTATCTCCAAATCATTGAGAACTTAACTAAGAAACGCATGAAAGGTCTCAAACCTGCAAGTGCAGAAGAAGCCTTCCAAGCTAAGAAGCAAGTAGCTCTTAAGAAAATTGAACGTGATTTTGCGAATGAGGAGATTCGTAGCAACTTTGAGAAGTTTGGCAAGGATGCTCGTCAATTGGCCTCAGAATTCAGCCCAGAAGAATTGGCCATGTATATTCTCAGCTTAACTGTTCAAGACCCAGACAGTCTTCCTGAGGTTGAGATTGCACGTGAAAAACCGTTTACCATTTAAACCATCTGGTGGTGGCTTCGGTGGCAAAGGCAAGGGTGGTCGAGGAGGCCGTCGTGGGGATGACCGTCGAGACCGTGATCGCCGTGGCAATGGACGTCGTGATGACTATCGTAAAGGTGGACGTTCAAAGGATCGCTTTGATAAAGAGAAGCGTTACCGTAAGGACAATAAAAAACCACGCAATACTTCAAGCGAGAAGAAAACAGGCTTTGTTATTCGTAACAAAGGAGATAAATAACAAAAAAAGCGGTTCACTGAGTGAATCGCTTTTTATATATAAGGAGACCTAAATTAAAGTAGAAAAAGTAATACTGAGAAGTTTGTATTTATATATTTGTTATCTTGTAATATTATATCTATCAAAAAATCAGAATGGATGTCAATTAGAAAATGTTAAAAAAATAGGAAAAAAATTTTGCGAATATACATGAATTGTGATGCAATAAGCAATTTTCAGATAATTATTGAAATAAAGAATTTTCTATGTTATAATGGAAGCGATTATATGCGAGGTAAAAAATGGCACATTTATTAGAAAAAACAAGAAAAATCACATCAATTTTAAAGCGTTCGGAGGAGCAATTACAAGATGAGCTTCCTTATAATGCCATTACACGTCAATTAGCAGATATTATTGACTGTAACGCTTGTATTGTGAATAGCAAGGGTCGTTTGTTGGGCTACTTTATGCGCTACAAAACTAATAATGACCGAGTAGAGCAATTCTTCCAATCAAAGACTTTCCCAGAAGATTATGTGCAAGGTGCAAACATGATCTACGATACGGAGGCCAATCTTCCAGTAGAGCATGATTTGACAATTTTCCCAACTGAGAGTCGTTCTGATTTCCCAGATGGTTTGACAACGATTGCTCCAATCCATGTCTCAGGGATTCGCTTGGGTTCATTGATTATTTGGCGTAATGATAAAAAGTTTGAAGATGAAGATTTAATTCTGGTTGAAATTGCCAGCACAGTAGTAGGAATTCAACTCTTGAAACTTCCAACGTGAAGAAGATGAGAAAAACATATTCGTCGTCGTACGGCTGTAACTATGGCGGTCAATACACTTTCTTACTCTGAACTTAGAGCAGTATCGGCTATTCTAGCTGAATTAAATGGTAATGAAGGTCAATTAACAGCTTCAGTCATTGCAGACCGTATCGGTATCACTCGTTCTGTAATTGTTAATGCCCTTCGTAAACTCGAATCGGCAGGGATTATTGAGAGTCGTTCTCTTGGTATGAAAGGAACCTATCTCAAAGTTCTAATTCCAGATATTTTTGAAGAAGTGAAAAAGAGGGACTATTAATGGCTAAGGCTTTAATTTCTATTGACTATACAGAAGATTTTGTAGCGGATCATGGGAAACTGACTGCGGGCGCTCCAGCTCAAGCAATATCTGATGATATATATGGGGTGACCCAAAAGGCTTTTGAACGTGGCGATTACATCTTTTTCACCATCGATGCCCATGAAGAAAATGATGTTTTTCATCCTGAAAGTAAACTGTTCCCGCCTCATAATATTATTGGGACTAGTGGACGCAATCTGTATGGCAAGTTAGCAGACTTTTATCAGGAGCATGCTGATGATAGTCGTGTTTTCTGGATGGATAAACGTCACTATTCGGCTTTTTCTGGAACAGATTTGGATATCCGTCTCAGAGAGCGTAGAGTAGATACAGTCATTTTGACAGGAGTTCTTACAGATATCTGTGTCTTGCATACAGCCATTGATGCTTATAATCTTGGTTATCAGATAGAAGTTGTGAAACCAGCAGTTGCATCCATTTGGCCTGAAAATCATGCCTTTGCACTTGGACATTTTCAAGAATACACTTGGTGCGAAATTGGTTGATGAAAATTTGCTTGAAATTACAGAATAATACATTTCAAGATGAAAAAATCTGAAAAAAGTCTTGACAATTTTTTTCAAAGTTGATATACTAGTAAAGTAATCGACGCGGGGATGGCGGAATTGGCAGACGCGCAGGACTAAGGATCCTGTGACCGCTTTAGGTCGTGAGGGTTCAAGTCCCTCTCTCCGCATAATAGTGAGCTAGCTTTGGCTAGCTTTTTTTTTTTTCATCAAAAAGAGCAAAAATATTTTTGCTCTTTTTTTGGTATTTCATAAACATTTCATATTTGAATATTATAATGGTTTTACAAATATGGAGGTGCTATATGAATCCCACTCAAAGAGCTTGGGCTTACGTCAGCAGAAAACGACTGAGAAGTCTCATATTATTCTTGATTCTATTTGTCTTATTGGCTGGAATATCGGCTTGTTTGACGCTCATGAAGTCCAACAAAACAGTAGAAAATAATCTCTATCGCTCATTGAATACATCTTTTTCTATTAAAAGAATAGAAGCAGATCAGACCTTTCAACTGTCTCAACTAGATGAGCTTAAAAAGATAAAGGGTCTTGAGAAGATTTTCACCTGAGCTAGAAACAATAGCTAAGTTAACTGACAAAGAAGTGGTTACTGGAGAACAAAGTATCCAAAGGGATGATTTGACAGAGGCTGAAAAAAATCTCATCAGTTTGATTGCTTTAGAAGATTCTTCCAAGGATGTTTCTTTTACAAGTTCTGCCTTTACCCTTAAAGAAGGAAGACATATCGAAAAAGGAGATAGTCAGAAAATCTTAGTCCATGAAGATTTAGCTAAGAAGAAAAATCTAAAACTAGGAGATAAGATTAGCTTAAATCCTGCTCAAGTTGAAGGAAATAGTGGACAAAATCAAGACTATGAAATCGTGGGTATTTTCTCAGGTCAGAAGCAAGAAAAATTCACTGGTCTTAGCTCAGATTTTAGTGAAAACACGGTCTATACAGACTTCGAAAGTAGCCAAACTCTTCTTGGAAATAAGGAAGCTCAAGTTAGCGCCGCTCGTTTTCTATCTAGAAAATCCAAAAGATATGGATAGTATCATTCAAGAGGTTGAAAAGTTATCTCTGGAAACGAAAGGTTATCAAGTTGAAAAGGAAAATAAGGCTTTTGAACAAATCAAGGATTCAGTTTCGACCTTCCAAACCTTCCTACAGATTTTCCTCTATGGCATTATGATTGCTGGTGTAGGAGCGCTGATCTTGGTCTTGTCACTTTGGTTACGAGAGCGAGTCTACGAGGTTGGTATTTTATTGGCACTAGGTAAAGGGAAAAGAGCAATCTTTAGCCAATTCTGCCTGGAAGTCATCCTAGTTTCATTGGCATCTATTCTGCCAGCATTTGTGGCTGGAAATGCCATTACTTCCTATCTCTTGAAGACTGTACTAGCAAGTGGCGACCAAGCTGCCCTACAAGATACGCTAGCAAAAGCAACGAAATCTTTCAACAAGTCTTCTATCATTTGGAGAATCTTATATCTTTCCTACTTATAATTAGCTGCTTGTCAGTTGCACTTTGTTTCTATCTTTTTATTTAGAAAATCACCGAAAGAAATTTTATCATCCATTAGTTAATGAAAGGAGAAATCATGACTTTACTACAATTACAAGATCTTACTTATCGTTACAAGAACACTGCAGAAGCAGTATTATATAAAATCAATTACGATTTTGAACCAGGCAAGTTTTATAGTATTATCGGAGAATCAGGAGCTGGGAAGTCAACACTCTTATCTCTATTAGCAGGACTTGATAGCCCAGTCGAAGGTGCTATCTTATTCGAAGGCAAGGATATTCGTGAACAAGGTTATTCTTATCATCGCATGCACCATATCTCGCTAGTTTTCCAAAACTATAACTTGATTGATTATCTTTCTCCATTGGAAAATATCCGCTTGGTTAATAAAAAAGCTAGCAAGGATACCCTTCTTGAACTTGGTTTAGATGAAAGTCAAATCAAGCGGAATGTTCTCCAATTATCAGGTGGGCAGCAACAACGGGTTGCCATTGCTCGTAGCCTTGTATCGGAAGCACCAGTGATTTTAGCAGATGAACCAACAGGAAACTTGGATCCTAAGACTGCTGGAGATATCATTGATTTGCTCAAATCTCTCGCTGAGAAAACAGGCAAGTGTGTGATCGTTGTGACCCACAGCAAGGAAGTAGCACAGGCGTCAGATATTACACTTGAATTGAAGGATAAGAAACTGACTGAAACAAGAAAAAAAAATAGTAACTAAAACTTTTAAACATATTAAAAACGGAAGTAAATCTAGAAAGGAATCTTATGTTACACAACGCATTTGCCTATGTCACAAGAAAATTTTTCAAGTCTATTGTGATCTTTCTTATCATTCTCTTGATGGCTAGTTTGAGTTTGGTCGGCTTGTCTATCAAGGGTGCGACAGCCAAGGCTTCTCAAGAAACCTTTAAAAATATCACCAATAGTTTCTCCATGCAAATCAACCGTAGGGTCAACCAAGGAACTCCACGTGGTGCTGGGAATATCAAGGGTGAAGATATCAAAAAAATTACCGAGAATAAGGCTATTGAATCCTACATCAAACGGATTAATGCTATCGGTGATTTGACAGGCTATGAACTGATTGAAACGCCTGAAACCAAGAAAAATCTAACTGCAGATCGAGCTCAACGTTTTGGAAGTAGCTTGATGATAACAGGTGTAAATGACTCTTCTAAAGAAGACAAGTTTGTGTCAGGCTCTTACAAACTGGTCGAAGGAGAGCATTTAACAAACGATGACAAATACCAGATTCTCATGCACAAAGACTTGGCTGCTAAACATGGCTGGAAGGTAGGGGACAAGGTCAAACTGAACTCCAATATCTACGATGCAGATAATGAAAAAGGAGCCAAGGAAACAGTAGAAGTAACGATCAAAGGACTTTTTGATGGACATAACAAATCTGCTGTAACCTACTCACAAGAACTTTATGAGAATACAGCTATCACAGATATTCACACAGCTGCCCAACTCTATGGTTATACAGAAGATACAGCTATTTATGGAGATGCTACCTTCTTTGTAGCTGGAGATAAGAATCTAGATACTGTCATGCAAGAATTAGGGTCGATCAACGGCATCAACTGGAAAGATGTATAGCTTGATTAAGAGTTCATCTAACTATCCTGCCCTCGAACAATCTATCTCAGGCATGTACAAGATGGCTAATCTTCTCTTCTGGGGTAGCTTGAGCTTCTCTGTTCTTCTACTTGCTCTCTTACTGACACTATGGATTAACGCCCGTCGTAAAGAGGTTGGAATTCTCCTTTCAATTGGTCTAAAACAAGCAAGTATTCTAGGACAATTTATCACAGAAGCAGTTATGATTGCAATTCCAGCACTAATTTCAGCTTACTTCTTAGCTAACTATACTGCTCGTGCTATTGGAAATACAGTTCTTGCAAATGTCACATCAGATGTGGCTAAGCAGGCTAGTAAGGCAGCCCAAGCCTCTAATCTTGGTGGTGGTGCAGAAGTTGATGGCTTTAGCAAGACACTTTCAAGTCTGGATATTTCCATTCAACCTTCTGACTTTGCTATCATCTTTGTACTTGGTTTAGTTCTAGTAGTATTAGTTATGGCACTTGCTTCAAGCAATCTCCTCTTTAAACAACCAAAAGAACTCTTGTTGGATAGTGAATAAAAAAACTGCTACCTATTCTCACTCAAATGAGATATAATATAGGTAGCATTTTTGATAGAAAAGGATTTATATGAAAATTCTAATTGTAGAAGATGAAGACATGATTCGCGAGGGAATTAGTGACTATTTGACGGATTGTGGCTATGAAACCATTCAGGCAGCAGATGGCCTTGAGGCCTTAGAACAATTTTCCAATCACCAAGTTGCCTTGGTTCTCTTAGATATTCAAATGCCGAAACTCAATGGTTTAGAGGTTTTGTCAGAAATCCGTAAAAAGTAGTCAAGTTCCAGTCTTGATGTTGACAGCCTTTCAGGACGAAGAATATAAGATGAGTGCCTTTGCTGCATTAGCTGATGGTTATTTGGAAAAGCCTTTTTCTCTATCTTTGTTAAAAGTACGAGTGGATGCCATCTTTAAACGTTATTATGATACTGAGTCGTATTTTTACCTATAGGGACACCGAGGTAGACTTTGACAGCTATAGCGCCAAAGTGGCTGGTCAAGAAGTTGCAGTGAATGCAAAAGAACTGGAAATTTTAGACTATCTGGTTAAAAATGAAGGTCGAGCCTTAACACGGTCGCAGATTATCGATGCTGTATGGAAGATGACAGATGAGGTTCCTTTTGACAGAGTGATCGATGTCTATATCAAGGAACTACGGAAAAAATTGGATTTAGACTGTATTCTTACCGTGCGCAATGTTGGTTATAAATTGGAGAGAAAATGAGACGTTCAGGTTTATTTAAAAAAATTTTTATCTATACCTTCTCGGTATTTTCTACCTTGGTCATTTGTTTGCATTTGGCCATCTATTTTCTCTTTCCTCCGATCTATCTCAGTCATCGTCAGGAGAGCATAGGGCAAAAGGCTACAGAAATTGCCCAGTCCCTCCAAGGAAAGGACAGTCAAGCTATTCAGGAAGTCCTTGAACTTTATTCTAAAAGCAGTGATATTAAGGGAGCTGTTAAGGGAGAGATGACTCAGGATAAGTTGGAAGTCAATGATAATCTTCCCATTGATAAACAACGACAAACGGCCTCCTTGGTTATTGAGGAAAGAGAAGTTCAAACTAAGGATGGTCAGACCATGACCTTACAGTTTTTAGCTTCTATGGATTTGCAGAAAGAAGCAGAAGACATCAGTCTTCAATTTCTGCCTTATACTTTATTAGCGTCTTTCATCATTTCGCTCCTCATCGCCTTTATCTATGCTAGAACCATTGTTGCTCCTATTTTGGAAATCAAACGAGTGACTCGACGGATGATGGATTTGGATGCAGAAGTGAGGTTGCGCGTGGATTCTAAGGATGAAATTGGCGATCTCAAAGAACAAATCAATAGCCTTTATCAGCATCTCTTGATGGTCATTGCAGACTTGCATGAAAAGAACGAGGCCATCCTTCAGCTGGAAAAGATGAAGGTTGAGTTTTTGCGAGGTGCTTCCCACGAACTGAAAACACCTCTAGCTAGTCTAAAGATTCTTCTGGAGAATATGAAAGCCAATATTGGACGCTATAAGGATCGGGACCATTATCTGGGAGTTTCTTTGGGTATTGTGGATGATTTGAGTCACCATGTACAGCAAATCTTATCTCTTTCTTCAGTGCAAGAATTGCGAGATAAGAAAGAAAAAATCAACCTTCTTGAAATGACAGATTTTCTCTTAAAGGATTATGATTTATTAGCCAAAGAGAGAAAAATCACTGTAGAAAATCAACTCACTGACCAACAAACTTATCTAAATCCTTCGGTACTAAAGCTGATTCTTTCCAATCTTATCAGTAATGCTGTGAAACACTCTGTTCAAGGTGGTTATCTAAAAATTGGGACAGAAGATGGCTGGGTTTTCATTGAGAACGCCTGTACACCTGAGGAGCAAGATAAGTTTGAACAATCCTTTACAGTCCTCTAGTCGACAAAGTAAGGGAGCAGGCTTGGGACTCTTCGTAGTTAAAAGTTTATTGGAAAACGAAGAAATTGACTATCGATTTGAAACGCTATGAAGATCACTTGGTATTTTATATGAACCTACCTAAAGACCTGTAAGATTAGGACTTTGAGGAGAGTTCACATATTTTTAAAGATAGAAGAAATTCAAATCTAAACTACAGGAAAAACTAGATTTTTTTGTCAAAAAGTGATAAAATGAACAATGTAAATGGGATATCCCATAAAAATATACAGGAGGCCTGATAAAATGGCAATCGTTTCAGCAGAAAAATTTGTCCAAGCAGCTCGTGACAACGGTTATGCAGTTGGTGGATTTAACACAAACAACCTTGAGTGGACTCAAGCTATCTTGCGCGCAGCAGAAGCTAAAAAAGCTCCAGTTTTGATCCAAACTTCAATGGGTGCTGCTAAATACATGGGTGGTTACAAAGTTGCTCGCAACTTGATCGCTAACCTTGTAGAATCAATGGGTATCACTGTACCAGTAGCTATCCACCTTGACCACGGTCACTACGAAGATGCACTTGAGTGTATCGAAGTTGGTTACACTTCAATCATGTTTGACGGTTCACACCTTCCAGTTGAAGAAAACCTTAAATTGGCTAAAGACGTTGTTGAAAAAAAAGCACACGCTAAAGGTATCTCAGTAGAAGCTGAAGTTGGTACTATCGGTGGTGAAGAAGACGGAATCATCGGTAAAGGTGAATTGGCTCCAATCGAAGACGCTAAAGCAATGGTTGCAACTGGTATCGACTTCTTGGCAGCTGGTATCGGTAACATCCACGGTCCTTACCCAGCAAACTGGGAAGGTCTTGACCTTGACCACTTGCAAAAATTGACAGAAGCTCTTCCAGGATTCCCAATCGTATTGCACGGTGGATCAGGTATTCCTGACGACCAAATCCAAGCAGCTATCAAACTTGGTGTTGCTAAAGTTAACGTTAACACTGAATGCCAAATCGCATTCGCTAACGCAACTCGTAAATTTGCTCGTGACTACGAAGCAAACGAAGCAGAATACGACAAGAAGAAACTCTTCGACCCACGTAAATTCTTGGCTGACGGTGTAAAAGCTATCCAAGCATCAGTTGAAGAACGTATCGACGTATTCGGTTCAGAAGGTAAAGCTTAATCTAGCTTAACCATATAAAATAGAAACCTGCCCGTGAAGGTGGGTTTTTTGTTTCTGGATATAGACAGATTATACAGGAAAATTCTTAAACTTAAGTTGCTAAAAGAGTCTAATTTTTGTACAATAATGCTATGAAAATACTGAAAAAATCAGTCCTTGTCCTTCTTAGTTTCCTTATCTTGTTTTTAGTAGGGACATTTATCTTTCATCGTATCAGCTTAGAAAAGGAACAAGCCTCTCTAACTCCTATGGGTAAAACTGTTCTCGTTAATGGGCACAAAATCAATGTTTACGTTGAGGGGGATGGTCCAGAGACAATAGTAGTTCTATCAGGTGCAGGTATTGCTTCACCTATATTAGACTTTAAGAATCTAACAGATTCCCTATCCAAAAAATACAAAGTAGTCGTTGTAGAGCGGGCAGGATATGGTTTTAGTGAAGATAGTGATCAATCAAGAGATGTGATGACGGTTCTGTCTGAGACACGTCAAGCTCTATCACAAGCAAATATATCAGGACCTTTTATCATTCTGTCTCATTCCATGGCTAGTCTTGAAAGTCTGGCTTGGCAGGAGAAGTATCCTGATGAAGTGAAAGCCTTGGTTGGTCTGGATTGGGCATTACCAGCAAGTTATGAGGATTTAAAGGATAATCAGGCCTTGCTTACTGTGACTTATTGGAGCAGTAAGATTGGCTTATTACGCTATTTCCCTGAGTCCTTTTATATAAAAAATCCAACTCTGACTGAAACTGAACGACAACAGTATAAACTCCTAGCTAATAAGCAGTTGATGTCACAAGCCATGCTTCATGAATCCCGTTTGGTAAAGGAAAATGCCAAGAAAGTTCCCTCTAGCATCAATCCGAAAATTCCCACCTTATTACTGGTTTCTAACGGTGAAGGTACGACCTTTAGCCAATCAGAATGGCAGCATTATGCAGAGACATTTGCTAGTGGACAGTCTAATGTTCAAGTCATCTATATGGATGCACCACATGACCTCTATCATTATCAAAATAATGAACTTGTTTCTCGCATTGAAGAATTTTTAAGAGAGTAATTGAGGGTTTAAAAATCCATTGAGACTGATGATAATAATTGAAAGGAATGACTTATGAATAATTCTTATATTTTACTTAGACATGCTCATTCAAGATTTTCAAGTGATGATTTTAATAGAACTTTGTCAGAAAAAGGATTTTCATCTCTTGATCAGTTAGAGTTTTTTTGAATTCTTTTAAATATTGATTATTATTTTTTTCTAGTCCTTATAAACGAGCATTTGAAACGATTAATAGCTCGCCAATTCAATTTGATAAAAATAGTTCTTGATAATCGGTTACGAGAGCGAAAAATTATCCTCAACCTTTATAGAAAGATTCTGAGTTTGAAGACAGTATTAAATATTTATGGCAAAAATCCCAGATGAAATCTCTGATTTCAGGAGGGTGAATCAAATCAAGATGCACTAGCTAGAGTACTTAGATTTGTTAGATGGAATTGGAAGAGAGGTACTCAGATAAAAACGATTTTACTGAGCTCTCACGGGAAATTTGATAGGAATACTACTCACATCATTTTTGATTCCAGTTTTTGATTATGAAAAAAATGGGAACAGATGACCTTTCCAGATTGCTTTTCTAGTTGATAGAAAGATGAGAGTGTGAAAAAGAATTATGAAAGATTAGTTCTTTGATTGAAATAGTGAATCATATTGATCAAAATAGTTTGCTTTTTACAATTCGTAACCTGCCCCTAAGGGCAGGTCTTTTTGGTGTTTTAAGGAAACTATTAAACATAATTTTTGATTTAAAAGTATTATTTTAAGAGAGAAATCTCTAGTTTCATAATCTATTAGCAAACGCTTGCATTCCTTTTTTTATTGGGCTATAATAGGTTGGTATAAAGCCTTCTGTAATAATATTGAGAAAGTGTAGAAAGTAAGGATTTAGAATATTTGTAGTCAAAAAAACAATGTTGTTTCTTACGATAGGGAGATAGATATGGCGATGATAGAAGTGGAACGTCTTCAGAAAAATTTTGTGAAGACAGTAAAGGAGCCAGGTTTGAAGGGGGCTTTGCGCTCCTTTATTCATCCTGAAAAGCAGACCTTTGAAGCGGTCAAGGATTTGACTTTTGAAGTACCCAAGGGGCAGATTCTAGGATTTATCGGGGCAAATGGTGCTGGGAAGTCGACAACCATCAAAATGCTGACAGGGATTTTGAAACCGACATCTGGTTTTTGTCGGATTAACGGCAAGATTCCCACAGGACAATCGCCAAGATTATGTCAAGGATATTGGAGTCGTTTTCGGACAACGTACCCAGCTATGGTGGGATTTGGCACTGCAAGAGACCTACACGGTCTTTGAAAGGAGATTTACGATGTACCGGACTCGCTTTTCCATAAGCGCATGGACTTTTTGAATGAAGTTTTGGATTTGAAGGAATTTATCAAGGATCCTGTGCGGACTCTTTCACTAGGTCAACGGATGCGGGCGGATATTGCAGCTTCCTTGCTTCACAATCCCAAAGTTCTCTTTTTAGATGAGCCGACTATTGGTTTGGATGTGTCGGTCAAGGATAACATTCGACGTGCTATCACCCAGATCAATCAGGAGGAAGAGACAACTATTCTCTTGACTACTCATGATTTGAGTGATATTGAGCAACTCTGTGATCGGATTTTTATGATTGACAAGGGGCAAGAGATTTTTGATGGGACGGTGAGCCAGCTCAAGGAGACCTTTGGCAAGATGAAGACTCTCTCCTTCGATCTGACGCCAGGTCAAAGTCATCTCGTCTCTCATTATGAAGGCTTGCCTGATATGTCCATTGATAGACAAGGAAATAACCTGACTATTGAATTTGATAGTTCCCGCTACCAATCAGCTGATATTATCAAGCAAACCTTATCTGATTTTGAAGTCCGTGATTTGAAGATGGTAGATACGGATATTGAAGATATTATCCGTCGCTTCTATCGAAAGGAGCTCTAAGATGGTCAAATTGTGGAGACGTTATAAACCCTTTATCAATGCAGGGATTCAGGAGTTGATTACCTATCGAGTCAACTTTATTCTCTATCGGATTGGCGATGTCATGGGGGCTTTTGTGGCTTTTTATCTCTGGAAGGCAGTCTTTGACTCCTCCCAGGAGCCTTTGATTCAGGGCTTCAGTATGGCAGATATCACCCTCTACATCATCATGAGTTTTGTGACCAATCTTTTGACCAGGTCTGATAGCTCCTTTATGATTGGGGATGAGGTCAAGGATGGCTCCATTATCATGCGCTTGCTGAGACCAGTGCATTTTGCGGCCTCTTACCTTTTCACCGAACTTGGCTCCAAGTGGTTGATTTTTATCTCTGTTGGACTGCCATTTTTAAGTGTCATTGTTTTGATGAAAATCTTATCTGGGCAAGGTATTGTAGAAGTGCTAGGATTAACTGTCCTTTATCTCTTTAGCTTAACTCTGGCTTATCTGATTAACTTTTTCTTTAATATCTGCTTCGGATTTTCAGCCTTTGTATTTAAAAATCTATGGGGTTCCAATCTACTCAAGACTTCAATAGTGGCCTTTATGTCTGGCAGTTTGATTCCCTTGAGCTTTCTTTCCAAAGGTGGTTTCAGATATTCTGTCCTTCTTGCCTTTCTCATCCTTAATTTACACTCCGGTCATGATTATTGTTGGGAAATACGATGCCAGTCAGATTCTTCAAGCACTTTTGCTTCAGTTTTTCTGGCTTATAGTGATGGTGGGCTTGTCTCAGTTGATTTGGAAACGAGTCCAGTCATTTATCACCATTCAGGGAGGTTAGGATGAAAAAATATCAACGCATGCATCTGATTTTTATCAGACAATACATCAAGCAAATCATGGAATACAAGGTGGATTTTGTGGTTGGTGTCTTGGGAGTCTTTCTGACTCAAGGCCTGAACCTCTTGTTTCTCAATGTACTCTTTCAACACATCCCCTCGCTAGAAGGTTGGACCTTTCAAGAGATTGCCTTTATCTATGGATTTTCCTTAATTCCAAAGGGATTAGATCATCTCTTTTTTGACAATCTCTGGGCTTTAGGTCAACGACTAGTTCGAAAAGGGGAGTTTGACAAGTATCTGACTCGTCCTATCAATCCTCTCTTTCACATCCTCGTTGAGACCTTTCAGATTGATGCCTTGGGTGAACTTTTGGTCGGTGGAATCTTTACTAGCGACAACGGCGACTAGCATTGCTTGGACTCTTCCAAAATTCCTGATTTTTCTAGTTTGTATTCCTTTTGCGACCTTGATTTATACTTCCTTGAAAATTGCGACAGCCAGCATCGCTTTTTGGACCAAGCAGTCAGGTGCCATGATTTACATTTTTTATATGTTTAATGATTTTGCTAAGTACCCGATTTCCATTTACAATTCGCTCCTTCGTTGGTTAATTAGCTTCATCGTGCCTTTCGCCTTTACGGCCTACTATCCTGCCAGCTATTTCTTGCAGGACAAGGATGGACTCTTTAATATCGGTGGTTTGATTCTGATTTCCCTTGTTTTCTTTGTTATTTCTCTCAAAACTCTGGGATAGGGGATTAGATGCTTACGAAAGTGCTGGTTCTTAAAAATAAATAAAGCCTTGTCTCAGGACAGGCTTCTTTTTTCCTTTTTATAAAATTCTGACCACATAGTCTATCATGACTACCAGATAGGCAAAACCTATTGTTTGCGATTTTTATTTTTGTTATAGTAGTAATTGTCAAGGGGAGATAAAGCTTCCTAACAAAATAGAAAATGAGGTTATATCATGAAAAAAGTAGTAGGTATCGGATTTTTAGTCATTGCAGTAGCAGTCTTTGTATTTTTGGTTTAGTTGGATGGCCAAGTTTGGATGTTAACATCTGGGCACTTTTTCCAGTAGGTCTATTCTTATTCTTTACTCTTGAGAATTTGGTTAAAAAAGATTATAAGGCCAGTCTCATGAGCTTGATTATTGCCTTTATCATTGCAAATGCTATTTTTGACATCTTGCCACTTTCAAGTGGTTTAGTTATCGGTGCAGGAGTGCTAGCTTGCGTGGGAATTGGTTTCTCTTTCCAGAAACTAATAAGAAAGAAGCATAATACAAAAAAGCCTCGAGATTTCTCGAGACTTTTTGCTTTATTTACCTGCGTAATATTTTTGAATACCTTTGACAATACCTGCAACCAATCTATTTTGGTAAGCATCGCTACGAATTTGTTGGTTTTCGTTGAAATTATCAATATAACCAAGCTCCAATAGAACTGCTGGTTTATCTGTTTCTCGAAGGACAGCAAAGCTACTTTTGAGGAGGCCTGCATCCTTTAGCACCTGTTTCAGCTAGAAGTGAAGAGTGGATATCAGCAGCAAGGCGATTAGCTTTCACTGATACGATCAGGATGGTTATGCCAGTATGGATTTATCTTAGAAGGATAGTCAGAATCTTCTTCATAAGAATAGGTCTGAATTCCAGCTCGAGTTAGAAGCAGGATTACCAGTAGCATTGAAGTGAATACTGATAAACATATCTGCATCAGTCTTATTTACCATTTTTGAACGTTCAGTTACAAAATCAACATAAACATCGCTATCTCGAGAAGTGAGAACAGTATATCCAAGACCTTCGAGTTCCTTGCGAAGTTTCTTGTAAACTTGCATAGTGAGGTCTTTTTCATTCGTGTTATAGTAAACAGCACCAGGATCTCTACCACCGTGTCCTGGATCTAAGAAAACAGTCTTCGTGTATTTTCCTTTTTCAAATCCACGACTTACTGGAATTTCGCCAATCCATTTTCCCATTACTTTGGAACTGCTGAGCTTTTCCCATCGATTTTGACGATGTTCCTGTGACATAGATACCATCATCTTTCATCTAGATAGTACCATGCTTTATAAGTAGCGATCATCAAATCCATTCACTTTTTAGCCATGTAACCACCTGACTTGAGATAGTATGATCCAATCCATTCATTTGCTGCATATGTTCCACCAGCTTTTATATAGAACCAGCTATTATAAGTTTTTGTCGAAAAATCCACTCTTTATTAGCCATAGCTCCACTTGCTTTTAAGGATAGTAGTTTCCTTTGCCATTGGTTGCTTACCATTGCTAGCATCTCATTAAAGATAGTACCATGAACTTTCTAATGTTCTCCCATTTTTGTTGGATAGCTTTCCCAGATACTTGAGCATAATACCATTGTTCATTAATTTTAACCCAAGAATTTTCAGCCATTGCTCCACTATTTGAAAAGAGGTAGCCGTTGAAGAGTCGATTACTCAACATAGTTCCATCAGCATCAAAATAATACCAAGAACCACTGATTTTCTCCCACTTGGCTTGAGATATTTTTCCTGCAGAATTCACATAGAACCATTTATCTTCTATTTTTGTCCAACCTTGATTGACCATAGTCCCGTTATTAGATAAGACATAGCCATCAACGATTTGGTTGGTCAGCATGAGACCATCTTTATTGAAATAGTACCAAGAATCTCCGATTTTCTCCCATTTTTGTCGAGCGATTTTACCAGACGGACTAGTATAGAAACGTTCATCGCCTATTTGAATCCAACCTCCACTAGCCATAACACCATCTTTGTCTAATGCATAGCCATCAAAGGTAGTGTTGCTAAGGCGGTTACCATCTTTGTTCGAAAGTAGTACCATTTACCTTGGATTTGTTTCCATTTGGTGACGGGTTTATTATTTTCATAGAAGCGCCACTGATTATCTTCTTGTATCCAACCATCCTTTTTTGTCTCAGATACTTTAGCTTCTTCTTTAGGTTTGCTGGCAGGAGGAGTGTCTTGTAGTTGATGTAGTTTGATTGAAACCTTACTCGTATGACAGTAAATCTATTTTTTTCTCTTTAGCTTCAGTTGCCGTTTATCTCTGATAGTAGTTTCTAGACATTTTAGAATCTTCAGCAAAAAGCAGGACTAGTCAATCCTAAAACTGAAAGTGTGATGGCACTTGCCACAATTGTTTTTTTCACTAAATTATTCTCCTATTTAAATTTTTTTTTATAATAATCTTTAACATACTAAGTATATCAGAAAAGCACTTGTAAAGTAAGTGCTTTGTTTCTATTTTTTAAAATGAAATACATGAAATGAAGGTTTATGGCATCAAAAAGATTTGAACTATCATGATGATATAAATAAGAAAAGTAACCAAAAAGCCAGCTCTCCAAAAGAATTTAATAAACTTTGGATAGTAAAAACTACGTTTTTTGATAAGAAAGAAAAATACTAAAATAATTGCTAGTATGGACAAAACTATCCCAAGTACAGGAAGGTAATTGTGGGTAAATGCCTTTGCAGTAATTAAATAATATTCAAAAATTAAAAATGGAAAGGCTAAATCCGCAAAATTAATACCTTTTTTTCTTTAGTTTAAAAAATCTGCTAATAATAATAGCTAAAGCTATGGTTAAAACCAAAAGCAAAACGGAAGCAAGTTTTATTAAAATCATATCATTATTGTATCATAAAGTTTTGATAAAAGAAATCTTAGTCCTTTGATTAATTAACCTTTTAAATTTAGTCTTTAAATAGTAGTTAAAAATGTTATTTATGTTCTTACAAAACTAATGAATCTTATATCTCGGATCCTCAAGACTTAGCACACTGGCATTGATTACAGCCCCGAGGATGAGAATTTTAGCAATTAAAATAAACCAAAACATAATTACAACCACGATAATAGAGCTGAAAAAACGGACATCGACAAGATGATTAACATATGTGTTTATAGATGTTGAGAAGATATTCAAAAATAGCATAAGTGTCACTAGTACAAAGATGCTACCAGGTAGAATGTAACGAATACTAGTTACCTTTACATTTGGTAAGAAGTAATAGAGCATGACCAAGATGGCAAACAGAAGTATGTAGATGATAGGACCTGTAAAATCCTGTAAATAATCAAACAAAATGCTATCAGATTGCCAATAGTTCTTAAGAAAGTTTAAGAGCATTTGGCCAAACATACTCAAGAACAATGCTAAAGCAAAGAGGACTTGTAATCCAAAACTAACAAGCAAGGATATAAGCTGATGACTGATAAGTCCTCGATTTTTTGCAACACCGTATGCCTTATTGAAAGCCTTTTGAAGGAAATCCATTGATTTTGAAAAAGTCCATAGAGCTGATAAAACTGAAAAACTAAGTAATCCCGTCGATGGTTGCGTAAGAACTTCACGAACAATTTTTTCAATCACTTCAAACATAGAATCGGGTAGAAATTCCTTAAGGGCAATTAAAAAATTGGAGATAGGGATTTGAAAATAGGGAAGGATGTTGACCGCTATCATGATTAGCGGAAAAATCGATATTAACCAGTAGTAAGCGACAGCTACACTAGTTAACTCACTATCTGACTCTTTATAAAAATGTAAAAAAGCTTTTATTAAGGGTCTTTCAGTTAGTTGTATCCACAACTTTTTCATGTTATACTCTCCAAAGTGTTTTATTTTTTAAGAAAAATCCTAATTTCTTCTTACCAACTCCATCATATCATAAGGCAATGTATTAGCAGATTCTTTAAGAGAATAGCTTTCAAGATTGTTGACATTTTGCCTTAATTTTTTTGCATATTGTGCTGAGATGAGTTTTTGTTCCTCAAACTCAAAGATACATTTTCGTTCAAGATAGTAACCTCTAAGCATTTCATCAATATTGTTTGGCTTTATCTTATTGATAACTCGTTCAACAAAAGCACCACTAGTGATATTACTAGTTTCACGTAGCCTTGATTCTTGCATGAAACTAATCAAGGTACTCTTATAGATTCCCTTAAGATTTTCAAGACTTTCAATAATGATTTCCGTATTGGCTAGATAAAGATCAGCAATTTGATCATAATCAATGGCCTGAAGTATAGAGCTTGTCCTTATCTTTCCATGAACGGAAGGTTTTACCAAATGTTAATATCTCATGAATGATAAAACGAATAATCCGCAATGATACTAGGAAATAGTATGTAAGTCTGGAAGCAATGTTTCGATTGATTCCTTTTTCCATATTTTTTAAATAACGTTGATAGACACGATAGCCTCTCTCACCAATCTTGCCATCTTCAAAAGCTTGTTCCAAACTATCACTCTCAATACTAAGGATAAGAAGTTTGAGAGCTTCCCAGTCTTCTTGAATTTCTTTGTTCTCTAAACTCAAAATAAGATTTTCTATTCGACCATGGTAGTTATCGATAGCGGCATAGAGTGGAACTTTATTTTTTGTTTTATCCAAATCCTTCTCTAACTCGACTGCAACTGCGTTTAAAATTGCGATATGCATGAGTTGGTCAGTTGATGTCTTTTGTTCTTCAGATAAATGTGGAAGTACAACTAAGCCTGTTAAAAAACTGAGCAAGGTTACACCAGCGACTAAAAAGAGAAGTAGAGGATATTCTTGTTCTAAATTAGTAGGAATAAGCAAGATTGTTGCTATAGAAACTGTACCCTTTACACCAGAAAACGTCAATAGTAGCATATCTTTCATATACTTATGGAGACTTTTTTGGAGTCTTTTGATACGAAATACATAAAAACCGTAAATCATGACAAAGCGGATAGCAAAAAGCAGGAAGGTCAAGAGAAAAACACTGAGTAAGAGAAGTACTTTGTTGTAGAAAGCACTCTTAAGAATTGGTTCCGCGATCATTTCCAGTTCCATTCCAAGAATGACAAAGACTGAACCGTTGAGCATAAAGGTTACAGTGCGCCAAACAGTCTCAGTAACTGTATCAACTTGCGCTTCAAGGAGATTTATTTTCTTGAAACGACTGGCTTTCAGAATCCCAGCAACAACAACGGCGATAATGCCAGAAACATGAATTTCTTCGGCTATGAAAAAAGTCAAGAGAGGTAAACTAAGTTCCAATAAGAGCTCACTTGCGATATCTGTTGCACGGACGCTGAGTAGAAAGGTATGAAGGAAGCGATTGATTAGGGCTGTTATAAAGCCGACTGCAAAACCTCCAACGATGGAAATGGCTAATGAAGTTCCGGCTTGGGTAAGGGAGAATGTTCCTGTTGTCCAAGCGATAAGAGCCATTCGAAAAGCTACTAGTCCAGAAGCATCATTCAGAAGACCTTCCCCTTTTAGGATATTAGAGACCCGCTTTGGGAAGGAAAAGCGTTGAGAAAGGGATGCGAAGGCGACTAGGTCAGTAGGACCTAAAGCAGCACCAACTGCAACACAGGCAGCCAAAGGTAAGCTAACCCAAAGGACATGTATAGGTCCTCCTATACTCAGAGTTGAAATAAAGATAACTGGAAAAATCAAGTAGAGTACAATTCTCCAGTGTTTTAAGATAGAAGTTATATCTGATTCTTGAGCTTCACGAAAGAGGAGGGGGCCAATTACAAGTGCTAGGAATAACTCAGTGTCTAGGTGATACTGATTATTTGGTAAAAAAAGTCCTACCACAATACCCAGTAGAATCTGGATAAGTGGCATTGGTATAAAAGGAAATAGCTTATTGGTAGTACTCGATACGATGAGAACTAGCAAAAAAATACCAGAGAGATAAAAATAGTAAAGTCCATACTTGATCCTCCTATTTATGCTGTCGACAGGCTTCAAAAAGTTCCTTTTGTTCTTGGATTTTTTGATCGATTAGGGAGCAGTCTTTATGCTCGATTTTTTTTTGACATCGCTCCATTTCGAGTGAAATGAGTTTTTTCTTGATTTTAAGCATTTTCTTAGTCATTCGAGCTTCATCCAAAATCCCAACAGCTCGCTCATGCTCAGTTGATTCAACGAAGTTATGGCGCATGGCCTCTATTTTGTCTCGCAGGTATTGTTTATCCATGTCGATACCTTTCTAATTTTTCAATCATCACTAAAAACGGTGGATTATTAACTTGGTTGAGGGTGCGATAGATAGTAGCAGTATATTCTTGTTGCGGTAACTGACTAACATAATCCATAACTGCATCCCGTTCTATATCTCCGCCTTCATGCCCGTAATAAATCATGATGGCTATTCGTCCGCCTTTAATGAGCATCTGACAGAGTTTTTCAAGTGCCTCAATGGTTGTGTGAGGTTTAGTAATGATAGACTTATCGGCAGTAGGAAGATAACCTAGATTAAAGATGGCTGCTTTCACCTCAGTTACAAACTGATCTACGGTTTCATGACCTTGTAGAAGTAACTCGACATTGGTCAAACCGGCTTCTTGTAGACGTTGACTTGTTTTTTGAAGAGCTTGTTCTTGTATATCAAAAGCGTAGACTTGTTTAGCTAATTTTGGCAAGGAAAAAGTGTATCATGTCCATTTCCCCATTGTTGCATCTACAACAACATCATCTTTTGTGATGACTTGGGCAAGAAAAATCATGTGCCATTTCAAGTGGTTTTTTTCATTTCATAAACTCCTGCTTTTACAGCCTTGCATCCTTGAACACTACCTCGACGTCTCATTTCAGCTTTCAATGCTATTTAGAACTTCCCATTTATTGAGACTCCACATAGGGACCAATCAGCATATCTCTAGGAGCATCACCCAGTGATCCGATGGATGACTATATGTTTGGGAATAATCTCTAGTTGGTCACAGATAACTTTCACATACTCTTCTTGACTCATCAGTTGCAAGTCGTACCCTCGTGGTAATCACTTTGCATACGAGTATTTGGTCATAAGGTGAAGTAGGTGAAGTTTAATCCCTTGAATATCATTATCAGTGACACAGCGACGAACATTTTTCCACCATCATGTCATGGGTTTCACCTGGCAAACCATTAATGAATGGGCTACAATTTCAATCTTTGGGATATTTTTCTCAAGCGTTTGACCGTCTCCACATAGAGTTCATAGGAGTGAGCACGGTTTGATCAGTCAGAAGTTTCTTCATAGGTTGTTTGTAAACCTAACTCTACAGTAACATGCATTCGTTCTGACAGTTCTGCCAAGTATTCGATAGTCTCATCAGGCAGGCAATCTGGTCGTGTACCGATATTGATTCCAACAACACCGGGTTCATTAATAGCTTGTTCATAGCGTTCGCGAATGACTTCGAGCTTTTCATGAGTATTAGTAAAGTTTTGGAAATAGACTAGATATTTTTTTACATCTGGCCATTTGCGGTGCATAAAGTCAATTTCCTTATAAAACTGCTCGCGAATAGGAGCATCAGGTGCAACGATAGCATCTCCAGATCCAGAAACAGTACAGAAAGTACAACCTCCATGAGCTACTGTACCATCACGATTGGGACAATCAAATCCGGCATCGATAGGAACTTTGAAAGTTTTTTCTCCAAATAAGTTTCGATAATAATCATTCAAGGTATTATAGGATTTCATAGCTAATATTATATCAGAAATCACTCATAAACTCAAAAACAGCTAGTATATAAAAGTTTTGAAAATCTCTTTGTATAAAAAAATTCAATTTTTTTTATAAAAGCCTTTACAAAAAAATAAAAAGTGGTAAAATTAAAACATAAACACGCGCAAACGTTTTCGTAAAACGTTTGCCGAATAAATATAAAGGAGATTTGAATGATGAAAGATACATTCAAAAATGTCTTGTCTTTCGAATTTTGGCAAAAATTCGGTAAGGCTTTAATGGTGGTTATCGCTGTTATGCCAGCGGCTGGATTGATGATTTCAATCGGTAAGTCACTTGCATTGATTGATCCAAACCTTGCTCCCCTAGTTATTACTGGTGGCGTACTAGAGCAAATTGGTTGGGGAGTTATCGGTAACCTTCATATTTTGTTTGCCCTCGCTATTGGAGGAAGCTGGGCTAAAGAACGTGCAGGAGGTGCGTTTGCGGCAGGTCTTGCCTTTATCTTAATCAACCGTATCACTGGTACAATCTTCGGTGTATCAGGAGATATGTTGAAAGATCCAAATGCTATGGTTTCAACACTATTGGGTGGATCAATCAAAGTTTCTGATTACTTTATTAGTGTTATGGAAGCTCCAGCACTTAACATGGGTGTCTTCGTAGGGATTATTTCTGGTTTTGTAGGGGCAACTGCCTTTAACAAATACTACAACTTCCGTAAACTTCCTGATGCACTTTCATTCTTTAACGGGAAACGTTTTGTACCATTTGTAGTTATTCTTCGCTCAGCAATCGCTGCAATTCTTCTTTCAGCTTTCTGGCCAGTTGTTCAAACAGGTATCAACAACTTTGGTATTTGGATTGCTAACTCTCAAGAAACAGCTCCAGTTCTAGCACCATTCTTATATGGAACTTTGGAACGCTTACTCTTGCCATTTGGACTTCACCACATGTTGACTATCCCAATGAACTATACAGCTCTTGGTGGTACTTATGATGTCTTAACGGGTGCAGCAAAAGGCACTCAAGTATTTGGACAAGATCCACTTTGGCTTGCATGGGTAACTGACCTTGTAAACCTTAAAGGTACTGATGCAGGTCAATACCAACACTTGTTAGATACAGTACATCCAGCTCGTTTCAAAGTTGGACAAATGATTGGTTCGTTTGGTATCTTGATGGGTATCATTGTGGCTATTTACCGTAACGTTGATGCAGATAAGAAACACCAATACAAAGGTATGATGATTGCAACAGCTCTTGCAACATTCCTTACAGGGGTTACTGAACCAATCGAATACATGTTCATGTTCATCGCAACTCCTCTTTACATTATTTACGCACTTGTTCAAGGTGCTGCATTTGCAATGGCTGATATTGTGAACCTTCGTGTGCACTCATTCGGTTCAATCGAATTCTTGACTCGTACTCCACTGGCTGTTAACGCAGGCCTTGGAATGGATATTATTAACTTTGTTTGGGTAACTGTCCTCTTTGCAGTTATCATGTACTTCATTGCTAACTTCATGATTCAAAAATTCAACTATGCTACTCCAGGACGTAATGGAAATTACGAAACAGCTGAAGGTGCTACTGAAGAAGGATCTAACGGAGAAGGGCAAGTTGCTGCAGCTTCTCAAGCTGTAAATATTATCAATCTTCTTGGTGGACGTGCTAATATCGTTGATGTTGACGCTTGTATGACTCGTCTACGTGTTACAGTAAAAGATGCTGAAAAAGTTGGTTCTGAAGCACAATGGAAAGCAGAAGGAGCTATGGGGCTTGTCATGAAAGGACAAGGAGTTCAAGCTATCTACGGACCAAAAGCTGACGTTCTTAAATCAGATATCCAAGATATTCTTGATTCAGGTCAAGTTATTCCAGAAACACTTCCACACCAAATGACTGAAGTTCAAAAAGCTGAAGTAGAATTTAAGGGTGTGACAGAAGAAGTATACTCTGTTGCTGACGGTCAAGTAATTGAATTAGAACAAGTTAAGGATCCTGTTTTCTCTCAAAAAATGATGGGTGACGGATTCGCAGTTGAACCATCTAATGGACATATCCTTTCTCCAGTAGCTGGTACTGTTTCAAGTGTTTTCCCAACTAAACACGCTCTTGGTATTACGACTAAATCTGGTCTTGAAGTTCTTGTTCACATCGGTCTTGATACTGTTAGCCTTGAAGGTAAACCATTTGAAGTAAAAGTTTCAGAAGGTCAAACAGTTGCTGCTGGAGACCTCTTGGTTGAAGCAGATCTAAATGCGATTCGTGAAGCTGGTCGTGAAACAACTACAATCGTTGTATTTACAAATGCAGATGCTATCAAGTCAGTTAAACTAGAACAAACAGGTTCACTTGCAGCTAAAACAGTAGTTGCCAAAGTTGAATTGTAATATGACAGGGGTTGGAAATGTTTTTCCAACCTCTTGTTTATAGGAGAAAAGTATGAAATTTTTAACACTAAATACCCATAGTTGGATGGAAAAAGATCCCCAAGAAAAATTCCGACTTTTACTTCAAGACATTCTTGAACAAGACTACGATCTGATTTGTTTTCAAGAGATTAACCAAGAAATAAGTTCAATTCTTGCCGAAACAGATGAACTTTTATCATCCCCTACCATCAGCTGAGCCAATTCATCAAGATCATTATATCTATCTTTTGGTCCAAGAGTTGAAGAAAGCTGGTAGAGAATACTATTGGACTTGGGCCTACAACCATATCGGCTATGATCGATATCATGAAGGTGTTGGAATACTTTCTAAAAACCAAATCCAAGCACGAGAAATTTTAGTTTCAGATGTCGATGATCCTACAGACTATCATACTCGCAGAGTAGCCTTAGTAGAAACGACAGTAGATGGGAAAGATCTTGCAGTTGCAAGTGTTCACCTATCATGGTGGGATAAAGGCTTCCAAGAGGAGTGGGCTCGATTTGAATCAGTCTTAACTGATTTAAATAAACCACTTTTACTAGCAGGTGATTTTAATAATCCAGCTGGGCAAGAAGGTTATCAGACCATTCTTGCAAGTCCCTTATCACTACAAGATGCCTATGAAGCTGCTCAAGAAAGAAGCGGTAGCTATACAGTCCCACCTGAAATCGATGGCTGGAAAGGGAATTCAGAACCTCTTCGAATTGACTATGTGTTTACGACAAAAGATTTACAAGTTAAATACTTACATGTAGTCTTTGATGGACAAAATAGTCCACAAGTCAGTGACCATTATGGTCTAAAAACAGAACTTATTTGGAAAGATTAAAGTCCAAAATATCCTAAAAATAGATTAACTCCCCTTATTTTTTTGAGGGGAGTTTGCTTGTTAATGTTATTAATATAGGTAAAGTTTTTGATTGTATAACTTGTAAAATAGGATAAAATCCTTTAAAATAAAAAGTGTTGGAGGAATTTATGAAAGTAAATCAAACTGTGCGTATTATCCCAACGCTAAAAGTAAATAATCGAAATATAAATGAAGTGTTTTATGTAAAAACTTTAGGGATGAAACCTTTATTGGAAGAATCAGCTTTCCTATCGTTAGGGGACCAATCAGGTCTTGAAAAACTTGTTTTAGAAGAATCGCCAAGTATGAGAACCCGTAAGGTTCAAGGGACTAAGAAATTAGCTAAGTTAATCGTCAAAGTAAAAAATCCTTCAGAGATTGAAGCTCTACTCGCTCGTATGGAAACTTTACCTAAACTATTTAAAGGAAAAAAAGGCTATGCCTTTGAAATTCATTCACCTCAAGATCACCTTATCCTTCTTCATGCAGAAGATGATGTAAATGAATTAAAAAAGCTTGAAGAGGAAGTGAACTTTTCTAAAAATGATAGTATGATTTACTTGTCAGAATTTGAAATTTCAACAGAAATTCACTTGCCAAACCAAATTAAAAGTTTACTAGAAGATGTAGAAGCTGATAAGAAATTGATATTTAAACAAGGTCAAGGTGAGGATTTATTGGTTGAAAATTCTCTTACTTGGGATTTGTCTATGCTGAAGTTTCAAGTAGAAAAATTCGATATTCCAAGTCTTTGTCAGAAATTTGAGTCAGTAGGATACTTTGTTCCCAAGTCTGAGAAGTTCTTTTTGACAACAGACACTAACAATATCGAATTGTGGTTTGAGGAAGTATGAAACAAGAAATCATTCAAAAAATAGAGCAACAAATTGAGGCAGGGATTTATCCTGGTGCCTCTTTTGCGTATTATCGGGATGGTGAATGGTCTGATTGCTACCTCGGAGAAGCAAATCCAGAAATTGGAGAGCAGACTTGTCAAGGTTTAGTCTATGATTTGGCAAGTGTGAGCAAGGTCGTCGGAGTGGGAACTGTCTTAACCTTCTTGTGGAAGCAAGGCAAGATTGAACTCGATCAATCCATAAAGGCTTATCTTCCAGAGGCGGATTATCCAGACATCACCATTCGTCAACTCCTCACACATTCTACGGACTTGGACCCGTTTATTATCAATAGAGACCAGTTGAATGCAGAAGAATTGAAAGAAGCTATGTTTCATTTGAATCGACGAGAGAAGAGGGCTTTTCTATACTCGGATGTGCATTTTCTCTTGCTGGGTTTTCTCCTAGAGAACTACTTTGAAAAAGACTTAGACCAGATTTTACAAGAGCAAGTTTTCGATCCATGGAAGATGAAAGAAACTCAGTTTGGACCAGTTAGCAGTGCTGTTCCTACAGTTCGGGGACAGAAGGCAGGAGAGGTGCATGATCCTAAGGCACGTTTACTAGGTAAACATGCTGGAAGTGCAGGCTTGTTTTCAACCGTAAAAGATTTAAAAATCTTCCTTGAGCATTATTTACAGGATGATTTTGCTACAGATTTAAGTCAAAATTTTTCGGATTTGAGTGATAAGGAACGCTCCTTAGCCTGGAATCTTGAAGGTGATTGGCTAGACCATACAGGCTATACTGGAACCTTTATCATGTGGAATCGTAAGAAGCAGGAAGCTGCGATTTTCTTGTCCAATAGAACCTACGAAAAAGACCAGCGTGCCCAGTGGATCATAGACCGCAATCAGGTCATGGACCTGATTCGAAAGACAAACTAGGGAGGAAGTATGTCAAAAGCTCTTAAAGGAACTCTTTTTACAGTGATTGCTGGTATTGCTTGGGGCTTATCTGGGACCAGTGGTCAGTACCTGATGGCTCACGGAATATTAGCTCTAGTCCTAACTAATATCCGTTTGATTGTTGCTGGTTTGCTCTTAGTTCTTTTATCGTATATTAAGTCTAAGGAACAATTTTTGGCTTTTCTAAAAGATAAATCAAGTCTGTTTTCTCTCTTACTATTTGCTTTATTTGGCCTCTTTCTGAATCAATTGGCTTATTTATCGGCTGTTCAGGAGACAAATGCAGGTACAGCAACGGTGCTTCAGTATGTCTGTCCTGTTGGAATATTGGCTTACACATGTATAAAGGATAAGGTAGCACCTACTATAGCCGAAATCCTTTCTATGATTTTAGCAATAGGTGGAACCTTTTTAATTGCGACTCATGGTCAGTTGGATCAGCTCTCTATGACACCAGCAGGTCTCTTTTGGGGCTTGTTCTCTGCTTTAACCTATGCTCTTTATATCATTTTACCCATTAAACTCATTCAAAAATGGGGGAGCATTCTGGTTATTGGTGTCGGTATGACCATCTCAGGTTTTGTAGCAGTGCCATTTACTGGGATTATCGGCGCCAGTATTCCTATGTCATTTGATATTTTCTTAGCATTTGCTGGAATTATTCTCATCGGGACTGTTTTTGCCTACACGGTCTTTCTTAAGGGGGCAAGTATGGTTGGGCCAGTCAAATCTAGTCTCTTGGCCTCTATTGAGCCAATATCTGCTGTATTTTTTTGCTTTCATGATTATGGGAGATATCTTTTATCCTGTAGATTTTCTTGGTATGGCAATGATTTTATTGGCTGTGACTATTATTTCATTGAAAGATTTAATCCTAGAAAAGAGAAAGCAATCAGCGTAGAGGTTATGTTATCTTATCAAAAGTTAGTATTGAATATAAAAAATCCACTCTCTTGAGTGGATTTTTTTTACATTAGTCTTTATTTTCGTATGGCAAGATCAAGTTCAAAATGATACCTGTCATTGCTGATAGGGCAGTACCTGAAAGTGTAACTGGACCAAGTTTAAGGATTGCTCCACCAAGTCCAAGCACGAGCATTGCACTTGCGATGATAAGATTACGCATTTGACCAAAGTCTACACGTTCCTTGATCAAAACTTTCAAACCGTTGCTGGCGATAACCCCATAAAGAAGGATTGACATACCACCAAGTACGGCGCTAGGGATTGTAGAAATCAAAGCAGTGAATTTACCAAGGAAGCTAAGGGCAATTGCGATAAAGGCTGCGTTACGGATAACTGAGACAGAAGCGATACGAGTCATACCGATCACCCCTGTATTTTCACCGTAGGTAGTATTAGCAGGACCACCAAGGAAGGCAGATACAGATGTTGCGATACCGTCACCAAGAAGGGTACGGTGAAGACCTGGTTCTTTCAAGAATTGACGACCACAGATTTGGCTCAAGACCGTGTGGTCTCCAATGTGTTCTGAGATTGTTACGATCGCGATTGGTAAGATTGCGATTGTTTCTGGACCGAAGTAAAGGTTGTATTCTTTGAAGGCACCACCTGTGCTAAATGGTAGGTAGAAGCCTGGAATTTCGAACCAGTTAGCTTGAAGAACAGGTGTGAAGTCTACTAGACCAAGAAAGACTGCAAAGATATATCCACCAATAATGGCAAATAAGAAAGGAATGATACGAAGGAATCCTTTTCCTTTTGTATTGATAAAGGCAGCGATGAGGAAGGTAACCACAGCTACAAGAGCATTTTTCCAGTTGCCATCAGCAACAAGACCAGCATTTGTTACAGCTGAACCTGCAAGACCAAGACCAATTACGATAATCATAGGTCCGATAACAATTGGTGGCAAAAGTTTATCAATCCATTTTGTACCAGCAAAGCGGATGCTAGTTGAAACAAGAACGTAGATTAAACCAGTTAAGATAACCCCTGTTTGAGCAGCAGAAACATCGCCACCCATTTCCTTCATAGCAAGAGACATTGCAGTGATGAAGGCAAAAGAAGAACCGAGATAAACCGGAACTTTAAAGCCAGTACATACCATGTAAATCAGTGTTCCGACACCTGATGCAAACAGGGCAACAGATACAGGCATTCCCAAAATCAGTGGCACCAAGATGGTAGCACCAAACATGGCAAACACGTGCTGGAAGCTGAGTAGAATTCCCTTACCAAAAGAAGGACGTTGGTCAACGTCGAGTAACAAATCAACAGTTGATTCTTGTTTCATAAATACCTCACTTTTTGGGCATCAAAAAAGAGCCCATTATTTTACAGCAATAGGCTCTCAGAGTAAGACATCTTTAAAACATGGTTAGCCCAATATTTAAAGAATTTCATATATATCTGCGTCTTCGTCACCTCACGGGATGACATTAAAAACCTTTGCTTGTGATAGTATAGCAGAAAAAAATGATTTTGTAAATCATTTTTCCCGAGCTAAGAAACAAGAGAGCGAGGTGTGAGTTACTATGGAATATATTTTGTTTCAGGATAGAGTTGAATGATAGACGCAGTGGTTGAGTGGCCCATCTTACGCTTTGATTCAGCTGATGGACCCATACTTTTGAGGGAGACGAAACGTCATTCAAATGGTAATCGATTTTGTCCCTCCCTTTTCCAGAGCTGAGAAATAAAGACGCGATGTATAATCTTGTGAGTATCTATTTAAAATATCCTAAAGCGGGCGTTTATTTGGCATGCCAGCCTTACGTGGGTATTTGTTTGGAGTTTCTTTTTTCTTTTCTACAATGGTGATGTAGCGAGGGTCTCCATTAGGAAGTGTGTAGCTGATGTTATCTTCAACCTTACTAAAGAGAAGGTTGAGAGCATTTTTGGCTTCTGTCAATTCCTCAGGAGCATTACTAGCCTTAAGTGCCAAAAGTTTTCCACCAACTTTAAGGTAGGGAATGGTTAACTCTGAGAGAACTTGCATGCGAGCAACTGCACGAGCTGTCACAATGTCGAATTGGGCACGGAAATTCTTGTCTTGGGCAAAGTCTTCGGCACGTCCATGGTAGAAATGAACCCCTTCTATATCAAGCTCCTCAGCCAGAAGCTGAAGGAAGTTAATACGCTTGTTCAGAGAATCAATGATGGTCACATCTAGCTGAGGGTAGAGAATCTTCATAGGAAGACTTGGGAATCCTGCACCAGCGCCAATATCAAGTAACTTAATTTCTTGGTTTTCTATCAACCCTTGTAGGATAGGAGCGATGGAATCATAAAAGTGTTTAAGGTAAACCTCTTCCATTTCAGTAATGGCAGTCAGGTTGATTTTTTGGTTCCACTCGACTAAGAGTTCGAAATAGTGCTCAAATTGAGCTTTTTGCTGGTCAGTAAGATTATTATTCTGTTGGTCAAGTAATGAGTAAAAAGTTTCTGGTTTCATAGTTATATCCTTTTTGTATATCATCTTATTTTACCACAAAAACATGGAAATTTGATATACTTGTACTAATCTAAAAGCAGAAAGGATAAGATTATGACTTGGATTATTCTTGGAGTTTTGGCTCTGATTGTTATTTTTGTGATTGTTAGCTATAACGGTTTGGTGAAAAATCGTATGCAGACCAAGGAGGCTTGGAGCCAGATCGATGTTCAGTTGAAGCGTCGTAATGATCTTCTCCCAAACTTGATTGAAACAGTTAAAGGTTATGCTAAATACGAAAGTTCTACTCTTGAAAAGGTGACTGAACTCCGTAGACAAGTAGCTGCAGCAACTACACCTGCAGAAGCCATGAAAGCTAGTGATGCACTGACTCGTCAGATATCTGGTATCTTTGCGGTTGCAGAGAACTATCCTGACTTGAAGGCTAGTAGCAATTTTGCTCACTTACAAGAAGAACTGACTAACACAGAAAATAAAATATCCTACTCTCGTCAACTTTATAACAGTGTCGTTAGCAACTACAATGTTAAATTAGAAACTTTCCCAAGTAATCTGGTTGCGGCTATCTTTGGCTTCAAGGCAGCAGATTTCCTTCAGACTCCAGAAGAAGAAAAGGCTGTTCCTAGAGTTGATTTTAGTGGTTTAGGTGACTAAGATGCTGTACAAACAAATCGCTAGTAATAAACGTAAAACTTGGGTTCTTTTAATTATCTTCTTTCTTTTGTTAGCTATTGTAGGTTATGCAGTTGGATATCTTTTCATGAACTCAGGATTTGGGGGCGTGACTATAGCCATGATTCTTGGCTTTATCTATGCCTTGACCATGATTTTTCAATCTACAGAGATTGTCATGAGTATGAATGGTGCGCGTGAAGTTGATAGGAATGAAGAACCTGTTCTCTATCATGTTGTTGAGGATATGGCTATGGTGGCGCAAATTCCTATGCCACGAGTTTATGTCATTGATGATGCTGGCTTAAATGCTTTTGCTACGGGTTCGAATCCTCAAAATGCTGCTGTTGCAGCGACATCAGGACTTCTAGAGATCATGAATCGTGAGGAATTAGAATCTGTAATTGGGCATGAAGTTAGTCACATACGCAACTTAGATATTCGAATCTCTACCATTGCTGTTGCTCTTGCCAGTGCCATTACCCTTTTATCGAGTATGGCTGGTCGTATGATGTGGTGGGGTGGAGCATCACGTAGTAGAAGAAATAGTGACCGTGACAGTGGAGGGACTTGAAGTGATTATGTTAGTCATTTCTCTCCTAGCCATAGTTCTGGCACCTCTTGCAGCAACTTTAGTGCAATTAGCTATTTCTCGCCAACGAGAATTTTCTAGCAGATGCTTCAAGCGTGGAATTAACTCGTAATCCGCAAGGGATGATCAATGCTTTACAAAAAAATTAGACAATAGTCAACCCATGAGTCATCATGTGGATGATGCTAGTAGTGCACTTTATATCAATGATCCTCAAAAAAACCAGGTTTCTTGAAAAAAACTATTTTATACGCATCCACCCTATTTCAGAACGGATTGAGCGTTTGAAACATATGTAAAAAAACATCCAGAGGTTTTTCTCTGGATGTTTTATTTTCAAAAAGTTAAAGATCTTGTAAATCAACTACTTCTAAACCATGCTCTGTCAGACTATAGATACTCGTACAGACTTCTTTTTAAGAAAACGTCGATCATGCGAAACAGTGACAAGACCACCAGAATAATTGGCAAAGAGTTTTTCTGATTTCTGGTTGAGAAGTTGGAGAAAAAAATTTCGTGTGGGTTCATCCAGAAGGAGAAAGTTTGGTTTTTCGTAGAACTAAATTCAAAAAGAAGGAGTTTACCTTGTTGACCTCCAGATAAAGGAGTGGATTTGGTGGTGCATCTCTGGATAGCTGAAATTAAGACTGGCTAAGTGAGATTGGATTTTTCTGTATTTCCTCCTTTGTGTCCAGTTTGGCTGAGAAATTCTACTGGGGATAGATCCCAATTGCAGTGTTTCTTGGTAATCTTGTGGCATAAAATCCAAGCGAAATCTCTCTTTTGCCGCTTAGTAGTTGATGTAACTTTGCTAAAAGAGTGGATTTGCCAACGCCATTGGGACCGATAATGCCGATTTTTATCTTGACCACGGACAGTTAATTGTAGCCCTTGAGACAGAATTCGTTGGCCAATGGATAAAGTCTCATTTTCTAGTCGAACTAAGACTTTTGAAGCCGCTAATGGCTCTATATCTGAAAAGGAAAAAGTTGGATTTGTTCCTCTTCAAGTGGCTTTTTGGGTCATGGACTGAGCTTCCTTTTTCAAAGCGTTTTTTTCTTGAGAAAGAACATTTTTTTCATCTTTTTTTAGCTAATAGGCGACCAGCAGTACTGTCTTTGGTAGCTCGAAGTGCAGTTTCTACATTTTGCTTAACTCGGCGATGTTTTTCCATGGTTTTTGTCATAGACTCGTTGGTCGTTGGCAGCTTGCTGGCTTTGTCTGACAAAAATTAGCCTTTCTCTGGTCACTATAGCTATCGTAGTCTAAATGCTCTACTAGCGTTTCCGCTTCTTTCCGGTGCTTGATCAGTCGCAAGTGGATAATGGTGTCTGCCGTTTGAGAGAAAAATCTTCATCATGAGAAATGAAAATAACGGTTTGCCTCATCTTTTATGAATCTGTTTTTTTAGCCAATCAACCATCTCTATATCCAGGTCATTTGAAGGTTCATCTAAAAATAAAATCTCAAAGGGTTTGGCAAATTCATGGATGAGCTGAATTTTCAAAGCTTCACCACCCGAGAGGCTACCAATTTCTTGGTCGCTAGCAAAACGGTCGCTATCAAAGTGCAACTCCTCAGCCAAACGATAGAGAATGCTGTAGTCTAAATCAGTAGAATCCAAAAAGAAGTAGTCGTGTAGAGTCTTATTTTTCAGGATTTCAGGGAGATGTTGAGGGATGTAGGCCAGGGACTGAAGGTCAGATTGGATTTCTCCCCTGATAGAGAAATCAGCTAATCTTTTCTCCCATTAAAGTTCGAAGTAAGGTTGATTTTCCATTTCCTTCTTCGCCTATAATAGCGACCTTTTCTCCGTCTTGGATGGTAATGTTTAAATCGGAAACAAGGTCTCTTAAATCTTTGTTTTGTGTGATGGTCAGATGATTGATTTTTATCATATTATTGCCCTTTCTAGAATGTTCATATTGCATAACAAAAAGCTCTACTTTACCTAGTAGAGCCAATCGTCTATGTCAAAAAACTCTTTTAAAAGGGCTGAAAATCCAGCAGAAAAAAGAGCACACAAAAAAGAGACAGAAACAAGATCTACTAAATAAAGGTTCTTTATTTGATAGACTTAGTTGTTCATGTCTCCCTTACCTCCGAATATTGTTGCAATCATCATACTCTTTTTGAGAAAATTTGTCAAGATTAAGCCAGAAAATCCTCTATTTTTAAAAACCAAAAACAGGTCCATAAAGTGTCAACGTATGTTTAACGTGATCGTAGTGGAACTTGTCATAGTTTCTCCAAGCAGTGCGAGCCTGGTCGTTTAGTTTTAGACTACCAAGTCCAATCAAAAGACTAGTCCGTTGGTAAAAAGATTCCAGTTCAATTAAGATGGCGTTGTCTAGTTTGCTCAGCTTTTTTAAGTGCTCTGAGAATTTCGTCTATATTTTGCTGTAAGCGTAGATCATCTGGCAATCCCTGTTTACAACTTTGTATTGTTTGGTTTAATTTTGAAACGAGTTGATAGGCTTCTGTTAAAAGAGCTTTGTCTTCCATATGAGCGTCCTCCTTTGCTCATGTATTGATGCCTATAGTATAGCACAAAAAATTAAAATTTGTCATAATAAATATATCAAAAAAATACAGAAAGATGTTTTAAAAGTTTAGATGCTCTTACTTGACCTCCTTTCATGGTATAATCAAGGGAGTAAATCTTTATGGAGGAAGTATGAAATTAAATATTCAAGAAATCCGTAAGCAGCCTGAAGGGTTTGTATTTTGAGCAAACTCTAGACTTGTCAGCTGACTTACGTGAGCGTAACCAAGAAATTTTAGACGTAAAAGATATTCTAGCGGTTGGGAAAGTACAGTACGAAGACCGTATGTATTTCTTAGATTATCAACTATCTTACACCATCGTTCTTGCTTCTAGCCGTAGCATGGAACCAGTAGAATTGAAAGAGTCTTATCCAGTGACAGAAGTCTTTATGGAAGGTGCTACTAATCAACTGGACCAAGAAGTTCTTGATGATGACTTGGTTTTACCTATCGAAAATGGTGAAATCGACCTTGCTGAGAGTGTTTCAGATAATATTTTGCTCAATATTCCAATCAAGGTCTTAACGGCAGAAGAAGAGGCTGGTCAGGGATTTGTTTCTGGAAATGACTGGCAAATCATGACTGAGGAAGAATATCAAGCTCAACAAGCAGTCAAAAAAGAAGAAAGTAGTCCTTTTGCAGGTTTACAAGGGCTGTTTGATGGAGACGAATAGATGGTTTTATCCAAGAAACGTGCCCGTCATGTCATTGAGGAAATCATAGCCCTTTTTCCAGATGCAAAACCTAGTCTAGATTTTCGCAATCATTTTGAACTCTTAGTTGCAGTTATGTTGTCTGCTCAGACGACAGATGCGGCGGTAAACAAAGCGACTCCAGCTCTTTTTGAAGCCTTCCCTACACCTCAAGCCATGGCAGATGCCAGTGAGAAGGACATTGCAAAACATATTTCTCGTTTAGGTCTGTATCGAAATAAAGCAAAATTTCTTAAAAAATGTGCCCAACAGTTATTAGAAGATTTTGATGGTCAAGTTCCTCAGACTAGAGAAGAATTAGAAAGTTTGGCGGGAGTTGGGCGTAAAACAGCTAATGTAGTCATGAGTGTGGGCTTTGGAATTCCAGCTTTTGCAGTAGATACCCATGTGGAGCGCATTTGCAAACACCATGACATTGTTAAAAAATCAGCAACTCCACTTGAAGTTGAAAAACGTGTCATGGATGTCTTGCCACCAGAAAAAGTGGTTGGCGGCGCATCAGGCCATGATTTACTTTTGGTCGTGCTATCTGTCATCCGAAAAAAATCCAGAATGCGAACACTATCCACAATTGTATGATTTTTAGTTCATTATAAGGTCAAACATTGAATGTTTTTTTACTTGCTTTGAACTGGGCTTTGTGATATAGTAAGAACAATAAAATATTCCTTTAAACCTGTCCCGTGAGGCAGGCAAGGAGCTCGATAAAGTAGAAAGGGTAAGTCTATGCTGTTTCCAGTATGGCTCGCTTAATGATACATTCTCAAGTCTCCTTGTCTAAGGAGACTTTTTCTTTTTGGAGGTTTGTCATGAAGACAAAAGAAGTTGTAGACGAATTAACCGTCAAGCGAGCAATTACGCGTATCACTTATGAAATTATCGAACGGAACAAAGACTTAAATAAAATCATTTTAGCAGGGAATTAAAAACACGTAGGTGTCTTTATCGCTCACCGTATCCAAGAGCGCTTGGAACAATTGGAAAATCATCTCTGTTCCCGTTGTAGAATTAGATACCAAACCTTACCGTGACGATGTCAAAAGTGGTGAAGATACTTCCTTGATTTCTGTAGATGTGACAGATCGAGAAGTTATTTTGGTTGATGATGTTCTCTACACTGGTCGTACAATCCGTGCCGCTATCGATAACATTGTCGGACATGGTCGCCCTGCCCGTGTGAGTCTAGCAGTATTAGTTGACCGTGGACACAGAGAGCTGCCAATTCGTCCAGACTACGTTGGGAAAAATATCCCAACCAGTCGTTCTGAAGAAATCATCGTTGAGATGACAGAACTTGATGGCCAAGATAGAGTTTTGATTACTGAAGAAGCTTAAAAAGCTAAAGGAGTAGCCATGTCGGAAAATCAACAAGCCTTGCAACATGTAGTATCGATGGAAGATCTGACGGTTGATCAAGTCATGAAACTGATTAAGAGAGGCAATCGAGTTTAAAAATGGTGCCAGTAAGTCCTATACAGATAGACCTATAGTTGCCAATCTCTTTTTTGAAAGTTCAACTCGGACTCACAAATCTTTTGAAGTGGCAGAGATTAAACTTGGTCTAAATCTCTTGGATTTTGATGTAAAGACCAGTTCAGTTAACAAGGGTGAGACACTCTATGATACCATTTTGACTCTGTCTGCCCTAGGAGTAGATGCCTGTGTTATTCGCCATCCAGAAGTGGATTACTACAGAGAATTGGTGGCAAGTCCAACTATTACAACCTCGATTATCAATGGTGGGGATGGTTCGGGTCAACATCCGAGTCAGAGTTTACTTGATTTAATGACGATATATGAAGAGTTTGGGAACTTTCAAGGGACTTAAAGTTGCCATTGCTGGTGATTTAGATCATTCGCGCGTAGCTAAGTCTAATATGCAAATTTTAAAACGTTTAGGTGCAGAACTGTATTTTGCAGGTCCTGAAGAATGGCGAAGCCAAGAATTTGCTGATTATGGTAAGTTTGTAACCATTGACGAGATTATTGATCAAGTAGATGTGATGATGCTGTTACGTGTTCAGCATGAGCGCCATGAAAGTGGAGTAGTTTTTTCAAAAGAGAGCTATCATTCTCAGCATGGTTTAAATCAAGCCCGTTATGAACGATTGAAAGAAAAAGCTATTATTATGCATCCTGCTCCTGTTAATCGTGATGTAGAAATTGCTGACCATTTGGTTGAAGCACCAAAATCACGTATTGTTCAGCAGATGACCAACGGTGTATTTGTAAGAATGGCTATTTTAGAATCCGTATTGGCAAGTAGAAATATTAACTAACACAAGACGTTAAAAGACGCCTGAGAGCGTCCACGAGAGGTGAATTATGACAAAAAGACTTCTAGTATTAGAAGATGGAACAATCTTTGAAGGTAAAGGCTTTGGAGCAGATATCGATGTGACTGGTGAAATTGTCTTCAATACAGGGATGACAGGTTACCAAGAATCTATCACTGACCAGTCCTACAATGGACAGATTTTAACTTTCACTTATCCTTTGGTAGGAAATTATGGAATCAACCGTGATGATTATGAATCCATTAGTCCAACCTGTAAAGGAGTAGTGGTATTTGAAGAAGCTCGTAGAGCTAGTAACTGGCGTAACCAGATGACCCTTGACGAATTTTTGAAATCTAAAAAGATTCCTGGTATTTCTGGTATTGATACACGCGCCCTTACAAAAATTATTCGTAAAGCATGGAACTATGAGAGCAACTATTACTCATGTCGGTGATAGTATTGATCATATTTCAGATCAACTTCAGGCAACGGTCTTACCAATTGATAATATTAAGCAGGTTTCTACTAAGACTGCTTATCCTGCACCAGGTGTTGGCTTAAGCGTTGTTCTTGTTGACTTTGGACTTAAGCATTCTATCTTAAGAGAACTATCTAAGAGAGATTGTAACGTAACGGTTGTACCATACACAACAACGGCTGAAGAAATCTTACATTTGAATCCAGATGGTGTCATGTTGTCAAATGGTCCAGGTAATCCTGAAGATGTACCACAGGCACTTGACATGATACGTGGAATTCAAGGTAAAATTCCGATTTTTGGGATTTGTATGGGCCACCAACTCTTTGCCATGGCTAATGGTGCTAAGACCTATAAGATGAAGTTTGGTCACCGTGGTTTCAACCATGCTGTTCGCGAGATTGCAACAGGGCGCGTGGACTTTCACTAGTCAAAACCATGGTTATGCAGTTAGCCGTGAGGATTTGCCAGAGCACTTAATCATTACTCACGAAGAAATCAATGACAAGTCTGTTGAAGGCGTACGTCACAGATACCAACCAGGTTTCTCTGTCCAATTCCACCCAGACGCAGCTCCTGGTTCCCACACGATGCAAGTTACCTATTTGACGAGTTTATCGAAATGATGGAAGCTTTTAAACAAGCAAACTAAAGACGAGTGAGAAATCGTCGGAGAATTTATGTAACTGAACACGGACGGAAAGCTCGGAATTTAGATAAACCAACTCGGATTGACAATCCTTCCTTGGTTTCCTAAAATTCAATCGCTTTCTATTCGTCCTTTGTATCTTATTTAATGGCAATCAGAGAGTTGCCGAATAGAAAGGAGAAGGTACATTGTTCGCGGAAGTGAACACGCGCTACGGACGGTGTGAAAAAGATAGATTGATTCTGACGCTGACAGGCGTCTTCGTCATAACTCCTATTTTTCAGCTGTGTCTCTTGACGCCCTTAATATCTTATAAATGCCTAAACGTACTGATATTCAAAAAATTATGGTGATTGGTTCTGGTCCGATTATTATTGGTCAGGCTGCTGAGTTTGACTATGCTGGAACCCAGGCCTGCTTGTCTTTGAAAGAAGAAGGGTATGAGGTTGTCTTGGTAAACTCAAATCCTGCAACCATCATGACGGATAAAGAAATTGCAGACAAGGTCTACATCGAACCGATTACACTTGAGTTTGTGACTCGTATTCTCCGTAAGGAACGTCCAGATGCTTTGCTTCCAACTCTTGGAGGTCAAACAGGGCTTAATATGGCCATGGAATTGTCTAAAAATGGTATCTTGGATGAGCTTGGAGTAGAACTTCTCGGGACTAAATTGTCTGCCATCGACCAAGCAGAGGACCGCGATCTCTTTAAACAATTGATGGAAGAACTCAACCAACCAATTCCAGAATCTGAAATTGTCAACACAGTTGAGGGAGCAGTTGCCTTTGCAGCAACTATTGGCTATCCAGTTATCGTCCGACCAGCCTTTACTCTAGGTGGTACTGGTGGTGGTATGTGTGCCAACGAGGAAGAATTGCGTGAAATTGCTGAAAATGGTTTGAAGTTGTCACCTGTTACCCAGTGTTTGATTGAACGTTCCATTGCTGGTTTCAAGGAAATCGAGTACGAAGTCATGCGTGACTCAGCTGATAATGCCCTTGTTGTTTGTAACATGGAAAACTTTGACCCTGTCGGGATTCACACAGGGGACTCTATCGTATTTGCCCCTGCGCAAACCATGTCCGACTATGAAAACCAAATGCTTCGTGATGCTAGTTTGAGCATTATCCGCGCTCTCAAGATTGAAGGCGGATGTAACGTTCAGCTTGCGCTTGATCCACACAGCTTTAAGTACTATGTCATCGAAGTAAATCCTCGTGTATCTCGTTCTTCAGCTCTTGCTTCTAAAGGCAACAGGTTACCCAATCGCCAAATTGGCTGCTAAGATTGCGGTAGGGTTGACCTTGGATGAAGTTATTAACCCAGTTACAGGTTCAACCTATGCCATGTTTGAACCAGCCCTTGACTATGTGGTGGCTAAGATTCCACGTTTCCCATTTGACAAGTTTGAAAAAGGGGAACGTCGTCTTGGTACCCAGATGAAGGCAACTGGAGAAGTTATGGCCATCGGTCGTAACATCGAGGAATCTCTCCTTAAAGCTTGTCGCTCTCTAGAAATTGGTGTCCATCATAATGAAATGCCTGAGCTTGCAGATGTTTCAGATGATGCCTTGATTGAAAAAGTTGTCAAGGCTCAAGATGACCGTCTCTTCTATGTATCAGAAGCTATTCGTCGTGGTTATACACCAGAAGAGATTGCTGACTTGACTAAGATTGATATCTTTCTACCTTGATAAACTCTTGCATATCTTTGAGATTGAGCAAGAATTGGGCGCACATCCTCAGGATGTCGATGTCCTGAAAAACAGCAAAACTCAATGGTTTCTCAGATCGTAAAATCGCAGAACTTTGGGGAACTACAGCTGATCAAGTTCGCCAACTTCGTTTAGAAAACAAGATTGTCCCAGTTTACAAGATGGTAGATACTTGTGCCGCAGAATTTGAATCAGAAACTCCGTACTTCTACTCAACATATGGATGGGAAAATGAGTCTATCAAGTCTGATAAGGAATCTGTACTAGTCCTAGGTTCTGGTCCAATCCGTATCGGTCAAGGGGTAGAGTTTGACTACGCAACAGTTCACTCTGTTAAGGCAATTCAGGCTGCTGGCTACGAAGCCATCATTATGAACTCAAACCCAGAGACAGTTTCAACAGACTTCTCTGTATCTGATAAACTCTACTTTGAACCATTAACGTTCGAAGATGTTATGAATGTTATCGACTTAGAGCAACCAAAAGGTGTTATTGTTCAGTTCGGTGGTCAAACAGCTATCAACCTAGCTGAGCCATTAGCAAAAGCTGGGTGTGACTATCCTTGGTACTCAAGTTGCTGACTTGGACCGTGCAGAAGACCGTGACCTCTTCGAGCAAGCCCTCAAAGACTTGGATATTCCACAACCTCCTGGACAAACAGCAACCAATGAAGAAGAAGCAGTGCTTGCTGCTCGTAAGATTGGTTTCCCAGTTCTCGTTCGCCCTTCATATGTTTTGGGTGGACGTGCCATGGAAATCGTTGAGAATGAAGATGATCTTCGTTCTTACATGCGTACTGCGGTTAAGGCAAGTCCAGACCATCCCTGTTCTTGTTGACTCTTATATCGTCGGACAAGAGTGTGAAGTTGATGCCATTTCAGACGGACAAAATGTCCTCATCCCAGGTATCATGGAGCATATCGAACGCGCTGGTGTCCACTCAGGTGACTCCATGGCGGTTTATCCTCCTCAAACCTTGTCGCAAAAAGTGCAAGAAACGATTGCAGACTACACCAAACGTCTGGCAATCGGCCTCAACTGTCTTGGGATGATGAACATTCAGTTTGTTATCAAGGATGAGAAAGTCTACGTTATCGAAGTAAACCCTCGTGCCAGCCGTACTGTTCCATTCCTTTCAAAAGTAACCAATATCCCTATGGCACAGGTAGCGACTAAGTTGATTCTCGGTCAAAGTCTTGAAGAGCTTGGTTACCAAGATGGACTTTACCCAGAAAGTAGTCGCGTTCATATCAAGGCACCAGTATTCTCCTTTACCAAGCTAGCTAAGGTAGACAGCCTGCTTGGACCTGAAATGAAGTCAACAGGGGAAGTCATGGGTTCTGATACCACTCTTGAAAAAGCACTCTACAAGGCCTTTGAAGCTTCTTATCTTCACTTACCAACCTTTGGTAATGTTGTCTTCACTATCGCAGATGATGCAAAAGAAGAAGCACTAGATTTGGCTCGTCGTTTCCAAAATATTGGCTACGGAATCCTTGCTACTGAAGGAACAGCAGAGTTCTTTGCAAGTCATGGATTGCAGGCTCAACTCGTTGGAAAGATTGGTGATGATGAGCACGATATCCCAAGCTACGTCCGCAAAGGAAAAATTCAAGCTATCATCAACACAGTTGGTACCAAACGGACAGCTGATGAAGATGGTGAGCAAATCAGACGTTCAGCAATTGAACATGGAGTTCCTCTCTTTACAGCTCTAGACACAGCAGATGCCATGTTAAAAGTACTAGAAAGTAGAAGTTTTGTTACAGAAGCAATCTAATAAACAAAAAACGATTCTCGTAGATACGGGAGTCGTTTTTCCATCGATGAAATTAGAATTAAGGTTTTGTATAAGTTCTTGATTTTAAAAAAATTAACCGTTTTCACTTGACAAAAATTGGTCTATACCATATAATAAAATAAAGAAAACGGAGGAATAATAATGAAAGTTATTAAAGTTGAAAATCCAATTGAAGGTGGAAAAGTTGCATTTGAGATTTTGAAGGAAAAGTTAGAAAATGGTGCTCAAACATTGGGTCTTGCTACAGGAAGTAGCCCGCTTGAGTTTTACCAAGAAGTCGTAGCTAGCGATCTTGATTTTTCAAATCTTACAAGTGTCAACTTGGATGAGTATGTAGGTCTTGATGGAGATAATCCACAATCATACCGTTACTTTATGCAAGAGAATCTTTTTGACAAAAAACCATTCAAAGAAAGTTTCTTGCCACGTGGAGATAAAAACCATGCTGAAGAAGAAGTAGAACGCTACAATCAAATTTTAGCTGACCATCCAGTTGACCTACAAATCTTGGGAATTGGTCGTAACGGCCACATTGGATTTAACGAGCCAGGAACTCCATTTGATAGCCAAACACATCTTGTAGATCTTGACCAGTCTACTATCGAAGCTAACGCACGTTTCTTTGATAAGATTGAAGATGTTCCAACTCAAGCAATCTCTATGGGGATTAAAAATATCTTGGATGCCAAGTCTATTCTTCTCTTTGCTTATGGTGAATCTAAAGCAGAAGCTATCGCTGGAACTGTTGAGGGTCCAGTAACTGAAAGCCTTCCAGCAAGTAGCTTGCAAAACCACCCAGATGTGACTATCATCGCGGACGCAGCTGCTCTTAGCTTGTTAAAAAAATAAAATTAGAAACCATTTGCTCTTTGGAGTGAGTGGTTTTTTATAGTTTTCATGAGTCAATAGAAAGAAGTGGTATAATAGAATGGTAGAACAACTAGACCTAGTTAGGTTCAATTTTTGCCATTTGATGATATACAGGGAGAGAATGAAAATATGCTATTAGAAAATAATTTGATAAAAGACAATATACGAGCGGATAACCAAAGTTTTCTCTATTATTTACACGAAGAAAACGTATTTGATAAGCAGTCTCTAGCTGATTTGTGTCATTATATAGAGAAGTTGGATTCTATAAGTATAGACTTATTAAGGGATCTTCATTTTATTGAACAGCAAATCCTTCGTCACCTTGTTTACCATTTTGATAGCAATGACTTGAGTAAGATTTCGAATCTTCCTGATGAATATTGGGAATATATTGAACCTTTTGAACAAGCAGTAACAAAGTTGTATGATTTGATAAAGTATAGGTAAGAAAGTAATTAATAAACTGGAAAATGGGAATAAATGTAGGTTTCCTCTTGACATTTATTCATTTTGCATGTAGAATAGAATAGATCTTGAACTTGAAGGGAGTGAAAAAAATGTCTAAAACAGTAGTACGTAAGAATGAATCTCTTGACGATGCACTTCGTCGTTTCAAACGTGCGGTTACTAAAGCTGGTACTCTTCAAGAAACACGCAAACGTGAATTCTATGAAAAACCTTCTGTAAAACGTAAACGTAAATCAGAAGCAGCTCGTAAACGTAAAAAATTCTAATTTGAAATGAAAGGCTAGACTTGTCTAGTCTTTTTTCTTTTTTCTTTTTTCTTTTTCAAATAAATGGCTTAAATACTGTTAAAATCGGAAACTTATGACGACAATTTGATATAATAGTAGGGAGAACTCGATTTAAGGAGGAAATTATGTCGGTTTTAGTAAGAGAAGTAATTGAAAAGCTCAGACTAGACATTGTCTACGGTGAAGGTGAATTGCTTGAAAAAGAAATCATTACTGCGGACATTACGAGACCTGGTCTTGAAATGACAGGCTATTTTGATTACTATACTCCAGAACGAATTCAACTTTTGGGAATGAAGGAGTGGTCCTATCTAATCACTATGCCTTCCAAAAACCGTTATCAGGTTTTAAAGAAGATGTTTCTACCAGAAACACCTGCTGTCATCGTTGCTCGTGGTTTGGTAGTTCCTGAAGAAATGTTAAAGGCTGCTAGAGAATGTGAAGTGGCAATTTTAACCAGTCGGACTTCAACTAGCCGTCTGTCAGGACAACTATCTAGTTATCTAGATTCAAGACTGGCTGAGAGAACAAGTGTACATGGCGTCTTAATGGATATCTATGGTATGGGAGTACTCATCCAAGGAGATAGCGGCATCGGTAAAAGTGAAACTGGTTTAGAGTTGGTTAAGAGGGGCCATCGACTAGTTGCTGATGACCGTGTTGATATCTATGCCAAAGATGAGATGACACTTTGGGGGGGAACCAGCTGAAATTCTTAAACATTTATTGGAGATTCGAGGAGTTGGTATTATTGATATCATGAGTCTATACGGCGCTAGTGCAGTTAAAGATTCTTCTCAAGTTCAGCTTGCGGTCTATCTGGAAAACTATGATACACAAAAAACCTTTGACCGTTTAGGGAACAACGCTGAAGAGTTGGAAGTTTCGGGTGTGTCAATTCCACGTATTCGTATTCCAGTTAAAACAGGACGTAACATCTCAGTAGTTATTGAGTCTGCAGCTATGAACTATCGTGCTAAGGAAATGGGCTTTGATGCAACTCGTCTTTTTGAAGAACGTTTAACAAATCTAATTGCTCAAAATGAGGTGCGAAATGATTGATCCAATAGCTTTTCAAATCGGTCCATTTGCCGTTAGATGGTATGCTCTCTGCATTGTGTCTGGTCTTCTTTTAGCTGTAGTTCTGGCCATGAGAGAAGCTCCTAAGAAAAATATTATACCAGACGATATTATCGATTTTATCTTGGTTGCTTTCCCTCTAGCTATTATTGGGGCTAGGCTCTATTATGTCATCTTTAAGTTTGACTATTATAGTCAACATTTAGGAGAAATCTTTGCAATCTGGAATGGTGGTTTGGCTATCTATGGCGGTCTAATCACGGGTGCCATTGTACTTTATATCTTTGCGGATCGTAAGTTTATTAATAACTGGGACTTCCTAGATATTGCAGCACCAAGTGTCTTGATTGCCCAGAGTCTTGGACGTTGGGGCAACTTTTTAACCAAGAGGCCTATGGGGCCACTGTAGAGAGTCTTGACTACTTGCCTAGTTTCATTAAGAATCAGATGTATATTGATGGCTCATATCGACAACCAACCTTCCTGTACGAATCTATCTGGAACCTGATTGGGTTTGCTTTAATTGTTATTTTTAGACGCCGATTAAATGGCATTCGTCGTGGTCATATCACAGCCTTTTACTTAATTTGGTATGGTTTTGGACGTATGATTATTGAGGGCATGCGTACAGATAGTCTCATGTTCTTTGGACTTCGAGTATCTCAGTGGTTGTCTGTTCTATTAATTGGACTTGGTATTTATATTATCGTTTATCAAAATCGGAAAAAAGCACCATTTTATAATGTAAAAAAGGAGAATTAAAATGTTAGAAGTTGCTTATATCATTGTGGCAATTGCCTTGGTTGTATTTATTGTTTATTTGATTATTACCCTTCAAAAAGTTGGACGTGTAATTGATGAAACAGAAAATACTGTTAAAACGCTAACTTCAGATGTAAATGTTACTCTACATCACACAAACGAACTTCTTGCCAAGGTCAATGTTCTTGCTGATGATATCAATATTAAAGTTGCAACCATTGATCCACTCTTTACAGCAGTTGCAGACCTTTCTGTTTCTGTTTCTGATTTAAATGAGCAGGCTCGTGTCTTGAGTAAAAAAGCATCATCTGCAGGTTCAAAAACATTAAAGACTAGTGCAGGCTTATCTGCCGTTCGTATTGCAAGTAAATTTTTTAAAAAATAAAAAGGAGATAACTCATGGGTAAATTATCATCAATCCTTTTAGGAACTGTTTCAGGTGTGGCTGTTGCCTTGTTTCTAACAAGTGAAAAAGGAAAACGCGTTACTAGTCAGGCACAAGACTTTATTGAAGATCTGAGAGAAGATCCAGAATATGCTAAGGAACAAGCAATCGAAAAATTGACAGAAGTCAAAGAACAAACCAGAGATTTTGTTCTAAAGACAAAAGAACAAGTAGAATCAGGCGAAATTACCTTGGATTCAGTTCTTGAAAAATCAAAATCTTTAGCTCAACAAGCGACTGAAGCTTCAAAAGAGACTTTGAACAATCTCAAAGAACAATTGGAAGAAAAAGTAGTTGTTGAAGACCAAGAAGACGATCAAGAAATTGTCATCGAAATCGAAGAAGATTAAAATAGAAATCACCATTTTTGATTCCCTTAGAGTCGGAGATGGTGATTTTTTTCTTGAGTGAAGTCTTTATGGTATAATAAATATTATGCAGAAAAAACCAACATCAGCTTATGTGCACATTCCATTTTGTACACAAATCTGTTATTATTGTGACTTTTCAAAGGTCTTTATTAAAAATCAACCAGTAGATAGTTATCTAGAGCATTTATTGGGAGAGTATCGTTCCTATGATATTCATAAGTTGCGAACTCTTTATATTGGAGGAGGAACCCCTACAGCCTTGTCAGCCCAGCAATTGGAGACTTTATTGGATGGTCTAACTAGAGAATTAGATTTATCAGTTTTAGAGGAGCTGACCATTGAGGCCAATCCTGGTGATTTGGATGAGGATAAGATTGCAGTTTTAAAGAACTCAGCTGTCAACCGTGTTTCATTGGGTGTGCAAACATTTGATGATAAAATGCTGAAAAAAATTGGTCGTAGTCATTTGGAGAAGGATATCTATGAAAATATTGATCGTCTCAAGTTAGCAGGGTTTGATAATATTTCCATTGACCTGATTTACGCTCTTCCTGGTCAGACTATGGACCAGGTCAAGGACAATGTTGCCAAGGCCATCGCTTTGGACATTCCCCACATGAGTCTTTATAGCTTGATTTTGGAAAACCATACGGTCTTTATGAATCGTATGCGTCGTGGGAAATTACCACTTCCTAAAGAAGAAGTAGAAGCTGAAATGTTTGAATATATCATTGCTGAATTAGAGAGAGCTGGTTTTGAGCATTATGAAATTTCAAATTTTTCAAAACCTGGCTTTGAAAGTCGTCACAATCTTATGTACTGGGATAATGCTGAGTATTATGGTATAGGTGCAGGTGCGTCTGGCTATGTAAATGGTGTTCGCTATAAAAATCATGGGCCAATCCGCCATTATTTGAAGGCAGTAGAAGAGGGGAATGCTCGCATCCATGAAGAACATCTGAGTCTAAGGGAACAAATGGAAGAAGAGATGTTTCTTGGACTTCGCAAGAAGACAGGAGTTTCAAAAGCAAGATTCGAAGAAAAATTTGGCACATCTTTTGAAAATTTATATGGTCAAGTTGTAAGAGATTTGTGTCATCAAGGTCTTTTACAAGTAGAAGGTCAACAAATACGAATGACAAAGAAAGGTCTCTTTTTAGGAGATACAGTAGCAGAAAGATTTATATTGGAGTAATATTATGGGTTTAACTTATCAAATGAAAACTAAAATCCCTTTTGATATGGCTGACATGAACGGTCATATCAAGCTACCAGATGTTATCTTGTTATCCCTACAAGTATCAGGAATGCAATCAATTAATCTAGGAGTGAGTGACAAGGATGTTTTAGAACAGTATAATCTAGTTTGGATTATCACTGATTATGATATCGATGTGATTAGACTTCCTCGTTTTGCTGAGGAAATTACCATCGAAACAGAGGCCTTGACCTACAATCGTCTATTTTGCTACCGCCGATTTACTATTTATGATGAAGATGGTCAAGAAATCATTCGCATGGTAGCTACCTTTGTCCTTATGGATCGTGATAGTCGGAAGGTTCATCCTGTAGAACCTGAAATTGTCGCACCTTATCAATCTGAGTTTTCTAAGAAACTGATCCGCGGACCAAAATACGCTGAGTTGGAAGAAGCGATTAGCAAGGACTATCATGTCCGTTTTTACGACTTAGATATGAATGGCCATGTCAATAATAGCAAATACCTAGACTGGATTTTTGAGGTCATGGGAGCAGAGTTCCTAACCAATCATATCCCTAAAAAAATCAATCTAAAGTATGTCAAGGAAGTTCGACCTGGTGGTATGATTACTTCTAGTTACGAATTGAATCAACTAGAAAGCAATCACCAAGTCACAAGTGAAGGCGACATCAATGCTCAGGCAAAGATAACTTGGCAAAAAATTAACAAAGATTAGAAAGAAATGTATGACTTATAAAGGTTATTTAATCGATTTAGACGGAACAATTTATAAAGGCAAAGACCGTATCCCTGAAGGAGAAGCTTTTGTTCATGACTTGCAAAAGCGTGGTATTCCCTACCTTTTTGTAACTAACAATACAACTCGCACACCTGAAAGTGTTCAGGAAATGTTGGCCAAGCAGTTTGATATTGATACTCCTGTGTCAACCATTTATACTGCAACACTTGCAACAATTGATTATATGAATGACCTTGGTCTTGAAAAGACTGTCTATGTCATCGGTGAAGCAGGTTTGAAAGAAGCTATTCAAGCAGCAGGCTATCTTGAAGACAAAGACAATCCCGCCTATGTGGTTGTAGGTTTGGACTGGCAGGTAGACTACGAAAAGCTTGCTACTGCAACACTTGCAATTCAAAAAGGTGCTCACTTTATTGGGACAAACCCTGATTTGAACATTCCAACCGAGCGAGGACTATTACCTGGCGCTGGTTCAATCATTACTTTGTTAGAAGCAGCGACTCGAGTTAAGCCTGTTTATATTGGAAAACCAAATGCAATTATTATGGAAAAAGCAGTTGAGCATTTAGGACTTGCACGTGAAGATTTGGTCATGGTAGGGGATAATTACCTTACAGATATTCGAGCTGGTATTGATAATGGAATTCCAACTTTGTTAGTAACTACTGGTTTTACAAAACCTGAAGAAGTACCAAATCTTCCTATTGCACCGACTCATGTTCTATCAAGCTTAGCGGAGTGGAATTTCGATGAGAACTAAACTAACTTTTGGAGCAAGCCTGCTTTTTCTGTTGTCACTTGCTATCTTAGTAACCATTTATCTTGCTTGGATTTTATACCCTTTTGAGATTTCTTGGTTAAATCTAACAAGTCGAGTTCATTTGAAATCAGACATTATTCAGTATAATTTTCATATTCTAATGGATTATTTAACAAATCCTTTCAATCCAGTATTGGAAATGCCAGATTTCCCTTCGTCTGAATCAGGTTTACATCATTTTGCGATTGTAAAAGGTCTCTTTCATCTAACTCAAGGAGTAGCTCTTGTTACATTACCCTTTTTCTACATTTTCTGGAACCAGGTTGTCAGAAAAGGAATTCTGTCTCTTTATCGAAAAACCTTAGTATTTATGGTTGGACTTCCGGTGGGACTTGGTTTATTTGGAGTCTTCATAGGTTTTGAACGCTTTTTTACCCTATTTCATCAATTTCTTTTTGTGGGAGACGATACCTGGTTATTTGACCCAGCTAAGGATCCAGTTATTTTAATTTTACCAGAGAACTTTTTCCTCCATTGTTTTATACTCTTTTTTGGAATTTATGAACTGGTTTTTGCTTTCTTTTATGTGAAAAGTAGAAATGGCAAGTGACGATAACCATATTTGTGTAAGTGCCTTATTGTTCATTAAAATACATTGGTTTTCAGAAAATATGAACAATATTTATGAAAATATATCAAATTATCTCTAAAAGCTTAATTTTTTTATAAAAATTTGCTTTTTTTAGGAAAGAACTAGTCAAGCGCTTAATTTTTTTGTATAATAGAATAAGAAAAGTATGCAAAGAAGAGAAAAGCATGATTACACTATTTTTATCACCGAGTTGTACATCATGTCGTAAGGCAAAGGCTTGGCTTCATAATCATAAAGTGCCTTTCCAAGAGCACAATATTATGACCAGTCCTTTAACGAGAAAAGAATTACAACATATTCTTTCCTTGACCGAAAACGGTACTGATGACATCATTTCAACTCGTTCAAAAATCTTCCAAAAATTGGATATTGATGTAGATAGTATTTCAGTATCGGAGTTACTTCGCTTAATCGAGCAGTACCCGAGTCTTTTGCGTCGTCCAATTATTATTGATGATAAACGGATGCAAATAGGCTTTAATGAAGATGAAATTCGAGCTTTTCTTTCAAGAAGCTATCGAAAACAAGAACTGAAGGAAGCTACCTTGAGAGCTGGTATAAATTAGATGAATAAACAATATAGTTACCCACTAGATTTTTCGTGGAGCACTGAAGAACTTGCTTCAGTGCTTTCTTTTTTTAATGATGTTGAAGTTGCTTATGAAGAAAAGATAGAAGCAAAAAAATTATTAGATTCTTATAAAGAATTTAAGATAGTAGTTCCAAGTAAGAGTGAAGAAAAACGTTTGGGACGGGAATTTGAAATAGTCAGTGGCTATTCTTTCTATCGAGCAGTTCAAATGGCTAAAGAAAAAGGGGAAGGGATGATTTCACTTGGAAAATAAATTTGCCTTTGCCAAAGAGATTGTTAGAGAGGCTGCGAGCTATATCCGAAAACATATGAAAGACGACCTTCATATAGAGAGAAAATCTTCTCCGACTGATTTGGTGACCAAGTTGGACAAGGAAGTGCAGACTCTCCTGATTGATAAGATTCGCTCGCGCTATCCAAATGATTTGTTCTGTGCAGAAGAAGGAGATTTTAAATCTCCTGTTGATCAAGGTTCTGTTTGGGTCATTGATCCTATTGATGGAACCAATAATTTTGTTGCCCAAGCTGAAGATTTCGCTATCATGGTAGCTTATTTCGAAAATGGTCAAGGACAATTCGGTATTATTTACGATGTCATGAAAGATGTTTGTTACCATGGTGGAGGAGTATTTCCAGCTTATTGTAATAATGAACTCTTGCCTTCTTTTAAAACCAAACCTTTGAGTGATTTTTTAGTGGCCATTAATGCTGGAATGTTAGAAACAAATGCTTGGGGTGTGGCCGATTTAGGGAATGCTTCACTTGGAGTACGAGTTTATGGAAGTGCCGCTATCAGTTTCTCGAAAATCTTATCTGGTCAGCTATTGACCTATATTACCTATCTGAAACCTTGGGATTACGCAGCTGCAAGTATCTTGGGGGAAAATCTCGGGTATCAAGTTATAACTCTCTCTGGTGATGAACCAGATTTTCAGACTTGCCAACCTGTCATGATGATTCCAAGAGAAATGTTACCAGACATTCAATCCTATATCTATGAAAGGAAATAAACCTACATGCAATTTCCAGATGGATTTGTAAAAAAATACGAAACAATATTGGGAGATGAGGCAAGAGCTTTTCTTGCCTCTTTTGATGATGAGGCTGTTTCTGCTTTTCGTATCAACCCTTTAAAAGAAGCTCAAGGCACTTTCTCTGACCCTATTCCTAACACACCTTGGGGCTACTATGGAAAAGTTTCTGGAAAATCACCTGAGCATGTGACGGGCTTGGTTTATTCTCAAGAACCAGCTGCTCAAATGGTAGCTCAGGTAGCCCAGCCAAGTCCTGGAATGAAAGTATTAGATCTGGCAGCAGCGCCGGGCGGCAAATCAACTCAACTAGCTGCTTATTTAGCAGGTGAGGGTATTTTAGTTTCTAACGAAATTTCAAACAAACGAGCCAAAATTTTAGTTGAAAATATGGAACGCTTTGGTGCTACTAATGTCGTTGTGACCAATGAATCTGCAGAATATTTAGCCAAGGTCTTTAAGGGCTATTTTGACCTGATTGTTCTAGATGCTCCTTGCTCGGGTGAAGGAATGTTTCGTAAACAGCCTGATGCTATGGATTATTGGAGTGAGAATTATCCTAGTCAATGCGCTAATCTACAACGTGAGATTTTAGAAGATGCTGTTACCATGTTGGCTGATGGCGGTCGACTTGTCTATTCCACTTGTACTTGGGCTCCAGAAGAAAACGAAGAAATCATTAACTGGCTCGTAGGTACCTACGATTTTGAATTGATTCCAATCGAACATATTAATGGTATGTCACAAGGAATCAACCAACCTGAAACAGCTCGTATGTACCCTCATCTCTTTAAGGGAGAAGGTCAGTTTGTTGCCCATCTGCAGTTTAAGGGACAAAACAAGACTGGGAAGTTCAAGCCTTCGAAGACGAATCTCAGTCGTGAACAGTTGAGTTTGTGGCAAGATTTTGAGAAAAATCATTTAAAAGAAAAACTGTTAGGAGTCCTTCAAGTTTTTGGTGACCAACTATATATTTTGCCAAGCGAATTACCAGACTTGAGTAAGCTCAAAATCGCTCGTAATGGACTTCATCTAGGAACTTTCAAGAAGAAGCGCTTTGAGCCTAGCTTTGCTCTTGGTTTAGCTTTAAAACCCAGTCAAGTTAAGCAGTCCGTTGTTATCAGTCAAGAAGATTTTGTAAAATATGTGGCTGGTGAAACGATTCAGCTGGGTGAAAGTCTACAAAATGGCTGGTATCAAATCCTAGTTCAAGGAAATGGTTTGGGTTTCGCCAAAGTAACCGGGAATACCCTAAAAAACTATTTCCCTAAGGGCCTGCGATTCAGGTAAAAAACTAGTCAAAGCCTCTATTCTATGTTATAGTGGAAGTATGGATGATTTTGTAAAATACATGAAAATATTCAAATCTTCTAATCTATTCACCATTATTTTCAAGGAGACAAATAGTGAAAAAAAGAAAAAAGCTTGCCCTATCTCTTGCAACTCTTTTGCTTGCTGGGTCGCTAGCGGGATGCGCTAGTTGGATTGATCGTGGGGAGTCTATGACTGCTGTTGGGTCAACTGCCCTCCAACCTTTAGTGGAGGACGCGGCAGATGAGTTTGCATCTGCTAACATTGGCAAAACTGTAAATGTTCAAGGTGGTGGTTCTGGTACAGGTCTGTCTCAAGTTCAATCAGGAGCAGTAGATGTTGGTAACTCTGATGTTTTTGCGGAAGAGAAAGATGGTATTGATGCAACAGCCTTAGTTGACCACAAGGTAGCTGTTGCGGGGATAGCTGTTATCATCAACAAAGAAGTAGGTGTTGATAATCTTACGACAGAACAACTTCGCAAAATTTTTACAGGTGAAATTACCAACTGGAAAGAAGTTGGAGGTAAAGATTTAGCGATCTCTATTATCAACCGAGCTGCTAGCTCAGGTTCTCGTGCTACCTTTGACAGCGTGATTATGGATGGAAAATCAGCAATACAAAGTCAGGAACAGGATTCAAACGGTATGGTTAAATCAATTGTTTCTCAAACACCTGGTGCCATTTCCTACTTAGCCTTTGCCTATGTTGATGACTCAGTAGCGACTATCAAACTCAATGGCTATGAGCCAATCTCAGAAAACGTTACAACTAACAATTGGCCTTTATGGTCTTATGAACACATGTATACCCTTGGTGAGCCAAATGAATTGGTTGCCGAATTCCTAAACTTTGTCCTTTCAGATGAAGCTCAGAATGGAATCGTAAAAGGAATGGGCTATATTTCTGTCAAGGAAATGAAGGTTGAAAAAGATGCTGCAGGTACTGTGACAGCAATAGAAGGGAGCCAATAATGAATCAAGAAGAATTATCAAAAAAATTGCTCTCTCCTTCAAAAAATTCTCGTCTTGAGAAATTAGGAAAAGGGCTAACCTTTGCTTGCCTTTCTTTGATTGTCATCATCGTTGCTATGATTTTGATTTTCGTGGCCCAGAAAGGTTTATCGACCTTCTTTGTCAATGGAGTAAACATTTTTGATTTCCTATTTGGACAGACTTGGAATCCATCTGGGAAACAATTCGGTGCCCTTCCAATGATTTTAGGTTCCTTTATCGTTACCATCTTATCAGCTCTGATTGCAACACCATTTGCCATTGGTGCAGCAGTCTTTATGACAGAGGTGTCTCCAAAAGGAGCTAAGATTTGCAACCTGCTATTGAACTCTTAGTTGGGATTCCTTCAGTAGTTTATGGATTTATCGGTTTGCAGGTCGTGGTACCATTTGTACGTAGTGTCTTTGGTGGAACAGGGTTTGGAATCTTGTCAGGAATTTTTGTTCTCTTTGTTATGATCTTACCAACTGTTACCTTCATGACTACAGATAGCCTACGTGCGGTTCCTCGTCACTACCGTGAAGCTAGTTTGGCTATGGGAGCAACCCGTTGGCAAACCATCTGGCGTGTAACCTTGAAGGCTGCTCGTTCAGGTATTTTTACGGCAGTAGTCTTCGGAATGGCGCGTGCTTTCGGTGAAGCCCTTGCGATTCAAATGGTTGTCGGTAACTCAGCAGTTATTCCAACTTCATTGACGACACCAGCAGCGACTCTGACATCCGTTTTGACCATGGGAATCGGTAATACCGTTATGGGAACTGTTGATAATAATGTTCTTTGGTCACTAGCCTTAGTATTGCTCTTAATGAGCTTGGCCTTTAACAGTGTGATTAAATTGATTACGAAAGAAAGAGGAAAGAAAAACTATGCACGCTAAGAAATTAGATAAACTTGCAACAGCTGTCCTCTATACCATCGCAGGAATCATTGTAACCATTCTAGCTTCCTTGATTCTTTATATCTTGGTTCGAGGTTTACCTCATGTTTCTTGGTCATTCTTGACAGGAAAATCCTCCTCATATCAAGCAGGTGGTGGTATTGGGATTCAGCTCTATAATTCCTTTTTCCTTTTGGTGATTACCTTATTCATTTCAGTACCTCTATCAATGGGGGCTGGAATTTTCCTAGCAGAGTATGCTAAAAAAGGTCGTGTTACCAATTTTGTCCGTACCTGTATTGAAATCTTGTCTTCTCTACCATCCGTAGTTGTGGGACTCTTTGGTTACCTCATCTTTGTAGTCCAGTTTGAGTATGGATTTTTCTATTATTTCTGGTGCCTTGGCTTTAACGGTCTTTAACCTTCCGCAGATGACTCGTAACGTTGAGGACAGTTTTAAAAACACGTTCACCATACACAACGTGAAGCTGGTTTGGCGCTTGGACTTTCTCGTTGGGAAACAGTTCTTCATGTTGTCATTCCTGAAGCTCTTCCCGGTATTGTAACGGGGATCGTGCTTGCATCAGGTCGTATCTTTGGAGAAGCTGCAGCCCTTATCTATACAGCAGGTCAATCTGCACCAGCTCTTGATTGGTCTAACTGGAATGTTCTCAGCGTAACCAGTCCAATCTCAATCTTTCGTCAAGCAGAAACCTTGGCTGTCCATATCTGGAAAGTCAATAGTGAAGGAACTATTCCTGATGGAACTTTGGTTTCAGCAGGTTCTGCTGCGGTGCTCCTAATCTTTATCTTGATCTTTAACTTTGGAGCACGTAAACTCGGAAGCTATCTACATAAGAAATTAACCGCAGCCTAAAGGAGAAGCCATGTCAAAATATAATTGGGATGAAAGGCATATCATTACTTTTCCAGAAGAAAAAGTGGCCCTCTCTACGAAGGATTTACATGTTTACTACGGTAAGAATGAATCCATCAAGGGCGTGGATATGCAGTTCGAAAAAAATAAAATTACGGCCTTGATTGGTCCATCAGGTTCTGGGAAATCAACCTACCTACGCAGTCTCAACCGTATGAATGATACCATTGATATTGCTAAAGTTACAGGACAAATTCTCTATCAAGGAATTGACGTTAACCGCCCTGAAATCAATGTCTATGAAATGCGTAAACATATTGGAATGGTTTTTCAACGTCCAAACCCATTTGCTAAATCAATCTACCGTAACATCACCTTTGCACACGAACGTGCAGGTGTTAAGGATAAGAAATCCTTGATGAAATTGTAGAAACCTCACTTCGCCAGGCCGCCCTCTGGGATCAGGTTAAAGACGACCTTCATAAGTCAGCCTTGACGCTTTCAGGTGGTCAACAGCAACGTCTCTGTATCGCACGTGCTATTTCTGTAAAACCAGACATTCTCTTAATGGATGAGCCGGCATCAGCCTTGGATCCGATTGCGACAGCTCAACTTGAGGAAACTATGTTGGAGTTGAAGAAGGACTTCACTATCATAATCGTAACCCACAGTATGCAACAGGCTGCGCGTGCAAGTGACTACACTGGATTTTTCTACTTAGGTGATTTAATTGAGTACGATAAAACGTCAAATATTTTCCAAAATGCTAAGCTACAGTCAACCAATGACTACGTAACTGGACACTTTGGTTAGAAAGGAAACAGTATGACAGAACCGATTTTGCAGGTTAAAGACCTGTCTGTTTATTACAATAAAAAGAAGGCTTTGAATAGTGTTTCCTTATCTTTCCAACCCAAGGAAATAACAGCTCTTATAGGTCCATCAGGATCAGGAAATCAACCCTTCTAAAGGCTATTAATCGTATGGGAGATTTAAATCCTGAGGTAACTACCACTGGGTCAGTGGTTTACAATGGTCACAATATTTATAGCCCACGTACCGATACGGTTGAATTACGTAAGGAAATCGGGATGGTTTTCCAACAACCCAATCCCTTCCCAATGTCTATCTACGAAAATGTTGTTTATGGCCTCCGTATAAATGGGGAAAAAGACAAGCAAGTCTTGGATGAAGCTGTTGAGAAAGCTTTACAGCGTGCTTCAATCTGGGATGAGGTCAAGGATCGCTTGCATGATTCAGCTATTGGACTTTCAGGTGGACAGCAGCAACGTGTCTGCGTCGCCCGTGTATTGGCAACTAGTCCAAAGATTATCCTTTGGATGAGCCAACATCAGCCTTGGACCCTATTTCCGCAGGTAAGATTGAGGAAACCTTGTATGGTCTAAAAGACAAGTACACCATGCTTCTGGTAACTCGTTCCATGCAACAGGCTTCACGTATCTCTGACAAGACAGGATTCTTCCTAAACGGAGATTTGATTGAATTTAACGATACCAAGGAAATGTTCCTCTACCCTCAACATAAGGAAACTGAGGACTATATTTCAGGTAAATTTGGATAAGGAGAGAAAAGATGTTACGATCTCAATTTGAAGAAGATTTAGAGAAATTGCACAACCAATTCTACGCTATGGGACAAGAAGTTCTTTCCCAAATCAATCGTACAGTACGTGCTTTTGTCACCCATGACCGTGACTTAGCAAAGGAAGTTATCGAAAAAGACGCAGATGTCAATGAATATGAATTGAAACTTGAAAAGAAATCATTTGAAATTATTGCCCTTCAACAGCCAGTTTCACAAGACCTGCGTACAGTTTTAACCGTTCTAAAAGCTGTTTCTGACTTGGAGCGTATGGGAGACCACGCTGTATCTATCGCTGAAGCAACTATTCGTATGAAAGGTGAAGAACGTATCCCAGAAGTTGAAGAAGAAATTAAAAACATGGGACGTGATGTGAAAGATTTTGTAGAAACAACACTTGAACTCTACCTTAACGGATCAGTCGATAAGGCCTATGAAGTTGCTTCATTAGATGAAAAAATTAACCAATACTTTGAGCACATCCGTGATCTTGCTACTTTAGAAATCAAGAAAAACCCAGAAGCTATCATTACAGGTCGTGATTACTTCCAAGTGATTTCATACTTGGAGCGTATCGGTGACTATGCTAAGAATATCTGTGAATGGGTCGTTTACTTTGAAACAGGTAAGATTGTAGAATTGTAAAATATTTAGATGATAAAAATTATTGTGAAAGCTTACTTTTTAATAGAGTAAGCTTTCATTGTATCGATGGTTTACTTTGTCAGAGGTGAGTAATGAACTATATACAGAGTATAAGAAAAAAAGTTGGAAAAGATAAAATTATTTTAAATTTCACATGTGGAATATTAAGTCAATCAGGAAAAATATTATTACAAAAACGAGCAGATAAAGGAACTTGGGGCTTACCTGGTGGTGCCATTGAACTTGGTGAATCTTCTGTAGAAGCATTGGTTCGAGAGTTTTATGAAGAAACTGGAATTACAGTGAAAGTACATAAGCTCCTAAATGTTTATACAAAATATTCAGATAGTTATCCAAATGGTGATGAGGCACAAGTTATTACAATGTTGTATTTAGTTACATCTGAAACTTCGATCTCTACAAATGTTTTTACGAGTGACGAAACTTTAGAATTAGAGTTGTTTGATCACAAGGACATACAAAATATTACAATTGTAAACCAGCAACATCAAGATATGATAAATGATTTTTTTGAAAATAAGTACCCAATAGATAGATAAAATGAATTCTGTGTTTATATTTTATGAGTAATAAAAAAATTCACGGAAATATAATAAAACTTGACAAAAGTTTGTACAAAAAGTATAATTATACATATTAAATCAAAAAGGTGTTTATTTATGTATAAGAAATGGTTTTTACTAATTTCGATTTTGATAGCAAGTTTCTTTTTAGTGGCTTGCCAATCTTCTAGTTCCAACTCCCAATCTGCTCTCCAAGCTATAAAGCAAAAAGGAAAATTAGTAGTAGCAACAAGCCCTGACTATGCTCCCTTTGAGTTTCAAGCCCTGTTAGATGGAAGAAACCAAGTTGTTGGAGCAGATATTGATATGGCTCAAGCAATTGCGGATGAACTTGGTGTAAAACTAGTAATCTCGACTATGAGTTTTGATAATGTCTTGACCAGTCTTCATACTGGTAAGGCTGATTTGGCTATTGCAGGTATTAGCGCTACCGATGAAAGAAAGGAAGTCTTTGACTTTTCAATTCCTTACTACGAAAATAAGGCAAGTTTTCTTATCAGAAAAGGAGATTTAGATAAATACAAGGATCTGAATTCTTTGGAAAGTGCCAGTATTGCTGCCCAAAAAGGAACTGTTCCTGAATCTATGGTCAAAGAACAACTCCCAGAGGCCAAATTGGTATCTTTAAGTAATATGGGTGAAGCAGTTAACGAACTGCAATCTGGAAAAGTCGATGCAGTTCACATGGATGAACCAGTAGCCCTTAGTTATGCAACAAAAAATTCAGACTTACAAGTAGCAAGTGTTTCTTTAACCATGAATGAGGGGGAGACCAATGCAGTAGCGATAAGGAAAGGGAATGAAGACTTGAAAGAGGTAGTCGATAAGGTCATCCAAAAACTAAAAGATGAGGGAATCTATCAAACTTATCTTGAAAAAGCTGCTAAGTTAACAGAAGTAGAACAATAAAAAGAAAGCAGAATTGGACTTATTCCAATTCTGCTTTTATGTAGCTTTAGGACTTTTTCTAAATTCTCTAAGGAAACTTTTACAAACTGATAGGGACATGGACCTAGATAGGCTTCCTCGAAGAAATCCAAATTAAGATGACTGTGCTTTAAACTTGCAATCTTGGGGAATTGACGGAGATCCAAGAGGAGACCATTATGGAGTCGGAAAGAGGGGAGTGGACAGGATGATTTCTTAAGTACGTGATCAATCTGAACTTGATACCTGTCTTGTATTGCCAGTCTGGCAAGACGGTTCTTTTCAAATAGTTGGCTATCGATATATAAGGATAGAGCCTTTTGCATAATAAGATTGCTATCGTAGTCCAGGATATTTTTGTAGGATACAAAGGGTTCTTTGATAGTATTTGGGAGGATAAGAGCGGTAATCCGAAGGGCTGGGAAGAGGCTAGTTGAGAAGGACTTGATGTAAATAACCCGGTCCTCAGTATCCAGATAGTGAAAGGTCTGTCCTTTCTTTGGATCCAAGTCTCCTAGGTAATCATCTTCAACAATGTAAACACCGTACTGATTCGCAAGAGCAAGAATTTCTCGTTTCTCTTCTTCAGTGTAGGAGTGCCCCAGAGGATAGTGAAAACGAGGAATAGTGTAGAAAAATTTGATAGTACCAGTTTTAAAGTGTCTTTCTAATTCTTCAAGGTTAATACCGTCAATTCGTCGTTCAATGGTTTGATAGGGAAGGTTTTGAGCTAGCAACAGCTGATTCATTCGATGGTAGGTAGGTTGCTCAATAAGGATTTCCTCCGCCTTATTAGGGAAATCAATCTGAGAAAGGATAAAAAGGGCTTGTTGGGTACCAGATGTCAAAACTAGTTGGTCAGGCTTGCAATAAAGGGCTTGCTCAAAAAGGAGTTTATGAACAGATTTCTAAGGTCGTCAAGTCCTTCCTGATTGTCATAATAGTTAAAGAGGTAGTTTTCTCGGCCAATCAGGGTCTCATTGACACAAAGGCGAAAGTCATCATAAGCACTGGCGTGCTCATCTGTAACTTCGATTTCTAGGTCTTGATGCTGCCCTTGTTCTAAGACATAATAGCCACTCTGGGGTTTAGCGTATAGATATTGAGCATGCTTCAAGTCAAGTAAAGCTCGTTGAATGGTGTCTTTGCTACATTGGAAGTCTTGACTAAGTTGACGGATAGATGGGAGGCGACTACCAGTTGGAAATTTCCCAGTCTCGATACCAGTCTTGAGATAAGCTACTACTTCTTGATATTTGCTCAACTTTCTCATATGAAACCTCCTATAATTTTTTTCATTGTACCCTTTTTTTCTACGTTTGGCAATGCTAAAAGCCAATCTCCCATTCAAATCTAAGAAAATTTATGATATACTTAGAAAGTAAAAACATTGGAAAGAATGGGATACTAAGGTGCGTGAACCAGTTAAATTATTTCAATACAATACTTTAGGAGCACTGATGGCTGGACTCTATGGAGGCAGTCTGACAGTAGGTGAATTACTTCAACATGGTGATTTAGGCCTAGGTACTCTTGACTCTATAGATGGCGAGCTGATTGTCTTGGATGGTAAGGCTTATCAAGCCAAGGGGTCAGGTGAAAAACCAGAGATTGTTGAAGTATCTCCTGATGCCTTGATTCCTTATGCGGCAGTTGTTCCCCATCAGGCTGAAGTCATTTTCCGCCAGCGCTTTGAAATGACTGATCAGGAATTAGAAGAAAGAATTGAGTCCTATTATGATGGGGAAAATCTATTTCGTTCCATCAAGATTCATGGGGATTTCAAGCATATGCATGTACGTATGATTCCCAAGTCAACATCTGAAAGAAAGTTTGCAGAGGTTGCGACTCATCAACCAGAGTATCGTCGTGAAAATGTGTCTGGAACTATGGTTGGCTTCTGGACCCCAGAAATTTTCCATGGGGTTAGTGTCGCAGGTTACCATTTGCACTTCATTTCCGATGACCTGACATTTGGTGGTCATGTGATGGATTTTGTTATCGAGGAAGGGATTGTAGAATTAGGAGCTGTTGATCAATTAGATCAACGTTTCCCGGTTCAAGATCGTAAGTATCTTTTTGCAAAGTTCAATGTAGATGAGATGAAAAAAGATATTGAACAGTCAGAGTAAAGGAAGAGAAATATGAATGGACATATTATAGCAACGATGATTGCTTTAATCATTTTTTTGATTGCAGCTATTTGGTTTGCGAGAAAGAAATACAAGATAAATCTATCAGTTTTAGGATTAGGAGCAATTGCCTTTTTCGTATCTGCACAGGTCTTGGAGAAGATTGTTCATCTTCTTGTTCTTCGCCCGCAAAGGGATGGAACAATTGCTCTAATGACAGAGCATCCATTTCTCTATGTAATTTATGGAATTGCAATGGCTGCTCTATTTGAAGAAACAGCTCGTTTTATCTTCTTCAAATGGTTGGAGAAGAAAAGAAAATTAGAAGTTTCGGATGCCCTTGCCTATGGTCTTGGTCACGGTGGATTAGAATTACTTTATGTTGGGATTGCTAGCCTAATAAATCTCTTTATCCTATTTTCAGCTGTCCAATCTCAAAATCCTAAGGTTTTGGAACTCTTAACAGAAAATATGCTGGAAACGATACGAACTCTTGCTCCATGGCAGGTTTATCTCTTGGGACTCGAGCGAATTCTAGCCCTGCTTCTTCAAGTGGGCCTCACTATTTGGGTTTATCAAGCTGTTCGTCAAAAGAAATGGATTTATCTACTAGCAGCCTACGCTTTACATGCTTTATTTGATTTGGCTCCTGCCCTATCGCAAGTTGGCTGGATTTCTAATCCTCTAATAGTAGAAGGTTTGCTGGCAGTAGAAGTGATACTTTTTGCATTTCTTACCAAATCAATTTTTTGGAAAAAAGACTAATATCAAAGAGGCTTAGCCTCTTTTTTCTGTGAGCTTTTTAAAAAGATAACCTATTCATCGAAAAATGCTCCTAAAAATGGTATAATAGAATGTATTTTATAAAAGGAAGAGCAAAATGACTGTATTAGATAAAATAAATGAAACCTTAGTGGGAATCGATATTCGTTTCGATGAGCCTCTAAAATCTTATGCCTATACAAAAGTAGGTGGAAAGGCAGACTATTTGGTTTTTCCACGAAATCGCTACGAGATGGCTCGAGTGGTTAAGTTTGCCAATCAAGAAAATATCCCTTGGATGGTACTGGGAAATGCCAGCAACATCATCGTTCGTGATGGTGGTATCCGTGGATTTGTTATCTTGTGTGATAAACTCAATAATATTTCAGTCGATGGTTATACCATTGAAGCAGAAGCAGGGGCTAACTTGATTGAAACCACTCGTATTGCCCTACGTCATAGTTTGACTGGTTTTGAGTTTGCTTGTGGTATTCCAGGAAGCGTCGGTGGTGCTGTCTTTATGAATGCTGGCGCTTATGGTGGTGAGATTGCTCATGTTCTCCAGTCTTGTCAGATCTTAACCAAGGATGGTGAAATCGAGACTTTATCAGTCAAAGATTTAGCCTTTGGTTACCGTCATTCAGCTATTCAAGCATCTGGAGCAGTTGTCCTATCTGCTAAGTTTGCACTTTCTCCTGGGAATTATGAGACAATCAAACAAGAAATGGATCGCTTGACCCACCTTCGGGAACTCAAACAACCTTTGGAGTATCCATCATGTGGTTCTGTCTTTAAACGTCCAGTCGGGCATTTTGCAGGGCAATTGATTGCAGAAGCTGGTCTGAAGGGCTACCGTATCGGTGGTATCGAAGTCTCAGAAAAACATGCAGGCTTTATGATAAATGTAGCTGATGGAACTGCTAGAGATTATGAAGACTTAATTGAGTCTGTCATTGAAAAAGTTAGAGAACATTCTGGTGTTACCCTTGAGCGAGAGGTTCGTATCTTGGGTGAGAAACTATAAAATAAAAAGAACCAAGCTCCCATTCATATCAGAAATGGGAGCTAATCCTTTGTTTATAGAAAATTAATGCAGGGGTGAACAGCTCCTGCGAAAGTCTGTGGTGGCCTGACAGAGCCCTTATCTGTTAAATTATGAAAAAGAAGGAATATATGACAATTGAAAAAACCAATTATCGAATTCAGAAACGTTTCTAAAGTTTTTGAAGATAGTGACACTACGGTTCTGAAGGATATTAACTTTGAGTTGGAAGAAGGAAAATTTTATACACTGCTAGGAGCCTCTGGTTCAGGGAAATCAACCATTCTCAATATCATCGCAGGTTTGCTGGATGCAACGACGGGAGATATTTTGCTGGATGGCGTGCGAATCAATGATATCCCTACCAATAAGCGCGATGTTCACACGGTCTTCCAATCTTATGCCTTATTCCCGCATATGAATGTCTTTGAAAATGTTGCCTTTCCATTGCGATTGCGTAAGGTCGATAAAAAAGAAATCGAAAAACGTGTCTTAGAAGTTCTCAAGATGGTACAGCTTGAAGGCTATGAAAAACGTTCTATCCGTAGGTTATCTGGAGGACAACGTCAGCGTGTAGCTATTGCGCGTGCGATTATCAACCAGCCTCGTGTGGTGCTCTTGGATGAGCCCTTGTCAGCCCTTGACTTGAAGTTGCGGACAGACATGCAGTACGAACTACGTGAACTGCAACAACGTTTGGGTATCACCTTTGTTTTTGTTACCCATGATCAGGAAGAAGCCTTGGCCATGAGTGACTGGATTTTTGTCATGAATGACGGTGAGATTGTTCAGTCTGGAACGCCAGTGGACATCTACGATGAGCCCATTAACCATTTTGTTGCCACTTTTATCGGTGAGTCCAATATCTTGCCGGGAACCATGATTGAGGACTATTTGGTCGAGTTTAACGGCAAACGCTTTGAAGCGGTCGATGGTGGGATGAAGCCAAATGAACCTGTTGAGGTTGTTATTCGTCCAGAGGACTTGCGTATTACTCTTCCTGAAGAAGGCAAGCTCCAAGTTAAGGTGGATACTCAACTTTTCCGTGGAGTTCACTATGAGATTATTGCTTATGATGAACTTGGGAATGAATGGATGATTCACTCAACTCGTAAGGCCATCGTTGGTGAGGAAATCGGTCTGGACTTTGAACCAGAAGACATCCACATCATGCGTCTCAATGAAACAGAAGAAGAGTTCGATGCTCGTATCGAAGAGTATGTAGAAATCGAAGAGCAAGAAGCAGGTTTGATTAACGCTATTGAGGAGGAAAGAGATGAAGAAAACAACTTCTAAACTCTTTGTAGTGCCCTACATGCTTTGGATTGCCCTCTTTGTTTTGGCACCTTTAGTCTTGATTTTTGGTCAATCCTTTTTCAACATCGAAGGCCAGTTCAGTTTAGAAAACTATAAATCCTATTTTGCGTCACAAAACTTAACCTATCTCAAAATGAGCTTCAACTCTGTTCTCTATGCAGGGATTGTAACTCTAGTGACGCTTCTTATCAGTTATCCAACAGCCCTCTTTTTGACTCGTCTCAAACACCGTCAACTCTGGCTCATGCTGATTATCTTGCCAACCTGGATTAACCTTCTCCTCAAGGCTTATGCCTTTATCGGGATTTTTGGTCAAAATGGCTCTATTAACCAATTCCTCGAATTTATCGGAATCGGTTCGCAGCAGTTGCTCTTTACAGATTTCTCATTTATCTTTGTCGCAAGCTATATCGAACTTCCATTTATGATTTTGCCCATCTTCAATGTTTTGGATGATATGGATAACAATCTCATCAATGCCAGCTATGACCTCGGTGCGACTAAGTGGGAAACCTTCCGCCATGTCATCTTCCCCCTCTCTATGAACGGGGTGCGAAGCGGAGTTCAATCTGTCTTTATCCCAAGTTTGAGTCTATTCATGTTGACTCGTTTGATTGGGGGGGAACCGAGTGATTACCTTGGGTACTGCAATTGAGCAGAACTTCTTGACCAATGACAACTATGGTATGGGTTCAACGATTGGTGTTGTTCTTATCCTGACCATGTTCATCACTATGTGGGTGACTAAGGAAAGGAGAGAACGATGAAAAAATTATCGAATCTTTACCTAGCCTTTGTCTTTATTGTCCTTTATTTACCAATTTTCTACTTGATTGGTTATGCCTTCAATGCCGGGGATGATATGAATAGCTTTACAGGTTTTAGTTGGACTCACTTCGAGACTATGTTTGGTGATGGAAGGCTCATGCTGATTTTGGTCCAAACCTTTTTACTAGCCTTCCTATCAGCCTTAATTGCGACAGTGATAGGTACCTTTGGGGCGATCTACATCTACCAATCACGCAAAAAATACCAAGAAGCCTTTTTATCACTCAATAATATTTTGATGGTTGCGCCAGACGTTATGATTGGTGCCAGCTTCTTGATTCTCTTTACACAGCTCAAGTTTTCGCTTGGTTTTCTGACAGTTCTTTCCAGTCACGTGGCCTTCTCGATTCCTATCGTAGTGCTCATGGTTTTGCCACGTCTCAAGGAGATGAATGATGACATGATCCATGCGGCCTATGACCTTGGTGCAAGCCAGTTCCAAATGTTTAAGGAAATTATGCTTCCTTACTTAACGCCGTCTATCATCGCAGGCTACTTTATGGCTTTCACCTATTCGCTAGATGACTTTGCCGTGACCTTCTTTGTAACGGGAAATGGATTTTCAACCTTGTCAGTCGAGATTTACTCTCGGGCTCGTAAGGGAATTTCGCTGGAAATCAATGCTCTTTCAGCCTTGGTCTTTCTCTTTAGTATTATCCTGGTTGTAGGATATTACTTCATTTCACGTGAGAAGGAGGAACAAGCATGAAACGACTCTATTCATTTTTAGCAGGAATTTTAGCCATTATCCTCGTCTTGTGGGGGATTTCCTATCATCTTGATAGTAAAATCAATAGCCGTGATAGTCAAAAACTGGTTATCTACAACTGGGGAGATTATATCGATCCTGAACTTCTAGAGAAATTTACAGAAGAAACCGGGATTCAAGTCCAGTACGAAACCTTTGACTCTAACGAAGCTATGTACACGAAAATCAAGCAGGGTGGGACAACCTATGATATTGCCATCCCAAGTGAGTACATGATTAATAAGATGAAGGACGAAGACCTCTTAGTTCCACTGGATTATAGCAAGATTGAGGGAATTGAGAATATTGGTCCAGAATTTCTCAACCAGTCCTTTGATCCCAACAACCAGTACTCTATCCCATACTTCTGGGGGACCTTGGGAATTGTCTACAATGAAACTATGGTCGATGAAGCGCCTGAACATTGGGATGACCTCTGGAAACCAGAATACAAGGATTCTATCATGCTCTTTGATGGGGCGCGTGAAGTGCTTGGTTTAGGTCTTAACTCGCTAGGCTATAGCCTTAACTCAAAAGATCCTCAACAACTATCACAAACGGTTGATAAACTGTATGAGCTAACTCCTAATATCAAGGCTATTGTAGCCGATGAGATGAAGGGTTACATGATTCAGAACAATGCTGCTATCGGTGTGACCTTCTCAGGGGAAGCTAGCCAGATGTTGGAAAAGAATCCTAACCTCAAATATGTTGTACCGACAGAAGCAAGCAACCTCTGGTTTGACAACATGGTTATTCCTAAAACTGTCAAGAACCAAGATGCAGCTTATGCCTTTATCAACTTCATGTTGAATCCTGAAAATGCTCTAAAAAATGCTGAGTATGTGGGCTATTCAACACCAAACAATGCAGCTAAGGAAATGCTCCCAGAGGAGACAAAAGAGGACAAGTCCTTCTATCCCGATGCAGATACAATGAAACACCTAGAAGTTTATGAAAAATTTGACCATAAATGGACAGGAATCTACAGTGACCTCTTCCTACAGTTTAAGATGTATCGGAAGTAGAAGTATATAAAATAAAAACGAATCAGTAAATCTGGTTCGTTTTTTGAATAGATCGTAATTTGTATAACTGTTTATTTTTACTATCCTATTTGCTTATTTTATTTCCTAGTAGTATACTAATCTTATCATAATAGAAAGCGGTAACAAATCATGAAAATGTCTACTTTTTTCAAAAAAAGTTACTGGCCAACCTTTTTGATTGTTGACCAAACAATTATACTATTCCATTTAAAGGATGGCTTGGATCGGCAATATCTAACAACTGATTCCATACATTTGGTGATAGGGTTCTTTATATTTGCAAATATTTTCGTAGCTATCTTTAGCAATTCGAAAATGTGGGATAAAAGTTGGGATAAAAAGAGTGATAGCAGTAAGAAAAAATATATCCTGAAAAAGTAATCAGGGATATAGGGAGTGTTTTTTTATCGAAGATAATTTGCGGTGATTTTGAAAAAATATTTAACCTCTTGACCGTTATTAAGTCCTTCTGTATAATGATATAGGAGAGAGATTATGTAAAGTTCTCCATATAAATAAAAGAGAAATACAATATGAATGAAAAGATATATTTGAAGGATATTTTCGGATTTAATGAGTTATTGTCACAATCAGATTACAAAGGATATCGTATTAAGTTACGATTTAACAAGAATTGGGATGATTATAGTTTTGTTGATGATTATATCAGTGGATCTGAAGATTTTTTGCCTTGGATTTTAAGTAATGGTTCAGATAAAAAAAGTCGAAATCGTAGAAATGAAATTCAGTTTCAATTTATAGAAGTAGAGTACCATAAATGGCTTTTTGTTGGTGCCTATCTTATAAAAGAAAAGAATAGTCAGATAAAGAAAGTGACCTATGGGAACCATCATGTCAAGTTTGCTTTAGCTGAACGATTAAAAGAGTATGATAAGTTTATAGAAAAGGTTTTGGTCAATCATACCAACACAGGCCAATCATGGTTTTATGTCAATCCTAAAATAATTGAATCAGTTGTAGTAGAATCTGTAAGCAGTATCTCCTATTTTAATCAAACCTCTCAATTTCCAGGTTATGAGAATATCTCATTTTCTTATCAAGAATTAAAGAAAAATTGGGCAAATAGTTCTTGGAGACAATATCTTTCAGCTGTTTATGGTGTCTATGTTATTACTGATGCTAAGACAGGAAAGCTCTATGTTGGTTCTGCTTATGGAGATAATGGAGTTTATGGAAGATGGTCTACATACTTAAGTGAAGGCTATGATAAATCCGAAATGGAAGAGAATCGTTATCCAAATAAAAGATTGTATGAAATATTCGAAAAATATGGAATAAGTTATATTAAAAAGTATTTCCAATATAGTTTATTAGAGATTTTTCCAAAGAATGAAGTTGGAAAACAAAAAGCACTCCAACGTGAACGATATTGGAAGAAAGTATTAAAATCTAAGGAACATGGTTATAATGCAAATTAGGAGTGGCTATGAATAATTTAAATGATTGGGAAAAAGCTCGTCGAGAAGAAGAATTGAATCAAGAGCTAAAAAGACAGAATAACTTGTTGGAACAGCAGAGATGGGAACAGCAGTTTTCTAACCAAAAGCAACAGGCAGCGCTAGATGAACAAAATCGTCTTGCTCGAGAACAACAAGAAACATTAAAAGAGAGAAATGAGTTAGAACGTCAGAGGCAATGGGATGAGGAATCTCGACATCAAAGAGAGTTAGAATTACGTATTGAGCAACAATATAAAGATAATATATTTGATTTAAAAAAACTATGGGCCAAAGCTGAATCAGAAGATGAGAGGGGAAGAATTCAGATACTTCTAGCAGAAGCAGAATCTGAATATGATAGGTTTATACTTGAGAAAGAGAGAGAAAAAGAAAGAAAACGTTTGGCTGCGGAGCAATTTCTGTTAAAACAACAGGAAGAAAGAGAACAGAATGAATTATTAGGGCGTCGTAGACAAAAAATAAGTAGAATAAAGTGGTTTTTCGGAATAGCTATAAGCTTACTTTTATTAGCGATAATTGGAACTTTTTTCATAGGTATGATCAAGTCTAAATCATCTTATACTCATAACAGTAATAATCATTCAACTCAACCATCTACTTCAGAAACCTCCACAAGTTCTACAAAGCAAGCTTCTCTTGGTGGAAATAAATCTAAAGATAAGCAAACATCAACAACAACATCTCCCACTACTAGACCACAGGCTACAAAAGTATATATTGGAAACTTTATTGGTCGAAAAGTCTCTGATGTTATATCAGAATTGAAGAGTAGAAAAATTACTGAGGAACATATAATAGTTGAGGAAGAAGAAACTGATGACTATTCTCCCGGTACAATTTTACATCAGAGTTTGTCGGAGGGGACTTTATATGATTTGAATGATTCATCGGATATTATTCTGACTGTTGCAATAAAACGAACTAGTGCTAAAATGCCAAATTATATTGGATCAAGTTTAGAATTTACTAAGAATAACTTGATTCAAATTGTTGGTGTTAAAGAGTCCAATATTGAAGTAGTGGAAGTGTCAACAGCTCCAGAAGGAACTCTTGAAGGGATAGTGTTAGATCAAAGTCCGAAACTGAACGAGTCAGTTGATCTTAATACTACACGTATTAAAATTACAATTTATAAACCTAGAACTACTACAACAACACAAAGTCAGTCTAGATAAGTTTAGAGTATAAATTCGGAATAGATGTTTCATAGTTAATAACCTTGACTCCCAACCCAAAAAACGATATAATACTAGAGTTGAGAATTGATTTTCTCTCCATCTTAGTCCAGAGAAATGGCGGTGCTGCGAGCCATCTAAGATAGAAAATCATGCTACTCAATTTAACAATTGCATAAGAACGAAAGAATGACAAGTTCATTGAATGAAGGTGGTACCGCGGTTTTTCGCCCTTCGTGATATGGATTTGTCTTTTATTTTTGGAGGTGCTTATGAGAACATTTCTTGTTAAACAAAAATTTCGCCTAGGTGGTGAACGCTTTGATATCAAGGATGAGTTGGGCAATATCGCCTATCAGGTTGAAGGTTCATTTTTTAAGATTCCTAAAACCTTTACCATCTATAATCTTGCTGGTGAACAGGTCAGTGAGATTAGTAAGGAAGTCTTAACTTTCCTACCTCGTTTTGAAATTCAACTCAGTAACGGAGATAGTTTTTATATCCGTAAGAAGTTGACTTTCTGGAAGGATAAATATGAATTTGATAATCTTGGTCTTCGCATCGAAGGAAACGTCTGGGATTTGAATTTTAAATTGCTAGATGACCGCGATCAAGTGATTGCCGAGATAAAGAAAGAACTTTTTCATTTAACCTCAACTTATACTGTAACCGTCTATGAAGACTCTTATGCAGACTTAGTCGTTTCTCTCTGTGTCGCTATCGACTATGTAGAGATGCTAGAAAGCCAATCAGATTAAAAAAGGAGACCCCATGAAACAATTATCTAGTGCACAAGTCCGCCAAATGTGGCTTGATTTCTGGGCCAGCAAAGGCCACTCTGTAGAACCATCTGTTAGCTTGGTTCCTGTCAATGACCCAACTCTTTTGTGGATCAACTCTGGGGTAGCAACCCTCAAGAAATACTTTGACGGGACTATCATCCCTGAAAACCCACGGATTACCAATGCGCAAAAGGCTATCCGTACCAACGATATTGAAAACGTAGGTAAGACCGCGCGTCACCATACTATGTTTGAAATGTTAGGGAACTTCTCTATCGGTGATTATTTCCGTGATGAAGCCATCACTTGGGCTTATGAACTTTTGACTAGTCCGGAATGGTTTGACTTCCCAGCTGAAAAACTTTACATGACTTATTATCCAGCCGATACAGATTCTTACAATCGTTGGATTGAAATCGGGGTGGACCCAAGTCACTTGATTCCTATTGAGGATAACTTCTGGGAAATCGGTGCTGGCCCTTCTGGACCAGATACAGAAATCTTCTTTGACCGTGGGGAAGCCTTTGACCCAGAAAATATCGGTATTCGCCTTCTCGCAGAAGATATTGAAAACGACCGTTATATCGAAATCTGGAACATCGTTTTGTCACAATTTAACGCTGACCCTGCTGTCCCTCGTAGCGAATACAAGGAATTGCCACACAAGAATATTGATACGGGCGCTGGTTTGGAGCGTTTGGTAGCTGTTATCCAAGGTGCTAAGACAAACTTTGAAACTGACCTCTTCATGCCAATCATCCGTGAAGTGGAAAAATTGTCTGGTAAGGTCTACGACCAAGATGGCGACAACATGAGCTTCAAGGTGATTGCGGACCATATTCGTTCATTGTCATTTGCTATCGGTGATGGTGCCCTTCCTGGAAATGAAGGTCGTGGATACGTTCTTCGTCGTCTTCTCCGTCGTGCCTCTATGCATGGCCAAAAATTGGGTATCAATGAGCCTTTCCTTTTCAAACTGGTTCCAACTGTTGGCAAGATTATGGAAAGCTACTACCCAGAAGTACTTGAAAAACGTGACTTTATTGAAAAAATCGTTAAGAGCGAGGAAGAGTCATTTGCCCGTACCCTTCATTCAGGTCAGCACTTTGCCCAAGGTGTCGTAGCAGACTTGAAAGAAAAAGGCCAAACGGTTATCGCTGGTCAGGATGTCTTTAAACTCTATGATACTTATGGATTCCCAGTGGAATTGACAGAAGAAATCGCTGAAGAAGCTGGAATGACAGTTGATCGTGAAGGTTTTGAAGCAGCTATGAAAGAGCAACAAGAACGTGCGCGTGCGTCAGCTGTTAAAGGCGGATCTATGGGTATGCAAAATGAAACCCTTCAAAACATTACAGTTGAGAGTGTCTTCAACTACAATGCTAGCCAATTGCCTTCTAAGTTGGTGGCTATCGTAGCTGATAATGCAGAAGTAGAAGCTGTAGCAGAAGGAACTGCATCTCTTATCTTTGAAGAAACTCCATTCTACGCTGAAATGGGTGGACAAGTTGCGGACCACGGTCAAATCTTGGATGCTGCAGGTAACATCGTAGCGACAGTGACAGACGTTCAAAAAGCACCAAATGGACAAGCATTGCACACCGTTGAAGTTCTTGCTCCTCTTGCTTTGAACCAAGAATACACTTTGGCCATCGATAGCAATCGTCGTCACCGTGTCATGAAGAACCACACTGCGACTCACTTGCTCCACGCTGCCCTTCACAATATTCTTGGAAGTCACGCTACTCAAGCAGGTTCGCTTAATGAAGTAGAATTCCTCCGCTTTGACTTCACCCATTTCCAAGCCATGACTCCAGAAGAATTGCGTGCTATTGAACAGCAAGTCAATGAAAAATCTGGGAAGCTATCGCAGTTAAGACTGTTGAGACAGACATCGACACAGCCAAAGAAATGGGAGCCATGGCCCTCTTTGGTGAGAAGTATGGTAAGGAAGTTCGTGTTGTGACCATCGGTGACTACTCAGTGGAACTCTGTGGTGGTACTCACGTAGGCAATACTTCTGAGATTGGTCTCTTCAAGATTGTTAAAGAAGAAGGAATTGGCTCAGGAACTCGTCGTATCTTGGCAGTGACTGGTAAGGAAGCCTTTGAAGCTTATCGTGAACAAGAAGATGCTCTGAAAGCAGTCGCAGTAACCTTGAAAGCTCCTCAACTCAAAGAAGTACCTCACAAGGTTGAAGGACTTCAAGAACAACTCCGTCAATTGCAAAAAGAAAATGCTGAATTGAAGGAAAAAGCGGCAGCAGCGGCAGCAGGCGATGTCTTCAAAGACGTTAAGGAAGCAAACGGCCACCGTTACATTGCTAGTCAAGTTTCTGTATCAGATGCAGGTGCTCTTCGTACCTTTGCAGATAACTGGAAACAAAAAGACTACTCTGATGTCCTTGTTCTTGTCGCAGCAATCGGTGACAAGGTCAACCTTCTTGTAGCCAGCAAGACAAAAGAGGTCCATGCAGGTAATGTGATCAAAGAGTTGGCTCCAATCGTCGATGGACGTGGTGGTGGTAAACCAGACATGGCCATGGCAGGAGGAAGCAACCAAGCCAAGATCCAAGAATTGTTGGATGCAGTTGCAGGTAAATTATAATCAAGTAAATGAGGCTGGGACAAAAGTCCTAGCCTCTCAATTGTCTTTGGATTGTCGAGCAAGACGCAGTGGCTGAGTGGGCTCTACTACGCTGATTTCATCAGCTTTTACAGCCCTACTCAACTGTGCGGAGGTGGGACGACGAAATCGAATTCTACCAAATTACCGATTTCTGTCCCACTCTCATTTTTTGCATTAGAAAAACTCCCCACGAATAGTGAGGAGCGCATTTTTAGAATTAAACAATACCTTGAGCAATCATAGCGTTTGCTACGTTTTCGAGGCCGCAATATTGGCACCTGCAAGGTAATCAGTACCAAGATCGTAAGTTTCTGCAGTTGTTTTAGCAGTATTGAAGATATTTGTCATGATACCTTGAAGACGAGTATCCACTTCTTCGCGAGTCCATGAAAGACGGAGACTGTTTTGGCTCATTTCAAGAGCAGATACAGCTACACCACCAGCATTGGCAGCTTTGGCAGGTCCGTAAAGAAGGCCATTTTCTTTGTAGACTTTGATAGCATCAAGGTCACTAGGCATGTTGGCACCTTCAGAAACCACTTTGATACCTTGTGCAACCAAGCGTTTGGCAGCTTCACCGTTGATCTCGTTTTGAGTCGCACAAGGAAGAGCGATATCGTAGTTACCAGTGTAAGTCCATACAGAACCTTCATAATAAGTAGCAGAAGGTTTTTCTGCAGCGTACTCAGTTAAACGAGCACGACGGTTGTTTTTAACATCTGACAAAAGGTCGAAGTCGATACCATTTTCATCAATGACATAACCATTTGAGTCAGATACAGAAATAACTGTAGCACCAAGTTCAGTTGCTTTGAAGCGCGTATTGAGCTACGTTACCAGAACCTGAAATCACAACTTTCTTACCCGCAAAGCTATCGCCGTTGGCCTTGAGCATTTCTTCAGTGTAGTAAACAAGTCCGTAACCAGTCGCTTCTGGACGAATCAAGCTTCCACCAAATGGGATAGGTTTACCAGTCAAGACACCTGCATCAAACTGGTTGAGACGTTTGTATTGGCCGTAGAGGTAACCAATCTCACGAGCACCAACACCAATATCTCCAGCAGGAACGTCAAGTGAAGGGCCGATGTATTTTTGCAATTCTGTCATAAAGCTTTGGCAGAAATTCATCACTTCGATGTCAGTTTTACCTTTAGGATCAAAGTCTGATCCCCCTTTACCTCCACCGATTGGAAGTCCTGTCAAAACATTTTTAAAGATTTGTTCAAATCCGAGGAATTTCAAAATCCCTTGGTTTACCGTTGGGTGGAAACGAAGTCCCCCTTTATATGGTCCTACAGCAGAGTTAAATTGAACACGGTAACCACGGTTAACTTGAACTTTTCCATCACGGTCAACCCAAGGAACACGGAAAGAAATTACGCGCTCAGGCTCAGTGATACGTGCCAAGATATTTTCTTCAATATACTCAGGGTGTTTTTCAAAGACAGGCTCCAAAGTGCTGAAGAACTCTTCAACCGCCTGGAGAAATTCAGCCTCATGCCCGTTACGAGCTTTTACAGTTTCAAACACGCTTTGGATGTATTCTTTAGCAGATGTCATGTCGTTCTCCTTTATTGTCCTAGTTTATTACGTGAGCCATTATAACAGAATTTTTTTTTAGTGTAAAGAAAAAAAGGTGAATTTTCAAAAAATTCTTTCAATTGAGGAATTGGACTGAGAAGTGTTAAGGTAAAAGACGAACTATTCCACTAGAACAAGCTTTTTTAAATAGAAGAAATCAAATTATGGTATAATATTAAAAATAAAAGGTATCTGGAGGAATTGGATAGATGGTATCAACTAAAACACAAATTGCGGGCTTTGAGTTTGGAAATTGCTTAATGAATGCAGCAGGTGTGGCTTGTATGACGATTGAAGAGTTAGAAGGAGTTAAAAACTCAGCGGCTGGAACTTTTGTAACCAAGACAGCTACCCTGGAGTTCCGTCAGGGAAATCCAGAACCACGCTATCAAGATGTTCCACTTGGTTCTATTAACTCTATGGGGTTGCCAAATAATGGTTTAGACTATTACTTGAACTACCTTTTGGAATTGCAAGAAAAGGAACCAAATCGTACCTTCTTTCTATCTTTAGTTGGAATGTCTCCAGAGGAAACTCATACCATCTTGAAAAAAGTACAAGCAAGTGACTATAAAGGTTTGACAGAACTCAATCTATCTTGTCCAAATGTACCAGGTAAACCTCAAATTGCCTATGACTTTGAAACAACTGATCGTATCTTATCAGAAGTCTTTGCCTACTTTACAAAACCTCTAGGAATTAAGCTTCCACCATACTTTGATATTGTTCACTTTGATCAAGCAGCGGAGATTTTTAACAAGTATCCACTTAAGTTTGTTAACTGTGTAAACTCTGTTGGAAATGGTCTTTATATTGAGGATGAAACAGTGGTTATTCGCCCTAAAAATGGCTTTGGTGGTATTGGTGGAGAATATATTAAACCAACTGCCCTTGCTAATGTTCATGCCTTTTATCAACGCTTGAAACCAGAAATTCAGATTATCGGGACTGGTGGTGTCTTGACAGGAAGGGATGCCTTTGAACATATCCTTTGCGGAGCCAGCATGGTTCAGATTGGTACAACCTTGCATAAAGAAGGCGTTAGCGCTTTTGAACGTATCACAGCTGAACTAAAAGCAATCATGGAAGATAAAGGCTATGCATCCTTGGAAGACTTCCGTGGGAAATTGCACTATATTGACTAAAACTATTTAAAAATAAGAAGAAAGGACAAGAGATGCTCGCCATTGAAGAAAGTCAGCAGTTGACCTTAGAAAACTTGCCTGCCCTAACTCTTTTTACTGGGAATGATCAGGGCCAGTTTGAAGTCATGAAGGTGCAAGTGCTAGAGCAAATTGGTTATGATCCAGCTGATTTAAATTTTTCACATTTTGATATGAAGGAAGTTTCCTACAAGGATGTAGAGTTAGAATTGGTTAGCCTCCCTTTCTTTGCGGATGAAAAGATTGTGATCCTAGATCACTTTTTGGATATTACAACTGCTAAAAAACGTTATCTTTCAGATGATGAACTCAAGTATTTTGAAGAATATTTAGAAAATCCCTCTCCTACCAGTAAATTAGTTATTTTTGCAGAAGGTAAACTAGACAGCAAGCGACGTCTAGTTAAAATTCTCAAGAGAGATGCTAAGATATTTGAAGCTCTTGAGCCAAAAGAGCAGGAGATTCGTGCTTATTTTCAAAAATTGTCTCAAAAACAAGGCTTGGTATTTGATAACAAAGCTTTCGACCATCTACTCATCAAGTCTGGTTTTCAATTTAGTGAAATTCAAAAGAATCTTTTATTTTTAGAATCCTACAAGACTGATGGCCACATCACTGAAGAGGACATCGTTCAAGCTATCCCCAAAACCCTGCAGGATAATATCTTTGACTTAACCCAGCTCATCCTAGCGAAGAAGATAGATCAAGCAAGGGACTTAGTGAGAGATTTGACCTTGCAAGGAGAAGATGAGATTAAACTGATTGCCATTATGCTGGGGCAGTTTAGACTCTATACACAGGTAAATATTGCAAGAGTCTGGTCAGACAGAATCACAGATGGTCAGCAGTTTGGGTCACTATCTTGGTCGCAATCCGAATCCCTATCAAATTAAGTTTGCACTTCGTGATTCCAGAGGAATTTCACTTGGTTTCCTACAAAATGCAATTCGTTACTTAATTCAGGCTGATTATCAAATCAAGACTGGTGTCTATGAGAAAAGCTATCTATTTGAAAGGGCTCTATTACAGATTGCCAGCCAATCAAATTGAGCAAATAACTTGAAAAAAAAGGTTGTTTGCGTTATCATTTTTATATAAAAAGAAAAAGAGGTATTACAGATGGCTATTATCTTACCAGATCTTCCATACGCTTACGACGCCTTGGAACCATATATTGATGCTGAAACAATGCATTTACACCATGACAAACATCACCAAGCATATGTAAATAACGCAAATGCAGCTCTTGAAAAACACCCTGAAATCGGTGAAGACCTTGAAGCTTTGCTTGCTGATGTAGAATCTATCCCAGCTGATATCCGTCAAGCGCTTATCAACAACGGTGGTGGACACTTGAATCATGCTCTTTTCTGGGAATTGATGACTCCTGAAAAAACAGCTCCTTCAGCAGAACTTGCAGCAGCAATTGATGCAACATTTGGTTCATTCGAAGAATTCCAAGCAGCATTTACTGCGGCAGCAACAACACGTTTCGGTTCTGGATGGGCATGGTTGGTTGTTAACAAAGAAGGTAAGCTTGAAGTGACTTCAACAGCAAACCAAGACACACCAATCTCAGAAGGTAAAAACCAATCTTGGGCTTGGACGTTTGGGAACATGCCTACTACGTGAAATACCGCAACGTTCGTCCTGACTACATCAAAGCTTTCTTCTCAGTTATCAACTGGAACAAAGTAGACGAGCTTTACGCAGCAGCTAAATAATCGCATTTGATAACACCCCTTTTTAGTTGGATCTTGGGTCTAGCTTTAAAGGTGTTTTTTTGTTTGTCTTTTTTAGAAGTAACTGTCTCATGATTTTCCTTTGTTGGATAGGGTTGATTTATGGTATAATGATAAGATAGAAAACGAAGGAGAAATCATGAATATTCAACAATTACGCTACGTTGTTGCTATTGCAAATAGTGGTACTTTTCGTGAAGCGGCTGAGAAAATGTACGTTAGCCAACCCAGTCTATCTATTTCTGTAAGAGACCTGGAGAAAGAGCTAGGATTCAAGATTTTCCGCAGAACTAGTTCGGGTACCTTTCTTACTCGCCGTGGAATGGAATTTTATGAAAAGGCCCAAGACTTGGTTAAAGGATTTGATATTTTCCAGAACCAGTATGCCAATCCTGAAGAGGAAAAGGATGAGTTTTCAATAGCCAGCCAGCACTATGATTTCTTGCCACCGACTATCACAACTTTTTCTCAAAGGTACCCAGACTATAAAAATTTCCGTATTTTTGAATCTACAACTGTTCAGATTTTGGATGAAGTAGCCCAAGGTCATAGTGAGATTGGGATTATTTACCTCAACAATCAAAACCAAAAGGGTATCATGCAGCGGATTGAAAAGTTAGGTCTTGAAGTGATTGAGTTGATCCCTTTCCAAACGCATATTTATCTACGTGAAGGTCACCCCTTAGCTAAGAAAAAAGAGTTGGTCATGGAAGATTTAGTTGATTTGCCAACAGTTCGTTTCACACAAGAAAAGGATGAATATCTCTATTACTCAGAAAACTTTGTGGACACAAGTGCCAGCTCTCAGATGTTTAACGTAACAGACCGCGCTACTTTAAATGGAATTCTTGAAAGAACAAATGCTTATGCGACTGGTTCTGGATTCTTAGATAGCGATAGCGTTAACGGGATTACCGTTATTCCACTTAAAGACGATCTCACTAATCGCATGGTTTATGTGAAACGTGAAGAAGTAGACTTGAGTCAAGCAGGGACTTTATTTGTAGAGGTTATGCAAGAGTATTTTGAACAGAAGAGGAAAGCATGAAAAAAAGAGGAATAGTAGCAGGAGTCATAGCAGCCTTAATCGTATTAGACCAATTGGTAAAGTCTTATGTCGTTCAGAATATTGCTCTTGGTGAAATTAAATCGTGGATCCCAAATCTTGTTAGTTTAACCTATCTGCAAAATAGGGGGGCAGCCTTCTCGATGCTTCAAGATCAACAGTGGTTTTTTGCAGTGATAACTATGGTAGTTATGGCAGGGGCTATTTGGTATTTACACAAGCATATGGAAGATTCTACCTGGACAGTCTTTGGCTTAGTTTTAATCATTGCAGGTGGTCTGGGAAACTTTATCGATCGTATTAGCCAAGGATTTGTTGTGGATATGTTCCACTTGGACTTTGTCAATTTTGCCATATTCAATGTGGCAGATAGTTATCTGACAGTAGGGGTCGTTGTGTTATTGCTTGCAATGCTAAAAGAGGAAATGAATGGAAATTAAAATTGAAAGAGGCGGGGTACGTTTAGATAAGGCTTTGTCAGATCTGACAGAATTGTCTCGTAGTCTCGCTAATGAACAAATCAAGTCTGGTCAGGTCTTGGTCAATGGACAGGTAAAAAAAGCCAAGTACTCGGTTCAAGAGGGGGATGTTATCACCTATCAAGTTCCAGAACCAGAGGTTTTGGAGTATGTAGCTGAAGATATTCCATTAGAAATCATTTATCAAGATGAGGATGTAGCTGTAGTTAACAAGCCCCAAGGTATGGTCGTCCATCCAAGCGCTGGTCATACCAGTGGTACCTTGGTTAACGCCCTTATGTATCATATCAAGGACCTATCAGGCATTAATGGTGTATTGCGTCCAGGGATTGTCCATCGTATTGATAAGGATACTTCAGGTCTCTTGATGATTGCTAAAAACGATGATGCCCATCTAGCACTGGCTCAAGAATTGAAGGACAAGAAGTCTCTTCGTAAATATTGGGCCATCGTTCATGGAAATCTACCAAATGACCGAGGTGTCATTGAGGCGCCGATTGGTCGTAGCGAAAAAGACCGCAAGAAACAAGCTGTTACTGCCAAAGGGAAAACAGCAGTGACACGTTTCCAAGTCTTAGAACGCTTTGGTGATTATACCTTACTGGAATTACAACTGGAAACAGGACGGACCCATCAAATCCGTGTACACATGGCTTATATCGGCCATCCTGTAGCTGGTGATGAGGTATACGGTCCTCGTAAAACCCTAAAGGGACATGGGCAATTTCTCCATGCCAAGACGCTAGGATTTACCCATCCAAGAACTGGGGAAACTATGGAATTTACTGCTGATATTCCAGAAATATTCAAGCAAACCTTGGAGAAACTTAGAAATAACTAAAAAAGAGGCTAGGACTTTTGTCCCAGCCTCTCAATTATCTTTGAATTGTCGATCAAGACGCAGTGGTTGAGTGGGCTCTACTACGCTGATTTCATCAGCTTTTACAGCCCTACTCAACTGTGCGGAGGTGGGACGACGAAATCGAATTCTAACGAATTACCGATTTCTGTCCCACTCTCCTTTTTATTTGCGTTTTTTCTTAGCCTTTTTCATTTTGTTGGCCATGCGTTTCATGGATTGCTTCATAGCAAATTCACCAATTTTACCCTTGAGACCTCCACCAAGCATCTGGCTCATATCAGGCATTCCAGCTCCTCCAAAAGCAGACATATCCGGCATACCACCTTGTCCCATCATTCCTTCAAGGGCTGACATATCCATACCACCAGGCATATTTTTAGGGAGGTTGTTAGGTTAATACCCATTTGCTTCATCATCTTGTTCATGTCACCAGACATGACACCTTGCATGAGTTGTTTAGCTTGGTTAAAGTCTTTGATGAACTTGTTGACATCGATAAAGGTATTACCAGAACCAGCTGCAATACGACGACGACGGCTTGGAGTCAACAAATCTGGATTTTCACGTTCTTCAGGAGTCATAGATGAGACGATGGCACGTTTGCGAGCAATTTGTTTTTCATCCACCTTCATATTTTGAAGGGCAGGATTGTTGGCCATACCAGGAATCATCTTGAGCAAATCTTCCATTGGCCCCATATTTTGCACCTGATCCAACTGATCGATGAAATCGTTGAAATCAAAGGTGTTTTCCCGCATCTTTTCAGCCATTTCAAGGGCTTTTTGCTCATCGTACTCTTGGGAAGCTTTCTCAATCAGAGTCAGCATATCACCCATACCGAGAATCCGGCTTGCCATGCGGTCAGGGTGGAAGGTTTCAATGTCGGTAATTTTTTCACCAGTACCAGTGAATTTGATTGGTTTTCCTGTGATGTGACGAACAGAAAGGGCCGCACCGCCACGAGTGTCCCCGTCAATCTTGGTAAGGATGACACCGGTAACTTCTAATTGAGCATTAAATTCTCTCGCAACGTTAGCAGCTTCTTGACCAATCATGGCATCGATGACGAGAAGGATTTCATTTGGTTGAGCAAGAGCTTTAACGTCACGGAGCTCATTCATAAGAAGCTCGTCGATTTGTAAACGACCGGCTGTATCAATCAAGACATAATCGTTATGGTTGGCTTTAGCTTGCTCCAAACCTTGGCGAACAATCTCAACTGCAGGAACTTCAGTTCCAAGAGCAAAGACAGGCACATCAATTTGTTGTCCCAGTGTTTTGAGCTGGTCGATGGCCGCAGGACGATAGATGTCGGCTGCAATCATCAAAGGACGAGCTTCCTCTTCCTTTTTAAGTTTGTTAGCGAGTTTTCCTGCAAAGGTTGTTTTACCAGCACCCTGCAAACCAACCATCATGATGATTGTAGGAATCTTAGGAGACTTGATAATCTCAGCTGTGTCTGAACCAAGGACTTCCGTCAACTCTTCATTAACAATCTTGATGATTTGTTGAGCTGGATTGAGGGTATCAATGACTTCATGCCCGACCGCGCGTTCACGAATTTTTTTGATAAAATCCTTAACTACAGGCAAAGCAACGTCGGCTTCTAAAAGAGCTAGACGAATTTCCTTGGTTGCTTCTTGGATATCACTCTCGGTGATTTTTCCTTTTTTACGTAGATTTTTAAAGACGTTCTGCAAACGTTCTGTTAAATTTTCAAATGCCATATTTTTCTCCTATTTATTCAATTCAGTGGAAATCGTCCGAAATGTTGCAAACACTCTAGTTCTTCGGGTGTGACTTCTTTCATGATTTCATTTGGATATCCCCAACAGCTAAAACCTATTTGCATAGCTTTGGAGATATCATTGGGCGAGATAATCTGTAGTCGACTAGGAAATGGTTCCTCTGCGGCTAATAGTTTGCAAGGTATTCCTTGATAAATAACTAGACTGTCCATGATTACTCCCGATTGTCAATACTTGTTAAAATCTCAATTTGCTCTTGGAGAAAAGCATCTTCTGGATAGCGCTCAATGATCTGATCAAAAATCTGACTGCGGACAATGTAGTCAGAGTACATATGAAGCTTCATCTCATAGTCTTCCAGAATCTTTTCAGTTCGTTTGATATTATCATAAACAGCCTGACGACTAACGCCAAATTCTTCAGCAATTTCAGCTAAACTATAGTCATCTGCATAGTAGAGCTCGATATAGTTCATTTGTTTATCAGTCAAGAGGGCTGCATAAAATTCAAACAGAGCATTCATTCGATTGGTTTTTTCAATTTCCATAAGATTTATTATACCAAAAAATAGCTTGAACTGCTAGTAATGGATTGATTTTAAACACAAGTGGGAAAAAGTGATTTTAACTGTTATTTTCTGACTAAGATACCTTTTTTTGGTATAATGGATAGGATTATAATGATTTAGAAAGAGGTTCTTATGAAAGAATTAGAAACCGTGTTAGAGCAACGTTTTGGGCTTGTTTTTTCAGATAAACAATTACTTGAAACAGCTTTTACTCACACTAGTTATGCCAATGAGCACCGCCTCTTAAAAATTTCACACAATGAACGCTTGGAATTTTTAGGAGACGCTGTTCTGCAATTATTGATTTCAGAATATCTGTACAAAAAATATCCTAAAAAACCAGAAGGTGACCTGTCTAAACTCCGTGCCATGATTGTACGTGAAGAGAGTTTAGCTGGTTTTGCCCGTGACTGCCAGTTTGACCAGTTTATCAAGCTAGGTAAGGGAGAGGAAAAATCTGGAGGCCGTAATCGAGATACCATCTTGGGAGATGCTTTCGAAGCCTTTTTGGGTGCCTTGCTTTTAGATAAGGATCTACTTACGGTAAAAGAGTTTATCTACCAGGTCATGATTCCAAAGGTTGAGGCTGGTGACTTTGAGATGATTAAAGACTACAAGACCCACCTTCAAGAATTACTCCAAGTCAATGGTGATGTCGATATTCATTATCAGGTGATTTCGGAAAATGGTCCTGCCCATGATAAGATGTTTGAGGTTGAAGTCCTAGTCGAGGGTCAAAGTTTAGGTAGGGGTCAAGGACGATCAAAAAAATTGGCCGAACAAGAAGCCGCTAAAAAAGCAGTTGAGGAAGGACTGGATTCATGTATTTAAAGGAAATTGAGATTCAGGGATTTAAGTCCTTTGCTGATAAGACCAAGGTTGTTTTTGACCAAGGAGTTACAGCGGTTGTAGGACCAAATGGTTCTGGAAAATCTAACATCACAGAAAGTTTACGCTGGGCTCTTGGGGAATCCAGTGTCAAAAGTCTTCGTGGTGGGAAGATGCCAGATGTTATCTTTGCAGGGACAGAAAGTAGAAAACCATTAAACTATGCTTCTGTAGTTGTTACTCTAGATAACCAGGATGGTTTCATCAAGGATGCAGGACAGGAAATCAAGGTGGAGCGTCATATCTATCGTACCGGGGATAGTGAATACAAGATTGATGGGAAAAAAGTCCGTCTTCGTGATATTCATGATCTTTTCTTAGATACCGGACTTGGACGCGATTCCTTCTCCATTATTTCTCAAGGGAAGGTCGAAGAAATCTTTAACTCTAAACCTGAGGAACGCCGTGCTATCTTTGAAGAAGCGGCGGGGGTCTTGAAATATAAAACTCGTCGTAAAGAGACGGAAAGTAAACTGCAACAAACTCAAGATAATTTAGACCGCTTGGAAGATATCATCTATGAGTTAGACAATCAAATCAAGCCCTTAGAAAAGCAAGCAACAACAGCTCGTAAATTCATGGACTTGGACAGTCAGCGTAAAGGTATCTACTTGGATGTTTTAGTTGCACAAATTCAAGCCAATAAGACTGAATTGGATCTAACAGAAGAAGAATTAAACCAAGTCCAAGAACTGTTGACTAGTTATTATCAAAAACGCGAGTCACTAGAACTTGAAAATCAATCTCTCAAGAAGCAGAGACAAGATTTACAAGCTCAGATGGCTAAAGATCAAACTAGTTTGATGGACTTGACTGCTCTAATCAGTGATTTAGAACGGAAATTGGCCTTGTCTAAACTGGAGACAGAGCAGGTTGCTCTCAATCAACAAGAGGCTCAAGCTCGTTTAGCTAGTTTGGATGAAAAGAGAAATGCTCTTATTCAAGAGAAGGAAGAAAAAGAAACAAATCTCAGTCAGTTAGAAGCAAATCTAGCAGTCAATACTAAGGAGCTCAATCGTTTAGAAACTGAGTTAGAAGCATTTTCTGATGATCCTGATCAGATGATTGAGCAACTGCGTGAGCGCTTTGTTGCTTTCTTGCAGGAAGAAGCAGATGTTTCTAACCAATTGACACGGATTGAAAATGATCTTGAAAATAGTCGCCAACAGACTCAAAAGCAAGAAGAACAATTGGAGTCCTTGAAGGAACAATTGGCTTCTGCCAAGTCTAAGGCTGCTGAGCAAGAGCTTGCCCTAAAAACAGCTAAAGAAGAAGTACAGACCTTGCTTGCCGACTATCAGACGAATGCTAAACAGGAAGAAGAACAAAAGCAGGCTTATCAAAGTCAGCAAAGTCAACTTTTTGACCGTTTGGATAGTCTGAAAAACAAGCAGGCCAAGGCGCAAAGTCTGGGAAACATTCTTAAAAACCATAGTAATTTCTATGCAGGTGTTAAGAGTGTTTTACAAGAGAAAAATCGCCTAGGAGGTATTGTTGGAGCTGTTAGTGAACATTTAACTTTTGATGTTCGTTATCAAACAGCTCTTGAAATTGCCCTCGGGGCAAGTAGCCAACATATCATCGTTGAAGATGAACAGGCTGCGACTAAGGCTATCGATTTCCTTAAGCGAAACCGAGCTGGTCGTGCGACCTTCCTACCTTTGACAACCATCAAAGCTCGTAGCATTTCTAGTCAGAACCAAGAGATGATTGCAGCAAGTCCAGGTTTTCTTGGAATGGCAGATGAATTGGTTACTTTTGATGCCAAGCATGAAGCTATTTTTAAAAACTTGCTAGCTACAACAGCAATCTTTGATACGGTAGAGCATGCGCGTGATGCAGCTCGTAAGGTACGTTATCAGGTTCGAATGGTAACCCTCGATGGTACAGAATTGCGAACAGGTGGTTCTTATGCTGGTGGTGCCAATCGTCAAAATAACAGTATTTTCATCAAACCTGAATTAGAAGAGTTGCAAAAAGAGATTGCTCAAGAAGAAAAACTTCTTCGTCAAGAGGAAGATAATCTAAAGTCAGTTCAAGAAGCCTTGACTATCCTCGCTCAAACTTTGGAGACTATTAAGTCTCAAGGAGAGCAAGCTCGAATAGAGGAGCAAGGCTTATATCTGGCTTATCAACAAACTTGCCAACAAGTCAAAGAACTTGAAACACTTTTAGAACTTCAGGAAAAAGAATTAAACAATCTAAGAGGTGGAGATTGGCAAACTGAAAAAGAAAAATGCCAAGAACGTTTCTCAATCATCGCAACTGAAAAGCAAAAGCTGGAGTCTGAGATTGAAGAAATCAAGTCCAATAAAAATGCGATTCAAGAACGTTATCAAAGCTTGCAGGATAAACTTTCTCAAGCACGTCTCCATAAGACAGAAATGATAGGACAAAAACGTTATGAAGTTGCGGATATTGAGCGTATCAACAAAGAACTTGAGAACCTCAATATCGAGCAAGATGAAATCGAACGCCTTCTCCAAGAAAAGGTAGACAATCTTGAAAAGGTTGATACAGAACTTTTGGCCAAGCAGGAAGCAGAAGCCAAGAGTCAGAAGGAAGAAATTCAACAAGGGCTTATTCGTAAGCAGTTTGAGCTGGATGATATTGAAGGTCAATTGGATGATATTGCTAGTCATTTAGAACAAGCTCGTCAGCAAAATGAAGAATGGATTCGTAAGCAAACACGTGCAGAAGCAACCAAAGAGAAAATTACAGACCGCCTTCGCTATCTTCAAGGTCAACTGACTGAAGAATATCAGATTAGTTATACGGAAGCATTAGAACAAGCCAACCCATTAGAAGATTTGGCTGTCGCTGAACAAGAGGTCAAGGATTTAGAAAAATCCATTCGTTCACTTGGTCCAGTCAATTTGGATGCTATTGAACAGTTTGACGAAGTTCACGAACGTTTGGAATTCTTAAATAGTCAGCGTGATGACATTCTTTCTGCCAAAAATCTTCTTCTTGAAACCATTACAGAGATGAACGATGAAGTGAAGGAACGATTTAAATCAACCTTTGAAGCTATTCGTGAATCCTTCAAAGTGACCTTCAAGCAGATGTTTGGTGGTGGTCAAGCGAACCTAATCCTCACCGAGGGAGATTTATTGACAGCAGGTGTTGAAATCTCTGTTCAACCGCCTGGTAAGAAAATCCAATCTCTCAACCTCATGAGTGGTGGAGAGAAGGCCTTGTCAGCCCTTGCTTTGCTCTTCTCAATCATTCGTGTCAAGACCATTCCATTTGTTATTTTGGATGAAGTAGAGGCTGCACTCGATGAAGCTAACGTTAAACGCTTTGGGGATTATCTTAACCGATTTGACAAGGATAGCCAGTTTATCGTTGTTACCCACCGTAAGGGAACCATGGCAGCCGCAGACTCTATTTATGGAGTAACTATGCAAGAATCTGGTGTTTCTAAGATTGTCTCTGTTAAACTAAAAGATTTAGAAAATATGGATGCTTAGTTTGTTTTCAATATAACATTTCAAGCTAGAGCATGTAGAATGACCTTCAAGAAGTCGGAAAGGTTACAAAAATAAATTGAGGAGCTTACATGGATTTTGACCTATTCCTAATGATTTGTAATTATATTGGGACTATAGCCTTTGCGGCGTCAGGAGCCATCAAAGGATTTGGTAAACGTTTAGATATTTTTGGAATTAGTTTATTGGCAATTGTAACGGCAGTAGGTGGAGGTATTTTAAGAGATTCTATTATCAGTCGTTTTCCCTCCGCTCTCGCAGATCCTGGACCGATTTATGTCTCTATTCTAGTAGCTGTTATTATGTATGCCTTTGTGACTTCAAAACAAGCCAATGCTAGTCAAGAAAAAAAATTCTATAAGTGGCTGAGAGAAGCTTATCTTATCTTTGATTCGGTTGGCTTAATCATCTTTTCCTTGATTGGGGCTACAGCCTTAGCTGATAGTAAATTGAACTTGATGTCTGCAGGGATTTTGGCCTGTTTAACAGGTGCTGGCGGAGGTATCATCCGAGATCTCTTGATTAATGAAGTCCCAAGTGTTCTAAAAGAGGACATCTATGCCCTTCTATCTTTTGTAATTGGCGTTATTTATTACTGGTTGGCCTTTGTCCTTCACTTTCCAAGAATCACTGCTTTTATCATTCTCTCAATTGTCGGTTTTGTGATTCGACTCTGTATTATTAAGTTTAAGCTCTCTTTGCCAAATATGGATAAAAAGACTTGGAATTGATTGATGGTAGGAAAGCACGATCACTCGATTGATAAATATTTTATGAATTACAAGTTTAATCAAGCGTCTAATCTCATATGGATTAGGCGCTATTTACTTTTTCTATGGTATAATAGAAGATAGATTTATAACTGGAGAACATGAGTATTTATGATTAAACTTGTCACAACTGAAATCGGAATAAGGGAAATTGATACAGTAAAATAGAAAGAAAGCCTTGGAACAAGCTGTTTCCAAGGCTTTTTAGCTATCTATAGATATAAGGAAAAAGTTGTTAGAGTAGATGATTTTTATTAGATACCCTTGATTATACCGTAGAGAATATTAGTCAAATAAAATTGTTTTGTTTTCAGTAATGCATTTCTTATTATCATCCCAATAGTTAATACTTTCAAAGCTTCCTTTTCTTAAATAAAGCGGTAGCCTTTTTCTTATTTCATCTTGCATTGGTATTTTATCGATTTCTTTTAGATTCCACCATTTTGGCTCACCTTCGTCGGATGTGCTTAGTTCACCAGTAAACTGAGTACATAAAAAGTCATAGAAGACAAATCTCTCATTACCAATTGAATTAGTAAAGCCTGAAATTCCCTTTAATTCAAGATTTAATGCAGTGAGTCCAGTCTCTTCCTTAAGTTCCCGTAATGCAGCTTCAAAAAAACTTTCAGGGAATTCTACTTTTCCCCCTGGTGGAATCCAGCCAGAAAAATTATCGTGCTGTCTATTAAGTAATAAAATTTCTTGATTTTTCAAAACGCAAATATTAACCCAGTTTTTGATTTTTTCAGTCATATTATCAGCCTCCAACAAGTATTTTTTCATATGTTAGACTATATGTCAAGAACTATATGCTATTCTAATTGTGACAAATGTGCGTCAGCCAAAGATTGATAATTTTTACGCAATAGCTGATTAATTATCAGAATAGAATTTAATCAAGACCTTTGGTAGACAAGTGTTGAGAGGTTGTATATAAAAGAAGGCAAGCAAATCAGCCTGGTCTTCAAAATTGGCCCTACGGATTGATTTCTAGTATACTAAGGCGTGTCAATCCTGCACGTCTTTTTTGCTTTTTCTATGGTATAATAGAAGATAGATTTATAACTGGAGAATAGAAGTATTTATGATTAAACTAGTCGCAACTGATATGGACGGGACTTTTCTGGATGAAGCTGGCCAATTTGATATGGAACGTTTAAAAAAGCTTCTCCATTCTTATAAAGAAAAAGGTATTTACTTTGCTGTAGCATCAGGACGTGGTCTTTTGTCCTTAGAGAAACATTTTGCGGATGTCAAAGATGAGATTATTTTTATCGCTGAAAATGGGAGTCTGGTTCGTTTTCATGGACAAGACCTCTATGAAGCAACCATGCCACGAGATTTTTACCTATCAACTTTTGAAAAGTTAAAGATTTCACCTTATTTCGATGAGAAGAAGATGCTCTTGACTGGTAAGAAAGCTTGTTATGTTTTAGATACTGTAGATGAAACCTATCTCATGTTTAGTCATCATTACAATGAGAATATTCAAAAAGTAGCTAGTCTAGAAGATATTACCGATGAGATTTTCAAATTCACAACCAACTTTACAGAAGAGACAGTAGAAGCTGGCGAAGCTTGGGTTAATGAACATGTTCCTGGTGTTAAGGCAATGACGACAGGTTTTGAATCCATTGATATTGTTCTTGATTATGTGGACAAGGGAGTTGCGATTGTCGAATTAGCTAAGAAGTTAAATCTGGATATGGACCAAGTGATGGCTTTTGGAGATAACCTCAACGACCTTCATATGATGCAGGTTGTAGGGCACCCAGTCGCACCTGAAAATGCTCGCCCAGAGATTTTGGAACTAGCTGAAACAGTTATCGGTCACCATAAGGACCAATCAGTTATAGCCTATATGGAGGGATTATAATGGCAGATATTAAATTAATTGCCCTAGACTTAGATGGAACCTTGCTGACGACAGACAAGAAATTGACGGATCGTACCAAGGCGACTTTGAAGGCTGTGCGTGAGCAGGGTGTCAAAGTAGTGCTGACAACTGGACGTCCCCTCAAGGCCATGGATTTCTTCCTGAAAGAGCTTGGTACAGATGGTCATGAGGATGAGTATACCATTACCTTTAATGGTGGCTTGGTTCAGAAAAAAATACAGGTGAAATCCTTGATAAGACAGTTTTTTTCAATTGATGATGTGACACGTATTTATGAAGAAACTGAAAAAGCTAGGAATCCCCTTTAGATGCTATTTCAGAAGGAACAGTTTACCAGATTCAGTCTGACCAAGAAAGTTTATATGCCCAGTTTAACCCAGCTCTAACGTTTATTCCAACTGCTTTTGGAGATTTGTCTAGTCAGGTAACATACAATAAATGTGTGACTGCATTTCCTCAGGAACCTTTGGATGCGGCTATTCAAAAGATTTCACCAGAATTATTCGATCAATATGAAATTTTTTTAAATCACGTGAACTCTTGCTAGAATGGTCACCAAAAGAATGTTCATAAGGCGACAGGATTATCTAAACTGATTGAACACCTGGGAATTGACCAAAAGTCAGGTTATGGCCTGCGGAGATGAGGCTAATGATCTTTCGATGATTGAGTGGGCCGGTCTCGGTGTCGCTATGCAAAAATGCTGTGCCAGCAGTTAAGGCTGTGGCAAATGTGGTAACACCAATGACTAATGACGAAGAAGCTGTTGCCTGGGCAATCGAAAAAAATATGTACTGAAGGAGAACTAAAGAATGGGATTATTTGACCGTTTATTTGGAAAAATAGAAGAACCTAAAATTGAAGATGTTGTCAAAGAGGCTCTAGAAAATATTGATTTATCGGATGATAGCGAGCAAACTGAGACGCTAGAATCTGAAAATATCGAAGTCAAAGAGCAAGATGGGACTGTCGTAGCCGAAGAAAATGATGAAGATTTATTTGAAGCAGAGGTTGACGAAGAAACTATTGTCGAATCAGTTGACGAGGTTGAGGTTTCTCGCGAAGAGCTAAACCAAATCGAAGAGGTAGAAAGTCCTCGAGAGGAATCGATTCATGTTGAAGAGATTACTTCAAATGATAGTGACGAGAAAGAAATTGTTCAGCCTCAATCAAACGAAGCAGAAACAGAAGTTTTTGAAGAAGAGGAAGCAAACCAAGCAATCGAAGAAACTCCTCAGGTCGAAGAGACTGTACAGGAAAAGTATGATCGTAGTCTCAAGAAAACTCGTACAGGATTTGGTGCCCGTTTAAATGCCTTTTTTGCTAATTTCCGCTCAGTTGATGAAGAGTTTTTCGAAGAACTAGAAGAGCTACTGATCATGAGTGACGTTGGTGTTCAGGTAGCTTCAAATCTTACTGAAGAATTACGCTATGAGGCCAAGCTTGAGAATGCTAAGAAACCAGAAGCCCTTCGTCGTGTTATCATTGAGAAATTGGTGGAGCTCTATGAAAAAGATGGAAACTACAATGAAAGTATTAACTTCCAAGATGGTTTGACAGTCATGCTCTTTGTAGGTGTCAATGGTGTCGGGAAAACAACTTCTATCGGGAAATTGGCACACCGCTACAAACAAGCTGGCAAGAAAGTCATGCTGGTTGCAGCAGATACCTTCCGTGCTGGTGCGGTTGCTCAGTTAGCAGAATGGGGTCGTCGTGTAGATGTTCCTGTCGTAACTGGTCCTGAGAAAGCAGATCCAGCCAGCGTTGTCTTTGATGGGATGGAGCGAGCAGTAGCAGAAGGTATTGATATTTTGATGATTGATACAGCTGGTCGTTTGCAAAACAAAGAAAACTTGATGGCTGAGTTGGAAAAAATTGGCCGTATCATCAAACGTGTTGTGCCAGAAGCCCCTCATGAAACCTTCCTAGCTTTGGATGCTTCAACAGGACAAAATGCTCTAGTACAAGCTAAAGAGTTTTCAAAAATTACACCTGTCACTGGTATTGTACTTACTAAAATTGACGGAACTGCCCGTGGTGGTGTTGTTCTTGCTATCCGTGAAGAACTCAATATTCCTGTTAAGCTGATTGGTTTTGGTGAAAAAATCGATGATATCGGGGAATTCAATTCTGAAAACTTTATGAAGGGTCTTTTAGAAGGTCTACTATAAAAGAAAATCCTGCAAGAATTCTTGCAGGATTGTTTTTGATTATTCTAGTCGACCATTCTTACGATAGGCGATGTCAGGTTGCAGGTGCGATCGTTGCTGTAGCGGCGGTTGAACGCAATACAACAAAGATCGTCTGAAAGTTGGCTGAAATTTGTTGGGAATCAGACGGCCTGATAGGATATTGGAACAAAAAAACGCATGCATACCCTTCGCACCCAGTACGAAGGTTACGGCTTATTATTCACTCTAGTTAATTGATTATATTTACGTAATTTGGCTATATCTGTCCTTGTTTTTATCATTTCAATACAATTAAATTGTATTTTATAATCTTCTTCATAATACATATCAAGCTGTTCATAATCTGTTTCGTAATACATAATATCAATTGTTTCAATTACTTTATCACTACAATTTATAATAAAAATTAATTCATTATTATTTACGAAATCATATAGATATGATAATCCTATCATAGAATTTTGTGTAAATATAGCCACGTTATCTGAAAAATCCTCTGTGTCAGGAATAATTTCATTTAATATATTCAACGTTTTTTTAATCTTATCAGGAGTAAATTCTTTGTTTATACTAATATAAAAAAATATTCTATCTAGCAACTTAGTACATAAGGAAAAATATGGTTCTTTAGTTACTCTTTTAATATGATTTTCTTCTAAAAATTTATCAAAATCTTCTATGAAATGTAAAATTCTATCGATGCAACATGCTCCAAAAAGTAATCTTTGTGTATTTGTTAAATTGTCTAATTCCTTTTTTACTTTTTCTTCATATTTTTCCATATTAGCACCTTTCTATGTTACGTCTTTTTTCGATACCAATCCGGCCACATTGCGGATGATGTGCGGACAGCCCTGCACGCTCCAGCATTCGCCGAGCCAGCCTATTCCGTATTAGTCGGAATAAAAGCTGCGGCTCCATACTAGCCGAGGAGGAATGCATCAGCGATCTGGCAGGTTTGGTGGCAGTGTGGGAAAAGTATGCTTTTTGTGGCTGGGCATGACTAGTTTGTCGCGGTTGGTACGGTTGGTTTTGTTTCAGACACTTTTAAGCAGGAGCTCAATTCAATCTCTGCTTGCTAACAGTTTTATTTGAAAAACAAATGATACATATAAATTTTTGATTATTTTTTTAAAGTTATCTAGATATTCTCTAGTATTTATAATACTATCACTTTGAATATTTCCTTCGTAATACCAATTATCATAGGTATGTTCAAATTTATTATTATTTTTTTATATAAATCTCCTCCTAAAAATAAAAAAATTTAAATTTTCTAAAATATCTATAATATCATTAGATAATTCTATAGGTATAATTACAGTATTTTCTCCTTGTTCAAATAAACTGACTCCATTATTAATATAAATGCTAATTAATTTATTCATTCATAAATATACTCCAGTGGTTATTAATTAGGTTTAAATCAACGGTGATTAATGTTGCCATTTGACTCTTTTATATATTCAAAAACCCCTTCTTTTCCTTTATATCTTCCAGGTATTTCTAGTTTTTGTCGTGTTATTCCATCATCACCTTTAATTTTTGATACTTTACCATATCTTGAGAAACTATCAACAACCTTAGGGCAACTATGATAATCTCCTGATGAAGCCTGTTTTTAACTTTTTCTGTGTATCTTGTCCCTTTAAAGAAATTTTTTGCTTGACACTTGCCAACACATAATTTTGCAGCTTTGCCTAAAACAGGATCTGTTATCGCACCGATACCAGATCCAAGTGCCACACTTCCATAATCAATATCATTCCATTCTTTACCATTAATTACATTAGAAGCGACTTGCATACCTGCATCCGTTGCGGCACCTGGAAGTGCATCCACTCCCATCGCAATTAGAATCGGTATAAAAGCTATATTTACACTTGGATCTATCCAACTTTGAGTATTCGGCGCAAATCGGAAAAAGTTAAATCCACCTCACAACCCAATCGGATCCTGATTGGTGAATCTTCCGTAGTCAAGCTCATAGTACCTGAAGAAGTTGTAGTGGTGCTCTGTCTCACGGTCAGCATATTGGTTTTGCAATCGGAAGGACTGGTATGCGTTATCCGTTACTCTGGTTTCTTCTTTCAGACGCCCCCAGGTGGTGTATTCGCCGTAAAATAAGAGATTGCCGTGGATGTCCGTTATCTCCCTCAGGATGCTGATTTGGTCGCACTGGAAGTAGTGGGTTTGTTGGTGGCTTTCTCCGTCTTCGTTGGTTCGGTTGTGTAACTGTGCCAAAGGTTCGTAGCTGTCGGGATCGGTGTAGATATAGATATACCTGCTGTTCGGGTGTACTTCCTGTAGCAAATGGCTGCCGTCCCAAACGAAGTGGGTTGGGGTTTCGAGATCGTCTGAAAAGGTTTAGGATAGTGTTTTCAGACGGCATGGTATTATTTTTGTTAGATTTTCTAAATAATAAATATTTTTTTCAATTGGTTATTCAAAATTTTTTAAATTTCCTCTAGTTTTTCTTTCATCAAGTTTTCTAGCCAGTTTTCAAATTTCTCAAATTCAGTATCCTCTTCCCACTCTTCAGGAGGAATATCAGGAAAAAAAACACCAAAATTTTCATTTTCTTTTGTAAGAAGGAAACCAGCTTGATCGCCAGTTCTTGGAATGGAAATAGTAATTAAGATATTAGGGAATAAATTACAATCAGTTCCTTCAAAAACTTGTTGTGACCAATCATAAAGCTCGTTAGGAGCTAAAAAATCGAATCCAGGTAGTAACTCATCTTGAAACAAAGTACAAGATCCTACTGTTAGAAGAAATTCTCTATATATTCTAGGGAATGTGACTTTATATTTTTTTTCAAAATCATTTATCTCATCTAAAGAAACATCATATCTTTTTTTAAAAATAAAATTTGATTTTCCATAATTAATTAAGTTTCCATTACTAGATTTGATTAAATCTTGTATATCTACAAGAATTTTTTTGAAATTATCCATAAATTAATATCCTTCATTCAATTTTTATATCTATTATCTAGGAACAATCTGGTTAATTATTCCTGTTGGGGTGCTATATGGCAAATGTGTTCGTAAGGCAGCCCCAGTACCGTGTATAGTTCCAGTATGAGGGTGTTTCACAGGAGCGAGATTCCACCATGTATTTGAACCACCATTTTTATGCGAAATAATATGATGAGGAGTGGCTCCTGCAGGCTATGTATGCCCTGTTTCAAGTTCTCACATTAAGCTTTTTTGTCTTAGAGAAAAGTCTCTACGCATCATGCGATTTTGTTGGACGCTTCTTTGTTTTGCACTAGGTAGTTTATCCTTAATCAAACATTTTTGTCTTTGACTAACAGGAATCAGTGACTACTTATCAACATCATCCATAATATCATCATACTGGAATAATTCTTCTATGCTTCTTATTCCGTTTTCTCTTCAAACCTAATGGATCAAACCAAGCATTTGTATTAGAAGCAAAACTAGACAAATTGCTCCCACCTAATAGTAAGATAGGATCCTGGTTCACAAACCGACCCGCTTCAGGCTCGTAGTATCTGAAGAAGTTGTAATGCAGCCCCGTCTCACGGTCGGCATACTGGTTCTGCAGGCGGAAGGGGTGGTATGCGCTATCCGTTACCTTGGTTTCCTCTTTCAGACGACCCTAGCCGGTGTATTCGCCGTACCATAACAGATTACCGTGGATTTCGGTCATCTAGCTCGGTATACCGACTTGATCGTAATAGAAGTAGTGGGTTTGTTGTCAGCATTCGCCGTCTTCGATTGTCTAGTCGTGGACTTGCGCCAAGGGGTCGTAGCTGTCGGGATCGGTGTAGATATAGGTATATCTACCGTCCCAAACGAATCCGGTTTTCTCTTCAAGGTCGTCTGAAAGGCAGAAACTGCGTGCGTTCCGCACACATCCTACGTCAGGACTGAAGGTTTTGTGCAGGCTACGGCTTGCTGGTTTTTAACTATATTTCAACAATTTTTCTTCATGTAATGCTTGAATTTGTTTCAAAATAATCTCGTTCATTTGTTTTTCTAAAAAATCATTAGTAGAGTTGCAGATGATTTTTAACAACAGAAGCGACAGATAATAGTCCTAACCTCATAAAGTATTCAAGTTCAAGGTCATCATCTTCAATTGATTCCTTCACATTTTCCATTCCTTCTTCAACAAAATATAGTGATAGGTGTCGTGCAAAATAACTATCTAATCCGTCTTGAGCACCTTTTTGGCTTTTATACTCGGTTACAGACTTTAGTAATTCAAAAGATTGTTTTTTCTGATCACTAGAAATAATAGGAGACTCATTCAAAAGACCAAGTATATATTCTACATCTCCCCATATTTCAAAATCCTCTTCAAATTTCACTTGCAAAATAGCAGGAATAATGATTTTGAAAGGTTCATATATATTATTGACAAATAAACTACTAATTAAGTCGGTAAGCGCTTCTCTACTCTTGAAATTATTAAAAGAAAATTTCTTTTGAAGAATAGCAATCTTCTTTTTCTGATTTTTTGTAACACAAAATTCAGCAATTTTATTAAAGTCTATATTCATAGTTTTAAGGCCTCCATATATTGGTTAGATTATCTTGAATTTTACTTGAACACCATCAGACAAATGCGATAATGCTGCTTTTTCTAAATTTTTCATTAGGTAATTTGAACAAAGACATTACCTTCTGAACAATTTTCATTACAGAAAAAATAATAAAACTCATCTCCAAAATCTTGCTTGAACATATTATCTATCTCTCCTGCATATATTTGAAATTGAAATGACATATTTGATTTCTGAATAGGATCTTGTAGCCAGTATGGTACCTCATCATCAGACTCACTGATTAAAAGTTTTTTACTAGGTTCGATACAGCTTATTTTTTTTACTTTTGAAGAACGAATATCACTTAAAATTACACAAGAACTTTTATTTGGCTCTAGATTTTTATCGCTCAAATCATATATATGTTGGTCATCTTCATGATCGTAAGTGATAAAAATATTACAATACAAGTTAATATCTAGTTTTTTATTTAATAAATTTGCAGGAAGACCTATAAAGAACAGCATAGGGTTTCCATTATAATCTACAGGCCAACTAACTTCTTTCTCTAAAAGAGCTGGGCCAAACATTCGAAAATCAAATTTATCTGCAAATTCATCTATGATTTTTAATTCACCTAACATTTTAGTACCTCCTAAAATTTTATATCCTAAAGATCTCAAATATTGCTGAACCTGTTCTCTTAGTTTTCTAGCTCCTTACCAAACATCTATTTGACGTTTACTTGGCATAATTCTACCTTGTTTTACACCAGATCGTTTACAAACTGAAGTTTCAAATTGATTTTTTGATTTTATTCCTAAATGTTTTTGTGCGAGCCTTTTCTCATTTTTATTGATAGAATTTGAATTATTCCAATTAAAAATATTTAAATGGATAAACATTAAATAAATTATTACTTATACTATTTACTGAATTTATAAACTCAGTTTTTATATCATCCGTAAGTGTCTCGCCTTCATCTAATAAGTGTTCTAAATCTCGGTATAACAAAGCCAATTGGATAAATTGTGAGAAATCTATCCCTAAATTTGTAAATCCAGATTTGGTATATTCTCCAGTATCATGATTATAATGAAAAATGGTATTATCTATTTTATTTAAAAACCATCCATCTCCCTGTCCTGCTTGTCCAATACTCCAAAAACACCTTGATATTTCGGGATAATGACACTCTAAGTATCTATTTTCATTTAAAGCTTCTTCATAATTAAAAAGAGAAATATCAGGTATTATTTCTACTTCCTGATAGTTAGCAATAAATAACAAATAGTTATTATCCAGTCTAGGAAGTTTATCTAACTTTTTAATTTCTACTTTACGCTTAATACATAGATTAAAAAAATCCTCGGGAAGTAATTTTAATTTGAACACAAAAAGTATCCTCCATAATTTTTTTGATAGAAAGATATTTCCTTCAATATTTTCCTAATCCTTTTATTATTGTTTTTTAGATATTGTAGCTTTGCTGTCAATTTTTTTTTAAATTTAGTAAACTACGACTTCGCAATCAGATTCCCCAAAAATATACTCAATAAATTCATTTAATCTTTTATCAGGTTTATAAGTAATAATTAGATTTTCAATACTATTTTGATAAATTTTTTTGTTTCTCTTGAAAAATAAATAACTAATTTATTGGAATAAATTTCTACCCTTTTAAAACCACCTATTCCTGAATATTGTTGACTATTAATTTCATAATAATAGTATTCTAAGTCGTCAACTTCTCTTTGCAAGATTAAGTAATTATCAGGGTTAGGTTTGTCACTATCTGCAAATGCAATGGTAAGAATATCATCTTCTATTTTGTAATACGTATTTATTGAAATAATTTCCATAAACAATTCCTTATCATATTGTTACTTAATATTTTCTAGGTGGAGGTGTTTGTAGTTTTTTTCCAGCTGGGCGAGGTGCTTTACGAGTTCTTTTTTGAAGATTTTCGCTTTAACCAGTTGGTCGTGCAAATCGTAGAAATAGTTCAGCACTCCGCAGTCGGCCAGTTCGCGGTGGATCAGGTTGGATAACTTTGTGGAATTGTTGAGACTTCCTACCTCACCTGCCATTATTGTTGTATATGCTCATGAGCATATATACATTTAATTCCTTGTTTTATAGTGGTAATTAAATCATTAATTGTGTTATCAGATTTTATAAATAATGGATTTTGCCAATCACAATTTTTAACTACGTAAACTTTGAATTTTCCATTTCTACCGATATGGGGATACCACCCAACATCTAAAATATATTTTTCATTAAAGAACTGTACTTGTAATAAATCTTCTTCAAATTCAAGTTTATTGATTAATCCATTAGTGTCATTGAATAACCAAAATAAATTGTCATAAGTAATAATGCCATCTTTAAAATCAATTTTAGGTACCATTTCAAATTGCTCCTAATCTTTTCAACTTTTCATTTTTTGTAATTGGATGTCCATGTATTACTCCTTGAGAGCATTCAACTCGTATGTATGTTGTATCTATCCCTTCTGATGCACCAATAATTTTTCCGGAATCATATACTTTATAATGTGCGTTTTTTCCAAATGGTGAAACTAGAGTTCCTTTTGTTCAAGCTATTCTTTCTAATGATTCACTATGAATTTTAGGTTTATATTTTGCAGGTTCACCATTTTTTGTAGCTTTTCGGATTTTAGACCAGAATTTTTAGGGGGAACATGTTTTCCTCCATGAGAAGTCCAATCTAAGGAATCATTATCACATGGATTATTACAGGCACCTGGAGCATTAGATAATCCGAGCGGATCAAACTACTTCTGCGTATTCGGCGTAAAAGCATATAAATTCTCCCCCTCCCCACAATCCAATCGGCTCCTGATTCACAAACCGATCCTCATCAGGCTCGTAGTACCTGAAGAAGTTATAGTGGAACTCTGTCTCACGGTCAGCATATTGGTTTTACAGGCGGAAGGGCTGGTATGCGCTATCCGCAACCTTGGTTTCCTCTTTCAGACGACCCTAGCCGGTGTATTCTCCGTACCACAACAGATTGCCGTCCTTATCGGTCATCTTTCTCGGGATGCCGATTTGGTCGCAGTGGAAGTAGTGGGCTTGTTGGACGCTTTCACTTTCTTCGTTGGTCCAGTTGTGTACATGTGCGTATCTCACGTGCCCTATGTCAGGATTGAAAGTTTCATGCGGGCTACAACTTACTTATTCATCTTCATAAGCATCACCATAGCTTTGAAAAGAAGAATCTAACCAAAACCATTCTTTTTCATTTGAAACCAATTTTTCCAGTAGTTCTGTAAATGATTTAGCAATAATGGGAGACTCATCAGGTGTAGCATGAGTTTCTATAAAACTATCATAACAAAAACCAAATCTTTTTTCATTTAAATCTATACTGATATATTGACCGAGCTCTTGTGAAGATGCAATCATGACCCAATCATTACTGATATCATCTGCCAACTCCTCCCAAATAACATCATCAGCTGGATATAGAATTTGGTTTGTTTGTTGCAATTCTGAAAGTGAACTTATTCTTATCTCACAAGAAGTATCAATATTGAGAATAGCATATTCATAATTTTCATAAAAGAATTCTAAATCTTGTGGCAAAGGAAAAGGAAATTCTGGTTTTGATACTGCTTTCAAAAATTGATGGCTACTTTTTTGTTCTAATTTTTCAATTAATTCTTTGATTTTCATAAATACTCCTTAGGACTGAGAGTTTTTGTTCAGGCTATGGCTTGCTATAATTACTTTAATTTAGATATGTATAGAATACCATTTCCCATCATAACTATCAAATTCTTTTACATTATCTAATTTCCAGAGACCTGCCTGTTTTTTAAATTTATAAAGTCTTTGTGTTTCCATTCCAGCGTAAAGCACATCACTTTTTACAGTTATAGAGCTACCTTTTTCTTCTATTTCAATGATTTTCTCGTTGTTCGGATTGAATGTTGGAGGGTAGTTAACAGTCATACATTCTAACTTACCCATTTTTCTTGGTTTATCTGTTAGGTATTTATCGTATATTTCCTTTAGTGTTTGTTTCAATATCTCATCAGGAATATCTGTGCCTGCATCAATATGCTTATTAGCATTATCTTCCCATTTATACATTTCCATCAGAAAACTATTTAATACAGTTTCAATACTTTCATTCATAATTCAATCCTTTTTAGTTTTGTTTAAGTTGTTTGTACGAAGAATAATCCACCAGATAGATCTCGATTAATAAAAATATATCCGATGTTCTCAGTTAGATAAAAAATTTCATTTACTTTTTCAGGTAGATCCATTCCTAAGATTTGACCTATGAAAATATATTTTTCTAGAAAATCATCACTCTCTTGCTGTAAATATTCAGGTCGTCCTCCTAAAAAACTCATTTCATCTAAATTCTCAATAGGATTAATTGGATAAAATTTATCTAGGTTAAACTTGAACTGATGTTTATCTCCGATGATAACTCTCGTGTATCCTTGAATAGCATCGTCAATTTCAGTAATGTAGTCAAGAAAATAATCTTCTTTATCATAATAAGAAAAAACGTAAATTGCTTTATCCTTATATTTCATATCCTGAAAATCTATTTTAAATTGAGGTGCAATAGTTAATAGATTTTCAATTGGTATAAAAGCAACCAATGCTAACTCATGACCATCTGGCGCTATCACTTTATTTGAATAGTCTAAATCTAGCCCAACTAATATATTATTTATATTGGGTTTGCTATCTAAAAAGTTAAAATTAACGTATCCATTTTTTTTCATCTAAATTCTCCTAAAAATTTAAGGGCATTTCTTACCTGATTTTTTTAATTTTTGAGGTGCAGTGCAATCTTACTTTTTGGTTTTTTTCTTAGGATTTAATTCGTCTTTACGCTGCTTATAGAACTGCCAATATTTTTTGTCCTCAATACTAAATGGATAATATCCAGCATCATTATAAGCTATATCGAAATATTTATAAGCATCATCATATTTTTCAATATCATAATAAAAAATACCGCCTAATAGATATGTTCCTGCATTAGTTGTTCCTAAATCGGCAACACTCAAAGCAATAGTCAGCCATTCCTCAGCCTGTTCATATTTTTGATGTTTATAATACAACTCAAATAAGGCAATCGTAACCATTGTAGTTGGATGCGCCCATTGAGTTACTGGCTTAGGTATTAGAACAAATGCTTCTTTTAATAATTTTTCTTGTTCCGAAAAAGATTTATTATAAGCTTCGCAAACTAAATCATTAATCTTTGATTCCAATTCTGGATTAACTGCATCCAAATTCATAGCATACAACTCCTCAATAAAAATGAAACAAGGTCAAAAGTTTCCACCTTTTCCCGCACCTTTTTCAAGCCTATAGTTATTTGAATCTCTCATCCATGACCTGACTTCAGGCGATTTGGTAGAGGTCGTCTGAAAAAAGGTTATCTCTACTCAACAACCCAATCGATTCTTGATTAAACAAACTGCCAAGTTTGAGGTTCGTAGTAACGTATCAAGTTGTAATGTAGATAAGTCTCCTAGTTTCCTTACACTAATATATCCGTAATCGTAGAGAGGAAATCTAAAATAATACCTAAATATAGATTTTAAAATTCAATGTAATCATCATTATCCATGTAATAATTTAGAGCATCAATAAATTGATCTTTTGTAAAATTTGGATACCGTTCATCTAAGTCATCGTAAACATCCATAAATACATCCCCACTACATAAAATATCTAATCCATTTTCGTTTACAAAATCAGGAAAAACTTCTTTTCCATCCATTATTTTTGGGCCGTTATCCAAATAACAAACCGTCTCTAAATCAAGAATACTCTCATCTTCATCAGAAGAAATATATATGTATGGAAATTTGGCAAATTTATCAGTATCATCATCGTTGAATAATCTAGCACAATCAATAACTTCTGATATACTAATTTTTCTTCTATAAAATTTATCTAAATTCATTTTTTGTTCCTTCTATGATTAAATTAACATTTACCTAATGGTTTACTAGTGCGACCGTTTAATTTTCCTCGTCGACCTGGTCTACCACCTCCCCATATACTTCTTCCGCCTTTTCTTTGTTGGTGATATAGACCATAATTTCTTCTATGGTCATTATAATCAACCAGTACCAACCTTTTTGTATCCTCATGATGATGCCACGTTAGTCCCTGTTTATTTTTACCTTTTCCCCAATTGGGACTTGAACTCATATCTCCAGATCTCGGTATTTCCCGCGAGCTTTTTTTGTTTCAGCACGGACGAACTAGTTTTCTAAATCGTATTGGTAATATTGATTTTCGCCATTAGGCAGCTGGCGATAGATCAGGTTGCCCAATGCGTGAATGAGAAATTTTTAAAAGAACGAATGTTTCAGACGGCCTTGATGCTGATCAATAATCGGATTATTAAAGAACCAATATTTCAGACAGTCTCAAAGAACGGATTGAGACTGTCTGAAAAACAGAAACCGCGTGCATACCGCATACACCCTACGTCAGGATTGGAGGTTTGTGCGGGCTACGCTTGCTTGATTCGCCCCATGTTTACTCAGGGATTTATACGCTAGCTTGGTTAGTTTTTTATTTTAACTATTTGTTTTCATGTTTATGTTTGGAATTCTGCTTTTCATTATGTATATCAGTGAGTAGGTTAGTAATAGACATCCCATTTTTTTGAGCAAGTAGAGCCCATTTTTCCGCTTCGTCTAATTTGTTTTTGTCTTTACTGTCTTGGCAATGATCAAAGAATATATAGGCCAAATCATATTGTGCTTGAGTATTACCTAATTCAGCTGATCGAATTAACCAAAATATAAATTTATCATTGTTAAATTCATAAAAAGCAAAATAATTAGCTAATTTTGATGCTGCTTGACTATTGCCAGAGGAAGCAGCAATTTTTAACTTTTCCAGATCAGTTTTAGAAATATACATACTGTCATTTATTGAAATGTTGGCATTAGATTTCATGTCTCTATCCTTACTGTATGAGTTATTATAAGACGTTAGAAAAATACTAAAAGAAAAATTTAAGGATTTTATGGCTTAATTGTAACTTATTTACCTCCATTTAATAGTTCTCCTGTAACTGCACTAACATTTTCTGTTGCACCACGTACAGGTGCTTTTAATTCATTAGCCAATTTTTGAGCAAATGAATCGTCCCCTTTCCCTGTTAGACAAGCAACTAATGTTACTGATTTCCCTCCAGAAGTTTTAGGTTTGTAACGATAATCCGCTAAATCTTATTAATTAATTGATATTTATCAATATTTTTAATTCGTCTGGTAGTTTGGCACCATTTCTATATGCCTTTTTAGCCCAAAATATGGCTTTTTCTTTATTACCTTGTGTGAAAAATAAATCGGCTAAATTGGATTGGGCAATTGGATGTCCATTTTTTGCTGCTATCTCTAGCCATTCAAATTCCAAATCTTGATCTAAAGATACAAACATGTGGTATTGATATAATTTGAAGGCTGAGTTTTTATCTCCATTAGTGGCGTTCTTTTCGAGAATTTGAATTTCTTCATCTGAAATCCAATAAGTACTACCTGTTGATATAAAGTTAGTCATTTTAAGTTTCTTTCCGGATGTTGTTTACATGATATTAAAGGAGTTAATAACAAAAATAAAATAAAGAAATTTTTTAGTATTTCCATAGTTAGCATGATCCTTACTTATTTTTTTTACTTTGAGGAGTAAAGCTTCTCATGGTGACTGGTTTGCTTGTATCTTGCGAGCGAACAGCCTTCATTCTCATCGGTGTTAATTTCCCGTGACTTGAAAACCAAAGATATTCATTTGGTGCTTTAACTGTAGTATTTAATTCATTAGCAAGTTGTTGTTCAAGAGGGTTGGCTCCTTTTCCTGTATTACAGGATAAAATCTCAACCGTCATACCTGATTTATAGTTAGGATTTTTTTAAAATTCTCGCTGCTAATTTTTTAGCATCTAATCTTTCACCTGTAGCCCCATCCACCATCAACGAAGGATTGCCATGGCCTCCTACTTGGAAAGTATTCGGTTTATTGGCAACTTTTTGAGCGTAAGAGTGTATGTTTTCATTACTTGGGAATAAATTCATATCAACTCCAGCTAAACCTAACCAATCGCCCCATACTTGGATATTAGGTGCAAACTGATACAGATTATCCCCACCCAGCACCTGATTCACAAACCGATCCGCATCAGGCTCATAATACCTGAAGAAGTTGTAATGCAACCCCGTTTCACGGTCGGCGTACTGGTTTTGCAGGCGGAACGGCTGGTATGCGTTATCCGTTACCTTGGTTTCTTCTTTCAGACGACCCCAGCCGGTGTAGTTGCCGAACCACAAGAGTTTGCCGTCCTTATCAGTCATCTCACGCGGGATGCCGATTTGGTCACAGTGGAAGTAGTGGGTCTGTTGTCGGCTTTCGCCGTCTTCGTTGGTCCGGTTATGTACCTGTGCCAAGGGTTCGTAGCTGTCGGGGTCGGTGTAGATATAGGTATACCTGCCGTCCGAATGGATTTCCTGTGAGAGATGGCTGTCGTCCCAAACGAATCCAGTGGCATTTTCGAGGCCGTCTGAAGCTTCTTCGTTTTTTAGACGACCTTACTACACTGTTGGGATTTAACCCAGTCTATGCTTGTCAGGAGATATAATAAAGATATCAAAATATAGATAGAGTAGTAAAAGTTTTAATATATCTTTAGGCTCTCTTGGTAAAATTCAAATAACTCTTTTGCATATTTTTTATAAGAAGGGATCTTAATTGCTTTCAAAAAATTTGTTAAATCTATTTCTGATTTTCTCAATAGTAAAATTTCTATAGAGTTTACAATGAGGAAAGTCTTAGCCTGACCAATTAAAATAATATCATCACTATTTTCTTCATCTTCCTCAAAGTAACAGTAATCCTCTGACAATTTTGATATTTTTAATTTTGAGAAAACAAAAACTAATTTATCGTTTTCCATAATAAAATCTAATATTAACTCAGGTGTTAATCCTGATTTATTAATTTCATAAGCAACAGAATTACATTCTTGTGAAATACTGTCGTCATTGTCATAAATTTTAATTTTATAATCATGTTCAGCCTTATCTAATAATCTTTTGTATTCATGAGATTGAATTAAATTTATGATTTCTAATCCTGTTACCATGTACTGGTTCCTTTCAAATTTTTTAATAATACACTACCTGTGTGAGGGTTGGTATGTGCTATCCGTTACCTTGGTTTCCTCTTTCAGACGACCACAGCCAGTGTAGTTGCCGAACCATAAGAGGTTGCCGTCCTTATCGGTCATCTCTCTCGGGATGACGATTTGGTCGCAGTGGAAGTAGTGGGTTTGTTGGCAGCTTTCACCGTCTTCGGTTGTCCAGTCGTGGACTTGTGCTAAAGGTTCGTGTGTACCGTAATGCCCTATGTCAGGATTGGAAGTTTCATGCAGGCTACGACTTGCTTTATTATTTTTTGGATTTCGAAAGGGTGTCTAAAATAAACTTTTCAAATCCCATAAAGTTTAATAAAGGAAGTGTGAATAATTCAGGTTTACACTTAATAAGTAACTCTAATATATGGTAATGATGACGTGGAAACTCATCTTTCCAAGGGAATTGTTTTATTGTAGAAACTGCCTCTTCTTTTGTAATTTCTATCTTTTTAGAAAAATCAGGATTATGCATAATTTTCATGATAGGGTTAACAGATGTATAAATATCAGCATAAGGATTATCATAATCAGTATCTTTAGCAATGATGCGCCATTCAGTATCTAATTTTTCTTGGAATAAAGAATGTGCATCTAATATTGTTATAAACAGTATAGATGGTTTATCATAATCATAATTTTTAAATAAATCATCCGGATGGGGTTGAAAGATATCAAATATCTCTGCAGCTACACCTAATGGATTTTTTGCTAAAATACGACCGAAACCAAATAGGTCTATTTTTATTTGAAATGCAAAAATATCCCCTTCTTTAATATATCTATACAAAGTTTTAGGTTTTTTGTTCCATCCTAAAATTTTTAAGTTATTCATATTGTAATTTCCTTTAAAATTAGTGAAAATGTACGGTCCTATTACAAAATAGGATTATTAGGACATTTTTTTCGAATTTTGATATAAATCTTATGATTGTTTTCATGGTTCTATCCTTCTGTGTAAATAATGCTAGAATTTTCTACATATTGCGATATTACGCAAGTTATAGCTTGCGTAAATTATTGTGCCAAATACCCTGTGTCATAATCTAAATCGTCAGTTTCCACAAACTCATCTAAGAAAAGATATATTTCTTCTATATCTACTTGAATTGGGATGTTTATAGCATAGAAATTTACATTAAATGCTTCATACTCACTTCCAAGATCGATTAGTTTCGTTAGTATTTTATCTTTAAATTTCTGATTTTCATTAAAGAAAACAATCCGCAATGTACTATTTTGACTATGAATTTTCGTTTTATCATAGAATAAGTAATTTTCTTCCGTTTGTATTCCACTAACAATATCACCTAGAGAGATTTCTTTGCTATAAAAAGGAATATTATTTATTTTAAGATAGCCTTCTTCAGTCACTTCTGCCCAAATGCTTTCCATAGATACTGGAGGATAACCATCAATTACTTCTAGATTTAAAAAAAGCTTTTTCATTTTCATTACCTTATATAACCTTGCTACCTACTGTAGGATTTTGATTTAACAATTCGCACTTGCTTAAGTTAAACTTTAGTAATATCCTTTATAGAATCATATATTAATTCTTCCAAATAACTAATATTTTCATGGCAAATATTTATTTCTTTGTCTTTGAAAAAATAATATCCTCTTGAGTCAGATATATCAACCATTCCTTTTGAATTCTCTCGATTTATAAATAACTCTAAAACTATTTCATCATTATCGTCGTATATAAGAATATTTTCCTTTAAAAGTAGACTGAATACAATTCTTAAACTAGATTGTTTTAAGTAAATATCTAAATCCGCTTTAAGAATTTTATCATTTGAAGCTTGAGTTTCTCTTAATTTTGTAAAATGTTCAATTATTTTATTAATTTCCATTTTAAACCTCCGTTTATTTAATTATTGCATTTTTGACTGCTTGCGTGAATGAATGTGTGACATCTGTTCCCCTAGTAGAAGCCCATTCCTTCAATTTTATAAAACCAGGGTCATTAGTTGACCGAATGAATACATGATTTCCATGATCATTAATGGCCTCAAGTCCTGATTTTTCAAGTTTTGAAACATCAATTGCTTGGCATTTTCCAATAGGTTTATCCATTGATGTAGATAGGCCACTTTCAGTATCCTTCCCAGGTCTTGGAGTTAAATTATTATCAGTGGCTGAACCCATTCGATATACGATACCTTTAGTTAATTTTTTGGATAGACCTAACCAATCACCCCATCCTTACGTATTCGATGCAAGTTGATAAAGGCTAAAGCCCCCTAGCAACCTAATTGGGTCTTGGTCAGATTGGATGGGGGGATCTTTTATTGAACTTGCCGTTCATATGGAACATATCGCCGGTGCGCACGATATAGCGTTTGCTCATTGTAAGTGAGGAAGAATGGCGCATCAGCCAGGCTGGTTTGGTGGCGGTATGGGAAAGTATGCCCTTGCGTCTCGGAAGTTATAAATAAAGTTGGATAGTATTTGTTATTTTTTTTTGTGTTTCGACACTAATTTCCTGGTTAAAATTCTGGATTAATTTTAAAAAATCAATGATTAAGTTGATTTGAGTAGTGTTAAATATCGTACTTTGGTTTCTTAGGGCAATATATAAAAAATCAACAACGTAACCATATAAATGAAATTTAGATAAATTAGAAAAAATATATTTTAAACAGCAAGGAGTAAAATATAATATAGCCTTATTAGTATAAGCTTGCCACTCTAGTGATTCAAGTATTGAGAGAAAATCATCGTATGTTATCTCAATCCAAGTTTTAGTAGATAGTTGCATTATAGAAAAATATATAAAAGTTATCACTATCATCAAAACTTATGATATTGTTTTTTTATCAACTTTGAAAAACTGGAAAAAGTAGTCCTAATTTTTTTCCTCTAGATAATTTCGTTCTTGTATATATTTTTACCTCCGTAAAGAATTTTTTTCAAATTCACAATATACTCCTAAGTCTTTGACAAACTTTGAAATATATTCTAAAAAATCATAAATGATATTGATTTCATCTTTTGTTAAAGATTGCAGTATATTAAATAGTTCACTCACTTCTCCTTGGGATATATTAGAATAATAGCTAAATAATTCTATGAAACAATCATTATCTATACTAGGATTTTTCTATTGAACTTAGTAAAAGTGTATTTAAATGTAAGGCATTTTCATTTTTTTGTTTATCTGACATTTGATTTTTAATTAATAAAATTAGATTGTTTTTTTTCATGTCTTACTTTCTACATTTTAAGGTATGGCACCATCTGATTGATTTATTATCTATTTTTTATTTACGTTTTTTAAAATTATTTAATAGTTTTACTATCTTCTCTTTATTTTTGCTGGATGAGTTAATTGCAATTCTAACGGCATTTTCTCCAAATTCATTTTGTATATTTTTATCAGATCCATTGTCAAGGAGTAATTTCACCATTTCTATATTTCCAAACATGCATGCATAATGTAGCGGTGTATATCCTAAGTCCCCTTTAAGATCAATCAATGCCCCATTTTTAAGAAATACAAGAGCATCATCTAAAGAATTATTTCTGGCAGCAATATGTAAAACTGTATCATTCATACCTCCTACTTGATTTATATCTTCAATAGTGTCACCTAAAAAATCAGGATGCGTTTCATATTTTTTTAAAATACATAATAATTCTTTTTTCATTAACAATACCTATAGTTGTAAGTTGATAAATTTAATATCTGGATTTTATTTATTACTCGTGACACAATATTCTTTATGCTCTTTTTAGATTGTTTAATCTGTTTTTACGTTCTTGTATTTTTTGAGCATGACCATCCTGGCCGTATTCATAGGCGGTTTTGGCTTAGATTGTTACGGAATAAATATTTCATACGACCCTAGCCGGTGTAGTTGCCTAACCAAACCAGATTGCCATCCTTATCGGTCATCTCGTGCGGTATACCGATTTGGTCGCAGTGGAAGTAGTGGGTTTGTTGGCAGCTTTCTCCGTCTTCGTTGATGTGGTTTAGATAGGTGAAACCGTGTACGTGCGTACCGCAACACCTTACGTCAAGATTGAAGGTTTTGTGCGGGCTACAGCTTGTTACAAGGACTAATTATTGCATAATTTGTTGTTTTAATTTTTGGTCAAAAGAATTTTCCATGAAGATCAAATCATGCTTGCTAAACAATCCATTATCATTTTCTAATACTTTTTTATCAAACAATAAAATATTCTGTATTAAAGGATCATTTAGTGGTAATTCATTCTTATTTATAATAAAAATAGCGGTTAACGCTTTAAAACGAAAAGCCTCTGGATAAAGTGCTAAATATTTTAAAACTTCTTTGCTACCAGAATGGAAGGCCATAATGATTGGAATATGATCTTGCTGCAAATGCTTTAATACATCTAGATAGATGTTTTTTGCGTCATTCTCAGATTCAGGTAATTTAATGGTATCTCCATAAGGAAATGAGGTAATAGGGGGAGCTTTAAAAAAATGCGCCTGCGAGATAGATGGTTGGACAAATACTAAATCATATGGATTTGACGATTTATCATAAGGAGGAACATTTTGGGAGAAAAAATTTCCCATTTCAGAATTGTATGCATATAGGTGAAGTATGACCCCCTCGAAAGTACGAGAATTGCTAAAGGATATTTCACCATAAACATATTTTCCTTTTTTAAATTTAATCCTATCTTTTAGAAAATTAGCATCAGGAATATTTAAATTATTTTTTAAATATTCAATAAGACCTTGAATAAATTCTTTACTTTTCATAATTATCGTCCTTAAAATAAATCTTTGAATACTAAAGTCATAAAGCGAGCAACGGCTTTGGATGAAGCCACATCCGTTTGCTTATCCTTATTTTTTGTTGAAACCATATATGTAGCCTTCGGATATTTTCCTCCAGCATTGTGCAGTCTTTTCAAATTGAATAACCCTGATCTCTTTTGACCTTTTGTTAATCGTCCTGTATTATATTTTACCCCAATAAAATAGATTTTCCCAGGCATACCTTTGTCAGTATTTTTGGGATAAAAATCATAGGGAAGGTCGTCTGAGAATTGATTTTAGACGACCTTGATGTTTTGTTGGAGCTCGATCCAACCTATGGTCTAAAAAAGGTCTTAAAGAGGTTTGTTACCTTTAAATGTATTAAATCTTGATAGATTAGCTCCTTTTGATTGAATATGTTTTATAGCTAATTCAAGTTCATTAAATTCATTAAATTCTTCTATCTCATAATCTTCAGCCTGATCCAATTTATTTTTTGGTACTGTATAGTAATATGTGATATAAGTTCCATTATTTTTCTTAATAGCAAATACTTGATAAACAACCTCTCCATCAATTTCAATAAGTTCATCATATCCTTTTGTTTGTAAATTATTTAAATTTAACATATCTATTCTCCTATAATATCAATACGCACTTGTTTCCCATCCGTAATAATCCCTGAACCAGGTCGCCTTTATCATCAGTCATTTCACGTGGGATGCCGATTTGGTCGCAGTGGAAGTAGTGGGTTTGTTGGCAGCTTTCAACGTCTTCAGTTGTCCAGTTGCATACCTGCGCCAAGGGTTCGTGTGTACCGCACATGCCCTACGTCAGGATTGGAAGTTTCGTGCGGGCTACGACTTGCTAACTCAATCTAGTGGTCATTTTTACTATTGTTATCATTGTGTATCTCAATATTTTTTTTATGTGCGAATAATAAATCTAAAATTTTAGATATATTCTTTGAGTCAGGGAATTTTCTAGGATTTTTTATGTTTACGAAATTATTAATTTCCAAGTTGTGTAAATGACTTATTAGTAAAATTGTAGATAGTGGGTATTTATATGAGGAAGGATTTTTTAAAATATCCTCTATTGCTAAATTACTTCCAAAATAATAATTTTTTTCATTGGCAACACATAATTATCGAATATGGCAATAATTATCTCATTTATTTCATTTTCGGATGTTTCTGGATATAAAGAAATAATGCCAAAAATCTTTAAAAAAATAGAATCAAATTTTTCCAAGTTCTGAACCATGTACTTTAAAAATTACTTGGTGTGTCATTTTCATCAAAAAAATATCGTTTATTTCAGGATAAAAATTTTTGGGATAGTTGTACTTAATTCTATAAATTTTTGGTCTAGAATATTTTTCTCATTTATATAAGAAACAATAGAAAATGAGCATAATGCCCCAATTTTTACATGCTTACCTTTTTTAAATTGGAAATTAATATTTCCAAAAAAAATGTCATTAAAAAAGAGTGAAATAATACAATCGTGTTTTTTAAATGAAATATGGTTAGATTCTAAATATGAGCAGAAGCTATTTAATATTTTTTTCTTCATTTTTTATACCTCAATAAAATAAATGTTATATCACTTCCATTTACATTAAAAACTTTGCCTTTAGAAGTTAGAATAGTTCTTCCTCCTTTTCTTTATGTATTTGCATTTGCACTACGACCAGTTGGTCATGCAGGTCGTATAAATAGTTCTGCACTTCGTCGTCGGTCAGTTCGCGGTGGATGAGGTTTCCGAGGTCGTCGTAGTAGTAACTTGTGCCGTTGTAGGTTTTCAGGCAGTTGTCTTGAATGGTAGGGGTAAGAGTTATCTAATCAAATTTATTTTCAAATCTCATAAAAAAACATCCTTTATATGTATTCAATAAAAGAATATTATCATTATTTTCAATAATATATATTTTTTCATATAGAAAATTTGGAAAATCAGCCAATACATCTGTAACAGCACTATTTATTGCTTCATACTCATCATCTGTCAGTGGTGAATCAATATATACATAAAGAGTAAATAATTCTTCAGTCATATCAAATGCAATAAGTCTGACTTTGTTACAAATTGCCCCAAGAAAAGCCGTTTGCATACTTAAAATAATTTCTTGTTTTTTCATAATTAATTTCTCCAATAAAATATAGAATTTATGTTATATCAGGCAATGTAGGAACAATAAGGGCTTCTTTTGGGATGAATGAATTATTCCCCATTCTGTCGAGTCTTATCTCTCTTGGGATGCCGATTTGGTCGCAGTGGAAGTAGTGGATTTGTTGTTGGCTTTCGCCTTCTGCGGTTGTCAAGTCGCAGACTTGTGCCAAGGGTTCGTGTGTACCGTAATGCCCTACATCAGGATTGGAGGTTTTGTGCGGGCTACGGTTTGCTGCCATATTGCCGAAGGCCAGTAATATTTATTCTTTCGTCATTGAAAGCAGGAAAGGGGTTGAACTAAGTGCACTTTTTACTGAATCAATTTCAGTAAAGTTCAATGTCCAAATATATTTTTCATTTTTTATAGAATAACTTCCAATTCCTCTATTTAAGAAACTTGTCAAATTAATATTTTCAGCCTGTTTATGATTTAGAATATTAAGTTCATAAATATCTTTAACAAAACCTTTTTCGGCTAATGAACCATTTGTTAATAACATGTTGTCCCATATTTTTTCTGCAAACAATGGTATATTTTCGCTTGAGAATATTGTGGATTTAATTTTAGAACCATCAAGTGTTTGGTTTTCTAGCAATCCCATACCGTAGCCATAATCCCAAGCATCAAGATTTACATTATTAGTAATAAAATTTACTAACAACTCTTTATATTTATATGGGCACATAATTATAAATTTTTGCTTCATATACATTATTAGAATTTAAATCTAATTGATTTAAAAAAGGGTTGTCGTACAGGATTAAAATTTTATCTATTTTTTTTTGCTTGAGCTGAAAAGAATGATAAATTTTTCTGTTTCATTTTTTTTAAGGTATTTTCAATCGAACTAGATTGATAGTTTCCAAAATTTATATCAATATCATCTAGTCTTAAGTTAAATTCATTTATGTATAATTTATCAATTTGAATTATATTTTCTAAAAACCAATTATCTGTATTTGAGAAATTGTTAATATCATTTCTTTTTAAAAGAGTTATAGAGAAATTTTTAAATTTCTCTCCTTTAGTTTTTTTAAAAATCATTGAATAAATTCCTTACTTTTCATAATTATAGTCCTTAAAATCAATTTTTGAATACTAAAGTCATAAAGCGAGCAACACCTTTGGATGAAGCCACATCCGTTTGCTTATCCTTATTTTTTGTTGAAACCATATATGCAGCCTTTGGACATTTTCCTCCAGCATTGTGCAGTTTTTTCAAATTGAATAACCCTGATCTCTTTTGACCTTTCGTTAATCGTCCTGTATTATATTTTACCTCAATAAAATAGATTTTCCCAGGCATACCTTTGTCAGTATTTTTTGGATAAAAATCATAGGGAAGGGCGTCTGAAGGTTATTTCAGAGGACTTTGATATTTTGTTGGGTCTCGACCAACCTACGCTTGCTATAGTTCGTTATAGTATTTAAATGAATGAATTAAAAAAGAAATATCATATGCTTCGTACAAATACGTTTGGATTTTATACAAGCAATTTTTATGAGTAAATTTTACCTCTATACTATCTTCTTTATCTTTAAAAGTAAAAGCACTATCAAATATAACCCATTCAACATCATTAATGAAAATTGATGTTTCTTCTAATGGCTGATATTTATGATGACCATCCACTATATTTTTTATATGAGTATCAATGTGTGATTCATCATTAATCCAATAAGCTCTGAATATAAAAATCTCACTAGTGTCTAGTTTGTGTACTGCAAAAGTTGGTAAAGGTTCGTCTCCTAAAATAATAGTTTGTACACCTTCTACAGCTAAAACAGATAAATAGTTATGCTGAGAGCAAGCTAAAGAATAATGCTCTTCTGGTTTTAAATCTACACAGCCCTGCCATATATTGGCATCTGATTTGGGTAACATGACTAATGGACCACCATAAGTGTCAATATCATGTGTTTTAAAAAAATTCATTGCAAAACCTCTATGTATTAAAAATTTAAATTTTAGCTAACTAAAGTTACTTCAAGAATAAACATTGAGGATACAGATCTTGAGACTCATTTCCTCGTAGCAAGCCAATATTAGCTTGGTGATCTCCTACAAAATTTCCAGTTTTAGTTCCAGGATCAGTGGCACCACAAGTATGGCATATACCAATTTTATTCAATTTTTTGCGTTCTTCTTGAGTGAAATTCCTTTCAGGTCCTCTAGCAGGAATAGATCCTTCTTCAAATGGGCCAATTCCTACCGTCAGTAATTGTTCTAATGTGAATAATCCTAAAAAGTCTACCCAGCTTTGCGTATTCGGTGCAAACCTGTACAGATTCTCCCCACCCATCAACCCAATCGGATCCTAAGTTACAAACCGACCTGCATCAGGCTCATAGTATCTGAAGAAGTTGTAATGCAGCCCGTTTTGCGGTCGCAATACTGGTTTTGCAACCTCAACGGCTGGTGCGCCGTCCCCGTAACGTTCGTCTCCTCTTTCATACGACCTTAATGTATGCGTTAGGAGGAGGCTAATTCTATTTACGCTTGTTTTAAATATCCTTCTTTTTTAATAAAAATATCCTGAAAATTTCATGGCCAAAACCGTCATCAAATTTAGAGTAAACAATGTTAAAAATGTCTTTATAATTAAAATCAGATGAATATTCATGTAACCATGAGAAATTCTCTAAATTTAAGACTGGATAATTTTTAAATGTATTTTCATATTTCGACCTATAAATACATATGTTAGGTATATAAAAACTATATAGATTATGTGATTCAGAACTTATATCCGGGTATGTTATACATATTGATAAATCGTTATCTATCAGAATATCTTTTGCCATTAAATTTATATTATTAATGTAAAATATTGCAGTATTTAAAAAGAACAAATTCAACTGTTTTTGGGATAGTATTTTCAAAAATGGTTTTTCTCTTCCAGTTCTAGTAATCAAGGGAATTTCTTCAAATTCAACAGGATGCTTAAGTAATTTAATTATTTCATCATACTGATACGATTTTTCAGTTTTTGCTAACGTTGTTAATAGTTTTAAGTATTCCATTATGTATTCCATCCATGGCAAAATAAGAAATCTCTATTATCTTTAGAGAATGGGGGATTTATCAATGTTTATCGTGAGTAGTGTGGTTGGTTTTACTGGCTTTGAAGACGAAAGCAGGTTTGCGATTAAGGCGTACGTCAAGAAACTATTTAAATTCTTCTAATAATTCTTTTCTTAATTCCGCAAATTCATCCGATAAATTATTTTTAAGTTCAGTATAAATTTCATCATCGATTTTTACTTTTGAGTGAATAGTGTCTTTTTTTAACATAAGGGATAACTTTTTTAGAATTAATTGAAATTAAAAATGCAATAATTTCATTGTAAATATAAGATTTTTCATTAAATTGGCTTAGTTTATGTATTAGTAAATTTTCAATTGATTCTGATCTATAATGTTTTCCTTTTAATCCATACAATACCCAGGAGATAATTTTGTGATGCTTGCTGTTTAAATTTTTTTATAAGATATTCTTTTTATATAATTTCTTTTTTTGGGAAATATGCAGAACTAAATGCAATAGAAATAATTATAGAATATCTATTTAAATTCCAAATAGAACTAATATTATTTTTCAATAGTGCGAAACTCTTCTTCTCCTAGATTATATTTTTTTTGAATAGATGTCCTAAAGAAGATATTGCAGATGATTTCACTTTAATACTTTTTGTCATTTTGAATAGAGTAAATTAATATAGAGAAAAATTTCTTTCAATTCCGTAGTGCTAAGTTTTTTTCTTGCATTTGTCCCAAGATAAAAATTTTGCAATTTCTCTATGTTTACTAAATCGACTTGTTAAAAGGGTATTTCTGATTATATCAATAATCTCTTTATACTGAAAAAAATTGTAGTCTTTTTGTCGCTTCATATTGAATAATAGTATTAGAATGTAGTAGTTTTTCTAATAAGTCATTGATAGATAGATCTTTACATTCTAAAAAAGCGTCAAAACTTGAAATTCTATCATTTACCATATTATTTTTTCCTGTTACACTTATCATTCGAATGCTGAGAATGGCAACATCCCCAAGCTTTTTGAGTAGATTTAGCTTGTTTGGCAGATATTTGCCCACAATTAATTAATTCTTACAATACTTCACATTTCTCTGGTTTTTTCCTGTGCTTTGAAAATACTCATTTATTTTTTTATAAACTTGATTAGCAACCCCAGTATCTACTTGATTTCCATTTGCTGCCATCATTACTGTATCAAGCGCTTTTTTTCCTTTTTCATAAATAATAACTATACCTAAAGTTACAAGCGCAGCTTTACTTAACACAATCAATTCAGGAGCAATAAGGGAACTGCCAAGCCTTTAAGGGTCGTTCCATCTTTGTACGTTCAGTGCAAACTGATATAAATTTTCCCCACCCATCAATCCAATCGGATCCTGATTCACAAACCGTCCGGCCTCGGGTTCGTAATACCTGAACAGATTGTAATGCAGCCCCGTCTCTTCATCGAAGTATTGGTTCTGCAATCTGAACGGCTGATGTGCATCCTTATAAACCCTCTCATCCTTTTTCAGACGACCCTAGGCGGTGTATTCGCCGTACCACAACAGATTGCCGTTGAAATCGTAGTAGTAGCGGATGGTTTCTGAACGGGCAGGTACAGCATATCGTACAGCACATCGCGCCAGTCGGTTTCAGGCAAATCGTTTCGGGCGTTCTCTTCTTTAGATGGCACTTTCCATTGGTGCTGGCCGTTTTCGTTGTAGACGAAGCAGGTAAGGGTAAGCGTATAGGGCAAGGTCGTCTGAAGGTTATTTCACACAACCTTGATATTTTGTTGGGTCTTGACCCAAACTACGCTTGCTAGAAACATCTACAGTTATTTGGATTTTGATTAGCTTTATATAGTTTGAAGGATTTAAAATTAGTAAATTATAAAAGAATTCAGATTTAAAATGAATGTATTTAAATCTCTCTTCCATAACTTAATGCTCTTAGAAAAGTATAATGATATAGTTGGCTCTTCAGATAAAAAACATGCATAACTTTTTTCGATTGGTAAAACTTCCAAGTCATCCATTCCTTCAAAAACTAGAGTACAAGTTTTGTTTGGTTGGTATCTATGACGAATAGTCCAATATTCTGATATATCTAAATCATTTCCTTCTGATTCTTTTAAAACAATCCAGTTATGGTTATGTAATTGGTCTCTTAAATCTTCAATATGATATTTCATAGTATATTTCCCTCTAGTTATACTACATCCGGGTCGTAGGCGTAGTGGCGGTTAAGTACGGTACAAAAAAGGTCGTCTGAAAATATCGAATCTTACTTTTTGGTTTTTTTCTTAGGATTTAATTCTTCTTTACGTTGCTTATAAAATTGCCAATATTTTTTGTCTTCCATAGAGAAAGGTGTGTAACGTAGCTCATTATAAGTTAGGTCAAAATATTTATAGGCATTTTCCATATCACCTAATTCGTAATAAACGATTCCTGTCCATATAAACACACCTGCTGCAGGTTCATCTTTTCGTGCATCAAGTGCAATTAACATCCACTCAAGAGCTTTTTGATAATCACCTAATTTTTTATAGCTTCCTGAAATACCACAAGCAATCGCAGAAGTAGGTTCAACAAATTGAGTTGCTGGTTTGGGTAAAAGTTCCCATGCCTGCTTTAGAATATCAATTCTTTCCTCCGGTGTGGGCGCGTCATTTGAGTTACATACAAAATCATTGATTATTTCGTTTAATTGATAATTTACTTGATCTAAATACATAATTTCTCCTTCTTATGTGCATTCTTTAAAGAGTATTTATTACCATGATGGTCCAGTTGTGTATCTGTGCCAAGGGTTCGCGCGTAACGCACACACTTTACATCTTGGAGGTTTCATACTGGCTACGGATTGCTTCAGATTATTACAAATTCTATATTTGTACAGAATTTAATTGTCTTTTTGCCGTTTTATTTCTTAAGATACTTTTCTATATATCTGTATTGCTCTTGCGTACATTTAACTGAAAAAAATATTTTTTCACTTATAATACTTTGGGCAGAAAAAATATCTTTTTCATATTTTAATTTTATTTTACTTAACGGAATCATTCCTTTTCCATTTTCTTTCCCACAAAAAAGCTTATATTGTAACTCATTATTACTGATCCTTATATCTCCGCAAGTTTTTTTACTATTATATTCTGATACAATTATATTTAACCAGCCATGTTGAAAATCATAAGAGTAATGTGAAACATAAGGTAAATTAGAAGAAGAGGATACTATTAGAGATAAAATTGAACTTAAAATTGATTTCATAATTTATTTACCATTTAATTTATTAATTTTATTAGCTAACGAAGCAGGAGTAACCCAACCAGACATTTTCAATTCTTTAATATCAGCAGCTTAACTTTGCTCCATATGCAAAACTTGCACACTGCCTATTTCGTAAATTATATCCAGAAGTTTCTGTATTTTTTTATTAATGAGATTGTCAAAAAACAAATCTTTCAAAGGATCTTGATGAAGGTTTGAAGTCGACTGAAAATTATTTCAGACGACCTTATGGGATTTGTTAAACCTTGATACAATTTACATTTACTCAAAATCTATAATTTTTCCATATTCAAGAATTTCATCAAAAGTATCTGCTACTTTTCCAATACTTCCATCATCTAGCCAATACTCCCATATTGAGAAATTATCTTCCAAATCAAAATACACGCACGCTCCATCAGCTAAAGAGCCAAACAGCAAACCTCTTTTTACTCGTTCTGAGTCAATATATCCATTTGAGTCATGCCTTTCTACAATATTAGGCATCTGTTGTTTCTCTTTATTTATCTCTACTAGGTATTTTAAATAGCACCATTGAGGAAATCCATTTAAGTTATCAAACAACGATTCTTCATTAAACAGATTAATTTGATAGTTGTTGAATTCAATCTCCATAAATAATTGAAATTTATTAATAGTATTTTTATATGACTGAGGAAATAAGATGTTTAAATTTTTTTCTATGCTTGATATTTCTTTCATGATTAGTATTAGTCCTTTCAATATGAGTTTTTTTACAACTTCCAATATAATCCCGTGCACTTTTTTTCAATAGACCTCACGAAATTTATCGTGCGCATCAGTTTGTGCTTTATCTCTATGAAAACTTTCTGTAATAAAGAGTTGTGTACCTGTACCAGGGGTTCGTAGTTGTCGGGATCGGTGTAGAGATAAGTATATCTTCCGTCAGGGTGGGCTTCCTGCAAGAGGTGGCTGCCGTCCCAACAAATTAGGAGGCCAGTAATATCATAGACGTAGACATCTTTAGACATTATCAGGCTTCTTACTAAACCATCTCTTCATTATTTTCATTGCCTTTTAGCAAAGATAGGCGTATTAAAAGTATCTTTTGAAATAATTTATTGCCTTATAAGAGCTGATACCATAATGGTTTATACACTCAATAAACCAATATAGATTATCACAGTTTCTATCTAATTCTTCTGATTTAAATGGAGTAAGAATTAAACGATAAATATGATTTAATTCTATATTTTTTTTATCCTTTTTATTTAAAGTTGACCATTTTTTTAATAGTGCAATTTCAATAACTTCCTTTCGGTATTTTTCTAAGTTATCAATAGTTTCATCATAATATCTCCAATAATTTTCTGCACTATCAACATAAGGTTTATAGATGCTTATACATAAAATTGGATTCTCTATAATAATATCTAATATAGAAAGCATAATCTTTCTATAAATTTGTTCAGTATTATTATCAATTAATAAATTGATAATTTCTAAGAAATATTTTTCCATCTGATTTCTCTTATTTATCCACTTGTTGCAGTAATTCTTAATATAGCTAGCAAAGGGTTAGATGTTGCACATGCATGCTTTGGTTTCTCAAAACGGTTATCTTTTGCTAAATTTAGAGTTTCTATGGTTGTTAACAGGAATTTATTGTCCTTGACCAAGAATTTCTTCTCCAATTATTGAATCTAACTCTATCCATGCTTCTTCAAGTTGATTAACAATAGAAGATTCATTTTTATTTGGATCGTCTTTTAAATTGAGATACCAAATATGTGTTAATTTCGGTATTTCATATAAAATAGACGCTAATCTTTTTTCAATTAGATTATGATTATGAGTATAATGCTTTATTTCATTTAAAATTTTTAATAATTCTTGATAGTCCTTTACATCGAATTTAAGATCCATTCTGACCTTATAAATAAAACTATTATTTTCAAGTTTTTCTAATAATTCTTTCATGGTAAACTCCTTTAAGTTATACAAAGCTAAGGATTGCTTCTGCTGGAATAGTTTATTTATTTGCGTTCACTCCGATAGAAATAGATAACACATCTTCCCCATTGTCGAGTAGAGATATATCGATGACTTTATCTATTTTATGACTAAAGAATTTTTAAACAATAAAAAAATTAGGTTTGTTTATTAATTCTAGCCAATTGCTAATATTTTTTTTATTTTGATAATAAACAAGGGAATAATTCTATTGGTATTTCAGCCGAATCATTTATTCCTCCATAAAAGTATACATAAGCAATATCATTTTCCTCTGGTGCAAAAAAATTTAATATTTCATTTTTTTATCGATAAACTAAAAATTTTCTTTTTAATAATTCTTATATTCTATAGGGGGTAAAAGTACGATTTATTATGTCACATGAGAGTGGATATGGAATAATTTTTTCAGAATCTAAAATTAAATTATTTAAAAAATGAATCTCTTTCATTTTTTTCATTAAATTTTTTTGTTTTAAAGTAAAGATCTTATCTTCTAAAGTTGTCATGATACTATTTCCTATGTTGTACGGTTACATTATCTTTGTAGCACTTCCAAGAAAATGTACCATTCCCATTATTTCTTTTTTGACTAAGATTTCCATCCATTTTGGCAGTAGCTACATGCCAGTGTGGACAAGGATGTTTTCCAATCGTAAGGGTTGGTGTGCGGCATCCCGATTTGGTAGCAGTGGAAGTAGTGGGCTTGTTGGCGGCTTGCTTCTGTTGGGGATGGGGTCGTCTGAAAGCTGGGTGAGTGAGGGTTTAGGGTTTCAGACGATCCTGTAGGTTATGGCTTACCGAAAATATATTTTTCCTCTAGTTTAGTTTTATCATGCTCAAGAAAAAAAATGTTTCTATATTCAGATAAACTATTATGATTAACCGCTGAATATTGTTCTTCATTACTGCCATCATCTTCCCAATGACAAATGGGACAAATATCATAGTTGGATTTACTAGACAAGGTATAAAAATGACAACACGGACATTTTACTTTCTGATTTATCTCGTCTCCATAGACGTTTATTTCTTTGGAGAGAAGAAGACTAAGTTTTTTAGCTAGAAATTTATTACTTAAAATTGAATTTTTATATGTTAACCCTAAGGTAACTACAGGATTAAAAAAATCATCATAAAATTCTATGTCATCAAAATCATGTGTACTTAAGTAGCTTATAAGTTCTTTATTTAAATGTTCTGGTTCAGATTCATAGGAATACCAAAAGTCTAATAGGATATTCATCTTTTCAGAATTAGATATTGAATTAGTCTGATACTCAGAATAAATTTTAATAGCTTCTGTTCTAGTCATGATAAAACCTTTCCATTTGATCTCAGATGCTTTAATTAGCCCTAAGGGATCAATCCAGCTAACAATATTGGGATTAAAGGTATATAGATTTTTCCCACCCCACAACCCAATCGGATCCGGATTCACAAACCGACCGGCCTCAGGTTCGTAATAACACATCAGGTTGTAATGCGACTCCCGTCTCACGGTCGGCATACTGATTTTGCCGTCTGAACGGCTGATTCGCAACCTTGTAAACCCGATCGTCCTTTTTCAGACGGCCCCAGGCGGTGTATTCACCGTACCATAAGAGATTGCCGTGGATGTCGGTCATCTCGCGCGGTATACCGACTTGATCGCAGTGGAAGTAGTGGGTTTGTTGGCGGCTTTCTCCGTCTTTGTTGGTCCAGTTATGTACCTATGCCAAGGGTTCGTGCGTACCGCACACCCTACGTCGGGATTGGAGGTTTCATGGGGGCTACGGCTTGCTTTTAAGTTTTATAAGAATAATATTATGTATCAAGAAATGGCATTAATTGTTCTGGCTTTAAAGTTAGTAGTGAGATTGTTTTTCCTTTAGTATCGCAGAATTCAACCTCATATGCTTCATAAGGATTTGAATAAACTTCTACAATTGCACCGATGTCTCCCTGTTGTAAATTAAAACCAGGAAGATCTTGTTGCAATTTGACTACTTCTAAAAGTGAATATTTCATTAGAAACTCCTTAATAATTAACTATAAAACATATGTAGTTGCCTTTGGAGGTGTACTCCTGAAGTAATCGCGTTCCGTCCACCGCGAGTTCGTAGGCGGTTTTGGCACCGAGTCCGTCGATGTAGGCGGTCAGTCGGTCGAGGCAGTCGTTTTGCCCTCTCCCCAGCCCTCTCCCACGAGAGAAGGAGTAGATGTTGGGATGGAAAAAAGTTCATCCAACACTTCTTTGATTTATATTAATCCCAATAAAAGTCTGAATTATTTAATTCCTTCCACTCTTCCAAAGAACAAAGAAAAGGCAAAGAAAAGTTTTCCAATATTTTTTCTTTTAAATTTTCTGACACCATAAATGCTCCTGAATAATTATAATTGGAAGACAATAAAATATCCTTATCTGAATTAGTATATGCCTCCAGTGAATAATCATCTTCATCTAATGCTAAATCTGGGTAAACAATTTCATCCTGAATTTCCCAATCAACTATTCTTACCAAATAATAGATTTCATTTGTCAATAACTCACCTTTTGTATTGACAATAATTGCTTTACTCATTCCAAAATCATGATCAAACCCGTATTTTTTAATAAATTCCAAAAAACGTGCTGACATGATAAAGAAATCATTATATGGAAGAAAATCAAAAGTAACACCTCTTGCTTTCTTTAAGCAGACATAAACCTTTTCAGGCATTGGAGGAATTTCTTGTCCCTTTACAAACCAACTCCACGGAAAGTCAAAATCAGGATGCGTTTTCTTAGGGTTAAACTTCTCTGATATACCCACAGCTCCACTACTTACTCGTGGCAATCCCATTTTTTCTGCTTTATCCATGCTTTGTAGGGCATATCCCCATACTAGTAATTTTTTCATAATATCCTCCTAATCTAATCGTTTGGGCGAGTTGGTAGATGAATATCCTCCAACAGATATGGACTTACTCAAACGATTTTTTAAACTTTTTTGTAAATCTCGTACACGCCGTCTCGCTTGTGCCTGTAATCGACCATGATATGGTTGCGGTAGGCGAAACCGCGTGCGTACAATTCTGCGCACACCTAACATCGGAATTGAAGGTTTGTGCGGGGCTACGGCTTGCTAGAGTTTTTGATCAAATTGTCTTCAAAAAATTATAAAATTTTTCGCACAAGCCATCTTGAATATTAGATAACAGGAAAAGAAAACTCCCTATATCTTGATTTTGTTCAGCTCCATCAAGGAAATTAGCATTTAGAAATAATAAAGTTAACTCTTGTATATTTTTATCAAATTCGTCTAATTTGTCTAAGTTGTTTAATGCTAATCTTTCTCTCTGATGTAATCGCTTTAAGGAAATTTTTTTATTTAAGTACCCTTTTGAAAACTCAATGTCTGATGAAAAAATATAATTATTGCTTAATGTTGCCACATATTTATCTGTGAATAACAGCAATATCTTAACTTCATCTTTAACAGAATAATCAGCTAATAACCTCTCTGATAATATTTTATCTAAAATCGCATTATTTTCTATTTTTAAATTATTTTGCTTTTTAATTTTCTTTTGACTTTTTTTCATCGGTTTAAACTCCTAATGCTTGAACAACAGGGGCGCAATTTATGCATGGGGCTAAAAGTTTTTTATCTGGATTTCTTACTACCTGAATAGCTGAACATTTGTGTTTAGTTAAAAATTTTTTCAAAGCCGCCTCTGTTTTAAGATTAAATTCATTAGCTACTTGACTTAAAATATCAGCTTCCACACACCTTCCTATGTTACGTCTTTTTCTACTTTTCTTACCAGAACGAGGAGTTTTACTTTAACACCTTTTTCATTCATCAAATCTTCACAATCAAGACATACAGGACGTAAGGCCTCAATTTCTGTAATTTCTTTTCCTGACTTGATTAAAGACTCTTCTGCGTGAGCATCTTTCATATTTATAACAGTAATACCTTTAGACTCGGCCCAAGTTCTATGAACCTTAGGTACTATATTATTTTACAAAGATATTCTCTATAGTGTTTAAATCTTTATTAAATCATGTTTCTAAAGGGGATATAGCTGTAAATTAATATATATATACCGTATTGTTAAACCAAAAATGTACCAAAAATTAAGGTTTCGGAGCTTATAAAATTAAGAAAGTTGTCTCAAGTATTTGGGCTTTTTTTATTGTCTTTTTGTAACAAAGTGACGTAGTCACTTTTAGTGTGGAATAGATGAGATAAAAAAACAGTGTTTCGTTTTTGGTCAATGAAGTAAAGCAAAACATATTGGTCTATAATTCTTCCTCGTGAGGGATACTTGCTGTTAATCTTTACTCCGATTTTCTCATCAGCGTCAAAGCCTGCTTCAGGAAAAATCTCTAAACTTTTTAAGCTGTCTAAGATTTTAGCCACAGTATTTTTAGCGGATTGAGGGGATAGAAGTACCGTAGCTATATAGTCGTGTATATTGTCGATAGCTTCCTCGACCTCTTTTGAAGCGATCACTTTATAAGCCATAACGTACCCTCATATCGTCTAGGGAAGTTCCTTCGCCTGCCTCGTATTCTCTCAAGGCACGCTCAGATTGGGCTTGTAATTCTTCAATCAACTGTTCTCTATGTAGATCTTCGGCCGTCTTAATAGGCAAATCTTGCTCCAGGACTATTTGCTCCACAAATAAAGAAATAGCATCTGTCATTGTCATTCCCTTTTCCTTAATAATTTTTCGAGCTTGTTCCATAGTGGCTTCATTCAGTTTAAATTGTATTGTTTCGATAAAGTTATAGCCATGATATATCTCCGTTCTATACGTTATAGATTGATTATATATTAGATATAGATTTTAATCAAGAAAAAAAGTTCTGTTTGATGACAGAACTAAGTTATTTCAATAGACGTCGTAGTACTTTAGTTGACTGACGTACTGAGCGGTCAAGAAAGCGTAATACAGAAAATGCAAGCATCCAACCAAAAAGTGTTTTTCTCATAGCGGTGCCTCATCACTAAATATATACCACAGCTTATTTTTTAGCTGCGATTTCCTCGACGGTCTTCTTTTTGAAAAATTCAATTTTTTCAATCGGAGTCATATTGCGATATGTTTTGATAAAATCACGATAAATCAGGTACTTTTTATCAGGATCAAGTAAGTCATGAAAGAGGTTAATAACTCCAGTTTTAAAGGTATCAATATCCTCAATAACAAGAAGAATATAAGGCGATTTTTTGTATTAGATGGATGTTATAGTTATCCCTGAGATGAATTTTTTATAAGGACCTCTTGGAATGTGCGTTCTTATAAAAAAATCATCTTTTTTCAGACGCCTCCAGGCGGTGTATTCGCCGTACCACAACAGATTGGCGTCCTTATCGGTCATCTCACGTAGGATGCCGATTTGGTCGCAGTGGAAGTAGTGGGTTTGTTGGCGAGTTTCGCGTCCGAGGGGATCGCGTTCTACGGTAATGTGCCGTAGCTGTCACGTTCGCTGTCCGTCGGCGTCGATGCGGTAGATAAGTTCGCGGTTTTCGTCGAAACCGTACACTTCCGTCCGCCCCAATGCGTCCGTTGCGGTCGAGTTGGGCGACCAGTTGGTAAATGCCACAGCCGGAATCGACTTCGGCAAACAGCAGCCGTGCGCCGCCGTCGGGGGAGGCGATTTGGTAGAGGTCGTCTGAAAGTTGGTTTTCAGACGACCTCTATATCAACCAACGCATCAATTGGTAATGGTTAAAGAACGGATGTTTCAGAGATGGCCTTACAGGCTTTGTGTTGGGTCTTGATCCAACCTACTTGTTATGGCTTGCTTAAAGTTATTTGCTATTTAATGCATCCGAAAATAAATCAAATATTTCTTTTGAAAATTTTGATGTTTCAATAGGCTCAGGCAAAACTAATAAATAATAGTAGGCTTTTTCAAAAATTAAATTAATATCGTAAGGTTCAAAGTCGGATAATCCATCAAATTTGTATAAACTAACCACCTGATTCATCGTAACTCTTTTTCCTTCAAGACCAAAACAACCTTCTCCGTTTTTATTTAAGTGGTAACCTTTTTTTAAATGGGAATTTAACATTTTATTATTCTTATAAAATAATAAATTTTTTTCATCATTAAATTCTGTATATTCATACTTAAATTTTAGTTTATTTTCTACTATGTCTGTAATTTTTTTATAAACATTTTTAATTTCTTTGTCTGTGTAAAAACGATAAAATTCACCTTCTGTCCAACTCATTTTTATTTTCCTCCCTTTCCTTTTTTTGATGTACTACCACAAATACCATGTTGTACATCGCTTTTTAATTTTCCATTGCTATCTCTTAGATGAATATCTTCTTCAATATACAGTCTTTTTATTCCATCTTGCCTATCAACACGTTTAATTTTTTCATCATCTACCTCAAATGAAATATAGTATTTACTTTTTTCTTGAGTTAATCCCATTTGCCCACGCGCTTTAGAAGCATCTAACTGTTCCGGATTCATTGTCGTTACATAAACACCTTTTGCTTTTCCCTTAATTGCGCCTTTTCCCCGTCGTCCCGGATCTTTAGCTCTGATAACACCTTCTCCAATAATACCGTTGTAACCTGCTCTATTTGTATAATGATAAACTCTTGTTAATCTCCATACATCAATCCAAATCTGAGCATTCGGCGCAAACGAATAAAGATTCTCCCCGCCCAACAACCCAATCGGGTCCTGATTCACAAACCGACCGGCCTCTGGCTCGTAATACCGCATCAGGTTGTAATGCAGTCCGGTCTCTTCATCATAATACTGGTTTTGAAGTTGGAAAGGCTGATGCGCATCCTTATAAACCCACTCATCTTTTTTCAGACGCCTCCAGGCGGTGTATTCGCCGTACCACAACAGATTGGCGTCCTTATCGGTCATCTCACGTAGGATGCCGATTTGGTCGCAGTGGAAGTAGTGGGTTTGTTGGTGGTTTTCGCCTTCGGCATTGGTGTGGTTGTGTACTTGTGCCAAGGGTTCGTAGCTGTCGGGATCGGTGTAGATATAAGTATACCTGCCGTCCTAAACGAATCCAGTTTTCTCTTCGAGGCCGTCTGAAGCTTCTCCGTCTTTCAGACGACCTTTGTCTATACTTCTGTCTAAGGCATCGTAGTGTACGCCCAAGTTTCTTTCGTACCGTCTTTCTTGAAGATTTTGGCTTTAACCAATTTGTTGAGGCTCGTCTCAATCTACAGCTTGCTTATTATTAATAATAGTTTTTTTAGCTATATGTATTAGATCTTTATAATTTTCCATAAAAGGTTCTTCTAATGTGGATTCTAATAAGCATTCTAAGTCATATAATATTTTTTGCTCAGCTTCATCAATAATTTCATTATTTTCAACGAACTTAACAAGCCATTCAAAAAAAACTAATACTTCATAGTTGTTTAATTTAATAATATAGTCGTTGGACTCTTTTTTTATTTCCATAATATTATAATGCTCCTCGAGAAACTACATTTTGTAAATGACTGGTAATGAGATTGTTAAAGAACCAATATTTCAGACGACCTTAAAGAGGATAGTGAGGTCGTCTGAAAAACAGAAACCGCGTGCATGCGTGTCGCGAAGACTTTACGTCGTGATTGGAGGTTTCATGCGGGCTACGGCTTGCTTTGAAATCTATTTTTGAACGTAAGAAATTTATCATATGAATTTAGTTGTTCAGCAGAATAATTTTCCATAATTTCAGCATTATCACTATCTGCAATAGAAACAAAAAATATGACATTTTTTGTTTTTTCCTTATCTACACTTGCTATCGCTTTTTTAAATCCTTCTATAATTGAATCATATACTTCCGCCTGATATTGCTCAAAATTATCTTCTGATATTAATGTATTTGCATCATTAAAAATATTTTGAATCTCATTATTGAATACACTATCTATTTTCTCAGTAACCTCTCCAAGTCCTATTGCAAATTGAGGATAATACCATTTAATAAAAGGATATTCCTCTCTCGGATAGTTTAATTTTTCTTTGTCATAGTGAGAAGTGGTATTTGCAGCCCAACCTAGATATGAGCAATAGTCATCAATATATAATGTATAGGCAAAAACTTCATTAGAATTATATCTCTCTAATACATAGTTAAATGTCTCTGTAACTCCTTTAGATACATTCTGGATTAAATCTTGAATTATATAATTACTTAAAATACTCATTTTAATTTTCCTTTTATAAATTTTTGTTATCAATCAGTTTCTATGCACATTTACTACGTGATCCGTATTTTCCAAAAACCTTACCAGCACTTCTAGTTAATTACTTACTCATGTATCTATCTGTTTGAGCATTGTTATACTTAATTTCCTATTTTTTTAAAATAACTAATATTTTTACCCAAAAGGGTGTTGTTAAGCCCCAAATTCCTCCGAATATCAATCCTTCAAGGAGCATAAAATTCTCTCTTTTGATTTGAATAGCTAATCCCAGCAACATCCCAATTAACATTTGAAATATGGATAGATATTTAATATTTTTTCTTTCTAATTCTAAATGAAATAAAATAACTAGAAAGAAAGAGATAATCGGAAACACGACCAACTTAACTATCGTGTTATCCCCATAATAAGCCATCCATAACCAAATGAAAAACCAAGAAATTAAAATACTTATCCAATACTTTTGAATAAATTCTTTAAATTTAATTAATATGGAAGTCCTTTGGCTATGATGTTTACAGCATAGCCTTGAGTTATATTTGTTCATATAAAGCTAAATTCTTTTCTGTGCTTTTATATATATCTGTATAGAAATAAATTCTATTATCTTTTATCTCTTTCAGATAAATCAAGTCTTCGATACCCCCAATATACTCAATGGATAAATCATCTAAATTTAATGTTGCAAGCCTAAATCCAACAACCCAAAATCGTCTAATGAAAACTGGAATATATATTTTTCTATTGAAATACAACAAAGGCCCTCCAAAACCCTGTTCTTGAATAATAACTTGACCGTTAATGGATAGACTTCCAACTAAGGGAGAACCTTGATTTACTTCCATCAAATCAAGGTAACTGACTTCCCATTTGTCAAACAAAAATTTTTCTTGAAAGTCTAAAGGAGTTTCAGTCAAAATTTTTAACTTAGACATTTTTATATTTTTTCTTGTCAAAGAATTGAAATCTTCTTCTAATTCTACAAGGAGATTACCAACTTCATTATTAAATGGCCAAGAATCAATTACTATCCGAGACAATAAAAATTCTTTTCCTTTTTTTTGTTGAAAAAAACTTTCTGAATTTAGATAATTAATCATGTCATATAGTTCATTTTTTATAGAAATCAACTGCTGTTTATTTGTATAACTATATTCATCACAATTATTAATCATTCTATCAATTTCGTCTAAAACAATATTAATCTTTTTTATAAATTGCTCCTGATTCATTGTCTTATTAACCTTTCCAAGTCATTCATATATTTTTGTTTTTGTCCACCAGGCAACCCAATCGGGTCCTGATTCACAAACTGCCCCGCCTCAGGCTCGTAATACATGAAGAAGTTGTAATACAGCCTCGTCTCACGGTCAGCATACTAGTTTTGCAGTCTGAACGGCTGATGGGCGTTCAGATAGACGCGTTCATCCTTTTTCAGACGACCTTGAGTTTTGGGGTCGTCTGATTTGAAAACTGTACCCTCAGGAATCTGTAAGGCCGTCTGAAAAGCGTAAACCTCGTGCGTACCACCGCCCACACCCTACGTTGGGATTGGAGATCTCATACAGGCTTAGGCTTTCTAATACTTGATTACATAAAAGTACGAGACCAATCATAGGTATATCTAGATTACAGTAAATCTATTATAGGTAATTCAAGAATATCTTTCGTTGTTAACTCTCCAATTTTCTTTTCAATAAAAGACAACTTCCTATTTTTCACTAATTTGTCATCATGGAACGCATATTCGTAGATTTTTCCATTTGTTTTATTATAGACATATCCATAATAATCATCCTGATTATCCTCATCTTCAACAAAATTCATAAAGAATACTTCATCGTCTTGCTTTAATCTCTCCATTACTGCACTGTATAAATTTGGCACCTCATTTACTACAAAATTTGTACATTCTAAAACACTTTCCAGCAAAATTTTAGAAGTTAATTCCTCAGACTCCATCAACTCAACTCCTATCTTTCTAAATAGTCTACTCAGACTTGCATCCATTTATCTATATTTCTTAATATCCTGTAAGGTAATTATACTATTTCTTAAATCATCTAAAAATAACAGTTGAATTTCATATTCACGTTTTAAATTTTCGTCCTCTATTTTGCCATCTTCGGAGTATGGGAAATTCGCTAAAGCATCTTTCCAGTTAATTACGTTTTCAGCACATGCAGCAAAGTAATAACTATCAGATGATTTTTGTTGTATACCTAGTAACATATTTCGAATAGAAGCTAATAATTCTATAGTTCCTTGTGTTTCTATCATATCATTCAATGGATCATCATCCCAATTTATATCTTCTATAGCTTTTTGAGAGATTCCAATATTTATTTGGGAGAAATCATACCACCCAGCTTTAATAATAGCATCACAGAGTTGGTAGTTCATATTTGAATTAGTTATTTTAGTCATATTTTCATTAATTTTTTTCTCAATGATCAGTGCATTACAGCACCAAGCTGCAAATTTACATTTCTTTTGTAGATCCATTTGATCTAAAAGAGATTGTACTCTTTCAATATGCAATTCTATATTCATAACTCATCCTTTCATTAATCATATACGCCGCTAGCATCGTCAACACTTGATCATTGAAGTACTGGTTCTGCAATCTGAATGGTTGAAGTACATTCCGATAGACGCGTTCATCCTTTTTCAGACGACCCCAGGCGGTGTATTTGCCGTACCAAACTAGGTTGCCGTCCTTATCGGTCATCTCACGCGTGATGCCGATTTGGTCGCAGTGGAAGTAATGGGTTTGCTGGCGGCTTTCGCCATCTTCGGTTGACCAGTCGTGGACTTGCGCCAAGGGGGCGTAGCTGTCGGGATCGGTGTAGATATAGGTATATCTGCCGTCTAATTGGTCTTCTTGTAGTAAATGGATGCCGTCCCAAACGAAGTGAGTTTCCTCTTCGAGGCTGTCTGAAATGGTTCGAGTTTAAACTGTTTGCTAAATTTGCTTTTTAAGAATTTTCTCTAAATAATCTGAAATTAGCTGCTAAAGTTAGCAATTCATCAGTATCATGATTGTAAATCATTACCGTTTTAGATGGGGAAATATAAATAGGATTTCCCCAGCCATCGGTGCCAATTATTAAATTACTTTGAACATCTTTAAGATAATCGGAAAATTCTTTATTCAAATCAATAATTGTATCTTCCCCAAGAAATTCAGAATTATGTATTCCATATATTTGAGCATCCCTAACGACACACCCCCCAAATCTCATTGTAAATTCTTTAAAATCGTCATCTAACTTGATATTAAGTGATTTCTCTATATTGAGGACCTCATCATCAGTTGTTGGCTTACCTTGAGCCACTGGATTTTTTTGAAAGAAAGCAATTAACTGCTCTAAAACAAATTTGTTTAACATAAATACTCCTTATTAAACTAATAAGACTTACCTGCTTTTAGGTCTCTACGTCTTAACTCTTTTCTGGCTCTATATTTCCAATATTCTATACGGCAATTTCAAAAATCATGTCTGATACTGTCATTTCCTACACCTTTACCTTTTTGATTACCAATATGTTAGATAACTTTTACATTTATAGTGATTTTCCCAGCCGGTGTAGTTGCCGAACTACAACAAATTACCGTCCTTATCGGTCATATCGCGAGGGATGCCGATTTGGTCGCATTGGAAATAGTGGGTTTGTTGTTAGCAAGGCAGAAACTGCATAGGAACGTACTGCACTCACCATGCCAGAATTAAAAATTTTATATATGTTACGCCTTGCTGGCGTTGGTAACCCAAACTACGCTTGCAGACTACATTTATAATAAATCAATGATGTTCAAAGCTAAAATATCTTTTTTTGTGAGCTTTTTCCTGTCTTTATGCCTTAGATTTAATTTTACATTTTTGAATTTTATATTATCTATAAAAGAAAATTGATAAATTTTATTCTCTGTTTTATTAAAAATATACCCATAATATTTATTTTCATAGGTAGAATTTTCAACAAATTCTAGAAAGTAAATAACAGAATGTGGAGGGAAATGTTCTATTACGGCTTTTACCAAGTTTCTTTTTTCAGAATGTACATATTCATTAGTATCTAAAATATCTTCTAATAAGATTTCATTTGATAAATTTAGTGGTTCCATAAAAATCCTTATTTTTTAAATGCGGTAATTACACGTCGTAGTATACCCATACGTTTAGCACCTTTTTGACAACTGCCACACATAGGTCTACTTGCAACCATTGGGCGTTGTAGCCGTAGTTTGTGGTGTAACCAACAAGAGAGAAATTTGGTAGAAGCCGCGTGTATGTTACACACATACCCCATACCATAATTAAAAGTTTTACACAGGCTACAGTTTGCTTTTTTTCATTCGAAAGGAAATTTTAACATTTTTGATAAGCGATTGATAAAATATAGAATTGCCAAATGTTCATCTTGGCAACAATATTCTTCGGTTCTCAATCCTCTTTCAGAATAGAATATATGCCATTTTTTATTTTCTTCAACAATACATAATGATTCATCATTTACTTCATTGATTGAGTAACTATCTTCTGGTACTCCTTTATTTTTAAGATATGAATTCAATTCATTAATTTTTAACATTTTCCTATTTTCACCTCTTCCAGATGCCCAGATTCTATATGATTTAACAGATTTTGGTAATTCATACTGTGTCCCTAATCCAATCTCTCCGAACCACGGCATAATTTTACTTGCAGCTATATTATCAATTGGTTTCAGTACCCTATATATGGTATAAGGCTTTTGATTAGAACCAGGAGGTAAGGCTCTCATAGGGTATGGTGTTCCTATTGGAGATACAAATTCTCCCCACCCCACAGCCCAATCGGATCCTGATTAACAAACCGACCTGCATCAGGCTCGTAATACCTGAAGAAGTTGTAATGCAGTCCCGTCTCAAGGTCGCAATAATGATTTTTCAAGTGGAAGGGCTGGTACGCGCTATCTGTTACCTTGGTTTCCTCTTTTAGACGACCTTACTGGAACATTGAGTCTCAACCTACCCTAGGACGACTATTTTAATTCCTGTTTAATCAAAATTAATTAATATTAAATGTATAATTAAATGTATAATTAAATTTATTGATCAAATGCGGTTGGATCAAAAACAGAGATATATTTTATATTCATTTTGATAGCTTCTTCGAACGGAGGGTCATCTTCAGAAACTTCCAGTGCAATTCCTTCAATAATTTTTGAAAAAAAAGCTTCTTCACATTCATCGTAATAGAAACCTAAATTAGAATTTAAGATATCATTAATAGGCATTCCTATTTTAATAGTTCTGAATTTGCCTTGATATCCTTCTAATGCAGAAATTTTATAAATTTCTCCTGAAGTAATATCTACGTTAATTTCAATTGGGATATCAGTAAAAATATATCTGCATGAATAGACATTAGTTTGAAAAAATTTTAATTTTCCATTTAACATATTTTTATTAATGATACTGGAGTAATTTTTAATATTGTCTTTTAATCTGATTCCCCCTAAACTCTTCGCGGGGATAATTTCATCATAAATATTCATTATCGACCTTTCATATTATTCTGCAGGAAATCTTTGTTTTCCACCTTTACCAGAAGATATTTTCCAATAAGGTGCTCCCTCATAATGCCTAGGGCTCCCTGAGTGGTATTGAATGTAACGAACAGTAAATTCATTACCTCGTGAATTTAATTCTCTTAATGTAAATCTTTTTATTGCCTCCACGAGTTTTACGCATTACATCTTGCTGTATAGTTTTTTCATTTGAGGATCAAATTTGTTGTGAACCATCAAAATTTGTATCTAACCCATCTATATATTTCTCAAAATCAAGGTGATATAGTTTTTTTAAATTTCTAATCCAGTTAACAAATTCAAAGAAAATCTTAATATTTTCATCTGTTATTTCAAATATCCCGTTGTCTTGGTGAGATTCTTGGATAGCTGAGATAATTCTCTTAAATATTTCTTTATTTTCCCTAATTTCATCAATAGGTAATGTTTGCAATCTATCAATAAAAAATAATTCATCCTCAATACTTAAAAATAGAGGGCGAGTTTTCCAATTTTTTTCATTTAGTTTAAAAAAATAGTATTCATATAAAAATTTTTTTATAATTCTTGGTAGTCCTTTACATCGAATTCAAGATCCATTCTGACCTTATCAATAAAACTATTATTTTCAGGTTTTTCTAATAATTCTTTCATGCTAAATACCTTTCAGTTATACAAAGCCTGCTTCTGCTGGAATAGTTTATTTATTTTTAAAGTTAAGCGTTCACTCCAATAGAAATAGATAACACATCTTCCTCATTGTCGAGTAGAGATATATCGATAACTTTATCTATTTTATGACTAAATAATTTTAAACAATAAAAATTAGGTTTGTTTATTAATTCTAGCCAATTGCTAATATTTTTTTATTTTGATCATAAACAAGGGGAATAATTCTATTGGTGTTTCGGCCGAATCATTTATTCCTCCATAAAAGTATACATAAGCAATATCATTTTCCTCTGATGCAAGAAAAATTTAATATTTCATTTTTTTATCGATAAACTAAAAATTCTCTTTTGATAATTCTATATTTCTATAGGGGGTAAAAGTACGATTTATTATTTCACATGAGAGTGGATATGGAACGATTTTTTCAGAATCTGAAATTAAATGATTTAAAAAATGAATTTCTTTCATTTTTTTCATTATATTATTCTGTTTTAAAGTAAAGATCTTATCTTCTAAAGTTGTCATGATACTATTTCCTATGTTGTACGGTTACATTATCTTTGTATTACTCCCAAGAAAATGTACGATTCCCATTATTTCTTTTTTGACTAAGATTTCTATCCATTTTGGCAGTAGCTACATGCCAGTGTGGACAAGGGTGTTTTGCAATCTGAACGGCCGATGCGCGTGCTGATAGACACCCTCATCCTTTTTCAGACGACCCCAGCCGGTATAGTTGCCGAACCACAAGAGCTTGCTGTCTTTATCGGTCATTTCACGCGGGATACCGATTTGGTCGCAGTGGAAGTAGTGGGTTTGTTGGCGGTTTTCACCGTCCTCGGTTGTCCAATTGCGGACCGGTACGAAGGGTTCGTAGCTGTCGGGATCGATGTAGATATAGGTATGTTTGTCGTCCGGGTGGACTTCCTGCAGCAAATGGCTGTCGTCCCAAACGAAACGGGTTTGGTTTTCGAGGTCGTTCCTGCTTAAATCATGCGGGAATGACGTTTCTGAAACTTCTTCATTTTTCAGACAACCTTTTAAATTGTAAGAATAAAACCCGCGTGCATGCCTTTGGGCACACATACTACGTGCGGGCTACAGTTTGCTAAAATCAATCATATTTACCATAAATTTCATGAATATAATCTTCTCCTAATATTTCTTTTCTTTGTTCTATTGTTAATGCATTCCAAAGAGTTTTGTAGTACAACTTATGGATAATAGGATAATATGTATCCCCAAATTTTTTAATGATATTAATATCTTCTGAACGACTTGGATCGTGAAAAATTTCATTTAGTTTATCCATTAACAGATAAATTTCCATAATATCTTCTTTATTCAGAATTTTTCATATATTTTTTTCTTGTGTATTCTTTTTTTCATAAAATCTCCCAAAAATAAAAACATTTTTTTATTTAAAAAAATTGGATTTCTACCATTTAAGATTAAATATCCTTTGTAGACTACGCTTGTTAAATAAAAAAATAAGTTTCAAAGTTCGTTATATTTTAATGGTAAGCATAAAGATTCCATGAAGATTTTAGCTTTTTCGGAAACAAAAACTCCTAATTTATCCCCAGCACCATAATAAAAATCTGATTCATTATTAATAACATAATCCCATTCTTGAGAAGAATTTTTATGAAAACTAATAGAATCATTAGCTTTTATCCACCACAAATTTGGCATTTTGTCTGCAATTGATTGATTGTGCCTACCTTTCTCAATTACATCATCAATGGAGTAATATTTTTCAAAATAATCTTCTGAAAGATTTTTCCAATCACACTTAATAATTTTATTTTTGACTGCAAGAATTGGAGTAAATCCAGTTAGTCCTGAGGCAAATAAAGAATCTTTAATTTTTTGGGAAACTATCAAGTTTCTATTTGATACATAGGCCTCTGGTACATCAGGACCTAGTCGATCAATATATATTTCAGGGCTAGGAACATTTCTAGTTTTTTTAGAGGCATTTCCTTCCCATAAAATATGAGCAAAATCGCCGTAAATATCAGTTTTTTTAGAAAATGAGGAAAGATCGCTATAAACTTCAAATAATTTCATAATTATCACCTTTTACAAAAAATCTATTATTTTTTTCCAATTATAAAGGCAGTTGGCCCATTTTGTTTATATTTTCTAATATAATTTCTAGTTGCTCCAGGAATGTTGTGTTGTTTCATCATAACTTGTATTTGATCCAATATGTCAGATAATTTGAAATTAGGATTATTACTAAACCAAGTTTTCCATTGCTGGTTCCAACCTCTCCTATGTATATTATCATGTTTTTTTGCATCAATACGTACTATTTGCTGATTTGTAAATTGCCGTCTTGCCTTTTTACTTTTAAGTCTACATTGTTCTAATTAAGCTACAAAATCTTCATCTTTAAGCATTTCTTGAGGAACAGTACGATGATCTCGCATCGCATTAGGCCTTTGTGATCTTAAGCGGTGGTTTGGCTTTCTATCCAAACCCCATTGATCTATCCAGCCTTGTATATTAGGCGTAAACTGATACAGGTTCTCCCCGCCAAACAACCAATCGGATCCTGATTCACAAACCGATCCGCCTCAGACTCATAATACCTGATGAAGTTGTAATGCAGTCCGATCTCTTCATCGAAGTATTGGTTTTGCAGTCTGAACGGCTAATGCGCATCCTTGTAAACCCTTTCATTCTTTTTCAGACGGCCCCAGGCGGTGTATTCGCCGAACCACAAGAGCTTGCTGTCCTTATCGGTCATCTCACGTGGGATGACCGATTTGGTCGCAGTGGAAGTAGTGGGTTTGTTGGCGGCTTTCTCCTTCTTCGTTGATGTGGTTTTGATAGGCGAAACCGCGTGCGTACGTACCGCGCATATCCTACGTCAGGACTGAAGGTTTTCTCCGAGCTACGGCTTGCTTCAATTATTAAACTGGAATCATTCTGCTAAAGCAATCATATAGATTTTTACCAATTAAATAGATATTTTGGAATTTTACTTCTTCAGGCATTTGTACACCAAATTCATCCAAATAATCTTCTTCATCCCATTCATTTTCATGATCCCAATAGAAAATTTGCCCAATTCTTTCTCCTTGAGTACATAGACAAATCAAATCACCAAATTCATTACTTGATATTGGTAGAAAACTATCTGGTATTCTATTTTTGTATTTTTCAAGCGTTTCACTAATTTGGGAGTTTTTTTGGTAGTTTATATTTTCACCATAAAAAAACCTAAATCTCCACCACTCCATTCGATATTACCACCTACAGGAATATCGTCATCAGGATAACAATATTCAGGCAAATCACTATATGGGGTTAACTTAAATTCTTTTATAAATCCTGTCTCTCCACCAAATAATTCAAGATAATCCAAATAATCTGAAAATTCTTCTTTAGTAATATCTAAAAATTTAGACATTGATTTTCTAGATGTAGGAATCAGTGGTTCAAATGTAAACCTTTGAACTCCACCCATTTTCTCAACTAAACTCTTAATTTCATTTTCATTACTCCTTTCAGTTATAATTTGTCAAATAATCAACATTTCTTATTAGGTCGTTTATTGCGCATCACACTGGCTGCACCTGTATGTCGAATACCACTATGTAAATCTCTCGGTATTATTTGCGCCGTATTCCTACTATAATGATGCGAAATCAGATTATTTCATGGAGCGCAATATATAAAGTCGTCTGAAAAAAGTCTGTACTGTGCGTACCTTACGTTGGGAATGGACGCTTTATACAAGATACGAATTACTAATTTCTAAGTTAGATATTTAATGTGCCCATCTGGATATTTTCCCTCCCATTTATAAGGAAAATAATTTTCTTTATAGCACTTGATTATTGATTCAATAAAATAATCAGCCTTATCAAAAGCATAGTATTTTATGAGTAGTTCTATATCACGCATTACCTCATCCATAAAATAAACATAAATATTATTTTCCGCATCTAAATTATCAATTCTTTTACTCAATAAAGTAAATACTTTTTCAATAGCTATACTTATCTTTTCTCTACCACTCGATGAAAAGTATACTTTATTGATATTCCTCATATACATATCTTTTAATCTACCATAATAATTTTCATCAAGTAAATTTTTAACCTTCTGTTCTTTAGTATTTTTTTCTAAATCCAAATTTAGAAAGATTTTTTCAACATACTCTATATTCTCTACATTTATAGGTACATCTTCTCTACTGGGAAGTTCCTTTATTTTATTTGAAAAGTATGTAAGTATTTGATCTTTTCCACTAAGCAAAACTTCCATTTCTTTAATTAAGCTAGATTGATTATCTGGAATTAATTTTACAAATAAATCAATCAACTCAGTTCTACCTTGAATATCAATATCTGAATCATTAATACTTCTAAATATCAAATCCTGTGCTTTACCTATTTCATTTACTTTAATATATTTTTTTATTAGTTCTATCTTTTTCATTTCAACACTTCCTTGATGATTTAATATAGCCAGACCATGTAGTAGGTTTTAATTTAGTTGGTTTTCCATTACTTGTTGCATATAGAGGCATCTTCTTAATTCTCAAAGCCCTATATAAACTTCTTTGTAAATTTTCGACAGCTCTAACTTTATCAGCTCTAGTGGTATATTTAGCATTAATACAATCTAATTCCGCCTCAACAGCTTTGTTATACCAACAATGATAGCCTCTATGGTAAGAAATATATTTATTTGCCTTATTCGGAAGCATAATTCCATTTGACGCAGAGTTCATCTTAAACTTAATATCTTTCAACAGCGGATGATCTGTCAACTCTTCTGGAATAAGATGATGTGCTTGTTTTCCTGACCATTTTTTCTTTCCTGTTAGATTCCTACCTAAAATTTTCGAGTTTTTATTACGCCTTGCTAATCCAAAAACATCAACTCAATCCTGCACATTCGGTTCAAACTGATACAGGTTCTCCCCGCCAAACAACCAATCGGATCCTGATTCACAAACCGATCCGCCTCAGACTCATAATACCTGATGAAGTTGTAATGCAGTCCGATCTCTTCATCGAAGTATTGGTTTTGCAGTCTGAACGGCTGATGCGCATCCTTGTGAACCCTTTCATTCTTTTTCAGACAGCTCCAGGCGTTGTATTCGCCGAACCACAAGAGCTTGCTGTCCTTATCGGTCATCTCACGTGGGATGACCGATTTGGTCGCAGTGGAAGTAGTGGGTTTGTTGGTGACTTTCACCGTCTTCGTCGATGTGGTTTTGATAGGCGAAACTGCGTGCGTACCGTACACACCCTACGTCAGGACTGAAGGTTTTCTCCGGGCTACGGCTTGCTGTAATCAATAACAGGAATTGGGTAGTTTTGAATTACATAGACATCATCAACATTACAAGTCTCGTATATCCATTTATTCCAGTTATCTATTACCCATTGTCTATCTATTCCAGCAAAGTTATTTGATTCAGCTTCCTTTGGAAGTTTAATTAAAATCAATCCCGCTTTATGACCAGTAGTTACAACAAGACCAAATTTTCTATCACTATCTGGAAATTCAACTAATATCAGATCAACATATTTTTCATGTGGATATGAACCTGGAAATCTAAAAACGGTACCATGCGCCAAATTACTATGATAATTTACTAATTTCTGCATCATTTAATTCTTATATCGTGTCCACCACTAGAATCTTGTTTACCTTTTTCATTTAAACACATATCAACTTCACCCATGTGTTTACTCTTCTTATTTAGTTTTTCAAACCTTCCATGTTGTATATCTAAAGTATAAAAGTTTGGACCATCAGTAAATATTGTCCTCTGTGCTACCTGGAAGCTTATCTTTATCTTTACCGGAAGGATCGCATTTTGATAATCCCAATGAATCGATCCACTTTTGTGTATTCAGTGCAAACTGATAAAGGTTGTCCCCACCCATCAATCCAATCGGCTCCTGATTCACAAACCGCCCGGCCTCAGGCTCGTAATACCGCATCAGGTTGTAATGCAGCTCGGTCTCTTCATCGAAGTACTGGTTTTTGCAATCTGAACAGTTGATGCGCATCATTGTAAACCCTTTCATTCTTTTTCAGACGACCCCAGCCGGTATAGTTGCCGAACCACAAGAGCTTGCTGTCCTTATCGGTCATCTCACGCGGGATGCCGATTTGGTCGCAGTGGAAGTAGTGTGTTTGTTGGCGGTTTTCGCCGTCTTCGTTGATATGGTCTTGATAGGCGAAACTGCGTGTGTACCGCACACACCCTACGTCAGGACTGAAGGTTTTGTGCGGGGCTGCGGTTTGCTAATCAAAGCTAGAAATATATAATTCAGTTTACATATTACATATATCTTTAGGTACATAATATTTCAAACAATTATTCTTCTTCTAAGACCATACGATTAAAACAGTCATACAAATCTTCTCCGACTAAATACATATTTTGCATCTTTACTTCTTCAGGCATAGTTTTTCCAAAATCATCCAAATAATCTTCTTCATCCCATTCGTTTTCATGGTACCAATAAAAAATTTTTCCTATTTTTTCCCCTTTTATACAAAGACATATCCTATCTCCGTAGTTATTCTCAGCAATAGGTAAAAAATTCGTAGGAATCCTATTTTCCATTTTTTTTATAGCATCGCTCAATGAATAGCCAGTTTGATACGATTCCCCTTCTCCATAGAAACAACCAAATTCCCCTTTCTTTATTACAACATTTTCTATCGGTGAATCAGGGGGATAACAATAACTTGGTAGTCCATTATCATACATGGTTAATTTATAAAATACTTCATTTAGATATGTCTCTCCTCCAAAACACGTCAAATAATCTAAATAATCAGAAAATTCTTTTCTATCAATATCTAGAAATTTTGACATTATTTCTCGTGATAAAGGAGCGAAAGGCTTTGCTCCGACCCTTACAACTCCACCCATTTTTTCTATTAAAGTTTGCATTCTTGTGCTCATAATGTTTACTCCAGTTAAAGGTTAAGGACATGTTTTTCCGATTTTCTTCTTATTTCAGACGATCCCAAGCGGTGTATTCGCCGTACCATAAGAGATTGACGTGGATGGCAGTCATCTCTTTCGGTATGCCGATTTGGTCGCAGTGGAAGTAGTGGGTTTGTTGGCGGTTTTCGCCGTCTTCGTTGATGTGGTTTTGATAGGCGAAACCACATACGTACCGCACGTACCCTACGTAAAGAATGAAGGTTTTGTGCGGGCTACGACTTACTTTACATCGTAATTGGAAGTTTCATTGGCTACAGTTCGATTACACCTCGATAAAACATTCAAAAAAATCAAAGTGATTTTTATCGAATGCAATTAATAACTTGCCTTCAGGAATTTTTTTCCCTGTCATACCTCCTATGCAAATTCCGAGGTTCTTAAAAAGAATATATTTTTTTCCTTCAATAAATTCTGAATCGATGGCTTTAAGATCTTCGATTGAATTTTGAAATATATCAATATCTCCTAATATGGGATTAGAATCTTTTAAGCAATATCCATAAACTAGTTTATCGTTTTCATAAACTAACTCACAAGCATCTCTATATTCCACCTTATTATTCATAATATTATCTTCAACCATTCTTGCTGGTTTTCCATGTTTTTCTTGTACTTCCTCAAGAGAAGTACCAAATACAAAACCACCAATTGATTCATATGGCTTAATCAAGTAGTTCATATTAACCCTTTCCAATATATTTACATTAATAAAATTAGGAACATTTACCAATAATTCTACGAAATCTAGTTGCCTGTTTCCTAGAAATTAATCCCTGCCGTTTGGTTTCCGAAATCATCCTTTCTACATGATTTTATATACGCCTTTTATTCTATTTCAAAGGCAGCAGTATGATATAAAAACCCTTTCGTGCGCATATTTTTGACGAAATAAGATGAAAGTCGCCTGAAAGTTCGTTTTCAGACGACCTCTATGTCAACTGCTAATGAGATTGTTAAAGAACAAATGATTCAGACGACCTCAAAGAAGATAGTGAGGTCGCCTGAAAAGCGGAAACCGCGTGCGTACCGTACACACTCTAGCATCAGAATTGAAGGTTTGTGCGGGCTTGGGCTTGCTTTGAACGGTTTTGGAGCTTTGAAAGCAGCCTGCACTTTTTCAGGTAGCCCGAAGGGGGACGCTCACTGAGCGTCGGGATTGAGGTCGTTTGAACAGAAACCGCGTGTGTGCGTACCGCACATACCTTAAGTCAGGATTTGAGGTTTAATGCGGGCTACGGCTTGCTATTTATCATATATTTCCAAATTTTCTAATTCACCTTCATAAGTTATTTGAGCAGATATTTCCATATCAGGAAGAAACGAACCAGAGTAGTATATAAATACTAAATCATCAAAATATGCTGTAATATTCATAATTCTTAAGTCATTTGCTAATTCTTTATTATCGGACTCCGTTGGTTCATAATCACTTTGCTCATAACAGGCTTGATTAATCTCTATTGAAATTTCTCTTATTAAATCATCAGTGTTTATTTGTTTAAAAAAGCTCTCTATCCTATCAAGAATTGGATGAATTTGGCTTTCTCTTTGTATATCTCCTGATTCATCATCAATAAAAATGGTTATATCATACGGTTGCATACCACTAGGCGATAAAGATATTAAAGCAGTAGCTTTACCGTCATTAATTTTTAAATTTTTAATCATGAATTAAATCCTTGCCAGGCAGTATGCCGATTTTGTCGTAAACGAAATGGAGGACGCCGTTTCTTTGATTAGCGTTTTGGATCTGGTTGCCAAGTCCATTGAGCTCCGTATTTTTCAAGCAAATCAAAGCTGGCTTGAGGTCCCATGCTACCAGCCTTGTAGTCATGAAGGGGAGCACCATTTTCAGCCCAAAGCTTCTCAATACGGTCAATCAACTCCCAAGAAGCGCTAACCTCTTCCCAGTGGCTAAAGTTGGTTGAGTTGTTATTTAAAACGTCGTAGATGAGCTTTTCATATGGATCTGGTGAAGCACCTGTTGCAGTTGCATCTGTTCTGTAATCAAGCGAATTAGGTGCAAGTTTGAACTCTTCTCCAACTTCTTTCCCATTAAGACTAAGTGAAAAACCTTCTGTTGGTTGGATATAGATTGTCAAAATATTAGGTGCTAGAGGTTGATCAAAGATTGAGTCCATTTGTTTGAAGACAATATTCACGTGTGTTCCCTTTTCAGTCATTCGTTTACCTGTACGGAAGAAGAATGGAACACCACGGAAGCGATCAGTATCTACAAAGAAGGTGCCTGAGGCGAAGGTTTCTGTCATTGATTCTGGGTTGACATTTGGTTCACTACGGTATGAAATATATTTCATGCCATCAACTTTACCAGAACGATATTGACCACGGATAAAGTGCTCTTTAAGTTCCTCGTCTGTAGGATGGTAAAGGTTCTTGAAGACCTTGATTTTCTCTGCGCGAATGTCATCCTTTGTAAAGCTTGCAGGCTTGTCCATAGCAAGGAGTGACAGAAGCTGAAGTGTGTGGTTTTGAACCATGTCTCGAAGGGCACCAGACTCATCATAGTAGCCTCCACGCTCTTCAACACCTAGACGCTCTGCAAATGTAATCTGAACATTATCGATGTGGTCACGATTCCAAACATTTTCAAAGATCATGTTGGCAAAACGAAGCGCAAAGATACTCTGGATCATCTCTTTTCCAAGATAATGGTCAATTCGATAGATTTGCTCTTCATTAAAAGTTGCTAGGAGATCTTCATTTAGTTTGCTTGCTGTCTTATAGTCAGTACCAAAAGGTTTCTCAACAATCAAGCGTTCAAAACCTTTACCATCAACGATTTGCTCTGACTTGAGATGTTTAGCAATCGTTCCAAAGAACTGAGGTGCCATAGAGAGGAAGAAGAGCTTATTGTGCTCAGTTTGGTATTTTTCACAAAGTTCTGCTTGTAGTTCACGCAAAGCAATGTAGTTATCCGTATCATTGACATCATGACTTTGATAGTAGAAGTGACTAGCGAACTCTTGAGCTTGCTCAGGACTATCTGCTAAATCAAGAATAGAGTCTACAACAACAGATTCAAAATATTCTTTACTCCACGGGCGACGAGCAGTTCCAATTACAGCAAAATGCTCTGAAAGATTGCCTGATTTATAGAGTCTAAAAAGTGAAGGGTAGAGCTTGCGATGAGCCAAGTCTCCACTAGCACCGAAGATTGTAACAATAACTTTTGATGACATCCAGCTACCTAATTTCTATTTTGTTTCCTAGTCAAACTAGGCATGAGGAATCCCTCATTTTCATACCCTCTATTTTATCATAATTTTCTAAAAAATCCAAAAATCCAATATAAGCAACAAAAAAGCTGCAAGGAAAACTTGCAGCTTTTTTAAGCATTGAGGACCTTGTCTAAGAATTCTTTAGACGAGGGTGTTGTGGGTTATCAAAGATTTGATCAGGTGTACCATCTTCTAAGAATTCACCATCTGCTGTAAAGATAACACGATTGGCAACCTTACGGGCAAATCCCATTTCGTGGGTTACGATGATCATGGTCATACCTTGTTCAGCCAACTCTTTCATAACATTGAGAACATCGCCAACCATCTCAGGGTCAAGGGCAGAAGTTGGCTCGTCAAAGAGCATAATATCAGGGTTCATTGCTAAACCGCGGGCGATAGCCACACGTTGTTTTTGACCACCGGATAGACTTTCAGGATTAGCATTGGCCTTGTCAGCAAGCCCGACTTTTTCGAGGAGTTCCATACCCAATTTTTCAGCTTCAGCCTTAGTCATTAACTTATGTTCTACAGGAGCGAAAGTGATATTTTCCAATACAGTCATATGTGGAAAGAGATTGAAGTGCTGGAACACCATTCCGATATTTTCACGAACATGGTCTACGTTGGTAGATTTATCCGTCAAATCATAGCCATTAACTGTGATGCTTCCTTTTGTTCCTTCTTCGAGAAGATTTAAGCTACGCAAGAAAGTTGACTTACCTGAACCAGAAGGTCCAATGATACAAACAACATCTCCTTCATAGAATTTCGCTGAAATTCCTTTAAGGACTTTGTTTTTACCATATTGTTTATGTAAGTTATGAACGTCAATTTTTAATTTTGCCATTATTGAATCCTCTTTTCTAAGCGTTTCGCTAATCTAGTTAGAAGAGTGATAATCACAAGGTAGAAGACTGCGAGAATTGCATACATTTTGAAACTTTGATAGTTACGAGCAATGATAATCTTACCAGTCTGGAAGAGTTCTACCAAACCGATTGCAGATACGATTGTTGTATCTTTCAAAGCGATAACAAATTGGTTGACAAAGTTTGGAAGCATGAGCTTGGTTGCTTGTGGCAAGACAATCTTACGCATGGTTTTTCCATATGAAATACCAAGGCTTCGACTGGCTTCCATTTGTCCAACAGGAACAGCCTTGATACCACCACGAACAATTTCAGCAATGTAGGCAGCTGAGTTTAGGGAAAGTGCGATAGTACCAGCGACAAAGTCGTTGATTGGACTTTGTTGGCCTGTAAGAGATTCGATAAAGTTAGGAATTCCCCAGAAAATGAAGGCTGCGAGAATCATCAATGGAATACCACGGATAACGTCAACGAAAATCTCTGAAATCAAACGAAGTGATTTATAAGGGCTGACACTAAACATACCAAAGATGATTCCGATGAAAATCGCAATTACAAATGAAATGAGTGCTAATGAGAGGGTAATTCCAAGTCCGCTGAGAAGTTGTTTGTAGTTGTTTTTCAATAAGCCCCAGATAGTTGTTTCATCAGCGGTTGAAGTTGTGGTAGTAGAACCGCTAGCTAAATACTTATCAAGAATCTTTTGGAATTCTCCATTCGCCTTAAGGTTTGCGAGTCCCTTGTTAAACTTCTCTAGCAATTCTGGATTACTTCCTTTTTTAACTGCAAAGGCAGTTTCTCCGATTGGTGTACCTGCGATTGGTGTTTTTAACTTTTGTCCTTGACCGATAGAATATTTAATAACAGGTTCGTCATCCATAACGGCATCAATTGAACCAGTGTTTAAGCTATCATACATAGATGCAGCATCGGAAAAAGTTTTGATCTTGTAACCGTACTTGCTTTGATTCTCTGTTAAGAAGGTTTGTGAAGCAGTACCATTTTTCACACCAACAGTCTTACCATTCAAATCTTCATAAGAAGAAATGGTACTTGATTCTTTAACACCAAGAATAGTATTTGCTGTATAGTAAGAATCAGAGAAATCAAAAGTTTCTTTACGAGCATCAGTCACTGACATACCTGCAATGATACCGTCTGCTTGTCCAGATTGGACTGCGTTAATAGCAGCATCAAAACCTGGATTGGTAATCTCGATTTCAAAACCTTGGTCTTCAGCGATTGCCTTGATGAGATCCATATCGATACCAGTGTATTGATTGCTTGAGTCCTGGAAAACAAATGGCGCAAAAGATGAGTCACTGGCGATAACATACTTGGTTTTTTCTGTGTCAGCTTTTGCTATTCCTAGTGAAAGAATAGGAAATAAAATTAGCAAACAAGCTAGAATTTTTTTCTTCATGTGATGTCTCCTTTCAAGATATTTTCAAATTATATCAAAAAAGTTAAAGAAGGGCAAATATTTTATATTTTGATGTTATAAGATATAACATATAACATATAGCGAAATTAGTTAGTCTGTTGGGAAACAGAAACTCTTTCCTT